>Ga0105045_10001507_pt1 | contig 19086 bp, 16 predicted proteins | sample MAT02_FD_78089 | JGI IMG/M metagenome (GOLD analysis project Ga0105045, IMG submission 78089) | Freshwater microbial communities from Lake Fryxell liftoff mats and glacier meltwater in Antarctica - MAT-02 (megahit assembly) | ecosystem: Environmental > Aquatic > Freshwater > Ice > Liftoff... | reverse complement strand
TGGAGCGACAGCCTGCAGGCGCTGGGTACGGTCAAGGCGCGCGAATCGGTCACCCTCACCTCCAAGGTCAGCGAGGTCGTGGCCCAGGTCCACTTCGAAAGTGGTGACGAGGTGCGCGCCGGCGCGCCGATCATCACCCTGCGCGGCGACGCCCAGCAGGCCGCGCTGATCGAAGCCCAGGCCACCGCGGCCGAAGCCGAGCAGTTGTTCAAGCGCCAGGACGAACTGGCTGGCCAGCAGCTGATCGCACGCTCGCAGCTGGACACCCAGCGCGCCATCCGCGACTCGTCGCGCGCGCGCGTGGCGCAGATGCGCAGCGACATCGGCGACCGCTCGGTACGCGCGCCGTTCAACGGGGTGCTGGGCCTGCGCCAGGTCAGCCCGGGCGCGTTGATCACGCCCAGCACCGCGATCGCCACCCTCGACGACATCTCACGCGTTTACGTGGATTTCCAGGTCCCCGAGGCAATGCTGGCTTCGGTGCGCACCGGCGGCAATGTCCAGGCCACCACCGCCGCCTATCCCGGCCAATCGTTCCAGGGCGAGGTCTCGGCGATCGATGCGCGCATCGATCCGGGCACGCGCGCGGTCAATGTGCGCGCCGATTTCGACAATCCCGGGCGCCTGCTGCGGCCGGGCATGCTGATGGGCGTGAACCTGTTCCAGCCGGGACGCGAAGCCATGCTTATCCCGGAGATCGCCGTGGTCCAGGTGGGCCGCGACTCGTTCGTGTTCCGCGTAAACGGCGACAGCAAGGTCGAGCAGGCGCCGATCGAAGCGGGCGTGCGCCGCGACGGCAAGGTCGAGATAGTGGAAGGCCTGGCCGTGGGCGACCGGATCGTCATCGACGGAACCGGCAAGCTGCGCGCGGGCATGCAGGTGGTCGACTCACCGCCTGGGGCCACGCTGCGCGACCGGGCCGACCAGCCGATGGATTCGACCATCCCGGCCGGCTCGCCGCCGCGCCAGGGCTGAAGCGGTGAAGCTTTCCGACCTTTCGATCAAGCGGCCGGTATTCGCGGTCGTGGTCAGTTTGCTGCTGGTGGTGCTGGGGGTGATGTCGTTCATGCGCCTGACCCTGCGCGAGATGCCCAACATCGACCCACCGATCGTGTCGGTGCAGGTGAGCTACCCCGGAGCCTCGGCAGCGGTGGTCGAGACCCGGGTCACCCAGATCCTCGAGGATGCCCTTGCCGGCACCGAGGGCATCAACACGATCGAATCGCGGAGCCGCAACGGGCGCTCGGACATCACCATCGAGTTCACCCTGGCACGCGACATCGAGGCCGCCGCCAATGACGTGCGCGATGCGGTCAGCCGGGTCGCCGACCGCATGCCGATCGAAGCCAATCCCCCGGAGATCAACAAGGCCGAATCCGACGGCGACGTGATCGTCTGGCTCAACATGCGGTCCAACACCATGGACACGCTGGAGCTCACCGATTACGCCGACCGCTACATTGTCGACCGCCTGTCGTCCATCGATGGCGTGGCCCGGGTGCAGCTGGGTGGCGGCCAGCGCTATGCCATGCGCATCTGGCTGGACCGCGATGCCATGGCCGCGCGCGGCATCACCGCCGCCGACATCGAGGGCGCGCTGCGCCGCGAGAACGTGGAACTGCCAGCCGGCAGTATCGAGTCGGCCACGCGCGACTTCACCCTGCGCGTGGAGCGCAGCTACCGCGAACCTGCCCAATTCGAGCAGATCCCGCTGATGCAGGGTGATGACGGCTACGTGGTGCGCCTGGGCGACGTGGCCCGTGCCGAACTGGGACCGCAGGAGCGCAGGTCCTACCTGCGCAGCAACTTCGTGCCCAACGTGGGCCTGGGCATCGTGCGCACCTCCACGGCCAACGCCCTGGACGTGGTCAAGGCCGCCCGCGCCGAGGCCGAACGGATCCAGGACACCCTGCCCGCAGGCACCGACATATTCGTGGCCTACGACGCCACCGTGTTCATCGATGCGTCGATCAAGCGGGTGTATTGGACGCTGGTGGAAGCCATGGTCCTGGTCGTGCTGGTCATCTGGCTGTTCCTGGGCAGCGTGCGCGCCGCACTGATTCCCTCGGTCACCGTGCCGGTGTGCCTGGTGGCGGCGTTCATCGCCCTGTATGCCTTCGGCTTCACCATCAACCTGCTGACCCTGCTGGCCCTGGTGCTATGCATCGGGCTGGTGGTGGACGATGCGATCGTGGTGCTGGAGAACGTGCAGCGCCGCGTGGACCTGGGCGAACCCCCCTTGGTCGCGGCGCGGCGCGGCACCGCGCAGGTGGCGTTCGCGGTACTGGCCACCACGGCCGTGCTGGTGGCGGTGTTCCTGCCGGTGGGTTTCATGGAAGGCAACAGCGGGCGGTTGTTCCGCGAACTCTCGGTGGCGCTGGCCGCCGCCGTGGCGATCTCCGCATTCGTGGCGCTGACCCTGACCCCGATGATGTGTTCCAAGCTGGTGCGCCCCCATGGCGCGGAGAAGGGATTCAATGGCTGGCGCAACCGGCAACTGACCCGGCTCAGCAACGCCTATGGCCGCAGGGTTTCGCAGCTGGTAGGCCTGCCGTCCCGGCGCATCCTGTTGCTGGTCGGGGCCACCATGGGGCTGTGCGTGGCCCTGGTCGTGGTTTTGTTCTGGCGCGTGCCCAGCGAACTGTCGCCGGCCGAGGACCGGGGCCGCTTCTTCCTGTCGGTGGATGGACCGGAAGGCGCCGGCTTCGACTACACCGTGGGCCAGATGCAGCAGGTGGAAGGCATCCTGGCCAACCACATCGGCGAGGGCCAACCGATCGAGCGCGCAAACTCGCGCGTGCCGCGCGGCTGGGGCGGATCGGCCGACATGCATACCGGCCATGTGATCGTGTTCCTGGCCGACTGGGACCAGCGCGAGCAGAGCACCGAGGAAGTGGTCGCCGGCCTGCGCTCCGAACTGGCGGCCTTGCCGGGCGTGCAGGCCCGGGCCAACGTGCCTGGCGGCCTGATCAGCACCCGTGGCCAACGCTACCAGCTGGTCCTGGGCGGCCCCAACTACGAGGACCTGGCCGCCTGGCGTGACCAGATGCTGGTGCGCATGGAGGAAAACCCCGGCCTGGTCGACCTCGATTCCGATTACAAGGAAACCCGGCCGCAGATGCGGGTCGACATCGACCGCGAGCGCGCCGCCGACCTGGGCGTTTCGGTGACCGAAATCGGGCGCACCCTGGAGACCATGATGGGTTCGCGCGTGGTCACCACCTTCGTCGACGATGGCGAGGAGTACGACGTGATGCTGCAGGCCAACCGCGAGAGTCGCGCTTCTCCCGCCGACCTGGTCAACACCTACGTGCGTGGCCGCGATGGTGCGCTGATCCCGCTGGGCAACCTGGTCAGCATGAGCGAGATCGCCGAGCCGGCCAGCTTCAACCGTTTCAACCGGCTGCGCGCGATCACCATCAGCGGCGGGCTGGCCGAGGGCTACCCGATGGGTGAGGCTCTGGAGTGGACCCGGCAGGTGATCGACGAGGAACTGCCCGACTACGCCCAGATCGACTGGAAGGGTGAGTCGCGTGAGTACCAGGAGGCCGGCAGCGCGGTGCTGCTGACCTTCGCCCTGGCGCTGCTGATCGTGTACCTGGTACTGGCGGCGCAGTTCGAAAGCTTCATCCATCCCTTCGTGATCATGCTCACCGTGCCGCTGGCAGTGCTGGGCGCGCTCATCGGGCTGTGGATCACCGGCGGCTCGCTCAACCTGTTCAGCCAGATCGGGATCGTCATGCTGATCGGGCTGGCGGCCAAGAACGGCATCCTCATCGTCGAGTTCGCCAACCAGTTGCGCGATGGCGGGCGCAGTGTGGTCGAGGCCATCGCCGAATCGGCCAGCGTGCGCCTGCGACCGATCCTGATGACCTCGGTGGCCACCATGATGGGCGCCTTGCCGCTGGTGCTGGCAGGTGGTCCGGGCTCGGCCAGCCGCGCCACCATCGGCATCGTGGTGATCTTCGGCGTGGCGTTCTCCACGCTGCTGTCGCTGTTCGTGATCCCGGCGTTCTATGCGCTGCTGGCGCCGCACACCTCCTCTCCGGAAACAGTGGCCAACGAGCTGGAGAAGCTCGAGGACGCTACTCCTTCGGTGGGCGGATACGGCTGACGCAGGAGCGCCCCATGGGCGCGAAGCTACTGCGCCATGCGTACCGCGCGAAAGGCATCGCTCCTACGGAGGGTAATGCGGGAAAGGCATCGCGCCCATGGGGCGCTCCTACGGAGGGTAATGCGCGAAAGGCATCGCGCCCATGGGGCGCTCCTGCGGGATCCCTTGTTCCACCTGAAGGCCCGGATCGGTGACAATCGGCCGATGGCTATGCCGTGCCGGCCGGCACGGCTGCCCAACCCGGAGAACGCCGCGTGGATCAACTGATCGCCAGCCTCAACAGCCTGATCTGGAGCACGCCGCTGATCGTGCTGTGCCTGGGTGCGGGCCTGTACTTCTCCATCCGCACCCGCTTCATGCAGGTGCGCGGGTTCGGCGAGATGGTGCGGTTGATGCTGGAAGGCAAGAAGTCCGACGCCGGCGTGTCTTCGTTCCAGGCCCTGGCCATGTCGCTGTCCGGGCGCATCGGCATAGGCAACATCGCCGGCGTGGCCACGGCCATCGCCTTCGGTGGCCCTGGGGCGGTGTTCTGGATGTGGGTGATGGCGTTCCTGGGCGCATCGACCGCGTACGTGGAATCCACCCTGGCCCAGATCTACAAGGAAACCGACGAGCACGGTCGCTACCGCGGCGGCCCGGCCTATTACATCGAAAAGGCCATGGGCCAGAAGTGGTACGCCTGGCTGTTCGCGCTGGTGACCATCGTCGCCACCGGCTTCCTGTTGCCAGGCGTGCAGGCCAACGGCATAGCAGGCGGCATGACCAATGCATTCGGGCTGGACCCGCGCATCACCGCCACGGTGATCGTGGTTGCGCTGGGTTTCATCATCTTCGGCGGGGTCAAGCGCATCGCCAGCTTCGCCGGCACCGTGGTCCCGTTCATGGCGCTGGCCTACATGCTGGTTGCGCTGGTGATCCTGTTCCTCAATTTCGAGCAGTTGCCGGCGATGCTCGGGCTGATCCTGCGCAGCGCCTTCGGGCTTGAGGCGGGGGTGGGCGCGGTGCTGGGCCTGGCGGTCGAATGGGGGGTCAAGCGCGGCATCTACTCCAACGAGGCGGGACAGGGCAGCGGCCCGCACGCCGCCGCTGCCGCCGAAGTCTCGCATCCCGCCAAGCAGGGCTACGTGCAGGCGTTCTCGGTGTACGTGGATACCTTGCTGGTGTGCTCGGCCACCGCCTTCATGATCCTGTCCACCGGCATGTACAACGTGATCGGGCCCGATGGCGTGGCCATCTACGAGGCGCTGCCGGGCATCGAAGCAGGGCCCGGTTTCGCGCAGAACGCGGTGGAGTCGGTACTGCCCGGTTACGGCGCAGGCTTCGTGGCTGTTGCGTTGCTGTTCTTCGCCTTCACCACGATCATCGCTTACTACTACATGGCCGAGACCAACATCGCCTACATCAACCGCAAGATGCATCGGCCGTGGATGACGCTGGCCCTGCGCGTGGGCATCCTCGCGGCGGTCACTTTCGGCACCCTGCGCAGCGCAGGCGCGGCATGGGCACTGGGTGACATCGGGGTCGGGATGATGGCCTGGCTCAACCTCATTGCCATCCTGATCCTGCAGAAACCGGCGCTGGCCGCGTTGCGCGACTACGAAGCGCAGAAAAAAGCCGGCAAGGATCCGCAGTTCGACCCCGAAGCACTGGGCATCCGCAACGCCGGGTTCTGGAACAAGCCACGCCCGTGAACGATCCCTGGAATGGCTGGACCGGCAAGCCGCCGCCGCGCAAGGTGCCGGTGGCTAAGAGGGCGCCGGCTGCCGAGCAGCAGCGTCCGCAACGTCATGCAGAGGACGCAACGCCCAGGGCGCCGACGTCCGCCAGGGACGAATCGCGCCTGTACGGTGTCAACGCCATCCGTGCGGTGTTCGCGCGCCGGCCGCAGGCGATACGCAAGTTGTACCTGGCCGACCACCGCATCCCGGAGCTGCAGTCGCTGCTGGCGTGGTGCGTGACCAATCGCATCGGTTACCGGGTGGTGGAGGACGCCGACCTGGGCAAGCTGGCGTCCAGTTCCCACCATGAAGGCGTGGTGGCCGATGTGCTGCGCGAGGAACCCGCCGAGCTTGGGCAGTGGCTTGCCGGCCTGGCGGGTGGGCCGGCACTGGCGATCTGGCTGGATGGGGTGGGCAATCCGCACAATTTCGGCGCAATCCTGCGTTCCTGCGCGCACTTTGGGGTTGCTGGCGTGCTCCTGCCCCAGGACTCCACGCTGGCCCTGTCCGGCGCCGCCGCGCGCGTGGCCGAAGGTGGCGCCGAGAGCGTGCCGTTGGTGCGCATGCCCTCCCAGGAACAGGCCCTCACCGTGTTGCGCGAGGCAGGCTTCGAGCTGGCTGCCACGGTGGTGCGCGGAGGCGCTGACCTGTTCGCAACGCGCTTGCCGGAGCGGATGGTACTGGTGCTGGGCGCCGAGGCCGAGGGCATGGATCCGGAACTGGCCCGCGGCTGCGAGCTGCGACTGTCGATCCCCGGCAGCGGTGCGGTGGACAGCCTCAACGTGGCGGCGGCCACCGCGGTGCTGCTGGCGCAGTGGCGTGCCAGCCGCGGCAACGGCTGATTCGCCGCACGCACCAGGGTGGTGATAGACGCCCATGGCCGCGATGCTCTGCGGCCAGGTCGCATGGTCGCCAGTTCACGCAATGGCAGGCGCTGTACCAAGGGCATCGCGCCCATGGGGCGCTCCTACGCAGGGCATCGCGCCCATGGGGCGCTCCTACGCAGGGCATCGCGCCCATGGGGCGCTCCTACAAAAAGCGGAACGTCCGCTTCCACGGTTCCACCGGGGCTGCCACCCAGTGCGGTGATCGTCAGTGGCTGTGCATGCGTGCCGGTGATAGCGGCACTTTCGCTGTGTCGTTCCCATTCGGGAAAAGTGACCGGCTCCAGCCACACTCGGTCGAAGCCGAGTTCCTCGAACTTCGCGCGCGCCCACTGCACCGCGCGGGCATCGGCCTCGCTGCCGGCCAGCCGCGGGCCGATTTCGGTGGTCAGCGATTCGACCAGCTGCCACGCCGTGTCGTCGGCCAAGGCCTGCTCGCGCAGTTCACTGGCAGTGGCGAAGGCGGTTTCGGGAATGCGCGTTTCGGCTGCAGAAGCGGCAGGCGCCCCGGTGGAAAGCGTGACGGCGAGCAGCAGCAGTGCATGGCGCATGCAGGTTTCCAGGGTGGTGGAAAAACGCGACTCCAGCAGTCTCGGTTTCCCAGGCACGGTGTCGGCCTGCGCCTCAGTTCTTCAGCGAGTCGCGGATCTCGCGCAACAGCAGCACGTCCTCGGGCGTTGCGGCAGTCGTGGTTTCGGGTGGCGGGCGCATGTGGTTGTAGGCCCGCAGGACCAGGAAGATCACGAAACCGATCAGCACGAAGTCGATCACGGTCTGGATGAAGCTGCCGTAGGCCATCACCACCTCGGCCACCTCGGCGCCCGCCTGGTCGACCGAAACAGGCCGCAGCACGTAGCGCCAGTCGCTGACGCTGGCCCCGCCGGTCAGGTAGCCCAGCAGCGGCATCACAATGCCGTCCACCAGTGCGGTGACGATCCTGCCGAACGCGGCGCCGATCACCACGGCGGTGGCCAGGTCGATGACGTTGCCGCGCGCGATGAAGGTCTTGAATTCGGTGATCAGGCCCATGTGGAGATCCTTGGTCGGGTGTGCACGGCCTGTGCGGCGGTGCGTTCGGGTCAGGGGGTGATGCGGCCGCGCAGTACCGCGATGTCGCCAAGGCTGGCCACGAATTCGTCGCCAGCCACCAGTGGTCCCACGCCGGCCGGGGTGCCCATGAACACCAAGTCGCCCGCGCGCAGCTCGAACAGCAATGACAGCTCGTGCAGGATGTCGGCCACGTCCCAGATCAGGTCGCGCAGGCTGCCCTGCTGGCGCACCTCGCCATTGACCTGCAACGCCAGCATCAGGTCGTCCAGACCCTGCACCTGCGCTGCCGGCACCAGGGTGCTGACTGGCGCGGAGCGATCGAACGCCTTGCCCGTGTCCCAGGGCAGGCCCCTGGCCTTGGCCGCAGCCTGCAGGTCGCGCCGGGTCAGGTCCAGGCCCACGCCATAGGCCACGATCAAGGCCAGCGCGGCATCGCGCGGCAGCACTCCGGCCGGCGCATCGTGCCCGATGGCCACCACCAACTCCACTTCGTGGTGCAGGTCCCGGGTGCCGGGTGGATAGGGCAGGTCCGCGTCGCCGGTCACGATCGCATCGGCAGGCTTGAGGAAGAACACCGGGTTGCCGCGCTCGGCTTTGGAGGCCGGTGCGGTCGCGCCCATCTCGCGTGCGTGGTCGGCAAAGTTGCGGCCCACGCAGTAGATCCTGCGCACGGGGAAGGTCCTGCCGCCCTGCACGGGCACGCGTGGAACGGGAGCAGCCGGGAACAAATCGGTCATGGTCGCGCCAGGGAGATGACGCGACAGTTTAAATCGGTTGCCGCCGGTTGGCCGGGTTCAGCGCGCCGCGGGCAGGCGGGGGCGGCTGACCACGCGGTATTCGCCATCGACCACGCCCTGTTCGCGCACCTGGACCGGCTTGCGGCGATGCACCAGCAATTTGTAAACCACCCCGGCCACGATCATCGCCGCACCCACGAAGACACTGAAGAACACCAGCAACACCAGCAGGGCCAGCCCGGCCAGGCCAAACGCCACACGCAGCAGCGGGTGCCTGGGCTTGCGCGGTGCAAACGCGGCGCGCAGGCGATGACTGTCGAAATGGAACGAGGAGGTGGCCATGCGGGGGTCCATGCCAGAATGAGGTTGAGCCGGTACGCCAGTATCGGGTGACGGAAATGTGACGGTGTGAGAACTTCGTTAAACGGGGCCCCATTACCCAGCCTGGATTCACTCGTCGATGGCGGCTTCGTCGATCTCGAGGCGATGGTCGACGGCCTGCCCGAAAGCCTGATCGTGCACCGGCGCGGGAACACGATCATTGCCTGGCTCAACGTGTGCCCGCACGCCGGGCGCCGGCTGGACTGGGCGCCGGGGAAATTCCTGGTCAGCAAGCAAGGCCATCTGGTCTGCGCGGCCCACGGGGCGTCGTTCGAGACGCTCGAGGGCGTGTGCGTCGCCGGCCCGTGTCGCGGCGAGCGGCTGCGTCGCGTGGTGGTCGAGGTGGTGGATGGACAGCTGAGCATCCCGGCCGATCCAAGCGAGGTCGGCTAGCCAGGCGGGGCCGCGCCTGGCGCTTGCGGGCCCCGCAGGACCATGACCCTGTCGATGCAGCGCTTCGATCAAGCGCCGCGGCCGGTCCACCAGAACATCAGGTTGACCGCAGTCACCACCACCAGGGTGTAGATCAGCGACAGCGGCCCGCCCACCCGCCAAAGTTGACGGTTGCTGTAGTTGGCCGGTCCGGTGATCATCGAGATGATGGGGTTGGACGCAGTCATCAGGTTGTTGGAGGCCGACAGCGCCACGATCAGCGCGAACGCGGTGGGGTTGCCTCCAGCGGCCAGGGCCAGGTTGATTGCCATGGGCACCATCACGATGGTGGCGCCCACATGGCTGATGACCAGCGAGAACGCGGTGGTCAACAGGGCGATTGCAATCTCGAGGACCCAGATCGGGATCGCCTCGGGTAGCCGCTCCACGGTATTGCCGGCCACCCAGGCCGCCGCGCCGCTGCTGTCCATGGCCCAACCCAGCGGGATCAGCCCGGCCATCAGGAACACGGTCTTCCAGTTGATCGCCGCATAGGCCTCGTCCATGCGCAGCACGCCGGCCAGTAGCATGCCTGCCACGCCGGTCATCAGGGTCAGCGACACGGGCAGGCGCGAGGTCAGCGCGATCAGGATGGTGATGGCGAAGATCACCATGGCGATCTTGAACTTGTGCGGGCGTTGCTCGCCCTTGGGATAATCGGTCACCACCACGAAATCGCGGCTGTCGGCAGCCTGGGCCAGGTCCTGCCATATGCTGTGCAGCACCAGCAGGTCGCCGGCACGCAGCGGCACCTCGCGCACGTCCTCGCGCACCACCTTCTTGTCGCGGTTGATGGCCAGCAGGCTGATGCCCGACTGCTTGCGCAGGCGCAGCTCGGCCGCGGTCTTGCCGATGAACCTGGAGGTGGGCGGGATCACCGCCTCGGAGATGCCCGCCCGGCTGGGATTGAACAGGTCGCCGAAGTTGCGCAGCCGCGAGGACAGGCGCAGGAACTGGTTCTGGGCGAAGTCCTGCACCTCCTGGCGCGCGCCCATCACCCCCAGCACGCTGCCCACCCAGATGCGCATGTCACCGGGCGGGGACAGGCGCGTGTCGTTGCCGGTTTGCAGGGCCAGAATCAGTGGCGAGTGGTGCAGCGCCTCGACGTCGTTGAGCGACATGCCCACCAGCGGACTCTCCGCGGTTACGGTGAGCTCGAACACATCACCCTCGATGCCGTAGGTGCTGGCAAAGTAGCTTTCGGTGCGCGCCGGAGCCACGCTGCTTTCGCCATGGTCCTTGAGCTTGCGGTCGCCGTAGAAGCGGAAGTACAGCAGCGAGGCGGCGATCAGGGCCAGGCCGATCGGCATCGGCGCGAACATGCGCAGCGGCTCGATCGTGGCCATGCCCGATGGCAGGTTGTTGTTGGCCGACAGCAGCAGGTCGTTGAGCAGGATCAGCGGCGAATTGCCCACCATGGTCAGCGCGCCGCCCATCACGATGGCCGCGGCGATCGGCAGCAGCAGGCGCTGCAGCGACAAGCCGGTGCGGCCGGCCAGGCGCGAAGCCACCGGCAGGTACAAGGCCATCACCGAGGGGTTCTGCATGAAGCTGGAATTCATCGCGGCGATGGCGCTGGTCATCAGCAACAGGCGCTGCTCCACCCCGTGACCGCGGCGCAGCAGCCACGAGGCCAGCCGGTTGAGCGCGCCGGTGCGGTCCAGGCCCGCGCCCAGGATCATGGTGGCCATGATGCTCATCACCGCGTTGCCGGAGAAGCCGCCGAAGATTTCCTCCGGCGCTATCAGGCCGGTCAGGCCCAGCACCACCAGCACCACCAGCGCGACCAGGTCGGCGCGGATGCGCGGGAACAGGAACATCGCCATGGTGAAACCGACCAGCCCCAGCACCAGGCGCATGTCGTTGGTCAACGTCAGGGCGGTTTCCATTACGCCACTTCGTCCTCGCCAGTGCCCATGTCAGCTGCGGTCGTACACAAGGTCCCACACCCCGTGGCCCAGCTTCTGGCCGCGGGTCTCGAAATGGGTCTGCGGTCGCCACTCCGGGCGTGGCACGTGGCCGCGCGGTCCGGCGCGGTTGGCCAGGCCGGGCATGGCGTCCAGCACTTCCCACATCTGCTCGGCATAGTCATGCCAGTCGGTGGCTGCGTGCAAGCGGCCGCCAGGGCGCAGCTTGCGCACCACCAGCGCGGCGAAATCCGGCTGCAGCAGGCGGCGCTTGTTGTGGCGCTTCTTGTGCCAGGGATCGGGGAAGTACACGCGCACCTCGTCCAGCGACCCGTCGGCAACCTCATGGGTCAGCACTTCCACCGCATCGTGGTGGTACAGGCGGACATGCGCCGCCGCGTCGGCATCCAGCGCATTCAGCAGCCTGCCCACGCCGGGCGCATGCACCTCGATCCCGATGTAGTCGCGCGCCGGGTCATGGGTAGCGGCGAAACGCAAGGCATCGCCATTGCCGAACCCGATCTCCATCACCCGGGGCGCGCTGCGGCCAAACACCGCATCGAAGTCGCGCAGGGTTCCGTGGTAGTCCAGGCCGAACCGCGGCCACAGTTCCTCGAAGGCGCGCTGCTGGGCCGGGGTGAAGCGCCCCTGGCGCAGCACGAAGCTGCGCACCGCGCGGTGGCCCGTGGTGGTGGTGTAGGGCTTGGGCGGATTGGCTGCGGTGCCGGTCATCGTCAGCCGATCAACCCGTCGACCGGCGAGGACGCACTGGCGTAGCGCTTGCGCGGTATGCGCCCGGCCAGGAAGGCCTCGCGCCCGGCCTCGACCGCCTTTTTCATCGCTCCGGCCATCATCACAGGATCGCGCGCGCCGGCGATGGCGGTGTTCATCAGCACGCCGTCGCAACCCAGCTCCATGGCGATGGCCGCGTCCGATGCGGTGCCCACGCCCGCGTCCACCAGCACCGGCACCCTGGCGTTCTCGACGATCTCCATCAGGTTGTAACGGTTCTGGATGCCCAGGCCGGAGCCGATCGGCGCAGCCAGCGGCATCACCGCCACGCAGCCGATCTCTTCCAGCCGGCGCGCCAGGATCGGATCGTCGCTGGTGTAGACCATCACCTCGAAGCCCTCGGCCACCAGGATCTCGGCGGCCTTGAGGGTGCCGATCACGTCGGGGAACAGGGTGCGCTCATCGCCCAGCACCTCCAGCTTGACCAGGGTGTGGCCGTCCAGCAGCTCGCGGGCCAGGCGGCAGGTGCGCACCGCATCGTCCACGGTGTAGCAGCCGGCGGTATTGGGCAGCAGGGTGTAGCGGTCCGGTGGCAGCACGTCGAGCAGGTTGGGCTCGTTGGGAGACTGGCCCAGGTTGGTGCGGCGGATGGCGACGGTGACGATCTGCGCGCCAGCGGCTTCGGTGGCCAGCCGGGTCTGTTCGAAATCGGCGAATTTGCCGGTGCCGGTGAGCAGGCGCGAGTGGAAGCTGCGCCCGGCGATGACCAGGGGATCGGATGGGGTGTGTGGGTTCATCCGCACATTATTGCCGATGTGCGGGCCCACGGTGCCGCTGGCTCAGCCGCCGCCCAGCGCCTGCACGATTTCCACGTGGTCGCCGTCGGCCAGTTCGCGGGTGTCGTGTTCGCCGCGCGGCACGATCGCCCCATTGAGTTCGATCGCCACGCGGCGTGCGCCCAGTTGTTCGATTTGCAGCAGCGCGGCCAGGGTGGTGCCGGGTTCGAACGTGCGGGGCTGGCCATTCAAGCGGATCTGCATGCCCCTATCTTGCCGCAAGCCGGCCTGTCATGACGCAATGCAGCGTGAGGGCCGGACGTGCAGGTGAAACCATGGCGTGCCTATACGCCGCCGTACGTTGGCGGAAACACCGGTTTTCCCCACCCCCGCACCTCCTGGAGATCGTGCATGACCCTTTTCCGCCCCATCCGTACCGCGCTGGCCCTGGCGCTGGCCGCCGCTGCGGCACCCGCCCTGGCCCAGAGCCCGTACACGAAGACCGTGTTCTTCGGCGACAGCCTGACCGACTCCGGGCACTTCCGGCCGGCGCTGATCCAGGTGGTCGGCCCGTCGGGCGCCCTGGTGGGCCGCTTCACCACCAACCCGGGCCTGGTGTGGGCCGAGTTCCTGGCCGAGTACTACGGCACTGCCGCGGTCAGCGCCAACCAGGGCGGCAGCAACTACGCCGTGGGCGGTGCCCGCAACGGGGTCAACACCGCCGGCGCGCTGGGCGCCATCCCGTCGCTGGCCACGCAGTACTCCAGTTACCTGGCGGCCAATGGCGGCCGCGCCGATCCCAAGGCTCTCTATACCGTATGGGGTGGCGCCAACGACCTGTTCGCGGTGGCCGCCGGCGCGCCTGCGCAGGCCACCATCGGTGCTGCGGTGGGTGCCCAGGTGGGCATCATCGGAGGCCTCACCCAGGCCGGGGCACGCTACATCCTGGTGCCCAACCTGCCTGACCTGGGCAAGACCCCGCAGTTCCTGGCCCAGGGCCCGGCCGGCTCGGCCGGGGCCACCCAGTTGGCCGCCGGCTACAACGCGGCCCTGTTCGGTGCCATCGGTGGTGCGGGCCTGAGGGTCATCCCGCTGGATACCTTCAGCCTGATCGCCGAGATCTCCGCAGCCCCTTCGACCTATGGCTTCACCAATGTCACCGGCACCGCCTGCGGTGCAGTCTCTTCGTTGACCTGCAGCCCGGCCAACTACGTGACCCCTGGCGCGGCCGAGAACTATGCCTTCGCCGATGGCGTACACCCCAGCCTGGGCGCGCACCGCATCATCGGCCAGTACGCCACCTCGGTGCTGGAAGGACCGCGCCAGGTCGCGCTGCTGCCCAAGTCGGCCAGCGTGGTGGGACGGGCCCGTGCCGAGCGCGTCGCAGCGCACGTCGGCGCGCGCCCGGAATCCGACGGCATGCGCTGGTGGGGCGGCCTGCGCGGCGATTCGCAGCGCTACGACGACGGCGACCTGTACGAAGGCACCACCCCTGCCGCCCTGTTCGGCGTGGACTGGGCCCGCGGCGCGACCGTGTTCGGCGTGTTCGGCGGTTATGGCAGTGGGCGCCAGGACTTCGGCCATGACATGGGCAGCTTCAAGCAAACCGATGCGACCCTGGGTGGCTTCGTTGGCTGGTATGGCGAGCGCGCCTGGGTCAATGGCCAGGTCGGCTACAGCTGGCTGGATGTGGACGTGGAGCGTGAGATCCGCCTGGGCCGTGCCACCCGACGCCACGCCGGTTCCACCGACGGCAGCAACCTGAGCGCGGGCATCAGCGCAGGGTTCGAGTTCGGCCAAGGCGCCCTGCGCCACGGCCCGGTGGCCAGCCTGCTGTCGCAGACCATCGAGATCGACGGCTACGCCGAGGACAACCCCGGCTCGACTGCGCTGGCTTACCTGGACCAGGAAGTGGATTCGCTGATCGCCAGCGCCGGCTGGCAGGTCAACTACGCGCTGAGCGACACGTTCCGCCCTTACGCCCGGGTCACCCTGGACCGGGAGCTCGAAAAACCGGCCGATGAAGTGTTCGCACGCCTGCAGTCGATGCCGGGCGTTGCACCGTACGCGGTGCCGGGGCTGGACCTGGACCGCCGCTACGGCACCGTGCTGCTCGGCGCCCGCACCCGTGCCTTCGGCCTGGATGCGGATTTCGGGTTGACCACCACGGTAGGACAGAAGTCGGCCAACGACGTCACCGCCTTCGTGACCGTGGGCACCGCGTTCTGACCGGGCGCGAGGCACCGCAAGGCCGCGCCCCGTAGGAGCGGCCCATGGCCGCGATGCTTTACGTTCCGCGGGACCGGCGACACCCACCGGCCCGGGCTTGCTCCACCCGCTGTTCCTTTATGCGGGCTCCGCAAGCCCGGGCCGGTGGGTGTCGCCTTCAGTCATGAGCCATCGTCATCCGTCGAACGGGGGCAGGCCGCTCCCGATTGCGTCGCCTGCCGCCTGCGGCATAGACTTCCCGTCCCGTGCGGGTGTAGCTCAATGGTAGAGCTGTAGCTTCCCAAGCTACTGACGAGGGTTCGATTCCCTTCACCCGCTCCAGTCAATGGGCAGTCACTGAAGACGCCGGGATCATCCGGGCCGGACCATGCGATGCCTCACCGGGGTTTCGATGGCTGAGGTTTCAGGCTCGAGACTCGCTTCGACGCGGCCCAGCGGGCTTAAGCTGCCTGGTGCGGTTTAACGACCCTCAAAGAGTCTGGACCTCGTTCAGGGTTCACGGTCCCTATACTGTGTTGTCGGGTTTTGAGGTTAGAGTTGCACGATGTCGGTCTGGTCAATCCTCTTGCGAATGCTGCTTGGCGTTGCCTTGGTGCTCAATGGCGCCATGGGCGCTTTTGCCGCGACCGGCATGCAGATGTCCCATCACCAATCGCCAGGCACCGGACAGGCCATCGAGGATGCGGCCAGTGACGCCCCCTGCCATCAGGCCAAGGGCGATAGCCACACCAGCCCCGCTGTTGATCCGACCCCGGAGCCCTTCAAACATCCCGGTCCGGACTGCTGCAATTCCGCGGGTTGCACCTGCATATGTGTCCAGGGTGTCCAGGCACCACCTCTCCATGCGGGGGTGTCGCCTGCGCATTTGAACCATGGCCAGAGCGTTCGACCACTGTCGTTGGGCCACAGCTCACCGGCGCTGCCGCATCCCACCCGACCTCCCATCGGCTAGGCAGCCCTCGGGCGCCGCCTGGCGCCTGTCTGGATGCGTGTCTGGCGTGGATCTTCGCGCCGACTGTCTTGTTTCTATCCGTATTGACGGATGACCAGTGGAGTTCGATATGTCTATGGATCGCCTTGATCGCGGCACGCTGTCGCGTCGCCGATTTGTCCAGGGCCTGGCAGCGGGCGGCGCAGCAGCGGCGCTTGGACTGTGGCCGAAAAACAGTTGGGCACTGTCTGGTTCTGACAACACCAACATCCTGTCAGGCACCCGGTTCGACCTGGCCGTTGGGGAGACGCCCATGAATTTCACCGGGCGTACGCGCCCGGCGATCACGGTCAACGGGTCGCTCCCGGCGCCGATCCTGCGCTGGAAGGAAGGCACCACGGTCGACCTGTTCGTATCCAACCGGCTGCCCCCCAATTCGATCCACGGCCACCAGACCTCGATCCACTGGCACGGCATCCTGCTGCCGGCCAACATGGACGGCGTGCCGGGCATGAGCTTCGACGGCATCCATCGCGGCGAGACCTACCACTACCATTTCGACGTGCGCCAGGGCGGCACCTACTGGTATCACAGCCATTCGGGTTTCCAGGAACAGGCAGGCATGTATGGCGCGCTGATCATCGATCCGCTCGAGCCCGAACCTTTCAGGTACGACCGCGACTACGTGGTGCTGTTGTCGGACTGGACCGATCTGGATCCGGTCGCGTTGTTCGCGCGGCTGAAGAAGATGTCCGACTACGACAACCTGTCCAAACAGACCGTCGGCGATTTCTTCGATGACGTCGGCCAGCATGGCCTGTCGGCAACCTTGCAGGATCGCAAGATGTGGGGCGAGATGCGGATGACGCCGACCGACCTGTCGGACGTCAACGGCAACACCTACACCTACCTCATGAACGGCACCACCGCGCTGGGCAACTGGACCGGCCTGTTCCGATCCGGCGAGAAGGTGCGCCTGCGGGTCATCAATGGCTCGGCGATGACCCACTTCGACGTGCGCATCCCCGGCCTGAAGATGACCGTAGTCGCCGCCGACGGGCAGTACGTGCATCCGGTGACGGTCGACGAGTTCCGCATCGCGGTGGCCGAAACCTTCGACGTCATCGTCGAGCCGTCGGGCCAGGATGCCTTCACCATCTTCGCCCAGGACCTTGGCCGCACCGGTTACGTCAGTGGCACGCTGGCGGTACGCGAGGGCCTGCGCGCGCCGGTGCCGGCGGTGGATCCCAGGCCCATCCTGACGATGGAAGACATGGGTCATGGTGGCATGGGCGGCGGTGGACATGACATGTCGGCGATGGACCACAGCGGTCACGACATGGCGGCCATGGGGACAGCTTCGATGGGCGGCCAGGACATGGCCGGCATGGACCATGGCGCCGGCGGCATGCAGCAGCACCCGGCCAGCGAAACCGGCAATCCGCTGGTCGACATGCAGACGATGGCGCCGGCGCCCAATCTCGCCGACCCCGGGATCGGCCTGCGCGACAACGGCCGTCGCGTGCTGACCTACGCCGACCTGAAAAGCACCTTTGCCGATCCTGACGGGCGCGAACCCGGTCGCACCATCGAGCTGCACCTGACCGGGCACATGGAGCGTTTCGCGTGGTCGTTCGACGGCCTGAAGTTCTCCGATGTCGAGCCCTTGCGGCTCAACTACGGCGAGCGCATGCGCATCGTGCTGGTCAACGACACCATGATGAGTCACCCGATACACCTGCACGGCATGTGGAGCGACCTGGAGGACGAACAGGGCAACTTCCTGGTGCGCAAGCACACCATCGACATGCCGCCGGGCAGCAAACGCAGCTACCGCGTGCGCGCCGACGCGCTCGGCCGCTGGGCCTATCACTGCCACATGCTCTATCACATGGAAGCGGGAATGATGCGCGAAGTGCAGGTGCGGGAATGAACGTCATGAATTCAACCCTTCCGATGCTGCGCGCGCGCGCACTGGGACTGGCGATCGCGCTGGCAGCGGGTTCGGCTCCCGCGCTCGCGCAGGAGATCGATCATTCCAGGATGCACATGCCGGCGCCCAAGCCTGCACCTGCGCCGCCGGAAAAGCCCGCGGCGAAAAAGCCCGCTGCTGCACAACCAGTCGCCAGGCCTGCTGCGGCGGACAAGCAGGCCGTCGATCCGCACGCAGGCCACGTCATGCCGAAGCCTGCGGCTGCGGTGGTTCCACAGCCCGCCGCTCTCGATCACGCGGCGATGGGTCACGACATGCCCGCATCGGGGCCAGACATGCCGGCCGAGCCGATGGATCACCCGGGAATGGACCACTCCCTGATGGACCACTCCAGCATGGATCACTCCAGCATGGACCACGGCCAAATGGACCACGCGGCGATGGGCCACGCGGCAATGGGCCACACGATGGGCAACGATCTCCCGGCCAATGCCGAACCCCGCGAACCGATCCCGGTGGTCACCGCAGCTGATCGCGCCGCCGCGTTTCCGGATGTCGTGGCACATACGGTGCATGACAACAGCATCCATTGGTTCGCATTGCTGGACAGGCTCGAAACCTGGGATGCAGACGAAGGCAGCGCGCTCGCGTGGGAAGCCATCGGTTGGGTAGGCACCGACCTCGATCGTGTGTGGATCCGCAGCGAAGGCGAATCCATCGATGGCAGCACAGAGTCGGCCAATGTCGAGCTGTTCTACGGTCGCGCCATCGCGCGCTGGTGGGACGGGGTGGTGGGTATCCGCCACGACTTCGGCGAAGGTCCGTCGCAGACGTTCGCCGGCATCGGTGTTATCGGCATGGCCCCTTACAAGTTCGAGGTCGAGGCAACGGTCTATATCGGCCAGGGTGGCCAGACAGCAGCCAGCGTCGAGGTCGAATACGACACCCTGCTGACCAATCGGCTCATCCTGCAATGGCTGGCCGAGGCCGAGGCGTACGGCAAGGACGACCCCAGCCGTGGCATCGGTTCCGGCCTGGGCAAGGTCGAAGCCGGATTGCGGTTGCGTTACGAGTTCACCCGCCGCTTTGCGCCGTACATCGGCATCGTCCGCGAGCGCGCCTTCGGGGGCACCGCGGACTTCCGCCGCGGGGAAGGCCACGCCATCGACGACACCCGCTTCGTGGCGGGCGTTCGCTTCTGGTTCTGACAAGGAAAGCCACCATGCCCATCGTGACACGCCACTCCATGATCACCGTTGTCG
>Ga0105045_10001506_pt1 | contig 19088 bp, 13 predicted proteins | sample MAT02_FD_78089 | JGI IMG/M metagenome (GOLD analysis project Ga0105045, IMG submission 78089) | Freshwater microbial communities from Lake Fryxell liftoff mats and glacier meltwater in Antarctica - MAT-02 (megahit assembly) | ecosystem: Environmental > Aquatic > Freshwater > Ice > Liftoff... | reverse complement strand
TGTCGATTTTCGAATGGACGCTCGCCCAGGTGCTACGCCGAAACCTTGCCGCTCAATTCAATCCGGCAAATGGTTCATCGGCGTTCAATACTCGCCCGGCATCGCTGACGGTTGAGGTCTCGTTGTTATTGACCATGATGGCACGGGTCGGCCAGAGCGAACCGGAGGTGCCGGCGGCGTTCAGCTCGGCAACTAAAAAATTCCCGTCGCTTGCGTTGAAGATCTTGCCCGTCGAGGATTGCTCGTTCGCCCGACTCGATCAGGCGCTGGCGAAGATCCGCCAATCGTCAGAGCGGTTTCGAGTCGAAGTGCTTGACGCGTGTGCCGAAGCGGTTACGGCAGATGGACGCGTGCTTGTTCGCGAAGCAGAATTGTTGCGAGGCATCGCGGACCTGCTGGAATGTCCGATGCCACCGATCCTCGACGCCCAAATGCCTACTTGAACTTAGCCGATGGCAACGGCACGTCCGGTGCGGTTGCGGTCTGTGGCGAGTTTCCCGCGACCGGCGGCGTTCCGGTGATGGGATTGAACCCACGAATGCGGGCACGGGGTGCAAGTCCCTGGATATCGATCGGTGTGTCGAGCACATACGAGCCGGTGTTGCCCGCCTGGTCGGTCGCATCGATTCGCAGATAGATCTGGCGTGGCAGTTGCGGGTCCGCGGGCCACGCGTATCCGCCACGGTTTTCCAAACCCGCAGCGATCGTGGTCCAAGGTCCCTGAAGCGAACCGCCGAACGATAACGTGATCGGACGCGGCGAGGCATTATCGTCGGTTAACTGGTAACGAATGACCAGCGATCCGGTTTGGTCCGCTTCGCCGTACGTCGCCCCAGATATCCGAACGACGGGCTTGACGGTGTCGACGACGACAAAAATATCAGGGGTCGAATCGGCGATCGGTCGTGCGGTGGCGAGGCCATTCTTGGCGACGACGACGATACAAAACCCGTAGGTTCCATCATTGTTGGTTTCGATATCAAACGGCGTCTTGCGATCCGGGTCCGCTCCCCATCGTTTCCACACTCGGCCTTGGTCGGTCGAGCCCCACAGCTCGACCTCTTCGACGCCGGCGCGACCCGCCGATTCCACTTCGTAATCGAGGCTGAATTTGCGGCTGCTGCTGTGCCGCACCGGCGCGCTCAGGGATAGCGACACCGACGGGCCGGCGGCAGCGAGCGGTGACGACGATCCGGGTGCGTCGATCGATGGTCGCGCTGAGGTTTGTGGTGCGGTTGGTGCGGCGGTGGATTTTGCAATGTCTTCTTCGGTCAGCGGCCTCATCCCCTGGGAGGGCGTTTGCGCCCGAGTCACCGGTGATGGCTTTGTCGGCTCCTGGTTGGGCGCGGCCAACAGCGGTTGGTTTAGCTCCGGCGGCACGGTTATCGGCGAGGCGAACCCCATGGGCGGCGGAATCGTTTCCGGTGGCGTGGCGATGGGGCTGCTGGCGGGACGGTATCCCGGCGGTGGCGGATTGAGCACCTGCATCGCGCGGACGGCGTATGGGTTTTGGTTCATCACCGGCATGTTTGGCTGCGACGGCATATTCGGCTGCGATGGTGATGCGGCGCGCTGCAGCGGTGACGAGGCCAATTGGCCGCCCGATACGGCGGCCAAGCGGGGGCGTTGCATTTGGTGCGTCGGGATCGTTTGGTTTCCGGCGAGATCTTTTACAATCGCGCGAACGGAGACGAGGTGCCACGCCCCGGGCGGCTCGAGCGTGACGCTGCCTGCGATCGTGTTGTCGTCCGTGCTGGTGATGTTTTGCTCGACGCCAGGAATGGCAACCCATTGGTCGCTGACGTCGGTCTTGTATTCCAGTTTGAGGGTTTCTCGGTCAGGCCAAGCGTCGGTGCATTTCAAATTGATTTTGATCGCGTCATCCGAGGTCATCTCGACCCGCAGGTCGACATCGGGGTCCGTCGTATCGATGCGGATGTGCAGCAGCGGCTTCATCGGCGTTTCGGGGTAGGTTCGCCCGCTGCTATCGATCGTCCGCGTCGCGAACCAGTATTGGCCGTCGGCTGTCGCATCGACGGTAAAACTTTTTGCCGTGGGGGGCTGGGTCGCTGATTTTTCCCACTGTTCACCGGCGTCGCGGGAGATGAACAATTCGACCTGTGTGGGCCGCGTGCCGACGGGATCGACCGAGAACGGGATCTCGAAACGCTTTAGCCGTAGGTCGTAGGGTTTGATCGGTGATGGTGACGGTTGGTCTGCAAAAACGGTTCCCCAGACGACGGCGAGCGTCGCCAAAGCGGCGGCACGTTTTGCCAGCGGAAAGCGATCATGACGAGTTTGAAACCGCATTGTCGTCGTTGGTTGGCGTGCGCGGAATGGGGAATCAAAGTCAACGAGAAAACCGTGGGTACGGCAGTGCGACGTGAATTATCATCGGGAATTTTTCCGCAATGCCTTTAGACTTTTCCGGTTAGTCGTCAGAATCAACGTTTGCCGTCGCCGACCATTTCGGCGACTTTTCCTCATGGAACCTGTATGAACGATTGCACTTACCCGTACGACGTCATCGTGATCGGTGCGGGACACGCGGGCACCGAAGCCGCCGCGGCGGCCGCGCGCATGGGCGCGAGGACGGTATTGCTGACGACGAATCTCGACACCGTGGGCCAAATGAGCTGTAACCCCGCGATTGGTGGCGTGGCGAAAGGCCAAATCGTGCGTGAGGTCGATGCGTTGGGCGGTTTGATGGGCAAAGCGATCGACGCGACGGGCATCCAATTTCGCATGCTCAATCGTCGCAAAGGACCGGCGATGCACAGCCCGCGTGCTCAAGCCGACAAGCGCGGTTACCAGATGTACATCAAGCACGCGATCGAGCAAACGCCGGGCTTGGACCTGCGGCAGGAAACGGTCGAGGACCTTTTGACGGAGCCGACCGCAAACGGAGGCTTACGCATCGTTGGCGTGAAGGTGCGCGGCGACGCGGTCTACCGGGCCGCAGCGGTTGTCCTGACCACTGGCACGTTTCTGCAAGCGATCATGCACACTGGGACCGCGAAGGTTGCCGGTGGTCGCGCCGGTGAGGGCACGACGGCGGGCATCAGCGGTTCGTTGACTCGACTGGGCATCGAGATCGATCGATTCAAAACGGGAACGCCGGCCAGGTTGTCCGCTCGGACGATCGATTTTGCGAGCACCCAACCGCAGCCGGGCGACGACGATCCCGAACCGTTCTCGTTCATGAACGACCGGCTTAATGTCCAGCAGGTGTCCTGTTTCATCACACACACCAACGAAGCGGTGCATGACCTGATTCGCCAGAACCTTCACCGGGCACCGATGTACAGCGGCCAAATCAACAGTCGCGGTCCGCGGTATTGCCCCTCGATCGAAGACAAAGTCGTCCGCTTTGCCGACAAGACCCAGCACCAATTGTTTCTTGAACCCGAGGGCCGCACGACGGAGGAAGTGTACGTGAACGGCGTTTCGACCAGCCTGCCACGCGACGTCCAGGACGCGATGTTTAGTCACATCGTCGGTTGCGAGAAAGCGGTTATCATGCGTTATGGATACGCCGTCGAGTATGACTTTTGCCCACCGACGCAAATTTGGCCTCACCTGGAAAGCAAATCGATCGATGGGCTTTTCTTCGCGGGCCAAATCAACGGCACGACGGGTTACGAGGAAGCGGCTGCACAGGGCTTAATGGCCGGTGCGAATGCCGCAATCAAACTCCGCGGTGGCGCGCCATTTGTGCTCGGTCGCGAAGAAGCCTACATCGGCGTGCTGCTGGACGACCTCGTCACGTGCGGCACCGACGAACCGTATCGCATGTTCACCAGCCGCGCCGAGTATCGTTTGCTGCTGCGTCAAGACAACGCCGACCGCCGGTTGACGCAGCGAGGGTTCGACGTCGGTCTGGTCGATGCGTCGCGCCATGATCGATTGACGCGAAAGCTGGCGGACATCGACCGAGCCAAGCGGATGGTTGGCGAAGTTCGCGTCGACAATGTTCGCGGTGATGTTCATCTGCGTCGCCCCGAAGTCGAGTGGCCGCGGATGATTGCGCTTCATCCGGAGCTCGCCGCGATCACGCCCGCCGCGGCCCAGCAGGTCACTTACGACATCAAGTATGCCGGTTACGTCGATCGCCAATTGATGGAGATCGAGCGACGGAAGCGATCGTCGGACAAACGCATCCCGACCCAGTTCGATTACTTGGCGATCAAGTCGCTGCGGACCGAGGCGAAGCAGAAACTGACGAAGGTTCGGCCCGTGACGATCGACCAAGCTCAACGGATCAGCGGCATCACGCCGGCGGATATCGCACTCGTGATGGCGTACATGAAGGACAGTTGAACCGCGACCTATACTGGATCCTTGTCGACATTATTCCATGAGCGAAACCGAACTTCAAATGCAGCGTGCCGCGGCGCTTCGTTCCAACCAGCGTTGTTACGATGCCTTGGTGGACGCGCGGGCTCCGCTGTGCCGACCGGCCAGCGACGCGGAGATTGCGGATCCCTTGCGGACGGTCGATCCGCTGGGTTGGCTGGGGCCGTCGATCGAGGGTCGTAGTGTCCTATGCTTGGCGGCGGGCGGGGGACGACAAAGCGTCCTGTACGCCAGCGCCGGGGCGAACGTGACGGTCGTCGACATCAGTCCCGCGATGTTGGAACTGGACCGCGCCGCCGCTCGCGAGCGACGATTGCCGATCCGCGCGATCCAGGGTTCGATGGACGAATTGGACATGTTGTCCGCAGATCAATTCGACATCGTCATCCACCCGGTCAGCACGTGTTATCTGCCGGACGTCGCACCCGTTTTTCGGGCCGTTGCCCGCGTACTGCGGCCCGCTGGGCTGTACATCAGCCAGCATAAATCGCCCACCAGTTTGCAGGCGAGCTGCACCGCCGACCGTGAATCACGATATGTGGTCGAGCATCCCTATTATCGAACCCGCCCCGTTCCACCGCCGACCGCGGGATCGGTTGCCCAGAGGATTCGCGAGCCCCACGCGACCGAGTACCTGCACCGCTGGGAACAATTGATCGGTGGGATTTGTCGAGCCGGAATGCAAATTGAGGATTTCATCGAACCCGATCATGCGGATAATGAGGCGGTGGCGGGAACGTTTGGACACCGCGCGATGTTCATCGCGCCGTATGTTCGCATCAAAGCGAGAAAACGATTGACTCATACGACTCGCCCCGGCATCCTCCTCACCCCGTAGTCTGCAGCGATGATTCTATTGCGATTTCGCGAATCGACAGCGACCATCATCGGACTGTTAACGTTTGTCGTTTTCAGTTGGTCGTCGCTTGCGATGGGCGCAGAACCGGTTTCGCCCAGCGGCGCCGACTCGACTGTCGAGATCCTTGGCGAGCGGAAATGTTGGCACGATATCGTTTTGTCGATCGAAGGCCCGTCGGCCAATCAATCCGATTCGATTCCTAACCCGTTCATCGATTACGCGATGGTGGCTCGGTTTCGCCATGAATCTGGCACGCCCGATTACTTTGTGCTGGGTTACTACGCGGCCGACGGGAACGCCGCTTCGACGGGGGCGACATCGGGCAACCGCTGGCGTGCGCACCTGTCGCCCGACAAGGCGGGACGCTGGACTTATGAGGTTCTTTTTCGCAAAGGGCCCAGTGTCGTCTTTGATTTTGATGGCGGCACCGCATGGCCGCCCCATGACGGCGCGACGGGAACGTTCAAGGTGTCGCCGTCTGATAAGCCGATGCCCGACGCTCGCGCCGCGGGGCGACTTCAGTACGTTGGCAAACGACACCTTCGTCATGTCGCCAGCGGTCAGCGCTTCCTCTCGTTTCGCACCGACCACGCCGGCCCCAAGGACAACACGAGCAACACGATCGCCGTGACGACGTTTGACCCCGCGGAAGGAGATTCGGACCGGTCGCCGCTGGTCAGCTTGAACCAACGATTCACGTACGACTGCGCCAAGATGGACGTTTGGAATCGCGAGTTGAATCAAGCGACCGCGGCCGGGATGCACATCGAAATCAACCTGCAACCATCGCGCGTTGCCAACAAAGCCGATGGCTTGGACTTTGACACCGGACAACCCGGCAGCCTGGGTGCGGAGCGGATGCTGTATTTGCAACAAATGGTCGCTAGGTTTGGTCACCACCCGTCGCTCAGTTGGCACCTGCACGCCGACGACGAGCCATCGCCGGACCAGATTCGCGCCGAGACGACGTACCTTCGCGAGATTGATCCCTACCGACACGCGATCCTTTTGCACACCGGCGCGGACGCGTGGCCGGGAATGCAGAACGCTTTGATGGGCGATAAGAACGCGGTTTCAGGCATCGTGCTCGATGCCAATGAACCCCATTTTCATCGACGGTGCGTACAGGCCGTCAATGCGTCAATCGAAAGTGGCCACGCCTGGGTCGTGACCGGTGAAGTCGGCACCAATCCAAGCCGCATCCCTGATCCGCGAACATGGCGGCGTCAATTGTGGGCCAACCTCACCGCCGGTGGAGCGGGCATGCACGTCATCGACGATCGAGAAACCAGCGGCAAATCGTTCGTCGCGGCGCAGCAAATTTTCAAAGCCGCGGGGCTATCGTTTTGGAAGATGACATCCGCGGACGAGTTGATCGGAAATTCCAAACACGACGATCGTGGGTACGTGTTGGCTCAACCGGGCGACGCGTACCTGCTCTATCTGCCGTCGCCGCGCGGGTGCAAGTTAAACCTTGTCGACGCGAAAGGCGACTTTGAAATTTCGTGGATCGATCCGGCCACCGGCGATGTCATCCCCGGTGGCGAGATCGTCACCGTTGAAGGCGGCAAACGTGTCGATATCGGCTCGCCACCCAAACGTGATCCCGAAGCATCCGATCACGACTGGATCGCCATCGTCCGCCGCCAATCGTGAATGTGCATCCATCACGTGCTACGGTTTTTTCGGCATCATCGATTCGGTCGGTTCGTCCAACGCCACCGGTTTTCGATCCTCCGTTTCTCGAGGGATCGGCACCAGCATCAGCCGGACGGGCGTCAGGTCCGCTGGGATGCGATCGGTGAATGCACTGAAAGATAAGTTGCCGTTGGAGTCGCTGCTCTTGATCGGCAGGTCCAGCATCGCGGTGCCAAAATTGGAAACGCAGATCATGTCGCCGCCGTCAGCTTGATAGTACTTAATCCCGTCCTGGGGATCCGTCCAAAGGTTGCTGCCCGCGAACACCCAGTCCAACTCCAACGCTTCGTCGGTTCCCGATTTTCGGACCCATTTTCGCGCATCGCTGAATTTGAATTTTCCTTCCTGGTCGCGGAACATGACCCACACGCGGATCGGTTGACCGGTTGCGGGCGTGTACCGGGGCGTGAATTTAACGGTGCTGCCCGGTTCCGCGCCGACCGCCAATAGTGCCGCGTGAACTTCACTCGATTTGGCCAAGGTCGCAACAATCGCTTCGTGCTCCTTGGTGCCCTTGGGACACGCGAACATCTCCAACGGTGCGTCCCGCAGCGAGACGTATCCGTCAACGAAAACTCGTTTATTTTTGGTATCGACCCACAGCGATGACGCTTTACTGAGTCGTTTCGCGTCGGGGGGATCGCCGAGCGCCGCTCGCACGGTGTCCGCGGGATCGACGTATCCGAGCTCCTTTAATGTCGCTTCGGCATCGATCGCTTTTACCGGTGGATCGTCGAGTGGTTGGGCCAAAACGCCCGCGGAAAACCCGCTCCACGAAACCACCACCGTGAAAGTGAGCAGAATTGCCGAAAAGAATCGCCGATTTCGGGGACGCGGCACACCATCGCAACTAAACATGAACACAATCCTTGAAAGCCCAGAACAGCGGGACTGCCCAAGACGGACAACTTGGGTAGATTCTAACGTCGTCGTCGTCCGCGATCGGCACCATCCGATCGTTCTTCCCCCAGCTTAGCCAAATCAATGCCAACCCGCGTATCCGTCGAAGCCGAAATCGAAAACAGCGACAACGCAAAAACGACACTTAAAACCAAACTCGGCGGCAAGACGAAGACCGGAGTGACACGCAAGCGACCGGCCACCGAAACGATGCCCGAAAACGCGTTGCCACCGACGCTCGAATCGTTGATCTCGCCAATTGCCGCCGATGGCGGCGTGATGCGATGGGGTTTGGCGGTTGCCGCCGGCGGGCCAGTGGATACGACGCGACGGATCATCGCCGAATTGGCGTCTGGTCTAAAGATTTCTAAGAAAGCGGCTCAGTTCGACATCGTTGCCGAAGTCACCGAGATGCTGCACCGAATCGATCGGTGCCAATCGAGCAACTCGCCAGACCTGGATTGCGTGATCGATGCGACGTTGTGGGCGTATGCGTTTCCCGTGCTTCGCCAGATTTTGGAGCTCGCGACGTCGCAGACATTTTATCGATCGCTTGAACAATTGGCTCGGCAATGCCAAACGATCGATGATCCGTCGTCGATTCCGCGGTTGATCGGCGGGGGCGAGCTCGGTTTGGTCTTGGCCTGGCGATGCGGCGGTGAACGTCGTGGACCCGTGACGCAGTCGTCCGTGGAATGCGTTCGCCAGTGGTGCGAAGCCGCCGAGTCGTCCATTGGAAATGCCATTCGACAACGTACCGCCACGCCCCCGGAGTCGATGGATGGTGAGCCAGAAACACTTACCCGTCTGCCTGCCGGATCGCTCGCGCGGTTAACGATGGCATCGTTGATCCGGTCCCAAGCGATGATGCAGCAGGTCGCAAAGAAGCGATTAAAGAAGGTTCATTTGGCAACCCTGTTTGACCTCGCGACCTGGGTTGCCGCGTCGATGGAAATCGGGGGCACGCAAGCATTCTGCACGGCATCGACCAAGGACGTTCGCGATGACATGGTCAAGGGCGGCTTGCTGGATCATTTAAAACAAGTGGACCCCGAATCGCTCGGGCCAGCGATCGACGCCGCTTCGGGACGTTCGCACTCGGGCGGCCGGCTCGCGTGGCAAATCAGTTTGCCAGAATCATTCTGCCACAGCGAACTCGGTGGGACCGCGATCCTGTTGCCCGAATGGGACGTTCGTCGCGGCAAGATGCACGTCGACTATTCCCAGCGCGAAGTTCGCGTGAGACTTGACGCGGGAAAAACGACCGCGATCGATGGGCCCTGGGAAATCCTTGTCGAAGTCGACGGCCAAGAACAGGCCGCCGCCGGCCCATGGGTATCGCTTTGCGAATACACCGATGACGACGTTCATTACCTCGAACTGGAACAGCGATGGACCGGTGACGTTCGGGTCCAACGCCACATCCTGCTGCTGCGAGACGACCGTTGTGTGTTGATGGCGGATGCCGTCATTCGCGATCCCCAACAACCACCCGCGTCGATCGGCTACATGTGCCGGTTGAAGATATCGGACGAGATGACGACGTCTCACGAAAAAGACACCACCGAGGTTTGGTTCGATGATCATGGCGGTGGACGCCGCGCTATGGCGTTATCGTTGCAGAGCAATGAATGGCGGGTCGGACCGACGCGCGCACGAATGGACACCACGCCCGACGGGTTTCTGCGATTAAAAGCCCGCACCGACAAACGCAACTCGCACGGAGGCAGCGTGTTCGCACCGATCTGGTTTGATCTGCAACCCCGCCGGTTCAAACGGCCTCGCACATGGCGGTGCTTAACCGTCGCGGAAGACCTTCGCATTGTCGATCCCGATGAGGCAGTCGCGTTTCGTGTCCAGCATGGCAGCGAACAGTGGATCCTGTATCGCATGCTGCATGGCGATCGAACGCGCACGTTCCTCGGCAAACACCTGTTGGCCGATTTGTACTGTGCCCGGTTCCACGCCGGCGACGGCACGATGGAAGACCTGCTCACCGTGGGTGGTACAGACGATGACGATGACAATGACGATGACGGCGACACGCGTGACCAATCGTGAGCAGCGAGATCGAGTTGCAACGCCTCCGAGAAAACTGGCAACGCACCGTTGACGATGTTGCCGATGCCGCGACCCGCGCCGGTCGCGACGCGGCGAGCGTCACGATCGTTGGCGTTTCCAAATACGTTGACGCGATTGTCGCGGCGAATTTAATCGAAGCGGGCTGCCACGACCTCGGGGAAAGCCGGCCCCAACAATTGGTCGAGAAATTCGACTCGATTCAAACCCCGTCGTGCCCCGTTCGTTGGCACATGATCGGCAATGTTCAGCGGAATAAATCGAAACGCGTCGTCGAGATTGCCGACGTGATTCACAGCGTTGACAGTATCCGGTTGCTCGAAACGATGCAGCGTCACGCGTCCCAGCAAACGCATCTCCCGACGTGCTTGATCGAAGTCAACATCAGCGGCGAGCCCGACAAGCACGGGTTCACACCCCAGCAATTGCGTTTGGAAATGCCAGACATCCTCCGTTGCGAGGGGTCGATCCGCGTGGTCGGTTTAATGGGCATGGCAGGCATTGATGCCCAAGGCGACGAAGCCCGACGCCAATTTGCCTCCCTACGAAATCTGCGAGACGAGCTGGCGAAGACATTCGCCGTGCCACTGCCCGAGTTATCGATGGGTATGAGTGGCGACTTTGTCGAAGCGATCACCGAGGGCGCGACGATCGTTCGCATCGGATCGCGGTTGTTTGAGGGGGTCGTCGGTTAAACACAATCGCATGAACCATCGCGATCGAGAATCCCGAAAACTCCGGTCCCGAGAAATGTGCGGTACCAAAACGGGACGTACCCACAGGGACAGGTATATCGCAGTCGATGAGTCTTTCACCGCATGCGTGCCGTACGCTGGTAAGCGTCGATCGAAGCACCTCGACGCGACGAACGCTATTGCTTCGTTCGTCGCGCTGGTTTAGCGACCAAGCGGATCGTCGGCAAAACCGAGTATCCGCCGTGAAACGTTCGCCGCCCTTCGATCGTGTGATCCAGTACGAAAACGCCATGCGCAACGCCCGGTCGCGGGCTGCACCTCAAAATTGCAGGATGTCCGCATTCGGGGCATTGAACCCGCAATCCGTGTGCGTCGAGCAATTGTTGGATCATTCCTGTGACCGCTTCGTTCGCCTCCAATGACTGGAATGATTGACCGACAAGCGAGGCGAACTCTCCTTCGATCGACAACCGGATCGAACGCTGCAGACGATTCAGTTGTTGCTGCAACCTTATCAATTGCAAGTTTGCAGCCTCAAGCGACCCATTCACGCCATCACGCGTTTCGGCGGGCACCGCGATTTCGGCCGATCGTGTCGGCAGGTTGGATGTCAATTCAATCGCTCGCGTGCAGACGTCGTCAAATTTGGATGAATTCTTGGTTGAATCCCTTGCATTCTTGGTTATACATTAAGTATAACTTGACACAATGCTAGTCTTTGCGGGAATTTTTCTAATTCCCCGCTGGTTTAGCACCCGCAAAGTGGCGACTGAGGTGGCCACGTCGGGAACATTTTTTGTAGATTTCCGTAGGTTTCCCTCTGAGGGGACGCCGGTCGACCGGGATTCAATCCCGTCTTTCGACAACATTATTGTTTGCATCTCGTTCAGGCACGGCGTTCCATGTCGGTCAATCAACAAACCGTCGAAGAAACCAAACAGCAGATCCGTGGTTTGGTCAACGAGATAGCCGCGCTCGTCAAAAGCGGCGCGACGGCGGAGGAGTTTTATCCCGAGCTGTTGCAACGCATCGTGACGGCGCTTGCCGCGCCGGGTGGCGCGATTTGGTTGCTCGATGAGGACCGCCAGATGCGGTTGCAATACCAAATCAACGCCGAGCCCTCGATTCTGCAGGACGACGGCGACGACGCGATGCGACACAAGCGGCTGATCCGGCGCGTCGCCCAAACGGGCCAATCATTAATCGTGCCTCCCTATTCAGGCACGACCGATGGGGACGCGGAGGGCAATCCGACGCGGTATCTGCTGGTGCTAGCGCCGCTGAAGCATGACGGCCAGGCGGACGGTTTGATCGAGGTGTTCCAGCGACCTGACACGGCGCCAGAAACGCAAAAAGGCTACCTCCGATTTTTACAACAGATGTGCGAGTTGGCGGCCGATTGGTTGCGCAGCCAAAAGCTTCGAGTGTTCAGCGACCGTCAGGTTTTGTGGCAGCAAGCGGACTCGTTCGCGCGGGCTTCGCACGAATCGCTCGACCTGGCCGAGACCGCGTATATCGTCGCCAACGAAGGCCGACGCTTGATCGGTTGCGACCGTGTCAGCGTCGCGATCAAGCGTGGCGGCAAGTGCCGCGTGCAAGCGATCAGCGGACAGGACACGATCGAGAACCGGTCCAACATCGTCGCGGCGCTGAACAAGTTGGCGACGCGAGTGGTCGCGGCCGGAGAGCCGCTGTGGCACGATGGCACCACCGAAGACCTGCCACCTCAAATCGAAGAGGCGTTGGAAGACTACGTCGATCAGTCGTACGGCCGGAGCATCGCCGTCTTACCGCTGCGTCAACCCAAGCGGGTCGCCGATCAGGCGCAAGGTGCCGCGGGACAAATCGATCGCGACGGGTCGCACCGCGGCGAAGTCATCGGTGCCTTGATCGTCGAACAGATCGAGAGCGATGTTCCGCCTGAAGTATTTCGCGCCCGCGTCGATCTTGTTTACGAACACGGCACCCGCGCGATCGCAAATTCATTGACCCACAGCGGTCTTTTTCTAATGCCGCTTTGGCGGACGTTGGGCAAAATGATGTGGTTGTTCAATCAACGCACGCTTCCCAAAACCATCGGCGTTGCCACGCTGGTCGGCGGCCTTCTGGCGGCGCTCTATTTTGTCCCGCTTGAGTTGGAACTCGAGGCCGAAGGAACGATCGAGCCTGACGTTCACCGCGAAGTGTTCGCCCCGATCGACGGCGAAGTCATGGAGGTGCTCACTGATCACGGAAAAACGGTCGTCGCTGGCGATCCGATCGTCAGGCTCCGGAATCCGAAACTCGAACTTGAAATGACCGAGTTGCTCGGCCAAATTCAAACGACGACCGCGGAGCTCAGCCGCGTCCAAGGTGAGATGAGCGATCGTCGCAATATAGAGCCCAACGAGCGGAAGCAGAAACAGGGTGAAGAGTTAGAATTCAAAGTCCGCTTGGAATCGCTGCAAAAGAAATTGGTTTTGCAACAATTCCGCATGGACCAATTGGTCATTCACGCTCCGATCGACGGCACCGTGGTGACTTGGGACGTCGAGAAAACGCTCCGCAGCCGCCCCGTCATGACCGGCCAAGTCCTGATGGAAATCGCCGATATGACAAAGCCGATGCACCTCGAACTCAAGATGCCCGATAAGCGGATGAGCCACCTGGATCGTCGCATCCTCGAAGTCGACAAACCTGACCTGCCGGTGACCTATATCCTCGCGACCGATCCCGATACTCCGTTACAGGCGGTATTGCCTCGCGATGAAATTCAACTGCGCGCCCAGGGTGACCAGGAGAACGGATCGATCGTGAAAATGCGTGCGATCCCTGATCTCGAATCATTGGCCAAGATGAAGCCGCGACCCGGTGCGAAAGTCATCGCGGACGTTCGCTGCGGTCCACGGTCGAGCGGCTTTGTGCTGTTTCATGAAATCTATGAATGGCTGTGCAAGTTTTTCTTCTGACGTCCGCTGGCAACGTTCACTCCCACTCATCCGAAAGAACAATCACGATGCTAAAAAATCCATTGATTCCGGTCGCTATGATCGGCTCGGTCGCCATGGCGTCACTCCTGATGGCACAAAACGCTATTCAACCACCGCGTCAACCGTCGATGGGCGAAACGTCTTCGCCGTCTTTGAGGGCGGAAAGCTGCATGGTGAAACTGATCCGCAACGTTCGCGTGCCTGCGGAGGTCAACGGCCGAATCGTGGAGATGAAAGTCACCGAAGGAGCGAACGTCAAAGCGGGTGACCTGTTGGCGGTGATCGATGACACTCAAGCACAATTGACACTTAAATTTAAAGAAGCCGAAGAACGCGAGGCGGAACTGAATGCCTCCAACGACGTCAATATTCGCGACGCAAAGAACAGCGCCGAGGCCGCGACCGCCGAAGCGGAGTCTTACAAACAGCTTCGCGATCAGGGCGCGACACCGTACTGGGAAATGAAAAAGAAAGTGCTCGAAGCGGACAAAGCCATCCTGCGAATCGAACTTGCCGACCTGCAGCAGGATACCGCGAAGGTGCAATACATCGCTAAACGAACCGAGCGGGAATTGGCAGCCCACGAATTGACGAAGCGACGGATCGTGGCCCCCTTCGATGGCTTTGTCGAATCTCGCATCGCTCAATTGGGCGAATGGGTCGAGCCCGGCTCACCGGTATTGCAATTGGTCGAACTGGATACGTTGCGAGTCGAAGGGGACATTGACGCGCTGCGTTTTCCCGGTCGGATCAAAGTCGGCACGCCAGTGCAGGTCTTGATCTACGCCAATGGGGATCGCGAAAAAGCGGATCCTGCCACCGCGATCCGGTTCGATGCAAAGATCGGTTTTGTCAGCAGCGAGATTGACTTGGCGAACCGATATCGAATCTGGGTCGAGATCCAAAACGAGCCCGACGGTAACGACTGGACCATCAAGCCGGGCATGGAAGCCGACATCATCGTTTATCCCAAAGCGGGCTGATCCAACGCTCGCGCCACGTCCTATTTATTCACCCCTTCGAATCGTTCAGTCCATGGCCACACTTGCGGAATCACTCGTCAGCAGTTCATCGCGACCGCTGACGGTGCGCAAACGCCCAGACCTGACGGCCAGCCGCCACCGATACCAGGGCACCGGATACTGGGTCGTCAAGGAACCGGTCGGGTTGCAATATTTTCGCTTTCATGACGAGGAGTATTACATCCTCGGCATGCTCGACGGTCACGTCAGTTTGCAACAGGTCAAGGACGGATTCGAAGCACGTTTCGCACCCCAAAAAATCACCTTCGGCGATTTGCAACAATTTGTCGGCATGTTGCACCGCAGCGGGCTCGTGATCAGCAACGCTCCGGGCCAGGGCAAGGCGCTGCGAACCCGCGGGACGACCAAGAAGCGAAAAGAACTGCTGGGCAAATTTGCGAACATCTTCGCGATTCGTTTTCGTGGGTTCGACCCCGAGCGATTGCTGAACGGAATGTTGCCCTGGTTCGGCTGGGTCTTCACGGTCCCCGCCCTGATTTGTTTCTCCCTGTTTTTTCTGACCGCCGCGATGCTGTTGGGATCACAGTACGAAACGGTGTACGCGCGCCTGCCGACGTTCCAGCAATTTTTTGCCGCCGATCGTTGGATCTACCTTGCCGTAACGATGGCGTTGGTAAAGGTCTTGCACGAGTTCGGCCACGGGTTGAGTTGTAAGAAATTCGGGGGTGAATGCCACGAGCTCGGTTTCATGTTGCTCGTGTTCACGCCATGTCTTTATTGCAACGTATCCGACTCGTGGATGCTGCCTAACAAATGGAAGCGTGTCTGGATCGGTGCCGGCGGTATCTACGTCGAATTGATCCTTGCATCTTTTGCCGCATATGGATGGTTTTTCACCGAACCGGGTCTGCTGAACGACCTGTTCCTTAATATGATGTTTCTGAATTTGGTCAGCACCATCATCGTCAATGGCAATCCGCTGCTGCGTTTCGACGGTTACTACATCCTGATGGATTGGTTGGAGATTCCGAATCTCCGACAAAAGAGTACTGAGGTCCTCAAACGCTGGTTTCAAAAGACATGTCTCGGTTTGGAACTGCAGGACGACCCGTTTCTGCCCCAGCGCAACCGTGTGTTATTCGGGATCTTTACGATCGCCAGCGTGATTTACCGCTGGGTCGTCGTGTTTTCCATCTGCTGGTTCATCATCAAAATGCTGGACATGCACGGGTTGGAGACGCTCGGGCGAATGATCGCGTTCGCCGGGTTTGCGGGCATGATTGCGCAACCGATTATTCAAACCGTCAAATTCATCCGTACGCCCGGGAGATTGCAAAAAGTGAAACGAGGCCGATTGCTGGGATCGTTGGCGATCTTGGGTGCTGTTCTAGCCGCCGTCGCCTTCATCCCCTTGCCGCACCACGTTGATTGTGCGTTCGAGATTCATCCCGCGCAGGCTGGCTCGGTTTACGCGGGCACGGCGGGCCAAATCGTGAGCACCGTCGCCGCGGGCACACTGGTGAAATCCGGTGACGAGATCGCCGTCCTAAAGAATCCTGAACTGGATATTCGCTTGGTCGAATTGGAGGGCGAATTCAAACAAGCGGAGGTTCGGCTGCGAAACCTTGCGTTGCGTTCGCGTGGCGATGACGCCATCAACAGCCAATTAAAAACGCAACAGAAATTGATCGCATCGATCACCGAAATGGAAAAGAAGACCCGCGAGGAAGTCGATCGGTTGGTCGTCCGCGCCAAACGCGAAGGCATCGTTATCCCGCCACCGGACAAGGCACCCCAGCCCGGCGACGACGGGCGTTTGCCCGGTTGGACGGGTTCGCCCCTGGACGAGCGCAATCGCGGAGCGCTCTTGACCGCGGAGGACCTGATTTGCGAGATCGGGTCAGCGCGTGAATTAGAAGCCGTTCTGATCATCGACCAGGGAGACGTTCAATTGGTCGACATCGACCAAGAAGTCAGCATGAAATTAGACGCTGATAGGATCGGCCGTTTCAGTGGCAGGATCTTTGAAAAGTCGCAGGTGGAGCTCAAGAGTGCGTCGTCGTCGATGGCCAGCCAAACCGGCGGTGATCTGCAAACCCAAATCGACCCGACCACCGGTCAGGTCAAACCACGTAGCGTTTCCTATCAAGCCCGAGTCCCCCTAGAAGAAATTGACCTGCCGCTGCGTGCCGGCTATCGCGGATCCGCAAAAATCCATGTGAAGCCTATGTCATTAGGTCAACGACTTTGGCGTTTAGTCGCGCAAACCTTTAACTTCGAATTTTGATTTGAAATATGTCAAACCAGCAGCACGTGTTGCTGGCCGCTGAGATATGTTTTCCCCCCCTGTCCTGGAGACTAAAAATGTCCGAAACCACCAGCAGTGATTCCCCAACGATGACCGAGTCCGCCGCACCGATCGCGGAGCAGCAGAACCAACAACCGATGCAAGTTCAAGTCAACGACGAAAACGCATTGGCGCTGTATGCGAACTTCTGCCGAGTGACCGGATCGCCCGAAGAATTGATCATCGACTTCGGTTTGAACCCACAGCCGATCGGTGTGCCGAAAGATCCGATTCAGGTCAAGCAACGCATCATCGTGAACTTCTTCACGGCGAAGCGATTGTTGGCAGCATTGCAAATGTCCGTCGCTCGCCACGAAGCCGTCTTCGGCGTTCTGGAAACCGATATCAACAAGCGTGTTCGTCCCGGTTTGGGCCAACAACAAACCAAGAACAGCTAGTTGCCTCATCGCGATCGATGGGGAACAAATTCAACGCAGACCGCACCCGTCCCGGTGCGGTTTTTTCGTGGATCCCTTGTCAACGTCCCGTTACTTTCTCGACCTCGTCGGCTTCAAAAAAATCGTCGCCCGGTGCTGACAACATACCCTTCAGCGTTTCGCGTTCACGAAAGTTTGGGTCCAGCCAACGCGGGTAGTTCGTTGGCGCGATCACGAGCGGCGTACGGTCATGAATCCATCGCAATGAATCACCCGCACCGGCGGTAATGATCGTGCAACTGGACACGTCCAAGGACTCATTTCGCTCGTACAGTCCGGCAAAGCAAAACACTTCGCGACCTGGACGCTCGATCCGCATTGGATATTTCTTCTTGTCGCGGGTGATCCACTCGTAGTAGCCGTCGGCGGGGATCAAACAACGTCGCTGCAAAAACGACTTTCGAAACGATGGTTTCTCATCAACGGTTTCGGACCTTGCATTGATCATGCTCGCACCGATTTTCAAATCGTCCGCCCAGGGCGGGACCAAGCCCCAGCGGAATGCTTGCAGCGACCGTGTGCCGTCGACCGAAGCGGTGATGGCGAGCACATTTTGGGTCGGCGAAATATTTTGACGTGGCTCAAAGAGTTTCGGCATCTGCAACGCATCATCGTCACCTCCGAGCAGGTCGGCGGGCCAATTTTCCGGTGGACATCGCAGTAGAAATCGTCCGCACATGTTTCGTCCTCATCCGCCAAACGTAACGGTTCAAAGTCTTCCGATCATGTTATTGCTGGAGGTCTCGTCCTGTTCGATCACCATGCCGAGTCCGCGTCGCCAACGCCAGCGAAATTACCAACTGCGGTGTAGATCAATCCGCCCGCGAAGTCGGACAACTTAAAAACAGCAAGGCGCACCCCTTTGAACACCCGAGTCATGCCTGAAAAAATCCCAGGGGTTCGGGGGTTGGTGCCCGACCACACTGCCCCGCTTCCTTAATTGCGGAAATTCATTCTCTCATTGTCGTTGACGCATTCCGCTGCCTCGATTCGCTGCGCCGACCCGCTCGTTCCTCGCTCCCTGTCGGTCATCGCCGAACGGCATCGTGCCGCCGGGCTAATTCATGCGGCAGCCAATCACTCTCACCTCGCTACACTCGTTCACCCCTCGCTACGCTCGCGACAGAGCAATGCTCGCGTTCGCATCGTGACTTGCTACGCATTGCCGAAGTTCCAACACCAGTTGCGGTTTCGCGTAAGTTGCGTTGAACGAATGCAACATATTTCGTTCGCGGTGAAAAAAGTGGCACCTCCGATACAACCAAGTGTAAAAAAGGAAAATTACCTCAGTCGCAATATCTTCCCCGTCCCATTTTCTTCCCATTGATCACTCGTCGCAGCGTGACTCGCAACGAGTCGTCAAAAATATAAATCTCTCTGAGTCTTCGTGCGAGTACCGTTAAAAAAAATCGACTCCCATCACCCACGATGAAGAAGCTTGTGTCTCTGATGCAATAACTTTCGTGTCAACTCTTCTTTAACCTCAAGGCTAACGACTAGCACCCGATCCATTCAAACTTTCTCTTCGATGCTTCATAATGCTTTTGATGCCACTAATCCTCAAAAAAGCGGAGGCCTATTATTTTTTTCGCAAATGTTCGTAAAATACCCGAGATCTTCAATGCTTTGCGGGGTTAAGTGAGTATCAACAAACTCTCAACCTCGACCCACAAGGAAGATCTCAGGTGAAACAAAGTATCTCAGGTCGCATCGCTCGACGCAAGCACAAGACCCTCAAGCGACTCGCCAACGCACGTTGCGATCG
>Ga0105045_10001505_pt1 | contig 19089 bp, 8 predicted proteins | sample MAT02_FD_78089 | JGI IMG/M metagenome (GOLD analysis project Ga0105045, IMG submission 78089) | Freshwater microbial communities from Lake Fryxell liftoff mats and glacier meltwater in Antarctica - MAT-02 (megahit assembly) | ecosystem: Environmental > Aquatic > Freshwater > Ice > Liftoff... | reverse complement strand
CAAATGTCACCAACCATTTTATTGGCCTCTTTTGAAATCACTGTCCAAAGAGTTGAGGACAAATAATCCTTGGCGGTATCGGCCACATTGGGCAGAATCGTTTGTTCGAAGGCTTCTTTGAGTTCATTGGAAATGGCCCTTGAGGTGCTCTTTAAATTTAACTCCGTTTCCAGCGAGTTGTCCGCATTGATGTATTTTGGGAGCTAGTCGTACGTCAATGGCTTTAAAAAAAGCCGCTCGGTTTCGATCATTTTTTGTCGATGTTAACTTGGACATCACTTTCAACGACTAAAACCGTAGCCGCCTTTCAGCAGGATGCCCGTCTCGGAATTTGGCAATCTTGGGCAAACGGATCGCTGCAACACAATGCTTGTAGGCGCGCTGGTTTAACGCCGATCAAGGGCCAGTTGATAGGACCGCTCGTAATAGATGTAGAGCTTTTTCCAATCATAGTCCACCGAAGCAGCTTCCACTTTATTGCGCTGAGCAATCCGTTCGCGGCGGTTTTTTTGCACGTAAGCAAACATTTGCTCGGCCAACTGATTGGCAGCGTCGTTGAAGCTCCGATTGTAGCGATTTACCAAATAGATTCCTTTATCTTCGCGCTCTTTGGTGTCGGGGATCTGCTTCATCACATAGTCCCCGAAACCTGAAAGATCGCTGGTGACCGAGGGCACGCCACTGGCCATGCACTCGAGCGGGGTGTAGCCCCAAGGCTCATAATAACTGGGGAACACGCCCAAATGGCAACCGCGCACGAACTGGTTGTATTCCATGCCAAACAAAGGGCTGGCCGGGGAAATAAAGTCCGGGTGATAAATTATTTTTACCTTGTCATATGGATGGTTCACCATTTGGCTCATCCGCAAGAATTTGAGGATGTCATCGCTTGCATCGTCGACCAGGTTGTGGGTCACGACGATAGGTAGGGTCTTGGTTTTCCACGACTGTACCGTGCGGCGCAAGCGCAGCCGCCAGTAGTCATCGATAAAATTTTCTAACGGGGGCAACCTGGGGCTGTTCCCCGCGGCCACTTCCATGAACATATTGTCCCCAATCTGGCGGGTGATGGCATCACATGTTTGTTTGATCTCCTCCAGCAACGCCCGGGTTTGCAGCACCGAGGGATTGATGCTGTAATAAGGCCGTTTGGTGATAAAAAACATGACAATAGTAATGTCCACATCGTACAGCCGGAGCAGGCCATTGAGCCGGGCCAAGGCTTCTAAGGTGAGATCAAAACCTTTGTTGCGGTATTCGTAACGCCCTGAAGTGAAAAAATAGAGTGTTTTATCAAGATCAAATTTATAGTTGTGAAAAAAATGACCCATTGTAAACTTGTGGATTTGCTTTTTGTGCTCCAAATGCAGGTTTTGAAATTCGTGCAGCGCCACAAACCTTTCTACGTTGAGGCCATTGGGCGTGACGGAATCAATCTTGCGGCCCAACAAATGGATGCACTCTTCGCCGGTCACGTCGCTCACCGTGGTGAACACCTGCGCTCCGTGCGCGGCCGCCCGCTCGATGGCCACCGACGGCTCAATGTTAAAATGCTTGGCTTCCTTGGCCCAGTCCACGTAGGGCAAGTGGTTGTAGAATTCGGGATCGTTCATGGCCAAATACCGGCCCAGCAGCGTGGCATGGGTGGTAAAAACCATGGAGATGGGGAGGTTCAGGTAGCGGATTTCGGGAACAGGTGTCCCCGCCATCCACTCGTGGAAATGGGCCAAAAGCGGTTGTTGGGTGCAGTCGCCGTCGGCCAATTTTCGGAAAAACTCCTTGGTCAAGTAGCCAAAAGCCACTACTTGGTCGAGCAGGTCCACGTTGGAGGGAGTAGCGATGCCGTGGTGATCCCAAAGCTCAAACTTGATGTCGTTCAGCCGGTGATAAACACTGTTGGGGTTGAACAAAACGACCCGGGGGCGGCCGGTGACCAGCCAAAAACCATAGTGAACTTCAAACCCGGCTTGGCGCATTTTGAGCACGGCCCGCCCGATGGGGTTCTCGTAATCATCGCTGGTCTCAAATTCAGCCTGCACATTGGGGTGCACATAAGGACCAACGAGACAATAATTGCTCTTCCAAACATCGACAGCCGCCGGTATTTTGGTGCGAATGACCGTGTAAATCCCCCCTACTTGATTGCAAACTTCCCACGCTATTTCCAAAAGCAAGGGTTTATCATAGTTTATTGGCATATTTCGGTCGCAGTTTTCATTTGCCCGAAAAATAGCAACATTTTGGATTTATCCTAACCATTGCCCTGTAAATAGGTCAAAAAAGAACTGGCAGCGGCTCGGGGCCACTGCCAGCACGAAGGCGGCGATTACTCCTTGACAAACTTTTTGGTGTAGGTCCCAGTGTTGGTTTGCACAGACAACAGATAAAGGCCCGGTGGCAAGCTGGCCACATCCAACTGGCGCTCGGCCAGGTCCCGGGGCTTCTCGGTGGCAAACTGGCGGACGGTGCGCCCGGCCGGGTCGGTCAAAGTCACCCGGGCCTCCCCCCGGCTCTCCCCGGTCAGGCGCAGGGTCAACTGCTCCCGGGCCGGGTTGGGGTATACGTGCAGGCCGGCCAGTTGGTTGGCTTGCAGGGCCGCCAAATCGGGGCTGATCCGCAGGAAGAAACGGGCGGTATCGGCCCCGGCACTGGCTGTAAAGGTATAGGCCCCCTGATAGAGATCGTGCCTGGTGTTCAGCCGGCGATCCTCGAGCATCACTTTGGCTTTGCCCTTGAACAGGGCCAGTAGTTCGGGCGAAAGGGAATAGGGGCCCGCACTACTGACCGCGAAGTGCAGGGGGACCACCACTTCTGCCACCAGTTCGGGCAGGGCATTGACCGCCAAACGGGTTCCCTGGCCAGCACTCACCAAGTTGGGGGCCGGGGCAGCATTGAGCTGGTTCTTGGGTGCGTCATAAGCGCGATCCAGCCCGGCCGTGGCCCCTTGGCGGAAATAGACGATGGTTTCATCGGCCAATGACTGGCCTTGGCCCGCCAAGCGGAGCTTGATCAGGCCGTCGGAATATTCTTCATTGTCAATTTCGGGCCGGAAAAAGCGGGGGTTGGGGTTGTCGGTGAGGCGCATGGGGTTGTCCATCACCAAATCAAATTCCCCGGGGCTGCCCACCCGAGCAAAGAAGCCCTGCATGATGGCGATGTGCTTGGTGGCCCCGTTGGTGCCGGTGCCAAGGGGCGTGTTGGCCACGTAATAGGCCCAAGTGCCGGCAAATTGTCCGGTGGCGATCCGCCGCTGGGCTGTGCCCAACAGAAATGGGTTGGCATCCCAGACTTTGTCCCAATCAATGGGGGCCGGATAGGGGTTGCCCAACAAAGCCCAGCCCGAATTGATCCCGTTGCCCCGCGCGACCTTGCGGGTCAGGTTGCCGGTATTGAGCGTTCCCCGGATGTCCAGCGTGATTTCCGGGGCAATATTGGCAATGTAACCGACCGTGGGAACCAGCACCTCCGAGGAATTGGCGGGGGACTCCCAACCGCGCTCAAATTGATCAAAATTGGCGGGGCTGCTGTTCACCTTGTTTTCACGGTAGCGATAAAAGTTTGGAAAGGGCAAGCTGCTCGGATTGGTCACCCAGTCATAGGCCCCGTTGAGCACCAGCGGGAAATCATCGGCCAGTTCACTCACCCGGGCATTGCCCATTGGCGAGGACAAATAGTTGTAGCCCAAACCGCTGGCGCGGGGCGAGTGGGCATCCACATAGCGCTGCATGGTTGCGTTGCCCAAAACCGCCCCGTTCTGGTTCACCACCATGGCGGTCAGGGCCGGGCCCGACACCAGCACCAGTTGCCCGTTGGCCACCAGATCGCCGTTGCGCAGGGTCAAGATGTTCTGGACATTGGTGGGGCCGCCCAAACTGGCACCCTGGGGATTGTCCACCACCAAGTTGAAGAAAGTGCCCCCGCCCTTGATTTCCTGGGCGGTGCCCCCGCTGAAAATGACCGTGCCGGCCACTGCGTTGAACGCCCCAAAGTTGTTCCAAGTGCCTTTGACTTGGAGCGTGCCCGGCCCCTCGATTTTGGCCCCGGCCTGGATGGTCAGGTTGCGGCACACCGGATTGGCCGAGTTGACCGAGGGCAGGTTGGCCGGCCCACTGGGGATCACGGCATCGGTGCTGGCATTGGGCACTTGGCACGACCAGTTGCCCGCCTCGTCCCAATCGGTGTTGACCGCGCCCGACCAAATGGCGGCATTGGCAATGACGATTTGATCGGCAAATGGAGCGCCGGGCTGGGCGGGCACGGTGGCCGCCACCAAGCGCACGCGGTAGCTCCCGGTAGGCAAACTGCCGGGCAGGGCCGCCGTTAATGGACTGACGGTGGCACTGCCGATCAGGTTGCCCGCGAAATTGCCCGCCGCGTCGGAAAGCTCCGCCTGGATGTTGGTGCCCAACGGGATGTCGGCCCCGAGGGCAAAACTGATTTGAAAGTTGTCGGCATTTCCGGCACAGAAAGCCAGTTTGGACAGGGAAACGATGTTTACCCCAGCGGCTGGGGTGGCATTGCAGGGGGTATTGACCGAGGCACTCACATTGTTCCAGTTGACCGCCGAGGCACAAATGGCCGTGGTGAGGTTTTGGGTCAGGATCAAGGTGTAGTCATGAGGCGAACCACCAGTGGCCGGGGTTTGGAACAGGGGCGTTTTGTTCACATTGCGGGGCGCAAACCACGCATTGGCCCGGACGACCAAGTGGCCGTCGGTATTCATGTACAAATCCTTGATCTCTAGTGAGTTGGTCTTACCACTTGAGGCCAGGCGTGAAGTAATGAAAGTTCCTTGGCCCACTTGGCCCTCGCCCGTGGCCCGGCTGATTTTGAGCAAAATAGCGACTTTGGGGCCACCACCACCCCCGGGCGATCCGTCGGAATAGGTTTTGAGCCAGCCGCTGCCGGTGAACCGCCGATAGTCCTGGGCCACAGTGCCCTGGGTGCCCGTGGCCGTAAACACGGCGTACAAACTCTGACCGTTCCAAAACAGGCCGTAGCCTTTGCCATCGTCACCGGTTATTTCGTAGTCTTCCCGGCACCAATTGCGCACCCCAGCGGTAAACTTGATCACGACCGGGTTTTGGTTGTCGGCGCTCACTTGGCGGTAGCCGATGTAGTACGTGCTGCCACCCAAGGTGAGTTTGGTGGTGTTTTTGGCGATCAGGCTGGCCTCGGTGTCACTGCACGAGATGGCCACTGCCGAACCGGTGGCGGCGGGCAGTGGGGGTGGCAGCACCACTGGGCCGTTGAATTCGTACGCGCCAATATCGTAGGTTGAATTATAAGGTCTTGCCGTACCCCCAAAGTCGGTAGTTACACTAGCTACTGCAATGCCTGTATCTATACACGGCGATCCCGCTGCAAGCATATAGTTTGCGGGATTAATACCTGTTCCATTTACAAATATAGGGTCCGAAGTATAATTATTTGAAGCAGTTGCTGCTGGCCCCAAAGTAATGCCAGTGGTATTATAAACGATATTATTCCTTACTTGATAACTTCCGGGAACTGTTAAAAATAAGCCCCTTGAATTACCCGTTGTTGTTGCAATGGTATTATTAGAAATGACAGAGTTTGTTAGCTGAAAGGGTCCATCCCAATAAGGAAAAGCTTCAATCCCTCTTTTAACATTCAGGATAATATTATTATAAATTTCTACGTTAGATACTAAAAATTTAGATGGATCTTGGTAGCCATAAGGCAAATCAGATACCTCATTTGCAATCCTTATTCCACAAGGAATTTGACCACTATTAAAAGTTGTGTTGTAAATAAGATTATTTCTGACAATACAATTTCCCACTTCGGTATCCACATACACGTTCACGGTAAAGTTGTCAGCTACAGTATTATTCTCTATTAACCAGTTTGCACAACCTACGTAAGGACCAACGCCTTCGCCATAATTTCGAATAATCCTACAATTTCTTACCGTTACGCTGTTAGAAAAGAATCCAAGAATGATGTGAGGGTGACCAAGCAAATCAAGTCCATTAGCATTCAATTGCGCACATTCAGTAGCATAAACGTTTTCAATTAGAACATTGTCCACATTCATCCATCGCACTGCAGCATTGTAAGCGTAACTGATATCGCAATTCTTAATTGTCCAATTCTGTAAATGAGTACCCGTCCAACCCGTTGGATACCAAATTCCAAAGTTAATTGCAGCCCTATCGCCACCGCCAGCGTTAGTAATGTTTATACCATCCCAGCTAACATTGCTGTAACCGTACCCGTCAACATATCGACCTACTGCATTATTGCGGTCGTTAAAATCAATGGTAGGTCTATTATTTGGAGTATCAGCTTTAAAAGCAATATTGCCAGCATAAATAGCCACTTTGGCAATTTCATTATAAGTGCCGGGCATTACTCTTAAAGTGTCGCCTGCTTTCAACTGTGCAGCTGAATATACCATCGTTCTCCATGGTGCTATTTTAGTTCCTGCATTTGCATTATTCCCTGTAAGGGAAACATAATATACATTGCTTGCAGTAGGGGCGCCAAACTCAAACGCCCCAATATCGCAAGCACCAGTTCGGGCTGTGCCACGTTGGTCGAGAGTTGTGGTGCAGCTACTACCAGCATTTATTGCGGCACTGCCTGCCAAAATAGCCAAGGTTGGCACAATTCCACCATTGTCTTTTACAGCATTGTCAAGTTTGGGGTCTGCTTCTAAAGTTGTTGCTGCACAAAGAGCATTGTTCATTAACCCACCCGCACCAGGAGATGTCCTAATGGGAAACTCCAAATTATTTCCTCCAGAGTGATACGGCGACGGGGGTGAAGCAGCATTAAAACCATTGCCTCCTGCACAGTTTTGTTGTTGGTTATTTGTGTTATACAAATTATTGGCATTTGTTGCTAGATTATTGGCAATGATGCTGTTGCGAATTGTAGTCGTACCATTGGCTATCCCGCCACCCCAGCCTCTTGTAAAATTACCTGCAATGGTACAATTATTCACTACCAACTTTGGATTGCCAAAAACCGCAATACCACCACCTGAACCACCCACCCCATTTGCTATATTAAAAGCTATTGTACAATTGGTTAGGTTAAGTGTAGGGTTACTGTTGGGGCTGTAATAATTGATACCACCGCCATCGCCTGACGAGATATTGGAGTCAAAAGTGGAATTGGTCACCGTACAAATTGCCCCAGCACTGCCGTCAGAGCCAAAGTGCATCCCAGCTCCCGAAGGCGAGGTATTGCCCTTGAAATACGATTGGTCAATCGTTACATTGGTAATGCCGTAAGTGAAGAGGAATAAACCACCACCTTGTTTGATGTCGGTATTGGTCAAAAATTTGCACTGCTGAATGATTATTGAGCGAGCCGGATTATAAGTATTGGGATTGGAAAAATCATTGAAAGCACCGTCGACTATTACACCCGCCCCACCATTATTGCCAGTTCCTGTAGTGGCATTATTTTCAAAGGTACAGTTGGTGAGCGTCATGTTGGACAGCAAACATTTGATACCGCCTCCATTTGGCGCCGAATTGCCCCTGAAAGTCGAGTTGTTTACGGTCAAAAAGCCTTCATGAATGAGGATAGCCCCGCCACCGTCTTCCGTATTTGCACCGGTGGGGGTAAGCACATTGTTTTCAAAAGTACACCCATTGATGGTTATTTTTACTTTTTGCCACATGGCCGCAATGCAAGCCCCGTTCAGCGTGGCTTTGGCATTCTTGAAGATAACATCATTGATCACTACCTCTGTACCGCTGCCAGCGATCACTAAAATCCGTAAATCGCTCGCCATATTTCGCTGAATAGTAGCACCGTTGCCGTTGATGGTAACGTCGGGACCCACGCCCGCAAAACTGTTGGTGATAGCCGGCAAACCGTTACCGCCGCCAATGTTAGGGTTGACAATCGTGTTATTGACCGCAGTTAAATTATAGGTGCCGTTGGTAGCCAAATTAATCACATCGGCTTCCGTATTTCCATTGGCGGTGTTGATGGCAGCAATGAGGGCGGCAACATCTCCGTTGGCAATGTTGAAAACGGCAGCTTGAGCACCAGACAGACAAGTTATCAAGCCGAACAGTAGAAGTATTTTTTTCATTTTGTTGAGAATTATTTGTGGATTTGGGTCTAAGTGAAAATAATTTAAGCCATTGACCAAACTTATTGTGTTGATTTTTAATACACTATTTATCCATTCAATGGAATTTCCAAGTTGTTTTGGGTGTGAAAAACCAGTTGTACTGGGGATCGTTTTAGGCTTAACGGAAAATGGGTATGATTATTTTAAGATGAAATTGAAGTTTGCACTTTGTTAGTAGCACAAATCATGCAAAAAAAGCGAAAAGACAACTGGGCAGCGCTAGGTTGGTGATATTGGAAGTGATATTGGCGACTGGGTGCAACTTTCTGGTGGGTGGGATCTGGTTCCAGACCAAGATTGACCAACCCGAACTGGTTGGTAAGCTACTGTGGCACGGGTCAGTCCCGGACAAGGCAGGGCTTTAGGTATGTACTAAATGGTATGAATCGGTAGTAAAGCCCGGTTAGAGCCATTGATTCTTTGATGGAAGCATTGCTTGGCGGCTCTTGCCCGACCACGGGCTTGGGCAGCAAGCACCCGTTTATGGCCATCTCCGGCCCATTGGACAGTGTAAACTTTATTCACGCAGCTAAACTAGACTTGAGCCCGGCTTTGGCCAACCAATCATTGGGCTACGCCATAACAGCGATCGAACTGCCCGCCGGCCCGCAAACAGGCGATTAGTTGGAGGATGCCCCGCTGTCCCCGCGTACCATACCAGCGTCCTACTTCATGCTGAGCGGTGAGGTAGTGGAGATAGACAGTGTGGGGGTTGCCAAAAAAACTTTTCGGATCGGTCAATCCACGCAGGGGAGGCGCATAAGTGCCGTTGATGGTCATGGCGGCCCATTCGGCCTCCGCTCCGGGAAATCGATAATCGATCTGCATGGCCAGCCCTTCGTCAAACCACGTCGGGACATGAAAGGTGCGGTGGTACCAGCCCAAGCGATCCAGCAGTTCCGCATGGACCATCTCGTGGGCCAGCACATCAACGTTCAGGCCGCGCCCATCCAATACAATGTAGCCGCCCAACGGTGAGAGGTGGGTCATCCCGGTTTGGGCTCTTTCACTGCCAAAATAGTTGATTGTGTGGCTGTCGGTGCCCGCAATGACTACCGGGTCAGATTGGAGGGAACCAAAAAAATCAATTACCCGCTTTTTGGCCAATGTGTGGTTGCGCAGCAACGCTTGCCGCTCGGGCTGGGTCATGCTGGGGTGTACGTACAAGCGCGGGCCAATTTGATCCATGGTGTGCCAATCGACAACCAGACAACGGATAAAACCGGCATAAAGCCAGCCATAGGTCATTCCCCCTGCGGTTATGCCAAAAATTGCCCCTAATGTCAATAATCGGAACCAACGCTTCATAAGGCAGAAATTGGGGAGAACAAATCATTTTAGAAACCAATCAAGCACATTTGTGGTTGATTCTGACCGTATTGGGCTGGTTACCGGAAAAAATCGGGAGAAGAAAGCCCATTGTTGACTTGGCCAAACACACTGCCATTTCGCAAAGACCCACTGCGACAATCGTCATCGGACTGATGGGCTAAGATTAATGTAATTTGAGCGATAAATAAGACCGGTTTTCTTGATTTTAAATGACTCGCTACTCTGGCAGTAGCAAGTCCATCTGGTTTGTGTACCCATGTAGCGGTCTTCTGACCACTGCCCTGACAGTCGTGCCAATCTTAGTCTCCCACTGGCAGCACTTCAGAAAATTCAATATCATTGATTTTTTTGCCAAAAATAGCAAAAAACTGACCACTATCCGTTTTTTCAATGCGCAACCGGAAGTCGCGGGTCATGTCGTAATAGTCCCACATGATCACGCGCATGGGTTTATTGCCCAAGGCAGCGTTGAACATGGTTCCTTCCAGACGGTTATCGCGGTACATGGTAAAATCGGCGTACTGCATCACATTGGGCGGGGCAGCATTGAGGGTGACATACTCATCAAAATTTTTGTCAAGCATGTACAAATTGACAATGTTGCTGATATGGCAATACACCAGTGCCGATTCCCGGCGCACGGACAGGTAGATGAGATCGTTGTCATTGTTGAGTTTGAACTCGCGCTCCGAAAGGCCATCATTCCAATCAAATTGGATCCGGTTCACTACTTTCCACGTTTTCAGGCCATAATCAACCAAAAAACTGATGTTCAAATTTTCAATTGTGAGCTTGCTGGGGTCATACTCGGTCGAGTGGACTTCGCGGGGCTTCACCGTGGTGGACTGGGTCAAGCCTTGCCGGGCCTTGCCCCGGTTCAGACTGGGACTATTGCCCGTTTCCCGCTCATATTTGGTCATTACTTTGCGCAGGCACTCATCAGCAATTTCCTTGTTGCGGCTTTCGATCATGCCCGGAATGCGAAACAGATCAATAAACCACCAAATTCCAAAACCACCCAGTGAAAACCAAAAAAGCAATTGCAAAAGTACTTTATCCACGTACAAATATTGGATGGGGAGCATGAAATGCAGAATATAGGGAATTATCACCGTTTTCATCCGCTGGGTGTATTCCCGCACAAAATCTTTCTGATATTCGTCAGGCAGCACCGCCAGTTGGCTACTGACCGCAAAAGGGAGTTGGCGCTCTATTTGGAAAGGGACGACTGCGCTGGTGGCCATGAAAAAAAATAAAATGTTAGATCTGTGCAAATATAACCAAAACTCACCAAGTGTAATCGTATAAAATCACTGTGGCTCAAAAATCAGCTACGGTGAAACTAGTTGGCAACGATGACCAGCTCGGTGCGGCGGTTCTTGGCCCTGCCTGCCTCCGAAGCATTACTGGCCACGGGTTGGATGGCCCCAAATCCCTGCGCCCGGATCCGGTATGGCTCTACCCCGCGCCCCACCAACAGATCGCGCACTAGCTCGGCCCGCCGCTGGGACAGCAGTTCGTTTTGCTTTTCGGGGCCAATGTTATCGGTATGCCCCCGGATCTCAATTTCCGCAAATGGATAATCAGCCAAAAATTGGATGATTTGATCCAATTCCACTTCATTTTTTTGCTCGATGTCCGTTTTACCGGTCATAAAATAAATTTCCATCACCCTCGTATCGCCGAGTTTGGGTGGATGCTGGTACTTGGCCGCCGCCGGCCGGCCGGCCGGGGCTGGTTCAATGGCAAAGAGATCGGCGCCGGGGCCTTCGCCAAAAGTTTCCACCAAGGCCATCAGCCCGCCCTCGGCCAATTCCCGGGAAAGGCCATAAGCCGATGGGGAGAAACTCAACTGGTAAAATTGGTGCATCCGGCGGCTAATGTCGGAAAATATGCGCGGAAAATCTTTTTCGGTCAGGGCATAGTAGTATTCTCCATCGGTAATATGAGCAAGTTTGCTCAGGTATTCGTCATTTACCTTTTCCCCAAAGCCAACGGTATAAATTCGAATGCCTTTTTTGAGCACTTTGGTCAATACATCGATTTCGCTCAAATACGATTTCTCATTGCTGCCATCCGATACAATGACCAAGGCGCGCTGCATCAATTGGGGCAATTTGTCCAATTGGCTCACGGCGGCACTGATGGCGTCGTTCAGGGCGGCCCCGGGCTCGGCGGAGATGCTGTCCAAGTTTTGGAGCTGCAAGAGCAGGGTGCGCCGGTCTTTGCTCAGTGGGGCAAAAACTTGGGAATTGCGCACATACTTGAGCATGGCCACTGCGTCATACTCACGCTTCGCGTTCACGAATTGGGCAAAAGCCCGGACAATGGCCGCTGGCCGGATGGGGCCTTGGGCGGCGTTGTGATCGGCCAGCAGGGCGAAAGCGCAGGGCACGCTGTCAGCGAGGCCCATTTCCCGCAAAGTAAAATCGGTGATGGGCAGCGCCTGGCGCGAATGGACGGGCACGGCGGCAAGTTTGTTCCATACCTGTCGCCAGTCTTTGGCAGCCGCTCCGGTAAAAAAATTGCCTTGCGCATCGGTGAGGTGGACATTGACATAAAACATCCGATTTTTGATAATAAAATTGCGCAAATGTAGCTTGCGCAAGCTCTGGCTGTTGATGTGCTCCTCAATGGGCCGGTTTTGCTGGATAATTTGATTTTTGTAGGCCGCCCCTTCGGCTGGCGAGAGCAATTCGGAACGCTGGGAAATCAAGGCGGCGGCCGAGGGGGCGGGTAGTTGGCGAGTGAAATACTGGGCGGTGGGGAGCGTTTTATCGGCCCCGGGCTTGAGCAGATCAGCCAAAAAGATGCTCCCAGTGTTCCCGTCCTGATCGCACACCACCACCCGGTCGGGCCGCAGGCAAAGCAGGGTGGTGGACGGATAGCGAAACACTTGACCGGTGAACGCGGAACGGAGCGCCAGTTCTTGGCCCGCTACTTGGCTGATGGCCCAGTCCAGTCGCGCACTCAGGTAATGTTCCGGTTCGCCCAGTTGGGCAGCCAGTGGCGGGAACTGAACAAACTGGACAAAGGATCCATCGGCCATATCAATGGCCGCAAAACGGGTCCCGAACTTGGCCACGAACAGGGAATCGCTCTGCCATTGCCACGCTTGGCCATTGCTCTTTGATTCACCGTTCTCATAGTTGAACACCCACTTGCGCTGGCCCAAATGTAGGACCCGGACCTGATTGGGATCATTGGTCACCACGGCGGCAAAGGCCGCGCCGGGCGAAAGGGTTACTTGGGCATTGGCCGGAACGAGGTTGTCCAGCACAAGTGCGCGGGGGGCCCGCAAATCGGGCAATAAATAACGGTTAACGGAAGTGCCCTGTTCGGATTGTACCAACGTCACGAGCTGGTTGGACTGGGGCAGATAGCGCAACTGGTTGGCTTCTATCTGCCCCAGGGGGCGGGTGTCGCCCGTTTGCCAGAAATGCCATGACCCGGCCGCCGTTTGGACGGCCAAATACGAGCCCATTGCCTCTACCTTCACCGGCTGCTGGGGCAAGTGCTTGTAAATCAGCAACTTTTTCTTGGGGGAAAATTGGTAAACCCGCATTTCATCGGCCAGTAATATTACCAGTGCATCGCCCGAAGTAATGGCTTGCACAATCGGGCTGTGCAGGCTGATCTCGTGTAATATTTTACCAGTTTGTGCCTGACAAACCGTAATCCGGTGATTGCTCTGTAAAAACAGCCAGTCGTTCCCTTCATTAAAAGCGATATATTCTACCGGATCCCGATCGGCCAGCACGACTTCATGCAGTTGGAGGCCCAAACTCGGGTTGTAAATATGCATTACGTTCCTCAACTCACCGGGCCTGCCCGCGTGGTCACCAGCCAGTGGTTTACAATAGTTCACTGCCAACAAATGGCCGTCGTGGCTGTTGGCAAAGGCCGAGAGCTTGACCGTGTGCCCCGAAGCGAAACTAACAAAAGGGAGAAGGATCAAGCAAAGTAGTGAGTGGGGCATCATTTTGTTTTTTACAAAATTAAGCATCTTCCACTCATTTTTTCTCTCTATGATCGCCCTGAAATCACCTAGCTAAGAAAAGACCCGCTATTGTACTATTTTATGGAAGGGCGGCCAGTTCCTTCTGTTCGCGGACGCGCAAAGGCTGGCCATTTATATCCCTGATGAGTTGTCCTTGTTCATTGCGCAGTTCATAGTCCCGGGTCAATTGCATTATTTGAAGATTTAGTTGAACGATGGTCCAAACGATCGCTTCGCCCGGTGTGTCATTGGCCGTATTGCGGGCGATGCTCAGCCGGGTGTCGTTTTCCAATAGCCGCCAAGTACCCTGTGTTTGTTGGGCTGACCCTGGGCAGATACTGGCGCCCTCGTCGCTAATGTAGGCATTGCCCTTGAAAAAAATATCAATATCATCTTTTGCGCAAGCAGTAACAAAGCCTGGGGTGGTACCGATAGAGGAAATCAACGCACTGGTATAACTGACTGTTCGCCAACGCTTTCCCCCAGTGGCCACCAAGCGGTTGGTCTGGTTGCTGGAAATTACCACAAAAATCCGGTTGACGAAAAAAGAGCCCACCGATTTCACGTCGGTCGAGATCCGGCCGGCCCAGTTGGTAGTATCCCCCTTGACCACATCCAAAAAGTAAGATCCATCGGCCAGCCCAGCAAACCGCACTACTCCTGTCCGATCGGTCGCTGAGGCTTCTTTCACTGGGGAGCGGCCCGATTGCCAGTCTTCGCGATTGGCATAAATGCTCACTTGGGCATCCTGCACTTCCTCGCCCAAGCTACTGATTACATAAATCTCCAACACTGCGGTGTCTTGGCCTTCGCCACAAGCCAGCAAGCTGCCCAAGGCCAGCAAAATGAACCAGTTTCGCGCCAATGCACCGGGGAATCGTCTCAGGTAAAAAATCATAACTCAAAAATACACGATTTTTTAGAAGGAGCGAGGGGAAAGCCAAAGCAAAAAAAAACCGGCACTGGGCCGGGAGTTGATTAGTTGTTCGGTCGACTAACGATTTTGCCCCGGGAGGGCAACGGCATTTGCGCTTTTGATTTGCGCCGCAGTACTTTTTTGCTCACGATGGCAAGCCACAAAGGCCAACATGCCACCAATACAAACCGTAAGTAGTATTTTTTTCATGATCCTAATCTGACTAGCTTGTTAGACGGAGCAAATGTAAAAGTTTTTCTGAGAAAAACAATAACTCAGCCCCAAAAGACGTTAAGCAAAACCGCACTATTGGTTCAAAGCCCCAGCCGCCGCTTCGTCCACCACGGCTATGGCGTGCCCCAAGCGCTGCAAGATACTGGCGGGCACTTGCTCGGTTACTTCACCACGCAACGCCTGCTGGATAATGGCGGCCTTGCGCTCCCCACTGGCGATGAGGATGGGCAGTTTGGCCTCTTGAAAATGCCGCAGCCCCAAGGTAATGCCGCCCGTGAGCGGAGTAGCTTGCGAAAAATATTTCTGTCCCACTGTTACGGTAATCTCATCCAGTTCGGCCAAATGGGCATAGGTGTCAAACGAAGTGCCCGGCTCGTTGAGGGCAATGTGGCCATTGAGGCCCACCCCGACCAGCATCAGGTCCAGCCCGCCCCGGTCAGCGATCAACTGGTTCATTTGTTCGCATTCGGCGGGCAGATCGGCGGCGGTGGCATCGAAAAAATGGTACTGGTGGGCGGGGATTTGCAGCGGGGCCAAAAAATGCTGGTTCACTATGTATTTGCAGGAACCTTCGCTGGTGCCGTCCAGCCCCAGCCACTCGTCCAGCCCGACAAACATACACTGCGAAAAGTCAACCTTGCCCGCCTGGGCATCGGCCACCAAACATTGGAACACCCCAACCGGACTGTCGCCCGAGGGGAGGCATAGCAGTGCATTGGGTTTTTGTTGCACCAAATCGACGATCAAATCGGCAGTATGCCGTGACAGGCTGGCGTAATCGGGTAAAATGTGGATTTGCATATTGGCAAGAGTAAAAATGGATTGGGTTTTTGATCTGAATAATTTTTTTCTGTCGGTCTGTCGAGTTGCCCAACGGCTATTTGTACACTAATCTTACCGTACCCAACAAACCCGATTCCACCAAGTTGACCTCTGCCCAAGGTTTCATCCACGCATTTGGCCCTTTGAGGATATTGGATTGGGTGCGGCGATGGGCAGCTGGGACTTTGGCATCTCCGACCATTCGGTTGTTCAGCGCATTGGCCACCTCTATGACCAAATAATTTTTTCCGGTTCTTAAATAGGACGTAACCTCAAAACTATACGGAAAGAAACATCTTTCCCCTAATTTGTGTCCATTCAGCCAAACCTCTGCCACCTCTTTCACCTTGCCCAAGTCCAAGAAAATTCGCTTTCCTTGCGCCATGTCATCGGGCGTAAGTTCAAGGGATTTATGATAAGCGGCAATGCCCGAAAAGTAGTGGATGGCGGTATCTTGGGCAATGGTCCACGAGGTCAGTTCAGGAAAAATAGTCCGCATGGGCGCACCCCAGCCATGCGGGAAACGTATTTCCCATTCGCCTGTGATGGCTTTTTCCGAAACAATGGGGCTTTGCTTATCTGTCAGGGGTGCTTTCTTGGGATTTTTCCTAAAAACAATGAAAAAGCTCTCTTCAGACGCAATTTGCAGGCTGATTTGAGTAGTTTTTGGCTCTTTTTGTACCGTGGCGATGTCATAGAAACTGCCATCAACAGGGCTCCAAAGCTGGGGAGTTTTACCCACATTCCTGAATGTCATTTTTGCTTCAAAAGGCACATTTAGGACGTTTCTGACAAAATAAATATCGTCAGTAGCCGTATGACGGTGGATATAATCCAATTTTGCGGTGTCCAAAGACGCAGTAAACTGAAAATCTGGGGTAATCCCTTTTTCGATCAACACTTCGCGAATGGTTTTGCCCCAAACTATTTTGCCCTTGCCGTATTTATTTTCTTTTACGTTCAGGCTGTCGCATTTGCCCCATAGCCGGTTTGCGATTACTTTGATTTCATTTTCTTTTTGCTGATAACTACTTAATGAATAAGCTTTTGTGGGTTTTCTGCCAATGACGGTAGCCCCTTGCAAGACCATTTTTTCTAATTTTTTCAGTACCTCGACATTGATTTGGTCTTCGTGGGGCAAAACCAGGACTTGATAAAACTGTCCGTGGGGCAAGAAAATTTTGCCTTCTTTCACACTCATCAACTCTAAAATTGCTTCTGAATTGACCACATCATAATCGTAACCATTTCCCAGGGATGGATTTGTATACTTGGGTTTGACAAAATTGGGGGCTTGGTCACCGTAATAAAAGGCAACATCTCCCACAAAATCACCTTGTTGCAGCAGGTAACTGCACCTTGCCAAATAGTCATGAAAAGATCTGGATTTTTCCCACCAAGAGTTGTTCACGTGGATCAAAGTACCGAAATTGTACACCCAGCCAGGGCTACCTGCTTCGGCGGGTGTATGCGGGAAGGTATGGTAAACTACGCGGTTCAGCCCTTCACAAAACGCTCGGTCTGCCAAGGGTTTAAGCTCTTGGGGGCCCTCCTGCCACAGCCAAACACTGGTGAAAGATTCGGCCTCTACGTATTTCTGGTTGTATAGGTGCGAAGCGCTGGCAATCCCTTTGACGATTTGCAAGCGCTCGAGTTGGGGGGTCTTGTTCCAAAACTCCCCTCTGGGCACGCTCAGTGCGCCCAATGCCTTCAAATCCTCAAAAGGCACGTTGTGGATAGGTTGCCCCGGGCCCCCGGCTTCTGCCCCAAACTGCAATCCGTATTTTTTACAAATTTCTACGCATTTGGCATAGTGATTCTCGATGATTAAGTCAGAAAGCAATTTATTGTAATCAAATAAAAAACGCTTGCTTATCTCTTCATTTACTACCGTTTTTTTATCCAAGATAGGCAAATATGGAATCATGCTGTAGCCCCATCTTTTCTGAAATTCGTTGACAATGTTGGGGGTCCAAACAGCCGAACTTGCCTCATAACTATCGGTGTACAAATATTCCAAAGAACGATTTTTGAGTGTGCCCAGCTCTTTTTGCAGCTTTTCAATGATGTACATCAGGTGCGATTCGGTTGCCGCTGCACTGAAGTGGTCGATCATCCTTCCTTTGGAATTGGGGCTTGGCACCATGAGTGCTTGTCCGGTGGGCGCGCACACGTAGCGCACCACTGCCCAATCGCCGGCGGGTGCGTCCCAAGTGAGCTGGCCCTTGGTGTCCATGAAAATTGAAATATTGATAATTTCTTGGGTAGTCAAAGACTTTTTATCGGTCGGCATTGCCAAAACTGCCACTTCCTGATAGAAAGTGGGCAAGCCATCAGCCCCTCGTGCTATTAGATTTTCCTTGTTGCCAGCTTGGTCTGGTAAACTGGGAAAAGGCAAATTTTCGCTTATTTTTTGACCGCCCTTGACTTTGGTTTCGCTTTTGAACAAACCCATGACCCCGTGTTCTGGCCTTACCCAATCGCCCCCGGCATTCCAGCTACTTGCGGTGATGAGTCCCAAACGCAACTTCAACCGTTCCCCTTCTCGGACGGCATGGGCAATTGCCTGTACGGACTGGTCGCTCATAAAAGGGGGCCCAGCGGGGATCATTTTTTCCTCATCTACCAGCACGCCCACATCCCAAATGTCAAAACCGGCCATGCCCTTTGCCTTTGCCTGTTCCATTTCGTAGGTGATTTGGGAAAGGGAAAAATTGCCGTTTGTCCAGTCCCAAAGTGCCATTGGACGGGCTTCAATCGGCGGGTTTTTGAAATTTTCTGCTAATTTATCAGGGGTGGTGTCTGACAAAAAAGTAAATGACAATAAGCAAAAAAAGAGGGTTGTTTTTTTCATATCCTATTTTGGGATAACTAAAGATTGCATTGCAAAAAGAAGCCAGTAAACCACCATTTATAGGCGATTGCCATGGATTTTTCCTAGTTGGAAGTGTACTTAATTAAAACGCCACAAAATCATTTTTTTCGTAATAAAATGTATGCTGAATCAACTAATCATAGCAATAAATTCCGCCTCGGAAAGAATGGTAACGTTCAGTTTTTGGGCTTTTTCGCGTTTGGCCGGCCCCATGTCATCGCCAGCCAGTACATAGCTGGTCTTGGCCGAAACGGAGGACACATTTCTGCCCCCGTGCTGTTCGATCAACAGTTTGATGGCCTCGCGGTCAAATTGCTGGAACACGCCAGACACTACGAAGGTCTTGCCCACCAGTTTATCGCTCAACTTGACCAATTCGTTTTCACTTTCGGCAAACTGCAAACCGGCGGCCCGCAATCGCTCCAAGTGGGCCAAGTTTTCGGGCTCGGCAAACCACGCCCGCACACTCTCCGCAATTTTGCCGCCCACCTCGGGGGCTGAGGTCAGTTCTTCAAGCGATGCCTTGGCCAAGTTATCAATATTTTTGAAAAAAATGGTCAGTTTTTCGGCCACGGTTTCGCCCACAAAGCGGATACCGAGGGCAAACAGCACCCGGCTGAACGGTTGGGCCTTGGAAGCCGCAATGCCCAGCACCACATTTTGGTTGGACTGCGCTTTGAAGCCCTCCAACTCCCGGATTTGTTCAACCCGCAAATCATACAGATCGGCGGGTGATTTGACCAGCCCCCGGTCAAAAAACTGCTCAATGGTTTTGCCGCCCAAGCTGT
>Ga0105045_10001504_pt1 | contig 19102 bp, 10 predicted proteins | sample MAT02_FD_78089 | JGI IMG/M metagenome (GOLD analysis project Ga0105045, IMG submission 78089) | Freshwater microbial communities from Lake Fryxell liftoff mats and glacier meltwater in Antarctica - MAT-02 (megahit assembly) | ecosystem: Environmental > Aquatic > Freshwater > Ice > Liftoff... | reverse complement strand
AACACCGCAAGTTCAGGGCGCGTTAAACCACGACCACTTTGCTGGCGTATTAGTAAATCTTCATTCGTCGGCAAAAATTCTAATGAACGATCAAGATTACCAAATTGCACCAAGTGATCAATTAGTCGGCAATGCATCTGAACATTTTTCGCCGCATTGAACTCAGCAACACTAATTGCCTCAATTTGATTACGATTGTCATCAAGTACTGACTCAGCAACTTCTTGGGTCATTTCACTTAATAGGATATTTCGTTGCTTTTCAGTTAAATCTCCGGCTGCCACAATACCATTTAACAGAATTTTGATATTCACTTCATGGTCAGAGCAGTCGACGCCGCCTGAGTTATCAATGGCATCGGTATTGATTTTGCCACCGCTTAAAGCATATTCCACACGACCTAATTGGGTAAAACCAAGATTTCCGCCTTCGCCCACAATTCGGCAGCGCAATTCTTCGCCATTCACTCGTAGACCATCATTCGCTCTATCGCCTACGTTGGCATTATGCTCAGATGACGATTTAACATAAGTCCCAATACCGCCATTAAACAACAGGTCGACTTTGGCTTTTAGAATCGCTCTGATCAGCTCATTGGGCACTATCTTAGGTTTTTTTACCCCTAAAATATCCTGCATTTCTTGTGACAGTGGAATAAATTTGCTGGAACGGGAGAATACACCGCCCCCTTTTGAAATAAGTTTGGGATTATAATCTTCCCAACTCGAGCGTGGTAAGTTAAACATCCGCTGACGCTCTTGAAAACTTAATTCAGGATCGGGATTCGGATCGAGGAAAATATGGACATGGTTAAACGCTGCAATAAGCTTGACGTGCTTTGAGAGCAACATGCCATTACCAAACACGTCGCCAGCCATGTCACCGATACCAACGACGGTGAAATCAGTTTTTTGGCAATCTACACCTAGTTCTCTGAAATGACGCCTAACTGATTCCCATGCACCTCGTGCAGTAATGGCCATTTTCTTATGATCATAACCGGTTGAGCCACCTGAAGCAAAAGCATCATCAAGCCAGAAGTTATATTCTTTTGATACCGCATTTGCGATATCTGAAAAAGTAGCCGTTCCTTTATCTGCTGCAACCACTAAGTAGGGATCATCAGCATCGTATCTGACCACATCGATGGGTGGATGAACTTTATTTTCTATCAAGTTATCTGTCAAATCGAGTAAACCATGCACAAAGGTTTTATAGCTCTCAATCCCTTCGGTCATGATCTCTTCGCGTGTTCCTCGGGTAGGTAAATTCTTGGGAACGAAGCCCCCTTTCGCACCTAAAGGCACAATCACCGCATTTTTAACTTGCTGGGCTTTCATTAAACCTAGCACTTCGGTACGGAAATCTTCACGACGATCAGACCAACGTAACCCACCGCGAGCAACTTTTGCACCTCGTAAATGCACACCTTCAACGCGCGGCGAATAAACAAAAATTTCAAACATCGGTCGTGGTAACGGTAATTCGGTTATCGCTGACGGATCAAATTTAAGCGACAAGTAGTTTTTAAAATTACCTTGCGCGTCTTTCTGGAAAAAATTTGTTCGAATGGTGGCTAAAATAACCTGCATATATCGACGAATAATACGATCTTCATCGATATTCTTAACCTCTTCTAAACTGTTTTTGATCTTCAAGCGCAATTCGTTAGACAGTGAATTACGTTTTACTTGTGCAAGACTTGGGTCAAAGCGTGTGGTAAATAACTGCACTAAATCATGCGTAATAGATGGAACACCAGCCAAAACATCTTCTATATAGGCTTGCGAGAAGGTAAAACCGATTTGCCACATGTATTTTGCATAGGCGCGCAACATGGTAACTTCGCGCCAATTTAAACCAGAGCTTAAAACCAATCGGTTAAAGCCATCGCTTTCTGCTTGGCGATACCATATATGATAAAAGGCTTCCTGAAATATTTCTTTGACTGCATCCACGTTCAGTTCTTTACCTGAGGAATGGATCATGCCAAAGTCATTGATCCAGACACTGTTACCCTGCTTAGGGGTTATTTCATGTGGTCTTTCACTAATGACTCGTAACCCCATGCATTCTAGCATGGGGATAATATCAGAAAGCGGTATGGAAGAATCAGGACTATATAATTTAAAGCGCAAGATACCATCTTGCTCATCAAGAGGCTGATAAAAACTCATTTCCAAACTATTTTTTTCTGATAATTTCTGAATATGATTGACATCATAAACAGCAATGCGAACATTGTAGTCTGCACGATACCCTGCTGGGAAGGCACTACGATAATTATGGAAATACTGATTACCTTTTTCTTCGCCAAAATGCTCAGATAGTGCATCTCTTAAATTATCTTCCCAAGTACGACTGACTTGAATGATTTTTTCTTGGATATCGTTAATACTATAATCTTTTGCAACATCATCTTTAAAGCGAATAACAAAATGGATCCGCGCCAAAATGGATTCTGAAAAGCGTGTTGAAAACTCTGCTTGGTACCCCTTTAATTCATCCATGAGAATTTTTTGCATCTTCTCACGTAATTTTGAATTAAAGCGTTCTCTTGGCACAAACACTAAACAAGAAAATAAACGTGCAAAAGAATCTTTTCTGATGAATAAACGAATTTTTTGGCGTTCTTGCAAATGGAGTATACCCATAGCAAGATCATATAGCTCTTCAACTGAACCATGAAAAAAATCATCGCGAGGAAGAGTCTCAAGAATATTCATTAAAATCTTGCCGTCGTGACTTTCTTCTTCGACATTGGCACGTTCTAGGATCTTTTTCACACGCAAGCGCAATAAAGGAATATATTGCGGGCTACGATTATAAGCGACTGAGGTATAAAGACCGATAAACTGGTGCTGACCAATGACATTACCATTATCATCAAAACACTTGACGACAATGAAATCGGTATAGGTTGGTCTGTGAACCGTTGAAATTCTGTTAGTTTTACCCAAAATAAGTGGGTGCTTTGACAGCGCTAATTCCTGTGCTGCTTTAGTCATTTCTTGAAAAGGCTCAAAATAGGTTTCACCAAATTTTTTCAAAATGCCTAAGGCTGAATCTTTATCAAACGACCATTCATAGGATTGATCAGAAGTTTTGAGTTTTCGTTGGCAATACCCTAAAAAGGTGAAATGATTGTTGTTGATCCATTTTAGAAATTCAATAATTTCTTCATCAAGGTCTTTTTTATTCGATTGACCAATGCGTTTCTCTAAACCTTGAATCACATCATTCATGGCAGCCGTCATGGGTTTCCAATCTTGAACTGACAACGTTACTTCTTCAATAGTAGCTTCAATTGACTTTTGTAAGGAATCAAGCACCGCCGGATCGCTTTGTCTATCGATCTCGATAAAAATGGGCATTTCCGTTGGACGGCCATTCCCACTATTGGTTTTGCCAATATTGACATTACTAATGAGCCCGTTGTCGTCACGTTCAATTTTCAATCCATTCGTATGCAAAACAAGGTAGACATTAAACCCTAAGCGGTTTAAAACCATTCCAACGGATTCAATTAAAAACGGTAAATGATCGTTGGCAATTTCAATCACAGTATGCGTGGATTGCCAGCCATGTTGCTCAAAGTGCGGGTTGTAAACACGTACTTTCGTTTCATGGCGATGACGATGATTAATGAAGTGCCAAAAAGAGACCAAAGCACCATACAGATCGATGATGTTGCGATCAAGCAGATCCTCTGGTGCAGCACTTAAGTAATATTGCTTAACAAACGACTCAATTAAGTTTGCTTCATTTGCAGGCAACTTATCTTTGACCAGAGCAATTACTCGCCCTATTAATTCCTCACGTGCCTCTTCGAGCCGACGTGCCATACCCACCTCATCGCTTGATCCAATGATTTTTAATATTACAACTTAGGTTACAGTTAAGATACCATGGCTTATAAGCTAACCTGCAAACTATATGTTGATCGTGCTCTCATTTTATCGACCATTACACCAATAAGAAATAGCCATGATTTAAGAATATCGCTATGGATAAATGCAGTCTTACTGATAAAATCCCCGGATAACGGCATATGAAGGTGTTTCATGTTGAATATTAATCAATTGCTTGCAATTACTACTCTGCTAACTCTTACAGCTTGCGCAAAAAATCCCGTTACCGGCCGCCAAGAATTGCATTTTGTTAGCACTGACAAAGAAATTAAAATGGGTCTTGAAAATTATCAATACGGCCAACAAGCAAGTGGTGGCCAATACGCTGTTGATCCTGAGCTAACAGCTTATGTGCAAGAAGTCGGTCAAAAATTAGCCAAAAACAGTGATAGACCGGATCTGCCCTTTGAGTTTGTAGTTTTAAATGACTCGGTACCCAATGCTTGGGCGTTACCTGGCGGTAAAATTGCCGTCAACCGTGGCCTGCTGACACACCTTGAAAATGAAGCAGAGCTCGCAGCTGTTTTAGGCCATGAAATAACCCATGCTGCAGCTCGTCATGGGGCTAAAGCTATGGAAAGGCAAATTATTATGTCGACGGGGTTGGTGGCTGCCAATGTGGCTATCGCTGCAACGCACAAAGTAACCGATCCTGCCTATAAAGACAAAGCACTTGCTGCTAGTGCCGCTGTCGCTACGGGCTTAATCAGTACTAAATATAGTCGCGAAGCAGAATTAGAAGCCGATTCTTATGGTATGGATTATATGGTAAAGGCTGGCTACTCACCTGAAGGCGCGGTGAGCTTACAACAAACGTTCGTTAAATTAATGGACAAAAAATCGCCAAATTGGGTAGAAGGCCTATTTGCATCTCATCCTCCGTCACAAGAACGCGCTAGCACCAACCAAAAAAGGGCATTGAAAATGCCGCAGGATTTAATGCTGGGTAAAGAACGTTATACGCAAAAAACGGCTAAATTAAAGCAACATAAAGCGGCTTATGAAGCTTATGATGATGGGGTTAAGGCTTATAAAAAAGAAGAATACGCACAAGCCTTAACCTTGGTTAACCAAGCTATTACCGTGGTACCAGAAGAAGCTTTATTTTATGGTTTACAAGGAGATGTTTTTACCAAGCAAGATCATAAAGATAAAGCCATGAACGCTTATCAAACCGCCATTTCCAAAAACCCTAACTATTTCTATTATTACCATCAACGTGGTTTACTATATGAAAAAATGGGCAAAAAGACTGAGGCAAAGGCCGATTTAGATAAAGCACAAAAGTGGTTGCCAACCGAAACGGCGGCGGCGGCTTTGAAGAAATTGGCTTGATGGTATTACCGCGTAAGATTTACTCGCTTTCGCAAGTAAATCTTACGCGGGGCTAATTTCCTGCACGGCTACGCCGCTGTTGATAACTAACTCTTTTTTTACATTGGCTTTCACAATATTGGCGAGCCCTTTGATCCATAAGGGATGAGAATTCAAACAAGGCACCAAGGTGAACTCTTTACCGCCCAAATCTTCCCAATGCGCTTTGGCGCGAATACCAATTTCTTCTAATGTTTCTAAGCAATCTGCCACGAATGAAGGACTTGCAATCAACAGATTTCGTTTACCACCTTGTATCAATTGCGACATCACCGTCGAGAGATCAGGGCCAACCCAAGGAATGCGTCCAAGACGTGATTGAAAGACCACGTGATACGATTCAATGCCAAGGGATTCTGCAATCAAGCGAGAGGTTTCATAACACTGCGCTCGGTAACATAAACGATTTTGGCTCGAGATCCCTTGGCATGGTTGATTTTGCTCACACGTCGCTTGGCAAGTACTCCCACTTTTTTTAATTTGCCGCCAAGGCAAGCTATGATAACTAAACAAAACACAATCCGGCTCTTTCTCTTTCAAACGCGGTGCTATCAATGCCACTTGTGAATTGATGTAGTCAGGCTCCCGAAAAAAATCGCTTACCACCGATAAATGAGGAATATGTTGTTTAGGTAAAAAACCACGCATCACACTGGCAATGGCTGACCCGCTGGCAGCAGAAGAATATTGTGGAAACAATGGCACAATAATGACTTGTGAACATTGCGCTTGTAATAAACGTTCAATGGCAGACCAAATACTGGGCTCACCGTAGCGCATACCCAATTCAACCTGATAGGCATCCCCTAAAGAATCTCGGATCCCTTGCAATAAATCTTGCGAGTGAAATAATAAAGGAGAGCCCTTTTCTTGATCCCAAATGGTTTGATAAGCATGGGTGGTTTTGCCCGTGCGAAAAGGTAAAATCACACTGTGTAATAATAGTTGACGCATGACTACCGGTAAATCAACCACTCTGGCATCACTTAAAAATTCTTTTAAGAAGGCGCGTACTGCTTTCTTATCGGCCCTGGCAGGCGTCCCTAGGTTCACTAAGAGAACCCCGGTTTTGTCTAAAGTCATATTTTACCTTTTCTATCAGCACGACAAATGTGTCAATTAACTTACTATTTGACAGTTATATAGCAGTGATTGTAAACAAAATTTGGTTAACTGAAAATGACTGGAAGGGCCTCATCTGAAATATAAGCCATATAATATTCCAAATGAGGGTACTCGATAGGGCTTTTTAAGCCATTAATGATTTTGACACTATCTCAAACACATCTTCAGAAAGGTCACCTGATGCTTGAATTTTTTCTAGGGCTTTTTTCATTAGCTGACCTTGATTGTTATCAAGGCGCTTCCATTGCGTCAGTGCTTCTAACATTCTTGCTGCCACTTGCGGATTCGCAACCTTTAATTCAATGACGCGATCGGCTAGAAAATCATAGCCTTTACCCTCTTCATCATGGAACCTTTCAGGATTCCCCATACTAAACACATTAATTAGAGCATACACTTTATTCGGGTTTCGAATATCAAAGGCTTCATGCTTCATTAACGCTTTAATATTTTCTAACACCGTCGGCAATTCACTGGCGGCATGTAAACTGAGCCACTTGTTAACCACTAAGGGATCGTTTTTAAATTGTTGATAAAATTCACCAAACAACTTTTCACGTAAAGAATGCGCAGAATGATTGATGGCTCCTAATGCGCCCATTCGGTCAGTCATGTTACGCGCTTGTTGATATTGCTTTTGTGCTAATTCTATCGCTTTGGGATCTTCTGAACGAACCAAATAGGCTAACGCAGTATTCTTCAAGGCACGGTTTGCCATACTCTGACTGGATAGGCTACCATCATCCCCTTGAGCCGCTCTATGATAGATATCTAATAAAGGCTCTTTGAGATCCAAAATAAACTGTTTAACCAGCACTTGGCGAGCAGCGATTAATGCCGCCACTTCAATTTTGGTGAGTTCTTCAGCGATGTAGCCAAAAGAAGGCAAACTCAACAGTTGTGCAATCACAGCCGGATCAATATTATGCTCTATTAGCAAAGTTTGGTAAGCCGTAAAAACATCAGTGGGTATATCAAGCGGTTGATGTTGAAGGTGTGCTTGCATTAACTGCTTTACCACTTGCGTGCATAACCGCTGCGCGCTATCCCAACGATTAAACAAATCATTATCATGCGCCATTAACAGTTTAAGCTCAGATTCAGAATAGCTATAATTGAGCTTAACTGGCGCTGAAAAATTCCCTAGTAATGAAGGAACCGGCTTTTCATTGATATCACTAAAAGTAAACAACTGATTCATTTTTGATAATAACAGATAGGTACCGTCGCCTGTTCTACTGATAGGATCTTCTGTCTTAAGCTCAAAGGCTTGACCTTTTGGATTATAGAGATCAATTTTAATCGGGATAAGAAAAGGCTCTTTGGCTTGATTATCAGGTGTGGTTGGTAACACCTGATTGATGCTCAACGTAAAGGTTTTATTTTGCGCGTTATATTCACTGGTGACATTCACGGTGGGTGTACCTGCTTGGCGGTACCAGCGATGAAATTGACGTAAGTCGTAATCATTTGCATCACTAAACGCAGCCACAAAATCTTCGATAGTCACCGCTTGCCCATCATGACGTTCAAAATATAAATCCATCCCCTTACGGAATTTTTCTGTACCTAACAAGGTCGCTAGCATGCGGATCACTTCAGCACCTTTGTTATAGATGGTTGAAGTATAAAAATTATTAATTTCGATATAGGATTCAGGACGAACAGGATGCGCCATCGGACCTGAATCTTCTGCAAATTGACGGGTACGGATGATGCGCACGTCATTGATCCGCTTAACCGTCGACGAACCCATGCTAGCGCTAAATTGTTGTTCACGGAAAACGGTTAACCCTTCTTTTAAGCTCAACTGGAACCAATCACGGCAAGTCACTCGATTGCCTGTCCAATTATGGAAATATTCATGACCAATTACCGCTTCAATATTTTGAAAGTCGATATCGGTTGCGGTTTCTTCATTGGCTAAAACATATTTAGCATTAAAAATATTTAAACCCTTGTTTTCCATCGCGCCCATATTAAAATCATTAACTGCAACGATCATGTAAATATCGAGATCATATTCGCGCCCATAGGTTTGCTCATCCCATTGCATGGAATGCTTGAGTGATTCGATAGCGTGTGTACATTTGTCTTTATCTTGGGCTTCAACAAATATTTCTAAGGCAACAACGCGTTTGGAACGTGTGGTATAGGTATCAGAAATTTTAACTAAATTGCCCGCAACCAATGCAAACAAATAGCTCGGTTTTTTAAAGGGATCTTGCCATTTTACCCAATGACGATTATTCGGCATGTCACCTTCGCCTACTTTATTACCGTTAGAGAGTAACACCGGATATAAGGTTTTATCGGCTACAATCGTCGTCGTAAACAGTGACATCACATCGGGTCGGTCAAGATAATAGGTCATTCTTCTAAAACCTTCTGCCTCGCACTGCGTGCAAAACATTTTTTCAGACCGATATAAACCGCTTAGAGCCGTATTGTTTTGCGGATGAATTTCGGTGACCACTTCTAAGGTAAACCGTTCAGGGAGATTAGGAATAATCAACTGCACGCCAGAGATCTCATATTGCTGTGGTGCTAAAGCCTGATCATTTAACCGTAATGAAATCAATTTTAAAGATCCGCCTACCAAAACAAGTGGGCCATCGAACAGTGTGGAATGACGGTTTATTTTCAGTTGGGAATGAACCAAGGTTTTATCTTCAAATAGTTCAAACTGTAAATCAATTGATTCTATGTTGAAGGATGGTGCCTCGTAATCCTTTAAATAAGTGGTTTTAAGTTTTGTTTCTGGTTGTTTCATGAGTGACTCCTAAATAACATCCGCGCCTTGGCAACTAGCCTAATACTATATATAAAGACAAACCCCTTGATAAGCTCAGTTATTGAACTAATATTTAATAAGGGAGCTTGCCTCTGCGAGGAGTAGACATGGACGTGTTAAGTGGCTTTAAAGATCGTTACGACAGTCGCTACAAACAAGAAGAATTTAGCCTTCAAGAATATCTTGAGATCTGTAAGTGCGATAGCACGGCTTATGCCAATGCCGCAGAACGATTGCTTGCCGCTATTGGCGAAGCCAAATTGGTTGATACCAGCAAAGATCGTCGATTAAGTCGGATCTTCTCCAATAAAGTAGTCAAGTTGTACGACTCATTTGAACACTTCTATGGCATGGAAGAACCCATTGAACAAATCGTGGCGTATCTTAAGCATGCAGCCCAAGGCTTAGAAGAAAAGAAACAGATACTGTATTTATTAGGACCCGTTGGTGGTGGTAAGTCCTCATTGGCTGAAAGATTAAAAGCCCTGATGGAAAAAGTCCCTTTCTATGCCCTGAAAGGCTCGCCTGTACATGAATCTCCGCTTGGCTTATTTGATCCCGATGAAGATGGTCCTATTCTAGAAGAAGAATATGGGATCCCAAAACGTTATACCGAAAGCATTCTTTCCCCTTGGGCGGTGAAACGTCTTACCGAATTCAATGGTGATGTTAATCAATTCCGCGTTGTGAAACTCTGGCCTTCGCGTTCTAAATTAATTGGTGTCGCCAAAACAGAACCCGGCGACGAAAATAACCAAGATATTTCATCCCTGGTCGGTAAAGTGGATATTCGAAAATTAGAGCAATATTCACAAGATGATGCCGATGCTTATAGTTATTCAGGCGGGCTTTGCAAGGCCAATCGAGGCTTATTAGAATTCGTAGAAATGTTTAAAGCACCTATTAAAGTTCTGCATCCTTTACTCACCGCGACTCAGGAAGGTAATTTCAATGCCACCGAAGGATCGGCCTCAATCCCCTTTGACGGTATCATTTTAGCGCACTCTAACGAAAGCGAGTGGCTTACCTTTAAAAATAATAAACACAATGAAGCACTCTTGGATCGTGTTTATATTATTAAAGTACCCTATTGCTTACGTGTGACTGAAGAAGTACAAATCTACAAAAAACTACTGCAAAATAGCTCGTTAAAAGAGGCGCCTTGTGCACCCAATACACTTAAAATGTTAGCGCAGTTTTTTGTACTTTCTAGGCTTAAAGAACCAGAAAATTCCAGCATTTTTTCAAAAATGCGTGTTTATGATGGCGAAAACTTAAAAGACACTGATCCAAAAGCGAAATCTTATCAAGAATATCGAGATTTTGCAGGTGTCGATGAAGGTATGACAGGACTCTCAACACGCTTTGCCTTCAAAGTGCTATCCAAAGTATTTAACTTTGACACAACCGAAATTGCAGCGAACCCTGTCCATTTAATGTATGTGTTAGAGCAAGGGATTGAAAGAGAACAATTCCCGCCTGAAAAACATGAACGTTATATGTCGTACATTAAAGGCTATTTATCTCCACGCTATGTTGAGTTTATTGGTAAAGAAATTCAAACAGCCTATCTTGAATCCTACTCTGAATATGGTCAAAACATTTTTGATCGTTATGTCACCTATGCTGATTTTTGGATCCAAGATTCAGAATTTCGCGACCCCGATACCGGAGAAATTCTGGATAGACGGTCACTCAATGATGAATTAGAAAAAATTGAAAAGCCGGCTGGCATAAGTAATCCCAAAGATTTCCGTAATGAAATTGTTAATTTTGTATTGCGCGCACGAGCTAACAACAAAGGTAAAAACCCTAGTTGGACCAGTTACGAAAAATTACGTATTGTCATTGAAAAGAAAATGTTCTCCAACACGGAAGATTTATTACCAGTGATCTCGTTTAATACCAAAGCGTCAACTGATGAAAAGAAAAAACATCAAGAGTTTGTCGATCGCATGGTTGATAAGGGATACACTCCGAAACAAGTTCGTTTACTCTGTGAATGGTATTTGCGTGTACGCAAATCCTCATAAGGGACACTGATGTCGCGGTTTATTGACCGACGCCCGAATGGGCGTCACAAAAGTGCTGTGAATCGCCAGCGCTTCATGCGCCGCTTCAAAAAGCAAATACAAGAAGCGGTTAGAGAAGCTATTTCTGGAAGAAGCATCAAAGAAGTAGATGAAAGCGGCGAAAAAATAACGATTCCAGCAAAAGACACTTCAGAACCCTCCTTTTCCTATGGTGACGGCGGCGTTCGCAATATGATTTTTCCTGGTAATAAGGAATTTATTCCTGGCGATTTGATTAAACGCCCTAATCAAGACGGGCAAGGTCGTGGTGGATCTGAGGCAAGCGATTCTGCTGAAGAAGGTCAAGATGAGTTTGCATTTGAAATATCTAAAGAAGAATTTTTAGATATCTTTTTTGAAGATCTCGCCTTACCCAACCTCGTTAAAACACAAATTGCCAAAATACCCAATTACAAAATGATCCGTACTGGGTACACTTCACAAGGTATTCCTGCCAATATCAATGTTGTACGTTCTTTACGTGAAGCGCTCGGAAGACGACTAGCCATCAAGGCAGCTAAGAATAATAAAATTAGAGATTTAGAAAACGAATTAGCGTTACTTTTATCGAGTGAACCAAATTCTGCGCGTATCAATGTTATCCAAACCGAAATTGAACGCCTGAAACGAACAATTGGAACCATTCCCTTTATTGATCCCTTTGACTTAAAGTACAACAATCGTGTTATGCGACCAGAACCTTCTACACAAGCAGTTATGTTTTGCTTGATGGACGTTTCAGGTTCAATGGATGAAGCAAAGAAAGACATTGCCAAACGTTTTTTCATTTTACTATATTTATTTTTATCGAAAACTTACGAAAATGTTGAAGTCGTTTTTATCAGGCACCATACGAGTGCCAAAGAAGTCAACGAAGAAGAATTTTTTTATTCGAGAGAAACTGGTGGTACCGTTGTATCCAGCGCCTTAGAACTTATGCGTGACATAATGCTGACTCGCTACCCAACCAGTGATTGGAATATCTATGCCGCACAAGCATCCGATGGTGATAATTGGAATAATGATTCGCCTCGCTGCAAAGAACTCTTACTGGATGATATTCTCTCCCTTGTCCAATATTTCGCATACGTCGAAATTATGCCACGTCATCATCAAAGTTTATGGGAAGCGTATTTAACCATTAAAGAAGTTTGTCCACAATTTGCTATGCAACATATTGAAAGCGTAAAAGATATATACCCTGTTTTTAGAGAGCTATTTAAACGCTCCGAGGGGATCACTCATGGCTAAAGCTAAAAGCACCATTATTTCCGATTCTTCTGAATGGACTCAGGATCTATTGACACAATTTGATAAGGAAATTGCTCGTATCGCTCAGGGTTTCAAATTAGATACCTACCCTAACCAAGTTGAAATTATCAATTCAGAACAAATGCTTGATGCTTATTCTTCGGTGGGTATGCCGCTAGGTTATAGCCATTGGTCGTTTGGTAAACAGTTTTTAAATGTTGAAAAGCATTATCGACGAGGTCATATGGGACTGGCCTATGAATTGGTCATTAACTCTAATCCTTGCATCTCTTATTTAATGGAAGAAAACACCCTAACTATGCAAGCCTTGGTCATTGCGCATGCTTGCTATGGTCATAATTCTTTTTTTAAAGGTAATTACCTATTTAAAACCTGGACCAGTGCTGATTCAATTATTGATTATTTAGTTTTTGCCAAAAATTATATTGCTGAGTGTGAAGAGCAACATGGTATAGATGAAGTTGAAGAAATTATCGATGCCTGTCATTCATTAATGAATAACGGCGTTGACAGATACAAACGACCGAATAAAATTTCATTGCAAGAAGAAAAAGCAAGGCAGGCAAATCGGGCGGAATATTTACAGTCACAAGTGAATCAATTATGGCGCACTCTTCCTTCTCCACAAAATAAAGTAGGTGATGCTGCTGAAAAGCATTTCCCCGAAGAGCCACAAGAGAATATTCTGTATTTTATTGAGAAGCATGCCCCATTACTTGAACCATGGCAACGAGAAATTGTGCGCATTGTTCGAAAAATTGCGCAATATTTCTATCCACAAAAACAAACCAAAGTCATGAATGAAGGCTGGGCAACTTTTTGGCACTATACCATCATTAATCAGTTGTACACAGAGCAACTCGTTAATGATGATTTTATGATGGAATTTTTGCACAATCACACTAATGTGATTTATCAACCTTCATTTGAAAGTCAATTCTACTCTGGACTTAACCCCTACACGCTTGGGTTCACTATGTTTTGTGACATTAAGCGCATTTGTGAAAGTCCAACGGATGAAGATAAAAAATGGTTTCCCGATTTTGCAGGTAGTAACTGGATTGAAACGTTAGATTTTGCTATGCGCAATTTTAAAGACGAAAGCTTCATTGCGCAATATTTGTCACCTAAAGTCATGCGCGACTTAAAGCTATTTAGTATTTTAGATAATGATGAACATCCAGACTTAGAAGTGTCTTTGATCCACAATGAAGATGGCTACCAACATTTACGACAATCTTTAAGTGAAAATTACAATCTCGGTAATTTAGAGCCTGATATCCAAGTTTATAACGTAGATGTCCGTGGCGATCGCTCATTGACTCTGCGATATACGCAGCGCAACCGTCGACCATTAGGTAATACCAAAGAGGAAGTAGTTAAGCATCTTTACCGCTTATGGGGATTCCCCGTTAAGCTTGAAATGCTCGATGAAGCGAATCAACCACAACTCTTATCCGAATGCCCCCCCAAAGCGCATCCTGTAAAGCATTAAATACGGCGTAATTGCCAAACCTTTTTTGCATTAAAGGCAAATTGCTCTTCTTTTGTATTATTTTCTTTACTGGAATAAAATGCCAACAAATTAAAGGGTACAACCTTAAATTGCTCTCGACACACTCTGGTTTTTTGGTACTTTACTAACCCATGCAAATGATGTAACCCGGTTATCAACACGCCATCAACATTTTTAAATTCAATACCTGATTTCATATAAACATTACGCTCTTTCATAGATGCTGTATTACGTTCAGGGTGATTATCAACCCCTATAATAGTCATATTCTGCTGTTTCTTATTAATCATGGGATCGTATTGTTTAGATATCGTAGTCGAATCAACATGCAATTCCACAAACAAATGGTTAATCCCTATTTTACTCACAATCTTTAATATCACTTTCTCAATTTGGTATAATCGATAGTTACCATGACATTCGCCTAATATTAATAATAACTTTTTGGATTGCGATTTTGCGCGTTTAAGTTCTTTAGCAATAAAGTTGCCGAATTGATTAGAAAATTTATGCAACCTCTTTTTGCTTAATCCAATTCTTTTTTTAAGGTAACGTGAAAGTGGGGTATGTTTTTTATGATCTTTTGCATAGTCGATAATATTTTTATCGAAGGCATCGCTTAAATAGGGTTTGGCGCCGTTATTGAGCAAATAGTTTACTGCTTGCCATTGCCGGTGGATGACCGCAAAGAACAACGGGGTCTTTAGTTGCTCGTCTTGCTGATTTATGCCGAGATGCCAATGGCTTAGCATCGCCTTGATATCTCCCTTAGCTGCGGCATCATGTAAAACGGTATGCATGGCAATAGTCTTCAATTTTCATTTGAATTGCGCTTTTTACCGGATCTTCTTTTAAAATGCAAACCATCCATCGGAATTAAGTTAATTAATTCACTTCTAATGTTGACTGAGCTAACCGCTACCCGTAAAATCAGAATCCTTTTCCGGCAGTCACTCTCGCGAGGCATCATGTTAGACGAATTTAAATCTGCCCTTTCACTCTTTGTCTTGATACCCCTTGTCGCCTTTGTCGGCATCGTCTTCACCATCAAATTTCGGTTTGTACAATGCACTCATGCTTTAAAGGCCTGGAAGTTCTTCTTAAAAGACCGCGATACCTCTGACAACCGATCGAGCTCCTTCAGTGCGGTAGCTGCAGTTTTGGGAGGCAACTTAGGCACCGGGAATATTTCTGGGATAGCTGTAGCACTTACTATGGGTGGTCCTGGATCTATCTTTTGGATGTGGGTCATGGCCACTTTCGGCTCTATCCTAAAATTTGTTGGTTGTGCATTGGGTGTGCTTTATCGCAAGAAAGGCGAAAGTGGCCAATTTGTGGGTGGCCCCATGTACTATCTCTCAAAAGGCTTAGGGATGAAGCGCGCGGGTAAATTCTATTGCGTGTTAGCCATTTTAGGAGCCCTTACCGTCGGTAACATGGTGCAAATGAACTCATTAGCCCTGCCCTTTACCCAAGTAGGCGTGCCGCCCTTATTGACCGGTATTGGCATGTGCCTTTTAGTTGCAGCCGTCATCCTAGGCGGATTTCAACGCTTTTCGACCGTTTCTTCACTGCTTGTGCCATTCATGGCCGTGGGATATGTAGCCGCTTGTAGCGTTATCCTAATACTGAATTTCGAGAAAATTATTCCCGCACTTGAACTCATTATGCATGCTGCCTTTAACCCAACGGCTGTTGTCGGCGGGATTGCAGGCTTTACGGTATTAGAAGGATTGCGCACCGGTTTTGATAGAGGTTTATTTGCCACCGATACCGGTGTTGGTATTGATGCAATTATCCACGCTTCCGTTGATAGCAAAACATCCCTTTCACAAACTGCTTTGACACAAGGTCTGATTAGTACCGTATCACCTTTGGTAGTGATGCTGGTATGTACCTTAACAGGACTGGTACTGATCATTACTGATTCCTGGTTGGTCCATGGCCTCGAAAGCACCAACTTGTGTATTGAAGGCTTCAAACGAGGCTTTGGCTTTGAATACGCAGGTCACATTATTACCGTTACTTTATTCTTCTTCGCCTTCACGACTATTTTGACTTGGTCGTATTGCGCTGATAAAGCCGTTGAATTTTTGTTTGGTGCCAAAAGAATCCGTGCTTTCCAATACCTATTCGTAGCTTGCATTCCGTTAGGAGCGCTTGTTCACGTTAAATTTGTCTGGACACTTGCTGACGTGTTTATGAATTTAATGTTGGTATTGAATGTGATGGCGTTAGTTGGGTTGTATAAAGAAGTTGCCCTGCTCTTTAATGCACCCGAAAGAAAGCAGTTTTTTTTGCAAAGTAACTAAACAAGCGTGTCCCAATCGATTACGCTTGGGACACATCCAGTGAAATTTTATAACCACTATACTTACGAATATTGATAACCCCAGCTTCAAAAATCAAATACTGCCCTTTGATGCCAAGTAGCTTGCTCTTAATGTCTGGCTGCTTATCCAATGACAGTGATGTCACCTTTTGCGGGTATTGTAAAACCGGATAGCTGAATTCAACGATGTCGGCATTGGGAAGTTCTTTGATACACTCTTCACCAAATTGTTCACGGATTGCTGCAATATCATCATGAAGCTTTGCCACTAATTCGGTTTTATATTCAATTAAATGAATGGGTTCATTGTTCCCCATTAACATCTTTCGCCAATTGGTTTTATCATTTACATGCTGGGCAATAGCGACTTCCAGCAACCCAGATACGCGGCGGGTTGTGACTTCAAAAAACGGTAATGCAGCTATGGCTCCTTGATCTATCCAACGAGTGGCGACTTGGTTTTTGCGCGTGATCCCTACTTTAATGCCTGATGAATTAGCCAGATAGACGCAATGCGGGATCATGCAATAGCTTTGCCCCCACTCAGGTTCCCGGCAAGACCCCAAATGAAAGTGACAACGCTCTGGTTTAACAATGCACAAATCAGTACGCGCTAAGCGCCGCATGCAGGGAAAACAATATCCACCTTGATAGCTTTTTTTAATGCGTATGGTGCAATTCATACAATAGATTTCACCGCTAAATTGTAAGCGTAAGGTTTGGCCTAAATAGGGATTTAACGGAACTAAATTCGATGACAATGGCAACTGATAGCTTATCGGTTGGGTTGCGGATACAACCATTTTTGAAAGTGTACCGTCTAAGATCATCATCATACTCTAATTTAGTTATGGTACAAAATAATGCCATAGTAAGAAAGGAATGTCAAAATTGAAGGGGTTTTCAGTGTGAAGAAGAAGAGCCCGTTGTTGGCAAATGACGAGTCATTTTATATTGCGGACGTTGGTTTGCAACCTCGGGCCCTACCATTTCCATTTTAGTGCCGACAATACAATTGCGTCCTGTTTGCTTGGCTTCATACAATGCGCTATCTGCTGCTCCGACTAAGGATTCTCCGTTAAACTCTTTGGTTGCATCCGCTGTAGCCGCACCAATACTAATCGTGATAAACCCCTTGACCGAATTCTTATTGGGGATCTGTAATGCTTCGACACAAAGTCGCAAACGTTCTGCAACATGCAACGCGCCATCAATTGGGGTGTCAGGCAGAATAATCGTGAATTCTTCGCCGCCAAAACGTGCACCAAAATCTGTTGCGCGGTGGATGCCCCGTTTTAAAGTTTGGGCGACTTGTTGTAAACAGCAATCACCTGCTTGATGACCATAAGTGTCATTAAAGACTTTAAACTGATCGACATCTATCATCAATAAAGACATGGGCTTAGTTTCACGAATAGCCGTGCGCGTCGATCTCACTAAATTTTCTTCAAAAGCGCGACGGTTGCCTAATCGAGTCAGCGGATCTTTAAGTGATAATTCAGACAGTAGTTGATTAGAAACCAATAATTTATCGTTTACTTCACGCAGCTGATTACCAAAATCAATTAAATTTTGACGCATATTCACCAAACGACGCATTGCGTGTATTTTGGCACGAAGCACCGCTTGTGAAACCGGTTTAGTCAGATAGTCATCAGCACCTGCTTCTATCCCTTTGACAATACTTTCATCGTCGATGTGGCTACTGACAAAAATGATGGGGGTCCACTGTGAAAAATCATAGCATGATTGTCGCATGGTCCTGGTTGCTTCATAACCATCCATTTCAGGCATTTCAACGTCGATTAACACCATATCCGGTTCGTGCTCTTCGAAAAGTTGTACCGCCTGTGCGCCATTATCTGCATAAATAGCCTTATGCCCCATCTGGGCAAGGTATGCCCCTATGATTTGGCGGTTAATGGTTGAGTCATCACATACAAGTACTTTCATAAACTGAACTATTTACCATTAGGTTAAATGTCTTCAGCCATTTTCAACATGGCTATTCTAAAAGGATAGCGCAAAAGGCTATCATATTGGTTTATTCAATCTTTTTTCTGACGTAATCACCCGGTGCATCTTGGATGATTTTTAGCGTCCCCAACCCAGGTATGCGCTTATTCACTTTATCCCCTGCATGCCCCATCAGCCACTTCCCCCAATGTGGCCACCAAGAGCCCTCATGAGAAGTTGCTCGCTTTTGCCACTCTTTGGGATCAACAAAATGCTTGATAGGCAAATCAGAACACTGATAACCATATTTTTGATAACTAGGAGGATTGACGACCCCAGCGATGTGTCCGGAACCACCTAAGACAAACGTCGTTTGTCCTCCTAAACATTTCGCTCCCATGAAAGTACTTTGCCAGGGTGCAATATGATCTTGTATTGTCGATAAGAAGTAACAAGGAATATTGACCTTACTTAAATCAAGCTGCTTTTCTAAAATGCTAAGACCATTTGGAACGCAAAGACTATTTTCTAAATAAAATTTTCTCAAATAAAAGCTATGCATTTTGGCAGGCAAATTTGAGGGGTCGCAATTCCAATACAATAAATCAAAGGGAAATGGTTTATTGCCACAAAGATAATTATTCACAAAATAGGACCATTGCAGATCATTCACTCGAAGCAAATTAAATGCGCTCATCATTGCTCGACCATCAAGATACCCATCAACAGCCATTCTTTTCTCAAGATTTT
>Ga0105045_10001503_pt1 | contig 19111 bp, 15 predicted proteins | sample MAT02_FD_78089 | JGI IMG/M metagenome (GOLD analysis project Ga0105045, IMG submission 78089) | Freshwater microbial communities from Lake Fryxell liftoff mats and glacier meltwater in Antarctica - MAT-02 (megahit assembly) | ecosystem: Environmental > Aquatic > Freshwater > Ice > Liftoff... | reverse complement strand
CTCTGCGAGCGCAGTGCGGGGAACTGCTGATACACCGCATCGAGACCACGCGGTAGCACGAGACTGTTGGCCGGTGGCGGCCCCGAAGATGGCAGCGTCATGCCCACTCGCGACACGCGGGTCCACGCGCCGCCCGCCCTCACGAACGCATCGCCGCTGCCGCTGCGATCAAACGCAATGACATCAGGCACGCCGGTGATGATGGTGCGCTGCAACTGCTGCGTCTGCGGCCGGTAGATCACCACGCCACCGGGCACGCCAATCCAGAGCGCGTCTTCCACCGGGTCACCGGCCATGACGGTGATCTGCTGATCGAAAAAGCCCTCATCGCGCGTGAGCGGGGGCATCCACGACTCGGCGAGTCGATCGTAAATCGCAATGCCACCGCCGGTGGCCGCATACACGAACCGGCGCGACACGGCCACCGACTGCACCGAGGCGAAGCTGCCGATGCGCTGCCGTTCATCGGCGCGCCCGAAGCTGCGGTTGGTCGAAGCGCCGCTGCCGACTGACACCCCACCGCCAGCTCCGGTGCCCGTTGTCGCGCACGACGCCAGCGATGCGGCGGCGCAGATCACGACGACCGCGCGGGCTCGCATACGCGAGACACACGTCGCGCGCACCGCTCGCACTTCACGCAGCGTGCGCATCAAACAACCGGTGCAGCGAGTGTGGCCAGCACATGCGGCGGCAACGCCGCCGGTTGCTCGAGCGCACGCCACGCGGCCGGCAGGGCCGCGAGCACATGATGCAGCGTACCACCGCGTACACCGCCAAGTGACGCGGTGGCGATTTCGGCAGCGAGGCCGTGCGCCGTGGCTCCGCACAGCGCCGCGTCAGGGCCGCTGAGCCCCTGCCCAAGCAGCGCAGTGATGATCCCCGTGAGCAGATCGCCGCTGCCACCCGTCGCGAGGAGCGCCGTGCCGTGCGGCACCACCGTCAGCGGCGACATCACGTGGGTGCTGCTTCGTGGCGTCGCAATAAGGGTCGGCGTTCCTTTCAGCAACACCGTGGCCTGTGCTCGATCGGCAAACTGGTGCAACGCTTCCGCGCGCTCGGACCACGTGGCCGGCAGCGGCGCCCCTATCAACCGCGCGAACTCGCCGGGGTGCGGCGTGCACACCACGGCGCGCGCATGGCGTGACCAATGGCGAATGAGCGACGCGGCGTCGCCACCGACTTCCTGGGCCATTTCGGCGGCCAGCCAGAGCGCATCCGCATCGAACACCATCGCCGCGGTGCGATGCTCGGCCAACCACGTCGCCAGCGCACGGGCCGAGCGCGGCGTGCGGCCCAATCCCGGTCCGAGCCCGATGGCGTGATAGATGCTTACTGCGTCCTCTGGATCGCGCGAGAGCATGTCGTCATCGAGAATCGCGGCGATCACTGCGGCGGGGGTGAGGTCGCCGCCCCATTGGTGTACGGACTCTTGCTGCATCGAGGCGGCATCGTGCTCGTCGAACCGCTCTGACATCTCGCCGTCGGACCGACTCTCGTCGTCTCCCCCAGCCGCGCGCGGCCAAGCATGCGCGAGCGCTTGCGGCACGAGCTGCTGCACGGCGGACACGCTGGGCGTATCCACAACGGCGTGCACGAGACCGGCACCCGCTGCCAGCGCGGCGCGGGCCGCCAATACGATGGCGCCGGCCATGCCACGCTGCCCGCCACCAAGCGCCACACGACCGCGTCGCGCTTTGTGCGCATCCCACGCAATCAGCGGCAGCCGCGACGCGATGTCGGCCCCGTGGAGGTACTGCCACGCGTCATCCGCCAGCATCGCGTGGTCGCCGAGTCCGATGTCCACCACCACCAGCTGGCCGGTGTGCGCGCGCTGGAGAAGCAGACCGCGCTTGATGGTGCCGAAGGCCACCGTACACGAGGCCGCGACACTCCCTTCGGCGATGATGCCGGTATCGGCCTCGAGGCCGGAGGGGAGATCGAGTGCGACGACCACCGCCCCCTGCCGCTGTGCGTCGCGCATGCGCGCACACCCCTGCGCCACTGCCGCACGCAACGCACCACGATGGCCGGTGCCGAGGAGGCCATCGACCACGAGCTGTTCGGCGCCGGTGGGGGCGCCCGCGGTAAGCAGCGGCGCGGCGATACTCGCGGCACGCCGCGCGTCGGGAGTGGTGGACGTCGCGGTGGCGTGCAGGCGCACCGTGACCCCGGCGCGTGCCAGTTGCGCCGCCACGATATACGCATCACCGCCGTTGTTCCCGGCACCGGCGTAGATGGCTACGCCATCGGCCAGCCGGTTCGAATAGTCGCGCAACAGCACTTCCGTGGCCGCGCTGCCCGCCCGTGCCATAAGCACAAACGACTCCGTGCCACCACGGATGGCGGCGAGATCCCGCGCTCCCGCTTGGGCGCCTGTGGTGACCCGCAGGCCACTCATGCGCTAGTGCCCACAACGCCACAGACGCACACTAAACGTGCGCCGTACTCCACGGATACTCACGCTCGAACGCCGCTTCGAACTCGAAGACGCCGAAGAAATCATCGCGCGAATCCTGCGGCTGACTGACCAGCAGGCCCATGTCCACGAGGGTGAACACGATGTCCCCGATGTCCAGCGTCGAACGCAGCCCCCAATGTTCAAGTACCAGGCGGGCCGTGACACCGAATCGCTGCATGGCGAGATCGCGACAGGCCCGCGCAAGTTCGGGGCCGGTGATGTGCCGACGTTCCGTGAGCGTAGCCTGACTATGCTCCAGTCCCGCGAGTACGAACAGGTACGCGCGCTCATCGAACCGCTGCTCGCGCAGACGGATCTGATCCATGATGCCTTCACGGAACGCCAACTCGGCCACTGCCCTGCTCCTGATGTTATCGAGACCAACGGACGGACCACCAAACGACGATGGACGCGGTGCGCTCTTGAATACTGGAGGCTCCCCCCACAGGCCACAACTCCTTGCGCGGCGCGCGCAGGGTGTTCTGATTTTCTGTGCGGCGGGGGGACTCACTACCTGCTACACGCGCCGCCTCAGGCGTGCGTCACTGCGCCATAGAGCGGATACTGATCGGCGAGCGCTTTCACATCGACCTTGACCGCCGCCACCACCTGCTCATCGTCCGGCGCACTGAGCACCCGATCGATGAGCGCGGCGATCTGCTGCATGGCATCGGCGCCCATGCCACGGGTGGTCACCGCCGGTGTGCCGATCCGAATACCGCTGGTCACAAACGGCGACTGCGTTTCCTTGGGCACGGTGTTCTTGTTGACCGTGATCCCCGCCGCATCCAGTACCTTCTCCGCCACCTTGCCGGTGAGGCCTTTGTTGCGCAGGTCGACCAGCATCAGGTGGTTGTCCGTGCCGCCCGACACAATGTGATAGCCGCGCTCCACCAAGGCCTGCGCGAGCACCTGCGCGTTCGCCACCACCTGCTGCGTGTACTGGGTGAATGCCGGCTGTAAGGCTTCGTGAAACGCCACCGCCTTGGCCGCAATCACATGCTCCAGTGGCCCACCCTGCATGCCGGGAAACATGGCCTTATCAATGGCCTTGGCATGCTCCGCCTTGCACAGAATGATGCCACCGCGCGGGCCGCGCAGCGTCTTATGCGTGGTACTCGTGACCACGTCCGCAAAGGGCACCGGCGACGGATACACACCCGTGGCGGCAAGTCCCGCAAAGTGGGCCATGTCTACCATGAAGATCGCGCCCACTTCTTCGGCGATATCTGCAAACGCCTGCCAGTCGATGACGCGCGAGTACGCGCTATACCCGGCGATGATCATCTTGGGCTTGTGCGTGCGCGCCTGCGTGCGCATCTGCTCATAGTCGATGATCCCGTCTTCGGTCACGCCGTAGGACACGGCGTTGTACAGCATCCCGGAGAAGTTGACCGGCGAGCCGTGCGTAAGGTGACCGCCCTGCGACAGATCCATGCCGAGGAACGTGTCCCCCGGCTTGAGAAACGCGAGGAAGACGGCGGCATTGGCAGACGCGCCGCTATGTGGCTGCACATTAGCATGCTCGGCACCGAACAACAGTTTCAGACGGTCGATCGCCAATTGCTCGATCTTGTCGACCACTTCGCACCCGCCATAGTACCGCTTGCCGGGCAAGCCCTCGGCGTATTTGTTGGTGAGCGGCGACCCGACCGCTTCCATCACCGCCGGCGACACGAAATTTTCGCTCGCGATGAGTTCGAGACCGTCATTCTGGCGACTGATCTCCTCTTCGATCAACTGCGCGATCACAGGGTCGGCGTGCAGGAGCGCGTCTCCCGGCGGCAACCGATCCCACAACGACCACTGCGCACTCGCTCCGGTACTGTTCATCAGGCACTCTCCGAGGCCGCAGCCTCCAGGTCAACGTCATCCCGCTCGATTTTTTCCACGCGCCGCTCGTGACGGCCACCCTCGAATGGGGTATCCAGCCACGCTTTGAGAATGGCGATCGCGTCCTCGTCGGATACGAAACGCGCCGGGAGGACCAAAACGTTCGCATCATTGTGCTTCCGGGCGAGGGCGGCCACTTCGGGCGTCCACGCCACCGCCGCACGCACCCCCGGGTACCGATTGGCTACATATGACATGCCCAAGCCCGTGCCGCAGAGGAGGACCCCACGTTCCGCCTGCCCCCCGGCCACTTCCTGAGCCAACGGGTGCGCATAATCGGCGTAATCGGTGCTGGCCGTACTGTGCGTGCCGATATCGGCTGCGGTATAGCCCAGCTCGGTCAGCGCCGCGCGCAACCGCTCCTTGAGTTCGAAACCGGCGTGATCGGAGGCGATCGGAATACGCTCCCCCGGGTGTGCGACGTCCACCATAGTCAGGATGCTCGGCTTAAAGAAACGGAATCAGGGGGTTCAGGAATCTTTGTTCGGATACTGCGGCCACGTGCGGATCATACCGCGAACCGCGCTGATACGCTGCTCAGCCACTCGATCCGCCGCCCGGTAGGTGGGAATCCCCGTGTCGTTGGCCAGACGGAATACACTGAGCACCGTCTGGTAGATCTCGTCGGATTTGCGGAGCGAGCGCTCGCGGCTCCAGCCGGTGAGCTCGCTGTACACATTGATCACGCCGCCGGCGTTCGCCACGTAGTCGGGGGCGTACAGGATGCCGCGCGCCTCGAGCATGTCGCCGTGGCGATCTTCGAGCAGCTGGTTATTCGCCGCACCGGCCACGATCTGCACCTTCAACCGCGGCACGGTGTCGTCGTTGATGATACCACCCAGCGCACAGGGCGCGAAGATGTCGGCCTGCGCGTCGTAGATCTCGGCGAGCCCTACCGCCTTGGCGCCAGTGGCATCCACTACGCGCTGAATGCGTGCCGCGTCAATATCGGTGACAATGAGCTTGGCCCCCGCATGATGTAACTCGTGCGCAAGGTGGGAGCCCACGTTGCCGAGGCCTTGAATGGCCACCGTTTTCCCGACGAGTGTATCCGCGCCCCACTTCTGGAACGCCGACGCTTGAATGGCGCGAAACACGCCATGGGCCGTGACCGACGATGGATCACCCGAGCGCGACCCTATACCGGCTACGTGCTTGGTTTCCATGTGCACGAAGTCCATGTCTTCTACTGTCGTGCCCACGTCTTCCGCAGTCACGTAGCGGCCACCGAGCGAATCCACAAAGCGGCCATGCGCGCGAAAGATCATTTCGCGGTTGGGCATCTTGTTGTCGCCAATGATGACGGCTTTTCCGCCGCCAAGATTGAGTCCGGCTACGGCATTCTTGTACGTCATGCCACGAGACAGGCGCAGCGCATCGACGATGGCTTCCTCGTCGGATGCATAGTTCCAGAAGCGCGTGCCGCCGAGGGCGGGGCCGAGCGTGGTGTCGTGAATGGCGATAACGCCACGGTAACCCGAAGCTTTATCGTGGCAGAGCACCACCTGCTCGTGCCCCATCTCGGCCATCGTATCAAAGTAACGCATAGAGTGCGAGGTCAGTCTGGGATGGATCCGTCGGCAGCAGACGCGGCCGCCAGGGTTTCACGCGCGATTACGATGCGCTGGATCTCCGAGGTGCCCTCGTAGATCTCCGTCACCTTGGCGTCGCGAAAATAGCGTTCGACGGGATAATCAGTCACGTAGCCGTAGCCGCCAAAAATCTGGATGGCCTGCGTGGTGACCCACATGGCGGTTTCGGACGCGAACACCTTCGCCATGCTGCTGAAGCGGGTGATCTTTTCACCACGCTCCTTCGCGTTCGCGGCAGCGTGCACGAGCACGCGCGCGGCCGTGATACGGGTGGCCATATCCGCGATCTTGAACTGAATGGCCTGAAAATCCGCGATCGGCTTACCGAATTGCTGCCGTTCGCCGGCATATCTGGCGCTGGCCTCGAGGGCCGCGCGTGCGATACCAATGGCTTGCGCGGCAATACCCAATCGACCGTGATCGAGCGAACCCAAGGCGTACACGAGTCCCTTGCCTTCTTCGCCGAGCAGCCGATCTGCGGGTACGCGGCAGCCATCGAGGTTGATCTGCAGTGTGGGCGATGCACGAAGTCCCATCTTCGATTCTTTCTTCGCGAGATGAAAACCGGGCAGATCGGGGGTCAGAATGAAGGTGGAGATACCTTTGGTACCACGGCGATCGGCCAACGTATCGGTACGCGCCATACACAGAATGACGCCCGCCTCATTGCCGTGGGACACCCATGCCTTGGTGCCAGTCAGCACCCAGTCGTCGCCGTCACGCACGGCCTGACAGCGCAGCGCGGCGGCATCGGAGCCGGCTTCGGGCTCGGAGAGTGCGAACGCGCCGAGCAATTCACCGCGCGCCATCGGCGGCAGGAAGCGGGTTCGCTGCTCCTCCGTGCCGAAGTTGAGGATCATCTGGATGGGCAGCGAGTTGTGCACGCTGAGCAGGACGGCCGCCGAGGCATCGGCCACGGCAATCTCCTCGAGGGCCAGCAAATAGCTGGAGGCATCGAGACCCAGTCCGTCATAGTGCTCCGGCGTGAGCATGCCGAAGAAGCCCAACTCGGCCATCTGCGTCACCATTGCGCGATCAAAGCGCGACTCGCGGTCACGCTCGCCTGCCAAGTGTACGAGTTCCCGCTGCGCATAGTCCCGCGCGAGCTTCTGGATCTCGGCCTGTGTTTCGGTTAAAGCGAGTAAGGACATGAACGACTCAGTACTGGTAAAAGCCGCGACCGGACTTGCGGCCATACCAACCGGCGGCCACGTACTTCCGGAGCAAGGGGCACGGACGGTACTTGGGATCACCCAACCCGTCGTGGAGCACTTCGAGAATCGCGAGACAGGTATCGAGCCCGATAAAGTCGGCCAGTGCAAGCGGGCCCATGGGATGATTCATGCCCAGTTTCATCACCGTGTCGATGGCTTCCGGCGTGCCGACGCCCTCCATGACGCAGTAGATCGCTTCGTTGATCATCGGCATGAGAATCCGATTTGCCACAAAGCCGGGGAAATCGTTCACTTCCACCGGGGTCTTGCCGAGTGCCGTGGCGAGGGCCATGACGCGCTGCGTGGTGTCATCGCTGGTGGCGAGGCCACGGATGACCTCCACGAGCTGCATCACTGGCACCGGATTCATGAAGTGCATACCGATCACGAGCTCGGGGCGCTGAGTGCGCGCGGCGATTTCGGTGATGGAGATGGAGCTGGTGTTGCTAGCGAGAATCGCGCCCGCCGGTGCAAACCGATCGAGCTCTTCGAAGATCTTGAACTTGAGGTCGGTGCGCTCAGTGGCCGCTTCCACTACGATATCGGCGTTCGCGACAGCCTCCAGCGAGGTAGCGGTGGTAATCCGGCCGAGCGCTGCCTCGACGGCGACGACATCGAGCGCGCCTTTTTTCACCTGACGATCGAGGTTTTTCGCGATCGTGTCTTTGCCCCGCTGCAGCGCCTCGGCGCTGACATCGATCATCGTGACCGAGTGTCCGGCTGTTGCGAACACGTGCGCAATACCGTTACCCATCTGTCCGGCGCCCACGACTGCCGCGCGAATAAGCGTTCCCTGTCCGTTCCCGTCGGCCATATTCCTCAACTCCTGAGTGTAGTCCGTTCTTTCGTCGCCCAGAACGCAGCGCCGCCCAACACCAATGCCGCTACAACGCCTCCCTCCGGGCCCCACGCGCCACCGCTAATCCACGCCGGCCCGCTGAGCACGGCGCGATACCCCGGACTACTGAGCGGCAGTCCGCTTACCGGCACGTGCAGCACCGCAGCCATCACCCAGTTCCATGCCAGATGTGCGCTCCACGCTGCGGGTAAACTGTCGGTTCGCTCGCGGATCACACAGAGGCACCAGCCGGCGAGCATCACAATGCAGGTCGTCTGTACGTTGGCGCCCGGGTTGAGCAGATGCACCACGCCAAACGCCACACTCGAACTCAGGCGCGCCACCAGCCGGCCGGCCGCTTCATGGGCCACGGCGTAGAGGTAGCCCCGAAATACCAACTCCTCCCAGAGGGCCGCCGGTGCCAGCAGCAGCAACAGACGCAGCGCCGCCCCGCCCCACGAGTCCTGCACCAACGCCGCCCCCAGCTCACCGGGCAGCGCCACGGTTTCCCAGCGAAGCAACCCCGAAACCCAGAGCACGGCGGCGGTGAGGACAATGGCACAGGTGCCGAGCAGCCATCCGCGCCACAGATGGGTGAGCGACCAACTGCTCTCGCCCAGCCCCATCACCGTCCACGGCACATCGTCTACGAAACGGAGCGAGACCGCACAAGCGGTACCAACGCCGATGAGCATGGTCCAAGGATACATCGGGACTGACTCGCCCACTCCACGCGAGATGAGACCAAACACTGGCCCCAGCACCGATTCCGCGATCCCCTGCGCGAGAATCCACGCGACGCCGAAGCTGAACAGACGCCACGGCACGCGCAGTACCGTAGCCCAGGGAAACGGTGTGGCGGTCACCGGCCACGCGTAGCGAGCGGTCGCGCGGTGGTCAGTCCACCCGCTCCACGGAGAGCGCGACGGCATCACCACCGCCCAGACACAATGTCGCCAGTCCGGTGCGCTGCCCGCGATCGATGAGCGCGTGCAGGAGCGTGACCAGCACGCGCGCACCGCTGGCACCGATGGGATGCCCAAGCGCGATGGCGCCACCATGCACGTTTACACGACGCGCATCCCAGCCCAGTCCTTCGCCATCAGCCAGTGCCTGCGAGGCAAACGCTTCATTGGCCTCGATGAGATCGTAGTCGCCGATCGTGGTGCCGCTCTTGGCCATAAGGTTCTTGACGGCCGTGATCGGTGCGAAGAACAGGTCGCGCGGATCGCCGGCGCCGGTGGCGTATCCCGTGATGCGGGCGAGAATCGTGAGCCCATGTTCGCGCGCGTAGGCCTCGGAGGTCACCACCACGGCCGCTGCGCCATCATTGAGCGACGAGGCATTGCCCGCGGTCACACTGAGCGTGGCCGGATCACTGCCCTTGTCGCCGAACGCCGGCCGGAGCCCCGTCAGCGAGGCCTCCGTGGTATCCGCGCGCGGCCCTTCGTCGGCAGATACCATCGTGGAGCCCTTTCGCCCCGCAATTTCCACCGGCACGATTTCCGCGCTGAACTTGCCCCCCTGCTGCGCCGCCACGGCTTTGCTGTGCGACCCCGCCGCGAAGGCGTCTTGCGCCGCCCGCGAAACACCGGCCTTGGTGGCGGTGTACTCGGCGTGTGATCCCATATGTACGTTAAACGTGCCACACCAGAGCCCATCCTTGATCATACCGTCCACCATGGTCTGATCACCGAGCTTCACGCCACCACGCATCCCGAACACGTAGTGCGGCGCGTTGCTCATGCTTTCCTGACCACCGGCCACGATAACCTGCGCGTCGCCGGCCTTGATGGCCTGCGCGGCGAGCATGACAGCCTTGAGGCCCGACCCGCACACCTTGTTGACCGTAAGAGCCGACGCCGTGGAGGGAACGCCGGCTTTGAGCATTGCCTGCCGCGCAGGCGCCTGCCCGGTGCCACCCTGCAGCACGTGGCCCATGATGACTTCCTGCACATCGGCCAGCGCAACGCCGCTGCGCGCGAGCGCCGCACGAATCGCAATGGCGCCAAGCTCCGGCGCCGAGAGGGAGGCAAGGCCCCCGAGATACCGGCCAATGGGAGTGCGCGCGGCACCCACGATCACAGGCTGGCGGGAGAGATCAGACATGGGGCTCCAAGGGGAGTCGAGCACGATAGGACAGCCTTTCAAAATAACAGATTGCGGCGCGTGGTGCGGGAGGCCGTGGCAAGTTCCCCCTCATTATTCTGGATCTGAACCCTCCGGCGGTCGGAACAGTCGACCGATTGGGGGTACCACCCGTTACGACGCGCCAATCCTGCGGCATGCCCTCTCATTTTCATCACCAAATTCCCATTGGAGCGCCACCGTGCTGGATACCATCCGAATGCTGCTCGCCGATAGTCTGCCCACCGTGCCCGACGCCGAGCCGCCGATTCTCGCCACGGACATCCGCGTCGCGGCCTGCGCCCTGCTGCTTGAAGTCGCCTATGCCGATGCGCGCTTCTCGCGCGACGAACGCCTGGTGATCACGAAAGCACTGACCACGCACTTCGGCGTGGACGCACGCGGCGCCGCCGAGATCGTGGAGGTGGCCGAGGCGCAGCTGCAGAAGGAGCCCAGCGATGCGTCGTTCACCCGGCAAGTGCTGGCGGAGTACGACGAGGAGCAGAAGGTGGCCTTGGCGGGCATGCTCTGGGACGTCGCCCACGCCGATGGCTGGCCGGCCGAACACGAAGCGTTCATGGCGAGCAAGCTCGAAGCGTGGATTGGGACTCAAGCTAAGAGCTAAGAGCTAAGAGCTAAGAGCTTACTGCACCCGCCTCGGAGCTTCTGGCGTTTACTCTTAGCTCTTAGCTTTTAGCTCTTAGCTCTTAGCTCTTAGCTCTTAGCTCTAAACTCAATCATCATACCCCACGACCAGATTCATCCCCGCTTGCTGGGCGCGCGCCACGGCGGTTCCTGCGGTCGCCAGCAGGCCGTCGACGCTGGTAACGGCGTCGGTAACGTCTGCGACACCGATGGAGAGGGTACAGCGAACGCCGGGTTGGTCGCCGGGGAACACGTGCCGCTGCATGCGCTCGCGGATACGTTCGGCGAGCACCAAGCCGCCTGACAATTCGGTGCTGGGCAGTAGCACGGCGAATGCCTCGCCACCTACGCGTCCTACCACGTCGGTGGTGCGTGATTCCTGGCGACACACCCACGCGATCGCGCGGAGCCACTCGTTGCCGAAGTCTTCGCCGTGTGCGTCAACCACCGGGCGGAACTGATCAGGGTCGACGAGCAGCATGGTGAGCGGCTGGCTGTAGCGCCGGGCACGGGCCACTTCCGATGAGGCCACGTCGAAGAACGCGCGTCGCGTGGACACGCCGGTGAGGTAGTCGGTGGTACTTGACGCATCGTCGCGCAGACGCTCCTCGAGCTTCCGCTGTTCGGACACATCGTGAGTGACGATCGAGTAACCGATCGCGGCGCCGTCGGTATCGCGCAGTGCCGTGACCACGGTGCTCGCCCAGAAGATCGAGCCGTCAAGGCGTTGCCGGTGTCCTTCTTCCTCGCACCAGCCGTTCCGCGAGGCCAGCGCCAACGTGTCTTGCAAATGCGCATCGCTTGCATTCTCTGTGGGCAAGAGCGCAGTCATGCTCTTGCCCACGATGGTCGCGGCGGGCCACTGATGCACACGCTCGGCCGCCTCGCTCCAGCTGTCGACGAGTCCCGCGAGATCGAGGGTGAAGAGTGCATAGTCACGGACCGCCCCCTCAATGCCCTTGAGACGCTGTTCAAGCTGGGCCACCCGGCCGCGTGATTCCGCGAGATCACCGGCGTCGGTGGCCATGGCGACGATGCGCCCCGGCGCCACTTTCACGAGCGACAGTCGTACCCCGCGCCGCTCGCCCGGCGCCAGCAGTTCGAGACCGTCGACGATGACGCCTCGCGGGCCATCGAAGCCGCGCACGCGTGCGGAGAGTTCGGGAGCCACGGCGCTGAGCGCGAGGAACAGATCGTCGAGCGAACCGGCCCGCGTGAACGGCGTGAGGAGGTGCCGCGCGGCCAGGTTTGCCACCTCGACACGGCCGTCCTCGTCCACTTCCACGAGGCCGATCGGTGAAAGCACAAACAGGTCGAGCAGCGCCTCGGGGGTCACGCGCCGCCCCCTGCGGTGCCAGTGGCGTCGCTTTCGCTGACGATCGTCGCCTCGGACGGCGCATCGGCAGTGATGGGCGAGAGCGCCCGGGTGCGGATTTCGTGCAACACCCGTTCCACAAACGCGTCGGCGGTCAGCATGTCTTGCTTCTTGCCCGCCCCCCTGGTCCGCAAGGCCACCGTATCCTCCTCGGCCTCGCGGCGGCCGATCACACACATGTACGGCACCTTCTGTATCTCACCCTCGCGCACCCGATAGTTGAGCGTCTCGTTGCGGGCATCGAGCGTGGCGCGGATACCCGCATCCTTGAGCCGCTGCACGAGCGCTGCGGCGTGCGCGTTATAGTCGATCGCGATCGGGATCACGCGAACCTGCTCCGGCGACAGCCACACCGGGAACACGCCGGCAAAGTGCTCGATCAGAATGGCGATGAACCGTTCGAACGAGCCGCTCACGGCCCGATGAATCACGACCGGACGATGCGGCGCGTTGTCGTCGCCCGTGTACGTGAGGTCGAACCGCTCGGGAGCGTTGTAGTCGAGCTGAATGGTGCCCAGCTGCCACGCGCGGCCGATGCTGTCCATGACATCGAAGTCGATCTTGGGGCCGTAGAATGCGCCGTCCCCTTCCTTGAGTTCATACGGCCGGCCAGTACTGTCGAGCGCGGCCTTGAGTGCGGCTTCGGCGCGATCCCATAGTTCGTCGCTCCCGATGCGCTGTTCCGGGCGTGTGGCGAACTTGAGCTTTGCCGTCAGGCCGAACGTATCGTAATAGTGAAGAATGAAGTCCATGAGGAACTTCACCTCGTCGGCGATCTGATCCTCACGCAGGTACACGTGACAGTCGTCCTGCGAAAATTGGCGAACGCGTGTCAGCCCCGACAGCGCACCGGAGAGTTCGTTGCGGTGCAACACGTCGAACGTGACGTAGCGCATGGGCAGATCGCGATACGAATGTTTATGCGACGCAAAGTACAAATGGTGCGACGGACAGTTCATGGGCTTGAGCGACATGTCGTGCTCTCCCGTCTCGTTATCGAGGACGAGAAACATGTTCTCCTTGTACTTGCCCCAATGTCCGGACTGCTCCCAGAGCGCCTTGTTGTACAGCAGTGGCGTCTTGATTTCCTTGAAGGCCTCCTGCTGGCGTTCGCGTACGAAGGCCTCCAGCGTGTTGTAGAGCGTAGTGCCCTTGGGCGTCCAGAAAACGCCACCGGGCGCCACGGGGAACAGTTGGAACAGGTCAAGCGCCTTGCCGAGCACGCGATGGTCGCGCTTCTTCGCTTCCTCGAGGTTATGCAGGTGCTGCTCGAGATCGTCTTTCTTGAGGAACGCTGTGGCGTAGATGCGCTGCAGCATCTGCCGCTTCACGTCACCGCGCCAGTAAGCGCCGGCAATGGAAAGCAGCTTGAAGTGCTTGAGATAGGATGTATCGGGCACATGCGGACCGCGGCACAGGTCGATGAACGGGCCGTCGGTGTAGGTGGAGATGATCTCGTCGCTGCCCTCGAAATCGGCGAGGCGCTCCATCTTGAGCGGGTCTTCGGCGAATCGAACCCGCGCCTCGGCCAGCGAGACTTCTTCGCGAAGAAACGGGTATTTCTCCGCCGCCACCTTTTTCATCTCCGCTTCGAACGCCGCGAGATCTTCCGGCGTGAATGGCTGCGCGACGTCGAAATCGTAGTAGAAGCCGTCATCGATCGCGGGGCCGAACCCGATCTTGGCGTCGGGGCGCAAGCGGCGAACCGCCGTGGCCAGAATGTGGGCGCCCGAGTGGCGCAGCACGTCGAGGGCGCGCGGATCCTTCTCGGTGATCACCACAAACGCCCCCGACTTTCTGAGCGGCGTCATCAGGTCGAGCACCTCGCCATCCACCGCGACCGCCAGCGAAGCCTGAAGGAGGCGCTGTCCGATTGCGCCCACCACGTCACGTGCCAGCGTACCCGCCGGGACCTCGCGAGTCGCGCCATCGGGGAGTGTCAGGACAATAGGCGCATCGTGTGCAGCACCAGCGGCATGCAAACCAGCAGTCATCAGCAACCCGGACCCAAAAAAGTGATCAGCCTCGCTCTACAAGGTGGCGCAAGTTATCCTGCATCGTCTGATGACGCCAAGATTGGCGTGACTATTTCGCGTTCGGTGTGCGGGCACTGCCCCGCGCTTTGAGGGTTTTTCGATGGCTCGTTCCCGTTTGTTCCGGCGATCTCCGCAGTCGCTGACCGTGTTGTGGGTGGCGCTTGGTACGGCCGCCGGTGTGGCGCTTGGGCTCGTGATCGCTGATCGGCTGGGCTCGGCACGCGCCGAACGCCGGCAGTCGGCGCGTGAGCGCGCGCGCGAGTGGGCGGAGGATCTCGACGAGGCGCCGTTTGATCATCTGCCCGACGACGAAGGCGAGCTGTCGCCGGAGTCCATCGACTACGTGCACGCGGGCGACCTGACCATGACGCCCGCGTATGGGATGGCCGCCGTCGGCACGGCCCGCAGTGTTCCCACCATTCCAGTGGCCCACGACGAACTCGAAGCACGGGTGCTCGAGGCGTTTCGGAACGACCCCACGTTGGCCGCACGGGCCATCGACATCGGCGCGATAGGGCCGGGGATCATCGAGCTGGCCGGTTGGGTGCAGGCGCCCAGTGAGACGGACTACGCCCTCGTGCTCGCTCGCGGCGTGCCTGGTGTTGCCGGCGTGGTGAACCGGCTGGCCGTCCGGATCAGCCGGCAAGGCTGATTCGGCAGGGCCGACCCGGTACCCGCTCCCCCGAGCCACGGTGCGGGGGGAGCGGTTACGTTACGCGCATGACTGCGCTTGATCCGAACTCGCTCCCCACCACGTACGATGCTGCGGCCACACAGGCCGCCTGGTACCCCCGCTGGACCGAACACGGGGTGTTCACCGCCGACGCCGAACGGGCCGCTACGCGCGAGCCCTTCGTCATCGTCATTCCGCCGCCGAATGTGACGGCCGTGCTCCACATGGGGCACGGACTCAACAATACCGTGCAGGATGTCCTGATCCGCTGGCGCCGGATGGCGGGGGACGAGGCGCTCTGGCTGCCGGGTACCGACCACGCCGGGATCGCCACGCAGAACGTGGTGGAAAAGCAGCTGGCCGCCGAAGGGAAAAGCCGCTTTGACGTCGGGCGCGAGCCCTTCGTGCAACGCGTGGCCGAGTTCGTGTCGCGCACGGGCGGTGAGATCCTCAATCAACTCCAGGCGATCGGCTCGAGCGCCGACTGGACGCGCACGGCGTATACGTTCTCCCCTGAGTTGTCCATCGCGGTGCGCGAAGCGTTCGTGCGGCTGCACGAGGACGGCCTCGTGTACAAGGGCCATCGCGTGATCCACTGGTGCCCGCGCTGTGGCACCTCGCTCTCGGATGAGGAGGCGGAGTTCGCGGACACGGCGGGCAAGATGTATCACCTGCGCTATCCGCTGGCCGACGACCCGTCGCAGGGAATCACCGTGGCCACCACCCGCCCGGAAACCATGCTGGGTGACGTGGCCGTGGCCGTTCACCCCGACGACGAGCGCTACGCGGCGCTGGTTGGACGCGAGCTCGAACTGCCACTCAATGGCGTCCGCATACCGATCGTGGCCGACAGCTACACCGATCCGGCCTTTGGCTCGGGCGCGGTAAAGATTACGCCGGCCCATGACGCCAATGACTTCGAGGTGGGCAAGCGCCATGCGCTGCCGATGCCCGTGATCATTGATGCTGAGGGAATCGTGCGCGAAGTCGAGGCGGCGGCGGGCCGTGTACCGGAATCACTCGCGGGGCTCGACCGCGCGGAAGCGCGGCGGCGCATTATTCCGCTGCTTGAGACCGCAGGCGTGCTCATTAAAATCGAGCCGCATCAGCACAGCGTGCGTCACTGTTATCGTTGTGACACGGTGGTGGAGCCGCGCCTGTCCGACCAGTGGTATGTGAGTATGCGCCCGCTTGCCGACAAGGCGCTGGCGGTTCTACGCAGCGGCGAGTTGCGCATCCTGCCGGATCGGTGGGAAGCGGTCTACGTGAACTGGCTGGAAGGCATTCGCGACTGGAACATCTCGCGGCAGATCTGGTGGGGCCATCGGGTGCCCGTGTGGTACTGCACCACGCCCGGTTGCGCGCAGGCGCCGATGGTCTCGCGCACTGACGTTGCCACCTGCTCCACCTGCGGCGGCGGGGTGCGTCAGGACGAGGACGTGCTCGATACGTGGTTCTCCTCGTGGCTCTGGCCCTTCTCGACGCTGGGCTGGCCCGACGAGAACGCCCCAGACCTGAAGGCGTTCTACCCCGGTGATGTGCTGGTCACGGCGCCGGAAATTTTGTTTTTCTGGGTGTCACGCATGGTCATGTCGGGGTGCTGGTTCCTCGACAAGCCGCCGTTCCATACCGTGTACCTGCACGGCACGGTGCGCGATATGGAGCATCGCAAGATGTCCAAGTCGCTCGGCAACGGTATCGATCCGCTCGACGTGGTGGAGCTGTACGGGGCCGACGCACTCCGCTGGACGATGGTGGCCGGCCTCGGCCTGGGCGTGGATGTCATGCTCGACCCGACCGACCTGGAAAAGTCTTTCGCGCCGGGGCGAAACTTCTGCACCAAGCTCTGGAATATCGGCCGCTTTTTGCTTACACAGGTGGGTACCGAACCGGTACTCGCCGTAGCCGACCTTCCGGCATCGTCACTGTCGGCGGCCGATGCCTGGATTCTCGCGCGTTTGGATCAGGCTATTGCCGACTGCGACGCGGCCCTTGGTCCGCCGCGTCCGGCCAACGGTAGCGCGTGGACCGACGCCGAGCGTGGCAAAGGTCTGCGGCTGTCGGAGTATGCGGAGTCGGCGCGCCGGTTTGTCTGGAACGAGCTCGCCGACTGGTATCTCGAAGCGATCAAGCCGCGGCTGTACGCGGAGGCCAGCGCAGATCGTGAAGTGGCACGCGCGGTGCTGGCGCATGCGTTTGACGGCGCGCTGCGGCTGTTGCAGCCGATCGTGCCGTTTATCACCGAAGCGCTCTGGCAGCAGCTGCCGCAGACGCCGGCCGAGGCGTTCATCGCACAGGCTGCGTGGCCAGTGGCGTGTGTGGCGCCGACGCCCAGCGCGGACACGTTCGAGTATGTGCGTGACGTGGTGCAGGCGATCCGTTCGGTGCGCAGCGAATACAATGTGCAGCCCGGGGTGTGGGTGGAGGCGACGCTGGTGACGCCCGAGCCACTCCGCGCGGCGCTCGAGGCGCAGCAGGCTACCGCAGGGGCGCTGTCGCGCTCGCGGCTCACCGTGGCGGCCGCGGCCGTTGCCGGCCTATCGGCGCAAGTGATTCTGCGCGACGGACTGGAACTGGTGGTACCGCTGGCCGGTATGATCGACATCGACAAGGAACGCCAGCGCCTGACCACGGAGCTCACGCAGTTGCAGATGCAGTTGACGGCCCTCGATGGGCGTCTCGCCAACGAGAAGTTCACCGCCAAGGCGCCGCCGGCGCTGGTGGAGGCGGAGCGGGGCAAGGCCGAAGACTGGCGCACGCGGTGCGCCCAACTGCACGCCAAGATCGTGGCGCTCGGGGCGTGATGGGATCCGAGCGTCCGCTGGGCATGGCGGGGCTACATGCCAGCGCTACCAAACGGTTGATCGCGTGGGCGAGCGCGGTGGTGCTCGGCACGGCGTGCGCGAACCAAACGCAGCCGCCGGGCGGTCCTCCGGACATTCAGCCACCGTTGTTGCTGTCGATCTCGCCCGGCGATAGCGCGGTGGTGGCGACGCCCAAGGCACTGGTGCTGAAGTTCGATGAAGTGATCAGCGAAACGCCAGTGGGAGCGCGTGAGCTGCAAGAGTTAGTGTTCATCAGCCCCAAAAGCGGCCTGCCCGAGGTGAGCTGGGGTCGCACCAAGTTGGAAATCAAGCCGCGCAACGGTTGGAAACCGAACACGGTGTACTCGGTGGTGATCAGACGCGGCCTGCAAGATCTGCGGAACAACGCGATCGACAGCACCATCCGCGTGGTGTTCAGCACCGGTGGCCCCATACCCAGCACGCGGGTGACCGGCGTGGTATTTGACTGGGCGGCCGGCAAAGGCTTGCCCGCTGCGCTGGTGGAAGCAATAGCAGAGGACAGCACCACGTATCAGGTGCTCGCCGACTCCGCCGGGCGGTATGAACTGCGCACGTTACCGGAAGGCCCGTATCTGATGCGGGCCTACGCCGACCGCAACAACAATCGGGAGCTCGATCCGCTGGAAACGTGGGACTCCGTGCGGGTGACCGTCACGCAGTCTTCGCTCGCGGAGTTTTACGCGTTCACACACGACACGGTGGGCATCCGGATCACCGAGGTGGCCATCGAGGACAGCAGTCGGGTGCTCAAGGTGACCTTCGACAAGCCGTACGCCACTGGTCAGTTCTTTCCGGTGGAAGGTGTCATCCTGAAGAAAGCGGATTCGAGCGATGTGACCGTGCGCCGCGTGGAGACGCTGGTGCAACGGGCCATCGCGGACACGTTGGCGCGCAAGACCAAAGCGGATTCGATCGCATCCGTAAACCTCAAGGATTCCACCGACGAGCAACGGGCGCGCGCCGACACACTGGCCCGCGCGAAGCGGGCGGATAGTGTCGCGGCCGTTGAGCGCGCGGATCGCGAGGCTCGTCGATTGGCGGCGCTGCGTGGCGGGCGACCGATTCCGCCGCGTGACACCACGCCGCCACCGAAGATGCAGCGGCCGCCGGTATTCAACCAGGTATTTGTCTATCTGGAGTCGGCGTTGCCTCCGCAGACCCAGTTCCGCCTGCAAATGAACAACCTGCGCAGTCTGTCGGGCACCTTGAAGTCGCCGAACCGCATCTTCAGCACACCCAAGGCGCCCCCGGTAGACACGACCACGAAACGGGACACCATCGCGCGTACGGACACAACGACTCGGCGGGACACGACGACTCGGCGTGATACCACGGTTCGCCGGGATACCGCGGCGCGGCGCAGGTGAGCGAGGGTACGGTGCGTGGCGCGCTGTTCATCGACCGCGACGGTACG
>Ga0105045_10001502_pt1 | contig 19112 bp, 13 predicted proteins | sample MAT02_FD_78089 | JGI IMG/M metagenome (GOLD analysis project Ga0105045, IMG submission 78089) | Freshwater microbial communities from Lake Fryxell liftoff mats and glacier meltwater in Antarctica - MAT-02 (megahit assembly) | ecosystem: Environmental > Aquatic > Freshwater > Ice > Liftoff... | reverse complement strand
CTATTTTAACAAATTATTGACGCAGTTTTAGTAACTAAATAGCTTACATTTTTGTCTATACGTTAGAGAACAAACAAAATAATAAATGAATATATTCATAAAAATATTTACGATATTCACTTTCTTAGTATCATTTGCGTTTTTGAGTCATCCCTCATCAGCTCAACAAATGACATCGTCCAATGATAGCGATCCAAAAGCTAAAGCTATGCTTACCAAAATCAAAAAACAGTACGACGCTTTTAAATCTATGGAGGTCAGCTTCCAGATGGATTTAGATCTACCCGGCCAAAGCACTGAGGTACAAAAAGGCACAGTCATCCAACAAGGCAGCAAATACTTTATCAAAATGAAAGATCAAGATATATACTCCGATGGAAAAAATGCTTGGATACATCTCAAAAAAAATAAAGAAGTTCAATTGACTAGTGTAGATGAATCTGAAAACAATGCCGTCATATCACCTAAACAAATGCTATCGCTATACGAAAATGGCGATTATGTATATACAATCACCTCTACACCCACTGTTTCTGGCAAAAAACTGACAGAGATAGAGTTCAAACCACTATCAAAAAAGTCAGATTTCACAAAAATGAAACTTTTGGTAGATGATAAATCAAATAAAGTAGTATCTTTACAAGTGTTTTCAAGAGATGGTTCGAAATATAAACTTACTATCTCAAATACTGTTACTAATAGACAATATGATTCAGGAATTTTTGTTTTTGACCAAAAGAAGAACCCTGGAGTCCATATAGAAGATCTGAGGATAGATTGATAGAACCAAATTCAGTTACTCAGTTACCAACCAGCGATTCTTGGCCTCAACCTCCAGGAATCGCTTTTTTATTATATACTAAGCATCAATATTAAAGAATTGAATCAACCTCAGGATCAACTCCATCGACCGCAGCTGTCGATTATCTATCAAGACGACGACCTCATCGCTATCAATAAACCCACAGGAATATTTGTACATAAGACTGCACTAGATCCTTCAGCAACCAGATTTGTACTCCAAGAGGTAAGAAATATGATAGGTAAGCACGTTCACCCAGTTCATAGATTAGATCGCAAAACATCAGGAATACTACTGCTCGCTAAGTCAAAGCCCATACAATCGATACTGAATGAAGCTTTCAGAGATAGACACATTTCAAAAAAGTACCTAGCTGTCGTCAGAGGTTGGGTCGCCAGCGATGAACAAATCATAGACTATCCACTACTCAGTGATAGCAATAAAGTCCAAGAAGCAAAAACCAAAATCAATGTACTTCAACGAGTAGAGATACCTCTATCGGATGGCAGATTCCCCACCTCCAGGTATACGTTGTTAGAAGTAGATCCCCTCACCGGTCGCAGGCATCAGATCAGACGACACCTAGCACACATCTTTCATCCTATCATCGGTGATAGACCGCATGGTTGCAATAAGCAGAACAAGTTGTTTCTAGATGGTTTTGCGATGAATGATATGCTACTCCACGCACGTTCACTAACCTTCACACATCCGAGTACACTGAGGGAGATATATCTAAGCGCTCCCGTTTTTGGAGAGTTTGAGCGAATGGTAGATGTTTTTGGGCTTGACGCAGCTCATTTTGAAGTATAAATCAAAACTACTTTTTAGATATAATCTCTGCGTCTTTGATGGCATACATCCAGTCATCCACATCCGTTCCGTTGACCACGAACGTACCTGTGATATAAGCATTGGTATCCATGACGAGCTTGCCAGGATCTTTTTTCCAGGTGATGCCGATGACGGTCTCTGGGCCAGCTTTGCCACAAAAAAAACATGAGGCGTAGGTACTTTTACTTAGTGCCCAAGTCAGCTTGTCTACGGGAACTAAGTAGCCACGGACAGTTACTTTTTTCTTATCTAGTTTTTTGATAGATTTGCTAAACTTGGGTAAATAAACTTCGCCGTACACTTTATGGTCAGAAGCTATATACTCGAGTTCGCTCAGCAACTTCCAACTAATCGTATCAGACGGTATATATGGTGAAAACCGCTCTTCTGAGGTTTCACCATTTAGATTAATACCAAAACCTAACAATACACTAAAAACTAAGTACAACATATTTTCTATATTAAGATTTCTTCTTATGGTTTACTCTGCACATAACTTGTATCAGCACAAAGATACTCACATAACCCATTTGAGGGACGGTTTGTTACCATAGTATTGAAATTTTAACATTGTGACAATTAACTTTTTGTAATAAAAATTGGTTTTAACCTTAAGGAACAAAAAATCTTCTTTCGATAGCTAATACTATCACTCAGAAAACATAAAAGTATCGCTTGCGTTTATATCTTTGTAAAATATTAAAAATTAAAAATGCTAGTAAAGTTATTTTATAGCGTGATTGTCCCACTCTTGTTTTTGATTCAGGATGAAAACAAGGTAATAATACATGAGTTTCATATCAGCAGATGCGAAGTAAACTACACCAAAAAAGACAAAGCACTTCAGTTTTCAATACACCTTTTCATAGATGATCTAGAGGATGCGTTAAGCAATTCTGGGCACAAATCCCTTAAGCTTTGTACTCCATCCGAAAACGTCAACAGCGAACAATATATCCAAAAATACATCAACGATAAAGTAAAAATAGCGGTTAACGGCAAAAATTTAGCTTTAGAAATGCTCGGCAAAGAAACCTCCAAGGACAAAATGGCCGTGTGGTGCTACCTAGAAGTCACCAACATAACTGAGTTAAAAAACTTAACGATTGACAATAAATTGTTGTTAGAAGTATTTAATGACCAAAAAAATATCGTGGATTTCACTATTGAAAATAAGAAATCAACATTTTTTATTTTTGACCATAAAGTAACCCAAAATCAACTATTCTGAATCTGAGTAAAATCTTACTTAACTTACTCATTAACGCTTTAATCTATCTTTGTGAGCAACCTTAAAGAATTATTATCCATCTATACCAGTGACGAAAGAGTTGCATCAATCAATGAGAAAACTGGCATTGACCAGCCGATATCCATCTACTTAGAGGGCATCAAAGGCAGTATGGATTGCTTCTTGATATCAGGTTGCTACAGAGCTGACAAAAAAACACACATCTATATAGCAAATGATAAAGAGGAAGCTGCTTACATCCAAAATACTTTGCAATCACTCAACGAGGAGAAGGTAGTGCACTTTTTTCCAGATTCGTTCAAGCGACCGATGCAATATGACGAACTAGACAAAAACAATGTCCTCATAAGAACTGAAGCTGTCAATAGAATCAGCCAAGCCAAAGGTAAAAACATCCTATTGGTCACTTATCCTGAAGCGATTTTTGAGAAAGTAGTAGATCCCGCCTTGTTAGAAAAAAACAAAATAGAGATCATAAAAGGCAATACCATTGATATCAATACCATCATAGAACTATTGGTCATGTATGGGTTTGATAGAGTAGAATTTGTATATCAGCCAGGACAGTTTTCGATCAGAGGAGGTATCATTGATATCTTTAGCTATGGCAACGAATGGCCATACAGAATCGAGCTTTTTGACGTAGAAGTAGAAAGTATCCGTACATTTAACCCTACGACGCAGCTTTCGGTCAATGATATTACATCAGTTTCTATCATTCCAAATATAAATAATCAGTTTAAGCAAGAAGAAAAAATCAGCCTTTTTAATGTTTTTGAAGAGCGTGCTTGCATTTGGGTCAAGGACATAGATTTACTCATTGATAAACTTCAGATCTGTTTTGAAAAAGTAGAAAAATTTGCTGACAGCATAGTCGTACAATCAGAAGTCGAGCTAAAAGAAATATTTAGTGAGCGAGCATTTATATACCCTACCCATATACTCGATGAACTCAAAGATTTTCATCAGATCCGTCTCACTCGCAGCGAGCATGAGCACAAAGGTATGGAAATCATTAGTTTTAATACGAGTGCCCAACCCTCTTTTAATAAAAACTTTAAAATACTAATAGAAAATCTTCAAGACAATACGAGGCAAGAAATCACCAATTACATCTTTACAGACAATGTAAAACAGATAGAGCGATTTTACAATATTTTTGAAGACATGGGTGTCAATGTACAGTTTCATCCACTCAACTATTCGGTACACAGTGGCTTTATAGACCATAAAAACAAGCTAGCAATCTACACGGATCATCAGATTTTTGAGCGATTCCATAGGTTCAAGCTCAGACAAGGATTTACAGAAGACATGGCCATCAATCTCAAAATGCTTAAAGAACTGCGAGCTGGAGATTTCGTTACTCATATCGACCACGGCATAGGTAAGTACAGCGGCTTAGAAACCATAGAAATCAATGGTGTCAAGCAAGAAACCGTACGCCTCATCTACCTCAATAATGATATACTCTATGTAGGAATCAACTCACTCCACAAGATCACTCGGTATGTTGGTAAAGATGGTACCGAACCCAAACTCAACAAAATAGGCAGTGATACATGGAAGGCGTTGAAGCGCAAAACCAAAGCTAAAGTCAAGGATATCGCAAAGGAACTCATCAAGCTTTATGCAAAAAGAAAAGCTTCTAAAGGTTTTGAATTTCCAAAAGATGGTTATATGCAGACCGAACTAGAAGCGTCTTTTATATACGAAGATACGCCCGACCAAATCACTGCAACACAAGATGTCAAGGAAGATATGGAGAAACCATATCCTATGGACAGATTGATCTGTGGAGATGTAGGGTTCGGAAAGACCGAAGTAGCCATGCGTGCTGCTTTCAAAGCGATAATCGCAGGCAAGCAAGTGGCTATTTTAGTACCGACGACTATTCTCGCATTACAACATTTCAAGACCTTTTCGGATAGGCTTAAAGAATTTGGTGTGACGGTGGACTACCTTAATCGTTTTCGCTCGACGAAAGAAAAAAATGCAGTTTTCAAAGATGTAGAAGAAGGCAAGGTGGATATCCTTATTGGCACTCATGCCCTACTCAATAAAGCGCTAAAATTTAAACAGTTAGGATTACTAATCATTGACGAAGAGCAGAAATTTGGTGTATCAGCTAAAGAAAAATTGCGCGCCATGCAGATAAATGTAGATACACTCACACTCACAGCCACTCCTATCCCACGTACATTACAGTTCTCCCTCATGGCAGCGCGTGACCTATCCATCATACGCACTCCCCCACCCAATCGCCAACCGATCTATACAGAGCGGCGTGTGTTTAGTGACGAGCTCATCAAAGAGGCAATTTACTATGAAGTCAATCGTGGAGGACAGGTGTTTTTTGTGCACAACAGAGTCAAAAGTCTGCAAGAAGTCGCAGATCTTATCAAGAGATTGTGTCCTGATGTAGAGATCGCAGTCGCACATGGACAGCTAGAGGCACACGAACTCGAGGATCGATTGGTATCTTTTATAGATGGCAAATACGATGTTCTGGTCTGTACTAATATCATTGAGACTGGCCTAGATATTGCTAATGCCAATACCATGATTATCAATAATGCACACCACTTCGGAATGAGCGACCTACATCAGTTGCGTGGTCGTGTAGGTAGGTCCAACAAGCGTGCATTTTGTTACCTTTTTGCACCTCCATTGTCATTATTGACGCCCGAAGCCAAAAAAAGATTACAGACTTTAGAGGAATTTTCTGATTTAGGCAGTGGATTTCAGATAGCAATGAAAGATATGGATATACGTGGTGCAGGCAATCTACTCGGAGCTGAACAAAGCGGATTTATAGCAGATATAGGCTACGAAACGTACCAAAAAATATTAGAAGAAGCTGTCATCGAACTCAAAGAGACCGATTATAAAGAACTTTTCAAAGAAGAAAATGATAAAAGGCAAGAGTTCATCCGCGAAGTAGAGATAGATACCGATATAGAAATGCTCATCCCTGACGACTATGTATCTAATATCCAAGAGCGACTGATACTATATACCGACCTAGACAAAATAGAAAGCGAAGAAGGTATCACCAAATTTGAAGCGATGCTGAAAGATAGATTCGGTAAAGTTCCACCACAGGTCTATGAGCTTTTCGACGGTTTGCGCCTTAGGATACTTTGCAAGAAACTAGGATTTGAGCGGTTAGTCCTCAAAAACCGCAAAATGAATTGCTATTTTGTAACCAATGCACAGTCTTTGTACTACGAATCAAAGACCTTTCATACGATCATGCAATACATCAGTATTTTAGGAAAATCTGTAGGATTCAGCATGAAGCAATCACACAATTACCTCATCATGACCAGAGAAAATGTGCGCACACTCCAGCAAGGTCGTAAACTGTTAGAGGAAGTTACTGCGTATGTCAATGAGCAAAACTCTATAGTTTCGGTCTAGTATATCAGTTTTTTTTGGCACATTTGCTTTTATTGTGACCTTTAATAGATACATTTACAAATAGTTACAAAGTAAATTTACTCACCTCAAAATAAAGTAGCTCCTCTATGGAAGCATTAAATAATATCAATCCTCAGATCCCGACGGTGATTTTGCCGTCTGTTAGCGAAGTGACCTATGAAGCTTTAGATCCAAAATATCGCGCTATAAACATAGTCACTACTGCTTTACTATTCATAGTGATTGCAGTAGCACTGACTATTTTTAATTATTTTAATGGTATTTTTGAAGAAAGGATACTTTGGTTTACGGTCGTTATCATTTGGGTGCTAGGATTCTCAGTATTCCTATATAAGGCCATCAGAAGCTATGATTTCATGGGTTATGCGTTACGCGCAAGAGACATCATATTTAAAAGTGGTATCTGGTTTAGAAAAGTCGTTATTGTACCGTTTAACAGAGTCCAACATTGCGAGATAGAGCAAGGGCCTATAGATCGCTACTTCGGTTTGGCTACACTATCACTATATACTGCGGGAGGTAGTTCCAGCGATCTGTCGATCAATGGACTTCCACTAGAGACTGCAAATGAACTAAAATTTTTTATTACCAAAAAAATCGGCTCTGTAGATGAAGAAGAGTAGCGATTTTGATTTCAGCATACCACAGCGGCAGTCTCATATAGCCATATTGCTGATATTGCTCAAAAGAGGCAAGGTCATTTTGCAGCAGTTGCTACCCATATTGGTAGTGATCTGGTTAGGTGGCAAACAAGGTGGCTTGTATTTCGTGATTGCGTTCTGTATTTTTGCAGCACTTACATTGGTGTATGCAATCATCAATTTTTTTAGAACAAATTTTTACGTCACCGATGACGAAATCATACTCAATACGGGAGTATTTAATCGCAAAAAGCTAAGTATAAGACTTGACAAAGTCCAAACAGTTAACTTTGAACAAACGATCATTCATCGCATATTTGACGTGTACCGGATCAATATAGATACTGCAGGTTCATCAAAAGATGAGTTCGTTTTTCAGGCATTGGACATAGACAAAGCCAAAGCCATCCAAGCACTCGTCATGCAAAAACGTGGTACTATCAAAGCGTCAGACTACGGGATAGAACAGGCAAGTTCTGAATTATATAACCAAGATGAAAGCATCGATTCCTCAACTAAGGAAGTATCAATACTAAAACTGTCGCCTACTCAATTACTAAAAGTAGGTCTGACCGAAAACCACATTCATTCATTTGGTGTCATCATAGCTTTTTTTATCTACTGGTACCAGAACCTCAAAGATGTAGGCATCGATGTAGATGAATACTCACAGGAGTTAGATTATCAATCGTTTATGGAAAATTTTATCTTAGTGAGCTTTATATTTATCATAATAATAGCTATCCTTATTTCGGTGATAAGGTCGGTGATTAAGTATTATGATCTACAGTTTTTGCGCAGCGCTGGAGGTTTTAAGATCATAAGTGGACTGATTACTAAGCGGGAAGTAGCTGCCCAAGATACCAAAATCCAATACATCACTTGGTCACAAAACCTACTTCAAAAATATGTCAACTTCTTTGAACTGACGCTGAGCCAAGCGAGCAGTTCTGAGGTGAGCAGCAAACAAACCATAGCTATACCAGGACTCACCGCTGCTAATATAAGTGTGATAGCCTCGAGCCTTTTTGGTCAAACAGCCTTTGCAGATGAAGACAAAACACACTGCGTTGATCCAGCTTACTTTCGTAGATTCACCCAGATAATTATAGGCATACTTCTAATTGCTACCATTTTTGCCTTTTACTTTCAGTTGCTAGATCAATTATTGATTTTTGTACTGGTGATAGGTTTTTTGGTACTCAATAGATACCTCAAATACCGCAACCTTGGCTACTCTTTTGATGGTGAAAGGCTCAAAATATTTGGTGGAGCTTTTGGAAAGAAATATGCACTGCTTCCGATATATAAAATCCAGTCTATAGCATTTACTAACTCGCCCTACCAACAACGTTTATCCTTGTGTAGTCTGACGATCTATACAGCAGCTGGAGCACTGCACCTTCCATATATCTCTGAACAAATAGGCAAAAATATCTTGGATACTTTTATAGATAAAGTAGAGACAGACCATCGAAAATGGATGTAATCACAAAGTAAAATAGACTATTTCACTAAGTCTTTGTGGTATTTTGGATTGCTTTTAAGTGCTTTGTATGTGTCCAAGAGTTTATTGGCATTGACGTCGTGGTCAAAATAATCAGTAACAAATTGCTTAGCAGCAGACCCAATATTGGTCACTGAAGTACGATGCTCTAATACCTGTGCAATCTTAGCTACAAAGGCGTCTGCATCGTCAGCTATGAGCAATTGCTTATTGTCTTCAGCGTGGATACCTTCTTTACCTAGCGTAGTAGTGATAACTACTCTGCCTAGTGCCATTCCTTCTAGGATTTTGACCCTCATACCACTACCCGAAAACAATGGTACGACCATCATCGTATAATCATTCATAAACTTGACAGCGTTATTGACTTCACCGTGAATGACAACATTGAGAAAGTTTTTTGCTAGCAACCATTCGGGAGTATTGCGACCCGCAACATGAAACTTTAGATCTGGAAATTTCTGTGTCAGGGTAGGCCAAACATTATCTAAAAACCACATCAGTCCCTCCATATTTGGCATCCAATCTAGCGCTCCTATGAATGACAAATCATTGGTAGAAGTCGCCGGATTAGTCAACACATAATTCTTGAGGTCTAATCCGATAGGTGATGCCATAGCACCGTTTTTGTATCCTAGATTCTTAAATTTTTTAAGATCGCGCTCTGATACAGCTACTAGGTAATCATAAGTATTGAGGTTGTCGAGTTCGTATCTTTTTAATTTTGCCGTAAGGTAAGACAAGTACCACTTTTTAGGCAAAAACTTAGTATTGTTTGTGATTCTGTCCCAAATCTCATACTCCACATTATGCGCACGCATAGTCACTAGTGCATCCGAATGCTCTTTGATGATGTCTATATATGGTGCTAAATATAGTGTCTCAAGCTGTACAACATCAAAACTTTCTTCCTTAAGCAGCTCGATAAGCTTATATTTGAAGTCTTCGCATACAAACCTCGATATGTGATAGGATTCTGAAGAAAAAAGATTTTTTAGTGCCGCATACCAGTGCAGTGTATTGTCTAGGTCGGTGACATGTATGGCCCTATAGTGGTTATAATCTTCTGGCAGCGTCTCTATATCCACGTAATGCTTAGTAGTGTTCATACTCAATAGCGTGATCTCACAACCAAGGTTGTGGAGCGCATTGCTTAGATAGGTTACAGCTATAGATTCCCCATCTTTTAACGGATAAGGAAACTTTTTGCACAATTGAAGGATCTTCATAAAAATACTCTACTATGTCATCGATTCAGAATAGGAACACAAAGATAACAATTTTACCTTTCATATTGTCTAAAAAGTATAAAATTGTGTGAAATGTGTCTTGTCTTATCGAATAAAATCATTAATCGTTTTGTCTATTTTAAAACTATGATTGTGGATCTTTTATTGTAGTAAATGTTAATATTTATCTAACAAGTTAATATATGTTATTCCGATATACTTAATCTATTCATAATCGAATAATTAACACCAACCATCAGTCAATATACTTCATCTCTCTAAAACTGATGATCTCTCTAATAGGACGATTATCCCAATAGTAATTATAAAACTGTCCAAAGTATAGGAAGAAATTTTTTATTTAGGTAGATGAAAAAAATACTTGCATGGCCTATACAGAAATATTTTTTGTATAATAATCAATAAAAAGTTGGTGCTTATCAGACTATTTTGTTTGCAATATTGATATTATATTAATTTTGGACATTCAAGACAGCAAATAAAAAAAAGACTTCCTCAGTATTCGAGGCTATTATTTTTTGTAGTAATTATTAAATCATATTCCAATTTCGTTTAGTTAGGACCACTTTATAAAGCAAAACGATAATTTTATACCAATAAGCTAATTTTATAGTATCTTTGAACTTTTATAAAGGTACTCTAAACTCTTTTTCGGCCAGTGATAAAAGCAATAAATATACACAAGTCTTATGGCGAAGTCGAAGTTCTGAAAGGAATAGACCTCAACATCAATCAAGGTGAAATCGTATCTATCATAGGAAAATCAGGTGCTGGCAAGTCCACGTTGCTTCACATCATGGGTACACTCGACAGAGCAGATCAAGGCGAAATGCTCATCCTAGGCGAAGATACTACTAAGCTCAAAGAAGTCCAACTAGCTAAGTTTAGAAACCTCAACATAGGTTTTGTGTTTCAGTTTCATCACCTACTGCAAGAGTTTAGCGCACTTGAGAATGTATGTATCCCTGGATATATCGCCAAAACCCCAACAAAAGAAGTAGAAAAAAAAGGCAAGGAACTACTAGATTACTTAGGACTATCGCACCGTATGAGCCACAAACCCAATCAACTCTCAGGAGGAGAGGCGCAGCGTGTAGCCATAGCGCGCGCGCTAATCAATAATCCAAAGATCATATTTGCTGACGAACCCACTGGCAATCTTGACAAAGTAACTTCTGAAAATTTCCACCAACTCATCATCAATCTGCGCAATGACTTTAACCATAGTTTTGTGATCGTCACGCACAATGAAGAGCTCGCACGCCTAAGTGATCGCACCATCACATTGGTAGACGGTGCAGTGATGAAGGGATAGCGTGGGGTTTGGTTTAGCTAATCCACGTTAGTTCTGTTTTCATCATGACCTGGAGGCTACCATGCTGTGTTTTTGAGGTGTCTGGTCAGTCTGTGCAGTAAAGATAAAAGATACTAACGACAGGCACGAGTTGCAAACTCGATTCAATATCATTCGGGCCCACTGGGCTAGCACAGTATATTTTATCACAGTTTTATAAACAGGCAATCCCTTTAGGATTAAAATATATGCGAGGTTTGCTTCCAGCTCACCTTATGTCAATTACAAAAAAAAAGACTGAAAACACACATTGGTCTTCAATCCTTAATATTTTTATCACTTACGAAATTTTCTTTTGCGATAAGCTAAACCGTATTAATCCAGCGATTGATTATCTACAGATGCTCTTTTTACGAGTTCTTGATACTCTTTTGGGCTTAGTCCATCCAGACAGTAATCGATTGGATTGATCGCCACACCATTTAGCCAAACTTCATAATGTAGATGTGCACCAGTAGATTGACCTGTGCTCCCAACCAAACCTATTTTTTGACCTTTCTTAACTATTGCACCTACCTTGATAGCTATGGTGTGCATGTGTGCATATAATGTTTTATATCCAAATCCATGATCAATAAGTACGTGCTTACCATAACCACTTCCTGCTTTATTGATAGATAGTACTTTGCCGTCTCCTGTCGCTTGTATATCTGTACCTTGAGGTGCAGTAAAGTCTATGCCTTTATGAAATCTTCTCAACTTGTGTATAGGGTGAATCCTAGTACCGAATCCAGAAAGAAATTTTACATTTTTTCTAAGGGCAGTTTCTCTGACGGGTTTGATAGATGGAATACTTGCGATTTTGCTCTCCTTCGTTACAGCTACCTTATATAAGCTATCGAGTGAGTTCTTCTGTATATCAATTTTGATTTTTAATAGGTCAACTCTCCTGAGATTTTCAGCGAGCATTTTGCCTGTTTCTTTATAGTTTTCTAAAAACTTATACTTGTCATGTCCGCCGACTCCACCATTCCAGAACTCGTCATTTATCGGCTTGCCACCCAGTATCATACGATTGATCTCATTGTCCTTTACGTGCAGAGACTCTAATCGCTGAGACAAATCTATGTACTCATCCGTAAGCGTAGATAGATAGAACTCCATTTGTTCTTTCTCTTTGGCCAAGACCTGTTCTTTGGGTGTAGGAAAATATTGGTAAGCGGCTATAAACATGATTACCGCAGTTAGCATCACCGCAGACACAAAATATAAGCTTTTTTTTAATTTTTCTTTTGAAGATAGTTTATGTTTTTCATAAGTTAGACTATGCTCGTTGTAAACGTATTTTACATTCTTCATAAAAAATATTTAATAATTATTCTAAACTTCATTTTACTAAAATAGCTAATGAAAAGTCGAATAAGGCTGCACTCAGGGATTTAAAACATTGCAAAATTAGAATTATAACTCAATATTACAAAAAAAAACATAAATTTTATACAAATAAAATTAAATATAATGGATAATAAACTGTTATTGAACTAATTATATTTATTAACATATTTTAACTGAATATTTTTTATCTACACTTACTCTTGTCACTTCATTGAGGCTCAAAGCAAAATATGTACCATAATACCAATTGGATTTGTAAAATACCCTAATCAAAGATATATATAATTATGAAAGATCAATACAAAAGATATCCTTGTTTTACTTTGTCGTATATGCTAATGTCATAAGTTCGTTTATCTATCGATATTCCGCTCACAAAATAGCAATTGACGCAAATCCAAATAAGAGCTTTTCATTCTGAAATCACTCAAGAAGTAAATTATCCAAAACCATATAAACCAATATGTTTAATATAGAACCCAAAAGTACTACCAAATAAATATGAGCGATTCTAAAAAAAGTGGTACAGATAAAGTTAAAATCGATATCAAAATTTAAAAAATGTTATTAAAATCCATAACTGCCAGACCAGACGATTAAGGTAGATTTAAGCATAAGTGCGCTTAGAGTAAAAAAATATTTATCACTTACATAGTTATAAAACCGTTAAAATTGAGGTAAATAAAAATTACAATTAATAAAATGTGTAAATAAAAATCATAATATTTCTCTATATTAAAAATAATGCGCTACTTTGTGAAAGTTTTTGCATTTTATTAACAGTTTAGCGTTCGTCTAAAGTCATAGTATGAAGTTTTTAGTAAATATTTTGTTTATTTTAATCGGTCTCATCCCGCTCGGTCTGTTTGCCCAAAATACAATCAAAGGTAATATCGTAGATGGTCGCACTGGAGATCCATTGATAGGTGCCAATGTAGCCCTCAAGTCTGACAATAATGTTGGTGTAGTCACGGATTTTGACGGATTTTTTGAAATCAAAGTTTCTAGTCTCCCTACCACATTAGAGATCTCCTATATAGGTTACTCGACTTTAGATTATCAAGTAACCTCCACCAGTCAAAAAGTCCAAATAAAGCTAAACGAAAATGCTGTCACGATAGATTTAGGTATAGAAATAAAAGGTCAAAAAGTATCGGACAAACAAAAAGCAGCACCACTAACCATAGAATCACTAGATGCACTCGCCATTAAACAAACTGCTTCAACTGACTTTTATAATGGACTCGGCTCACTCAAAGGAGTAGATCTTACTACTGCCAGCCTTGGTTTTACGGTTATCAATATGAGAGGATTTAACAGTACGAGTCCTGTGCGTTCGCTTCAGACGATAGATGGTGTGGACAATCAGTCTCCTGGTCTTAACTTCTCACTAGGCAACTTCCTAGGAGCTTCAGAACTAGATATACAAAAAGTGGATTTGGTCGTAGGCGCTAGTTCAGCGTTTTATGGTCCTAATGCCTTCAATGGTGTAATCGCTATGGAAACCAAAAACCCATTCTTTAATCAAGGACTTGCGGCTAGTATTAAAGTAGGAGAAAGAGACCTTTTCGAGACTTCATTTAGATTTGCAGATGCGGTCAAAAATAAAGCTGGGCAAGCTACAGTAGCTTATAAGCTTAACTTCTCTTACTTACAGGCCTATGACTGGATCGCTGATAATTACGATCCTGTAACAGATGCACCTGGCAATAGAGTTTTTACAGCAGGTAATAATCCCGGTCGTGCCAATGCTGTCAATATTTATGGAGACGAATCCTCTAGAACATCTCAGTCACTCACTGACTCTAGAGCAGGACTCAATACTTGGAATAGAACAGGTTATAGAGAGATAGATCTAGTAGATTACAATACACAAAACATCAAAGCAGGAGCGGCTATACATATCCGTACAAAGCCGAGCTTAGATTTTGACTCGCCAGAGTTGATCATATCATCTAACTTCGGGTATGGTACTACGGTCTATCAAGGTGACAACCGTTTTAGACTAGATGGAATCCAGTTTTTTCAACATAAATTAGAATACACAAAAAAAGATAAATTCTTCATTCGTGCGTATGCAACACATGAAGATGCAGGCAACTCTTATGACCCATACTTTACCGCCCAAAAACTTCAAGAAGCATCCAAAACTAATGAACAGTGGCTAAATAGTTACGAGGAATGGTGGGTTAGAAACAACCTTGGAGCTGTTTTTAAAGATATGAAACTGCAAGGTTATCCAGAAGATGGTACTCAGGCACAGATTCAATGGCAAAATGATAATCAAGGGCAAATGAGCGGGTGGCATAGAGAGGCAGCCATATATGCAGACAAAGCAAACCCTTCAGATAGGACAACAAAAGACTTTTATGCCCCTGGCACTGCTAGATTTGATTCATTATTTCAAAAAGTCATCAGTGGTAAGAATAATGAAATAGAAAACGGCACTCGATTCTTTGATAGATCAGCACTTTATCATCTACATGGTGAACACAGATGGCAGACTGATTATTTCAAAGATATTACCGTTGGTGCTAATGGTAGATTATATAAGCCCAATACTGCAGGTACCATATTTAACGATCAAGATACGCCGATTACTACCTATGAATATGGTGTCTATGGTGGAGCGTCCAAAGTATGGGGAGATGTGACAGGCAGTGTTGCAGCAAGGGTGGATAAAAATAAAAATTTTGCTTTCCTATTTAGTCCCGCAGCATCTATGGTTTGGAAATCAGGAGATAATAATTATTTAAGAGTTTCTTTTTCTTCTGCGATCAGAAATCCTACACTTTCTGACCAGTTCCTAGATTTGAGAGTTGGCCCTGCGCAATTATTGGGTAACCTTAACGGATTTAACGACTTGATTACCTTTGAGTCCTTTGACGCATGGAGAAGTAACCCTACCCTTCCTTTTGAATATAAAGATGTGGCACCAATCAGACCAGAGCAAGTCAGGACACTAGAGATTGGCTATCGAACTACTTTGTTTGACAAACTATATGTAGATGCTAGTATCTTTGGTAATAGATATACTGATTTTATAGGTTTTCAAATAGGTTTAGTTATCCCTACAGAGCTCATAGAACCTTTCCCTGGATCTCCTCCAATTTCGTTTTTTAAATTTGCTGATACCCAAATATTTAGGATAGCCGCTAACTCAAATGAGATCATTTACTCACAAGGCGGAGCGATTGGTTTGAACTATTATCTAGCCAAATATTATTCTTTAAATGGAAACTATAGTTATAATGAATTAATAACTCAAAGTACAGACAATATTGTGCCCGCATTTAATACTCCTAAACACAAGTATAACTTAGGATTTAGCGGTAGAGATTTGCCTATGGGCAATGGTGTCAATACGCTTGGCTTCAATGTGAACTATAAGTGGATTCAAGGGTTTATATTTGAAGGATCTCCGCAGTTCACAGGGCTTGTACCTACTTATGACCTAGTAGATGCTCAGGTCAATTATACTATACCTAAGCAAAATTTAACCGTAAAACTCGGTGCTTCTAATGCACTCAATAATAAACAATTTCAGACCTATGGCGGTCCGAGAATAGGAAGAATGGCTTATTTAACAGTCACCTACGATTTTAAATCAAGAATTAATTAATTAATCAAAAACTTTTTATTTATGAGATTTTTCAACACAATCACAAAGTCTTTATTTTGCTTCATGCTAGTCATGATGACAATCAATGCTGATGCACAAAATAGAAGATACCTCGATCCAGTATTCAGCGAAGTTACAGTTTCAGCTGTTACACCCGTTGCGTCTAATTTTACGATTTTGAACTTTATCGCATCCCAAGGACAACGAGGAATGCAAAGACAACCTTTGGTTGCACAATTTTTTTCACCAAAAGGTGATACTAGAACTGACAGACCATTGGTAATTTATGTACACACAGGTAATTTCTTCCCTTATCCAGCTAATGGATCATGTGGAGGTACACTTAGAGATTCATCTAACATAGAGATCGCAACACGTCTAGCTAAGATGGGTTATGTAGTAGCTGTAGTTAACTACAGACAAGGTTGGAATCCACTAGATCCAAATGAATTGATCAGAAGATATTTCTTGATCAATGCAGCTTACAGAGGAGTACAAGATATGAAAACTTATGTAAGATACTTCCGTAGAAGTGTAGCTGAACAAGGCAATCCACACGGCATCGATGCAGAAAAAATCACAATTTGGGGACAAGGTACAGGTGGATACCTATCATTGGCAGCTGCGTACCTCAATACCTACAATGAGATCTTGACTACTTCTGATCCTAAAAAATTTATCCTTCCTACAGGCAATCCCGCACTTCCAGAGATACCTATGGTACTAGAGCAATATAATGGTAATGTAGAAGCTACAGGTCCAACGACTACTGTAGATGCACTTTATAGCTCATTGAGTAGATTGAAAATAGGCGATACGCTTTGCATACCTAACCATGTAGGTTTTAGCTCATTGTTTAAACTAGCGGTAAATATGGGAGGTGCATTGGGTGACTCTACTTGGATCAATGCAGGTGAGGTTCCATTGATTTCTTATCATGTAACTACTGATCCTTTTGCACCATGTGGCACAGATGTACTCAATGTACCTACAGCTACGGGAGCTCAACCAGTTCTAGAGGTTTCTGGCTCATGTGATGTATCTGATATTGTGGACAGAAAGGGATTAAACGAAATCTTTAAAACTATCCCAGCAGGTCGTGATCCTATGAATCAGTTTAATAAATCAAACAATCTAGGCTTTTACGAGTTCAGAGGTACACCAGATGATGGTTCTGGACCATGGGAGTGGGCAGCAGGCAACAATGGTAATGCAATATGTAATACGAATGCTCGGTCATCAAAAATATATATTGATACCATCATGGCTTACTTTGCACCAAGAGCGTGCGTAGCTTTAGGATTAAATTGTGACTTTGCAAGTGCAACCAATAACCTTACAGACTCAAAAGTTAATTTGACGCTTGCGCCAAACCCTGCTTCCTCTGAGATTCGTATCACTGTAGCTAACGACACTCCTATACAATCTTACCAGATCATGGATATCAGCGGTAGAACCATCAGAGCGACGCAGTCAGTTAATACCTCTGACCTCAAAGTAAAAAGAGACGACATCCAGAACGGTATGTACTTCATCAAACTTAATTTTGAGAAAGGTAGCTTGACCAAGAAAGTAATCTTCGAATAAAATTAGAATAATTTTTGTAGTTTTTATTATAGAAAAGCCCGTCAGTTATACTGACGGGCTTTTTTTATAGTTGGATTTGGCATTTTAGAAGGTTTCTTAAGCGGTTGGCGATTAGCTTTTGGCTATTAGCTATTAGCGGTTGGCTGTTAGCTAATGGCAGTTAGTGGTTGGTGGTTGGCGATTGGCGGTTAGCGAATGGCAGTTAGCTTTTCGCGGTTAGTGGTTGGCGATTGGCTAAAGCATATTCAAACAGTGCTACTAAGATCATTAATAAATACAATCGGTATAATCTCAGAGGATGACCGTTTTGCGTCAATAAATCCTCGATTTATCGACGCAAAAGCGTTGGTGCAACTGATGCTTAGCAGATATAGAAATACTACCCCAGAAACCAGACAGTAATCAGTTTAGTGTAATGTAAGAATCATCCCTAACCCACCTACCTTACACCCAATCGTGCAAGTCCATCCCATATTAATTTAAGATTAATTATAAGATATCTGTTAGCCAGCCAAAATTAGTTCCCTACCTTTGCCCTAGATAATAACCTCAAAAAAGAACCTCATTCTTTTTTATCATTTTTAAATCAACCAATCATGAGAAGTTTTTTTACATTTTTATTTATTACATTTATTTCTATTGGCTTTGTTAGTGGGCAGATAGCCACATGGAATTCAACAATAGGAACTGGCTCTACTAACGTAACGGTAGGAACCGCCATATTGGGTGCTGGTTTAAACACAACTACGTCTAATGCATGTGGTAATGGTGTATTTCAAACTGATGGATTATTTGATACTGGAGATCCAAGTCCTACAACTGCCACAAATGCTGTTACAGATGAAGAGTATATTGAATTTCCAATTACTGCTGACATAGGTTATAATATTATAATCAGTAGTGTATCATTTTCTAACCAAAAGTCAAACAATGGTGCAAATAATATAGGTTTATATAATTCAACAACTGATATTTCAGCTGGAGGTATTACACCGGCAAATCAATGTGCTACTCGTACTATATCAATTACACCTATAACAATAATAGGTGGAACTACTGCCAATTTAAGACTTTATGCTTGGGGTGCTTCTGCTACAAATGGTAGTTGGAGAGTGGGTTCAGTTAACTTTTTCGGATCAGTTTTACCAGTGGAGTTTGCTAATTTCACAGCCACCAACAAAGGTACAACCAACATCCTAGACTTCACTACAGCTAGTGAGATCAACAACGACTACTTCACAATCGAGCGTGCGAGCAACGGCGGAGCGTTTGAGCCACTAGGTACGATCAAAGGTGCAGGCGATAGCAAAGCAGATATCAACTACACCTACACAGACCTGAACCCAAGCACAGGCATCAATCACTACAGAATCATGCAAACAGACTATGATGGCAAATATAGCTACTCAGCAGTAAGATCTGTCAGAAATACACTAGACGGAAAGCTCGTGATATCTCCTCGTACCACTGAGGGCACACTCAAT
>Ga0105045_10001501_pt1 | contig 19117 bp, 14 predicted proteins | sample MAT02_FD_78089 | JGI IMG/M metagenome (GOLD analysis project Ga0105045, IMG submission 78089) | Freshwater microbial communities from Lake Fryxell liftoff mats and glacier meltwater in Antarctica - MAT-02 (megahit assembly) | ecosystem: Environmental > Aquatic > Freshwater > Ice > Liftoff... | reverse complement strand
TGATGCCGACCAACCCGGCGGTGAGTTGGCGATCCAACACCGTTTCCGTGGTGTTGGCTTCGCGCTCGGCGAGGAGTTCGCCGATGCAGAAGATCACTTTCAACCCGGCGGCGAGTGCCGATTTCAGCTTCTTGTTCAAGAGTTCATCGGTTTCGCCCAAGCCATGACGGCGTTCGCTGTGGCCGAGGATCACCCATTGGCAACCCGCTTCGAGGAGCATGGCCGGGGCGACGGAACCGGTGAAAGCGCCTTCTTTCTCGTAATGGCAATCCTGCCCGCCGAGTTGTACCGCGGAGCCTTTCAAGGCTTCTGCCACGGCGGCGAGCCAAGTGAACGGTGGGCACACGCCCACGAGCAGATCGGGGTTGGCCGAAGTGCCTTTCGCCACGGCCGCGGCGAGTTCCTTCGCTTGGGCGAGGGTACTGGTCATCTTCCAGTTGCCGGCGATAAATTTGGGGCGCATTGAGATTCTCATTCAATTGAGTTTATGAAACTGTTCGGGTGTCAGCCCGACCGATTGGGCGATGCTACCCATCGTGTTCGCATTGACGGGATTATGCCTCGGGATCGTCACGGTTCGAAATCCATCCGACATGACAATATGTTTGCCTTGTCGAATGAATCCCCGGTGTGTTCAAACCTCAACCGCTACGAGTCTCGCATTCTGGGCCGCGGACATTTCCTGCTGCACTTCCATGTATGCGCGGATGGCCACCGAGACGTTCTCGATCGCTTCCCGTTCAGTGCATCCTTGGGAAACACAGCTGGGTAAGCCATTCTATATAGCGATTGAGATTTCAATTCTCGCTGGGCTTCCAGAAGCTGCGGTTCACGGCTTCCGCGACACGGCGTAGCGAACTCATCAGGTCGAGGAACTGGTGCGGCAGCAACGCCTGCGGGCCATCCGAGTAGGCCTTCTCGGGGCAGTTGTGAACTTCCACGTGAACGCCGTCGGCCCCGGCAGCCACACTCGCCAAACACATCGCGGGAATCAAATCGGGGCGGCCGGTCGCGTGGCTCGGATCGACGATAATCGGCAGGTGGCTCTGGCCTTTTACGTTCGGTACGGCGCTCAAATCGAGCATGTTCCGGGTGCTATCCTCGAAGCTGCGCACACCGCGTTCGCACAGCACCACGTTCATGTTCCCTTCCGCGAGGATGTACTCGGCGGACATCAGCATATCCTTCACCGTGGCGCTCATGCCGCGTTTGAGCAGCACCGGGATCTTCGTCTTTCCCAGTTCCTTGAGCAGGTCGAAGTTCTGCATGTTGCGGGCGCCGACTTGGTACATGTCGGTGTAGCGGCCGATCAGATCGACCTGCCGGGGATCCATCACTTCCGTGACGACCGGCATTTCGTATTTCTCGCCCACCTCTTTGAGTATCTTCAGGCCGTCTTCGCCCATGCCTTGGAAGGCGTAGGGGCTGGTGCGCGGCTTGAACGCCCCGCCGCGGAGGATGTTGGCCCCGCCCGCTTTCACGTACCTGGCCACAGTATCCATTACGTCGTAGGTTTCCACGGCGCACGGCCCTGCAATCATCGCCATGCTCCCGCCGCCGATCCGCACTTTCCCAACGTACACGATGCTGGGTTCCTTGTGGAATTCCTTGCTGGCGAGTTTGAACGGCTTCATCACCGGGATGGCCTGTTCGACCCCCGGAATCTGTAGCAGCATGTCGGCTTGAGGCTTGGTTTCATCGCCGATCACACCGATGACGGTGCGGCTTTCGCCCCGGCTCACATGCGGCGTGAAACCGAGTTCCTTGATGCGCTCGATGACGTGATCGACCTGTTCGAGTGTCGTTTCCGGCCGGATGACGAGAATCATGTGAGAGAACCAATTGCGGATTTCGGATTGAAATTCAACGGGAGCAAATCACGCCCCAACTGTCAGTTTATGATGTGTGAGCGCGATTGGAAATTGCACGGTGAGCCGTGCGATTCCGGAAACGGGATCGTGTTTCTTATAATGCGCAATCGCATCACTCGTCGGTGGTCGCCGAGGTGGGATAGGATCCGAGAATTTGCACGGTTTCGCAAATCTCTTCGAGCGATTTGATCGTCTTCTTCACCTTCGGGTCTTCGTGGTGCCCTTCAAAATCGACGAAGAACACGTATTCCCCCTTCGCTTCGCGGTACGGGAACGATTCGATCCAAGTGAGATTGACTTTGTTCGCCTTGAAGATGCCGAGCACATCGGCGAGCGAGCCGGGCGTGTGCATCACTTGGAAGACGAGGGCGGTCTTGTCCGTGCCGGTGCGGGCGCTATCGTTGAGGGCGATCACGGCGAAGCGGGTTTCGTTCTCCGGGTTGTCTTCGATATTGGCGAAGACGGTTTTCAGCCCGAAACGCACCCCGGCTTGCCGGCTGGCCACCGCGGATGCGGTTTGCGGTTCGCTTTGCACCAAACGCGCGGCATCGGCGGTGCTGGATACCTCGTGCAATTGGGCATGCGGCAGGTTCTTCGCCAGCCAATTCCGGCATTGCGAAAGCGCTTGAGCCTTGCTGTACACCCGGCGAATGTCCGAAGGTTGGCAATTCGCTAAGAGGTGGTGGTGAACCCGCATCCGGATTTCCGAACAGACCTTGATTGTGGGCATCCGCACGAAGCAATCGAGGGTATCGGCAATGCGGCCATCGGTACTGTTTTCGAGGGGCACCACGCCGAAGTTCGCGTGCTTGCGGGCGACTTCCTCGAACACGGCGGCGATGGTGCCGACGCGGGAGTATTCCGCCGATTGCCCGAAGCGTTCGATCGCGGCGATGTGGCTGTAACTGTATTCCGGCCCGAGGAAGGCCACCCGCTGAACCGATTGCAACGCCCGCGATCCACTGATCAATTCGCGGAAGATCGATTTGAGCGTGATCTCCAGCAACGGCCCCTTATTGGCCCGCATGATATTCTGAAGCACTTCTTCTTCTCGGGCGGCCGAGAACGTTTCCCCGCCGATTTCGGACTTCACTTTGCCGATCTGCGCCGCGACCGCAGCCCGTTTGTTAATGGCGTCCAAGATGGCGAGATCGAACTTATCGATCTGGCTGCGGAGTTGCTTGAGGTTGGCGTTGGTTTCGGAATCTTTGCGAGACATAACGTGGGGCCGTGTGTGTAAGGCGAATTTCGCTAACTCCAAGTTATCTAGGGAGATTCGTAGCGTCAACGAATCAAAACCGTTGAAAACGTGGGAATTCCGGGGTTTCCCCGCGCGAACCGGGGTTGCAACGAATGTGACGACAATCCGGCTAACCCTCATTATCCCAACTGTTTGCGCGTCGAGCGGGATTGAAGATGCCCCTACGATTGGAACTCGTGATTCGATTGAAAATATCGCGGCTCGATTGTGTCCGATTTTTCTACAATCGATTCGCACTCCATGATGAACTACCTCCTGAGATGCAACCGCAAATCCAATTCGGATATCGACTTGCACATTTTTTACAAATCCGCGAATCCGAACCCGGCATCTCCACCTCCAATTTGCGTCAGTGGATTTCCACACTATCACCAAAATCATGAGGAGCTCAACACTATGGCAGAAGAGAAAATCATCGGTATCGACCTCGGTACCACCAACTCGGTTGTCGCGGTCATGGAAGGCGGAGAAGCGAAAGTCATCGCCAACCAAGAAGGCAACCGCACCACCCCGTCGGTCGTCGCGTTCACCAAAGACGGCAACCGTCTCGTCGGCGATCCGGCCCGCAGGCAGTCGATTACGAACCCCACCAAAACCGTTTACAGCATCAAGCGGTTCATGGGCCGGCGGCACGAAGAAGTCGAATCGGAAGAAAAGCTCGTTCCCTACAAGCTCGTCGGCGGGCGCACCGACCTCGTGAAGGTTCAAATCGACGATAAAACGTTCACGCCCCCCGAAATCTCGGCGATGATCCTGCGCAAGTTGAAGGAGGCCGCCGAGGCGTACTTGGGCCACACCGTCCGCAAGGCGGTCATCACGGTGCCCGCGTACTTCAACGATGCCCAGCGCCAAGCGACCATCGATGCCGCCGCGATTGCGGGCTTCGACCCCGAATGGGAAATCGAAGATCCGAAGACCGGCAAGAAATCGAAACAGCGGATGCGGATCATCAACGAACCGACCGCGGGTTCGCTCGCCTACGCCTTCGATAAGAAGAAGGATCAGAAGATCGCCGTGTTCGACCTCGGCGGCGGCACCTTCGACGTCTCCGTTCTCGAAGTCGGCGAAGATGGCGTATTTCAGGTGAAATCGACCAACGGCGATACCCACCTCGGCGGCGACGACTTCGATCAAGTGCTGATCGATCACCTCGCCAATGAGTTCAAGAAGGAAAACAACTTCGATCTCCGCAAAGACCCGATGGCGATGCAGCGTTTGAAAGACGAAGCCGAGAAGGTGAAGAAGTACCTGAGCTCGCAAACCTCGGCCGATGTGAACTTGCCCTACATCACCGCGATCGACGGAGTGCCGAAGCACTTGACCATGACGATCAAGCGCAGTGATTACGAAAAGATGGTCGATCACTTGGTCGAACGTTGCAAGAAGCCGGTACTCACCGCTTTGGACGACGCCGGGTTGAAGCCGAGCCAAATCGACGAAATCGTGATGGTCGGTGGCATGACCCGGATGCCCCGTGTGCAGCAACTCGTGAAAGAAATCTTCGGCAAAGAAGGCCACAAAGGCGTGAACCCGGATGAAGTCGTCGCCATCGGCGCCGCGATTCAAGGGGCGCAACTCTTGCTCGGTTCGAAGTCCGAACTTCTGCTCCTCGATGTGACCCCGCTCTCCTTGGGCCTCGAAACCTTGGGCGGCGTGCTCACCCCGATGATTACGAAGAATACGACGATCCCTACCAAGAAGACGCAAGTCTTCACCACCGCCGCAGACGCGCAGCCTTCCGTGGAAGTGCAAGTCTTTCAAGGCGAACGGCCGATGGCCAACGACAACAAAAAGATCGGCAGCTTCCACCTCGAAGGGATCCCGCCCGCACCCCGCGGCGTGCCCCAAGTGGAAGTCACCTTCGACCTCGACGCCAACGGCATCCTCCACGTGAGCGCCAAGGACATCGGCACCGGCAAGGAAAACAAGATCCGCATCGAGCAATCGAGCGGCATCAGCCAAGCCGAGATCGACAAGATGAAGAAGGACGCCGAACTGCACGCCGACGAAGACAAGAACAAACGGGAGTTCGCCGAGGCCCGCAACGACGCGGACAACAAGCTTTTCCAAGTGGAAAAGGTGTTCAAAGAAGCCGGGGATAAGCTGGCGGAAAACGATAAGGAGCCGATTCAAAAAGCGATGGATCGCGTCAGGGAAGCGATGAAAGGTTCCGACCTCGGCGCGTTGAAATCGGCCTTGAGCGACCTCGAAACCGCCTCGGCGGCAATGGCCCAGCACATGCAAAAACAACCCGGCCCGACCGGCCCCGGAGATGCCAACCCCAGCGGTGGCAATAAAGCTGCCGACGATGTGATCGACGCCGAGTACGAAGTGAAGAAGTAAAAGATTTGGCGAGCCGGGTTGCGTCAGCACCCGGAGTGATCCACTCCACCAAGCCGCGGGATTTCCACCCCGCGGCTTATTCGTTGCGCTAAAGAGAACGCCAGTTGCAACTCTTACCCTCTCCCCAACGGGAGAGAGGGTACAAATCCAACCGCCGCTCGCCTAAAGCGACCCTTTCGTCGAAGGAATCCCCGTGGCTCGGGGATCCATTTCCACGGCGGCCCGCAGTGCCCGCGCGGTCGCTTTGAAGATCGTTTCCAGAATGTGGTGCCCGTTCTTGCCGTGATGCAGCACCACGTGCAAGGTCAACAATCCCGCCGAGGAGACGGCCCGCCAGAACTCTTCGCCCAAAGCCGAAGCGAACGTTCCGAGCATTTCATTGGCCACATCCGCTTTCCAAATCAAAAACGGCCGACCGCTGAGATCGATGGCACTCGTCACGAGGCATTCGTCCATCGGTACGGTCGCATCGCCGTACCTGCGGATGCCTTTCTTATCCCCCAACGATTGCACGAGGGCTTTGCCGAAGCAGATGCCGACGTCTTCCACGGTGTGGTGGGCGTCGATGTGCAGATCCCCTTGGCACTTCAATTTGAGATCGAAGAGCCCGTGCTTGGCGAGGTGCGTGAGCATGTGATCGAAGAAGCCGACGCCGGAGGTGCCGGTGAACCTGCCGGTGCCGTCGAGGTCGAGGGTTAGCTCGATCTGGGTCTCGGCGGTGTTGCGGGTGATAGTCGCGGAGCGTGCCATGATGATTCCTGTATCGTTAGCCCGACGCGCCAGCGAGGACTTCCAGCACGACGAATTCCAACTATCGATTGCGACGTTATGGAACCCCTCGCTGGCGCGTCGGTCTAACGATTTCAAACGATTCGCCGGAGTTCTGCTATCAACTTCTCGATTTCCGGATTCGTCCCGACGCTGATCCGCAACCCGTCGCCGTAGCCTTGGTAATTCATGTGGCGCACGAGGATATTCTTCGCCTTCAACGCTTCGTAGATCGCTTTCACCGGTCGATCGCTCCGGCGGCACCATAGGAAGTTCGCGTGGCTAGGCGTCACGTGGAAACCGAATTCCGTGAGGGCCACGCTCATCCGGCCCCTTGTGGCGATCATTCGGGATCTCACACCGGAATAGTACGCCTGATCCTCGATTGCGGCCGTGGCCGCGGCGAGGCTGAGCGCATCGCAGTTGTACGAATCCTTGACCTTCGCCAGTTCGCGGACGAGCGCCGGTGCGGCGATTGCAAAGCCGAAACGGATGCCCGCGAGGGCGTAGTATTTACTGAAAGTGCGGGTGATGATCACGTTCGGCCGGGTGCTGGCGAACCCGATCCCGTTCCACTCGGCGAATTCGCCGTAGGCTTCGTCCAGCACCAGTGGCCCGGCTTCCGCCAAACGTTCGAGATCGGGCTTTGGTAACATCGTACCGCTGGGTGAATTCGGGTTTGCCAAGAACGTGAGGTGGGCTTTCTTCACAGGCCACGGATCGGGCAAGGACCAATCCTCCGTGAAAGGCACGGTTTCATACATCGCGTTCTGAATCTCGGCCAGCGATTTGTACAGAACGTAACTGGGCGACGGGCTAGCGATGATGCCGCCCTCGGGAACCAAGGCGCGGGTGACGACGGTGAGAATATCGTCCGAACCGTTGCCGATGAGGATCGAATCTGGATCGACCTTCAACGCGCGCCCGGCCGCTTGGCGGAAAGAATCTCCGAGGGGTTGGGGATACTTGCGGAGTTGATCGCCGGTGAGTGCGGCCCGAATCGCCTCGAATACCAAAGGCGATGGGGGATACGGGTTCTCGTTCGTATTCAGCTTGATGATGTCGGGCGCGTTGAGTTGCTCGCCGGGGGTATACCCGGCCATGCGTCGAACGTTGGGGCGGAGGAAATCGAACATGGTGGCCTGCGAAAGCGGGGGGACATCGTCACCCTGGTTTCATCCGGCAGGGGGACGATGTCCCCCCGCTTTCGAGTGAGCTATTTCTTCAACGGGGCCGAGGCGGGCGAACCGGCTTTCTCAGGCTTCGGTTTCGGCCGTGCGGCGGGGCCGCTATCGGCCGCGCGAGTTTCGATACTCTCTGCGTGACCGGTGAGGCCTTCGCGGTTCGCCAGGAATGCCACGTCTTCGGCCATGTCGCGCATCCCGTTCTTGGTGAAGCGGAGGATGCTCGTGCGGCGACGGAAATCGTTCACACTCAAACCGCTGGCGAAGCGGGCGGTGCCGCCGGTGGGAAGAACGTGGGATGGCCCCGCGGCGTAATCGCCGAGGGCAACCGGGGTGAACGGCCCGAGGAAGATCGCCCCGGCATTATCGATCTGTTCTGAAATCGCGTCGTTATCCCGGGTTTGCAAGTGAAGGTGTTCGGGGGCCAGCGAATTGGCACATGCCACCGCTTCCTGTTTATCCGAGGCGAGAACGATGGCCCCGTAACGTTCGAGGCATTCGCGGGCCATGTCGCCGCGTTCGAGCTTCACCAACCGCTTTTCGAGGGCGGCCAGCACTTCTTCCACCAGCGGTTCGTACCAAGTGACAAGTACCGAAACGCCCGGAGCATGCTCGGCTTGGGCGATCATATCGAGGGCAACGTAATGCGGGTGGGCAGAATCGTCCGCCAAGATCACAATTTCACTCGGCCCTGCGATGCAATCGATGGCCACTTGACCGAAGACGAATTTCTTGGCGAGAGCCACATACTGGTTGCCGGGGCCGACGATCATATCGACCGGTGGGATGCCTTCCACTCCGTAGGCCAATGCCGCGATCGCTTGGGCGCCGCCCATGCGGTAGACCTCGGTGACGCCGAGTTCATGGCAGGTGGCCAACATATCTTTACTGTATGCGCCGGTATCTTTGGGTGGCAACGCCACGACGATATCCGTCACTCCCGCGGCGATCGCCGGGCAAACGGTCATCATCAACGTAGAAGGGTACGCAGCGGCTCCGCCTGGGCAGTACACGCCGACGCGCTTCAGGGGGCGGTAACGCAAGTGAAGCTCGTGGGAACCGACGATCCGCAGCTCCGCATCGCGGTGCATGACACCGGATTGGTAAGAATCGATATTGTAGCGCACGCGGCGGATCGCTTCGAGGAACTCGGGGGCCGCCGATTTGTGGGCCGCTTCGATTTCCGCCAACGGCACTCGCAGGGCATCGGCTTTCAGCTTCACTTTGTCGAACTGTTCGGTGAATTTCAGCAAGGCTTCCACGCCTTTATCACGAACCGCCAGGCAAATGCGTTCGACGACTTGTGCAGGCGTAAGTGCCGCACCGAAAACGGTTTGGGTGAGCTTCTTGGCCGCGGGGGAAACGATTTCCGAATCGAGCCGGAATTGATCGCGGAGTTTGGCGAGTTGGCCTCGGGAATTGCTGGCGGAAAGCACGATCCGGCGAATTTTCAATGCGGACATTCGTGAACCTCGGTCGGGGTGGTCAACCTCCCCGGATCAGCGTTGCGGCTTCAAACTAACTACTATGTTTATATGAATTTCCGCAGCAATATCCAGTAACGCCTGCAAGAATACTGTCGGATCGCTCACGCAAAAGCTTCCGGAGCTAACGGTTACATCACTTTTGCGATTCCGTCAAGGAAATGCAATGTATTCAATCTAACTTTTGACCGTTTGTTCGATCGGTACGGTTGCTTCCACCGCTTCCACCGGAATCTTCGGAACTTCCACGGGGTGTTCCATCGCGGGCATATCTTCCGAACTCATTAGGTGGCCCCAAGCGCTCCAACCTTCGACGTGCATACACACCGATTTGATCGCCGCCATCAGCGGCATCGCCAAGAACAAGCCCGCAGTGCCCCAGACTAAATGCCAGAAGAGACAAGCCAAAAGTACCGTGGTTGCATTGAGCTCCATGCTCCGGCCCATGACCCAAGGCACGATGATATAGCCTTCGAATGTGACGACCGCGGTGTAGAAGATCAGGATGCCGAAGGCAGTACCGGGGCCTTGGTTGGGCAGGATCAATGCTTCCAGAATAGGCGGAACGCCAGCGGCGATTGTGCCCAAGTATGGAATGTAGCTGAATATAAACGTGAGTACGGCCCAGAGAGTTGCCTGTTTAAGGCCAATGGCGTGATAGACACTCCCCAGCACCAGAGCCAAGCCGAAGTTCACGAGAGTGCGCCAAATGAGATACGAACGTACCGCCGCGCTCATTTCGACGATGACCGCAGAGACATGCTTCTGCACTCCAAGCCCGGGGCCGAAGATGTTCCTCACTTTGTTCACGAGCATCTCCCCCTCGAGAAGAAGGAAGAGCAAAATAAAGAGGATCAACACGGCTTGGAAGATCAACAAACCGCCGAACTGCCCGAGTTCGAGAACCGCTTGCAAGATATAGTCGCCGGTGAGGGCCTTCTGGACGAGTTGATAGAGTGGGGAGTCCGTGGCATTGGGCGGCAACTGATCTTTAATCTCGAACGGGCTACTAACCGTCATCATTGTTCGGAATCGTTCGTACATCGCCTGCCGTTGCTGTTCGGAGTTCGGTAGGTCGTTGAGCATCTGCGGGATGGCGATCGAGACCAGAGCGAACAGCAACAATATCACAATGACCAATCCGGCAACGACGGTCGCGCAAGCGAAGAACCACGGCAGTTTGAATATGCGACTCAGGTCGCGGGCATAGGGCCACATGATCGCAGCGAGCAGCGCCGCGATCGTCAGGGGGATGAAAATGGAACGCCCGAAGTACAACGCGATGCTGGCACCCAAAAGGGCGAGAACATTAAGCCCGTAACGGGTCGCTGTGGTCAGATTCAGATTCATGGATCCGCCGCGAAGGACAATGGAGGCAGACGCGAGAGGTTGACTCTAGTATGGCAAAGGTTCGCTCAACCGTCGAGGGCGACGGCCGCCTTCAGCGTATTTTCGAGCAGCATGGCGATCGTCATCGGGCCGATACCGCCGGGTACCGGGGTGTAGGCCGAAGCCAATTGCATGGCCTCTTCGTGAACGTCCCCCACGATCTTACCACCCTCGGAATTGATGCCCACATCGAGGATCACCGCCCCCGGCTTCACCATCTCCGGCAGGATCAATCTCGCTTTCCCTACGGCGGCGATCAGAATATCGGCCCGGCGGCAAACCTCCGCGAGATTCTTTGTGCCCGTGTGGGCGATCGTCACGGTCGCATCGCCACCGGCCGGGTTCCAAATGGTTTTCTTCTGGGCGAGCATCAGCGCCAACGGCTTGCCGACGATGTTGCTCCGGCCGACGATCACCACTTCTTTGCCAGCAGTTTCGATTCGGTTCCGTTCGAGGATTTGCATGCAGCCGTGCGGCGTGCAGGGGTAGAAACGCGGATTCCCCGCAACGAGCAAACCGACGTTCTCCGGGTGGAAACAATCGACGTCGATCTCGGGATCGATGGCGTCGATGATCTCTTTATTGTCGATCTGTTTCGGCAGGGGAAGTTGAACGAGTAACCCGTGAACGAGCGGGTCGCAATTCAATTCGCCGATTTTATCCAGCAGTTCCCGCTGAGAAACCGTGGCGGGTAATTCGACGAGCGTGTGGCGAATGCCAACGTCGTCGCACGCTTTGATTTTGTTGCGAACGTACACTCGGCTGGCGGGTTCGTCTCCCACGAGAATGACCGCCAAGCCGGGGGCGGGCAAACCGGAATCGGTTTGCTCTTTCACCTTCGCCGCAATTTCGGTGCGGATCGTTTGGGCGAGGAGTTTGCCATCGAGTTTGAGCGGGGGCACGGAGAGCCTTTTCGTAGGGTGGGCACTGCCCGCCTCGGTGGGATTCGCGGTGGGCAGTGCCCACCCTACAACAGCGATAGTATCCGCGGGAGTGTTTGGCCGCTGGGGCCGTACAAACCGATATCCGCGTGACCGCTGGCATCGGTGCGGGTAAGATTGCACTCGATCACCACCGCGTTGTTGCCTTCTCGGGCGATGGGAATGATACTCGCTGCGGGATAAACGACCGCCGAGGTTCCCACAACGATGAGCACATCGCATTCGCCGGCCGCCTTCTCGGCCTTCCGCCAGACGACCGGAGGAAGCGGCTCATGGAACCAAACCACATCGGGCCGCAGGAAACCGCCGCAATGCGGGCAGAGCGGCCGTTCTCCGAGCGGTTCGAACCCGCGATCTTCCACGGTGTCGCAACGCTGCGAAGTACACCGAGTGCGGGCCAAACTCCCGTGGAGTTCGAGCACATTCAGGCTCCCGGCCCGTTGATGCAATCCATCGATGTTCTGAGTGATGACGGTGAAACGCCCCGGCATTCGGCGTTCGAATTCGGCGAGGGCGAGGTGCCCGGCGTTCGGGTGAACCTTGGCCACGGCCTCCCGGCGAAGGTTGTAGAAACGCCATACGAGCAGCGGATCGCGGCGGAAGCCCGTCGGCGTGGCCACATCTTCGATGCGGTGATCTTCCCACAATCCATCGGAGGCCCGAAACGTGGGCACGCCGCTCTCGGCGGAGGCCCCTGCCCCGCTGAGTACCGCGACGCGAGACGCTTTGCGGAGTGCCGTGGCGGCACGTTCGAGCTCGGTTTCGAGTGTATTCATGGATAAAATCCCGATTGGAACTAACAACAATCAACTGATTACTAACAACTAATCCTCATCGACAATCAAGAGTAGTTGATAGTGTTCAGTTGACAGTTTCGAGTTCAAACATCATTTCGGCAACAACGCCCCCGCTTCGGCGCACAGTGCCTCCACGCGTTCGGCAGTGGGGGCTTCGGCGATCACGCGGATGATCGGTTCGGTGTTGCTGGCCCGCACGTGCAACCACCAATCTTCGCCGTCGAGCCGCAAGCCATCCAATTTGTTTGCGCTGGCCTCGGGCCAGTTCTTTTCGATGGCCGCGAGGGCCGCGGGCAACGCGCTCTTCGCCACGGTGAACTTCGTCTTCCGCATCTCGTACTTCGGCAGTTCCGCGATCAATTGTGACAACGATTTCTTTTCTTCGGCCATGAGGTTGAGGATCAGCCCCATGCCGATGAACGGATCGCGCACCCAACCGATGCGGGGATCGATCACCCCACCGTTGCCTTCGCCACCGATGACTGCCGAGTACCTGCGGATTCCCTCGACGACGTTGGCTTCCCCCACCGCGGTCCGATAGAAAGCGCAGCCCGCCGCATCCGCTAAATCTTGGATCGTACGGCTCGTGCTCATGTTCACCACGACCGGCCCGGATTGTTGCCGAAGGCGGAACTTCACCGCCAAGGCCAATGTGAGTTCCTCGCTCACGCAATCGCCATTTTCATCAATGAGTGCCAAGCGATCGGAATCGGGGTCGAGCACGAAGCCGACGGCCGATTCGGTCTGCTTCACCCAAGGTGCGACATCTCGAAGATGCGCCGGGATCGGTTCGGGTTCGTGGGCGAAGATACCGTTCGTTTCGCAATTGTGTTCCACCACTTCGACGCCGAGTTCGCGGAGCAGGCGAATTCCCAACGGGCCACCCGCTCCGCCGTTGCCATCAAGGAGTACTTTGAAGCCGCGACCCGCGATCTTGGAAGGGCTGACAAGGTCGGTCACTCGTTCGCAATGGCGTTCGAGAATTTCCGGGGAAACGGTAACGGCTCCGACGCGATCCCACGGCACGCGATCGAATTCGCCGAGTTCGTACAACCGTTGGACGTGCAAACCCTGGCTCGCCGGGAGTACAGCCCCGTCGCCGCCGAAGAGTTTTAGGCCGTTCCACGGTGCCGGGTTGTGCGACGCGGTGATTTGAATGGCACCCGCCGCCCCGCTGAGTTGCACGGCCAAGCCTACCGTCGGGGTACTGGCGATGCCGATATCTTCGACGGTGCAACCGACGCTGAACAGACCGGCCATCACGGAGTGCTTCAGCATTTCCCCGCTGGGTCGGCTATCGCGGCCGAGGATAACGCGACCGCCTTTGAGGAAGGTTCCGAGCGCCGCGGCGAAGCGGCTCGCCGCTTCGGGCGTGAGCGAATCGCCGATGATGCCGCGGATACCGGAGACGCTGACGATGAGTTCGCTGGGCATGGATTACTCTGTCTTACCGCCGAGGGAGAAGGGAGCAAGCAAAGAATCACGTCGGTTTGTTTGGGGACGGTTCGGCGAGCTTCTTCCGCAAGTATTCCAACGATTTTTCCAACGCGGTATCTTTGTAGTTCGGGTCGAGCTTCGGGCCGGTCGGGTTCGCCCCTTTCGCCTTCACTAGGTCGAGCCGGTTGAAGTGGAGCATGTACTGCTTGTAGTCTTCGGGCTTGAGAATCACCTCCAACTCGGCGTCGGGCTTCACGCCCCAATCGTCTTTGTCGGACATGCCTTCGTTCTTGTTCAACGCCCGGCCGTTGGGAGTGAGCCAGATTTCGGTGGTGATCTTGAGCGCCGATTTACCGTCCGATAGGCCGAGGACTTTCTGCACACTCCCCTTGCCATAACTGCGTTCGCCGACGATCGCGGCCCGCCCATTTTCTTTCAACGCGGCGGCAACGATTTCGGATGCGCTCGCACTGCCGTTGTCGATGAGAATCGCGATGGGTTTGTTCCCGAAGATGGTATCGCCTTTGTGAGCTTTCCATAAGCGGCCGCTACCGGCGCGATCCTTGGTGCTGAGGATGGTTCCTTCATTGAGGAACAGATCGGAAATTAACACGGCTTGATCGAGCAAACCGCCGCCGTTGTTGCGGAGATCGAGCACGAGCGCTTTGGCCCCCGCTTTCTCGGCTTGCTGCACGGCGGCTTTCACTTCCAAGTGCGTGTCTTTGTTGAAGGCGCTGAGCCGAACGAGGGCGATCTTGTTTTCCTTATCGGCGAGGTAATCCCACTGGCTCGGATCGTCGTCCTTGCGTACGAAGCCGCGGACGGGGTAGATTTTGATGAACGCCCGTTTCAGCTTCACAATCTCTTCCTCGGCGCCACTTCTGCGCACGGTGAGCGTCACTTCGCTGCCCGGTTCCCCCATAATCTTCGCCCGGGCCGCATCGACATTCATTCCTTCCGTCGAAGCGTCGTCGATTTTCAAGATCAGGTCGCCGGGTTGAAGCCCCGCTTCGCTGGCAGGCGTGCCGATCATCGGCGATTCGACCTGCAACCGCTGCGTGACCGGGTCGAGCGAAAGGAATGCCCCGATGCCCCCGAACTTGCCATCGGTATCATTCTCGAAGGTTTTGAATTCTTCTTCGTTGAAGTATTGGGCGTGCTTATCGAGGCGTTTGAGTCCGCCGTTGATCATATTCTCGACGAACTGCTTTTTCTCTTCGGGGGTGAGGGCCCGGTAGTAATTCTTATCCACCTCCGCCAGCACATCGACCACGGAACGAACCAGTTGGTATTCCCGTTCCGGAGCGGGCGCCACCGCCGCGAAAACGGCCGCGATAAAGACGAACGCGGGCACCAAGAGAAGCCAAGCGAGGTTGCGTTGAGGCATGCGGTCGATCCGGTAGAAGCGGTAGAAGCCCTACAGTTTCCCACGAAACGGCGGGTACGAATTTAGGGATTATAGCCGTGGTTCCCGAAAGGCGGGAGGCGAACCCACAAAGCCGGGTTCAACCCGTCAATTTTGCACCAAGTGCTTTTGACCTTTTCGGCGTCACCGTTTACCTTTCCGGTAGCAATTGCCCAATTCACCCATGTTCCGCACAGGGACCCGACCATGTACACTCTGATGATGATGACGGCTCTTTCCACCTCGCCGGACGCCGCCCAATTCAACGGGTACTTCCGCGATCTTTTCAATCGCGACGAGAAAGGAAGTTGCACGGGCAAGGACGCGACCAGCAATACCAACGCCGAGAAATCGAGCTGCCAAGGCAGTTGCCACGGGCAAGGCCTATTCCACGGCAAGATCATCTCAATGTTCCAACGGGATAGCAATTCCTGCCAAGGTTCCTCGTGCCAAGGGAACAACGCGGCGAAAGCGGCCTCTTCCTGCCAGGGCAGCAGTTGCCGCGGTTCGGGGAATGGTTGTTGCGGGGGCGGTGCGGGCTACGCCGCGGCGAGTTGCATCGGCTCCTCCTGCTTCGGCGGCATGCAGATGGCGGCCATCCCGTACGCTCCGATGGGGGGCGAATACTATCAACCCTACCCCATCGGCTACGGCAATGCGATGGACAGCGGCGCGGGGTGTTTCGGGAACGGCATGCAGATGCCGAGCTACCCGAGTTATCCGTCGATCCCTTCGACGAACGTTCCGATGGTTCCGAGCGGCCCGCCGATGGTGATGCCCCCCGAACAGGCCCAACCGCGTGCGATTCCCCCGGAGAACGCCACGTTCAAACTCAACGAAGGAAATCGCGCCACGGTGATCGTGAAACTCCCGGCCGATGCCAAACTGTACGCCGAGGGGCGCCCGTTGAACCTTTCCAGCGGGGAACGCAAGTTCACCACGCCGCCGTTGCCCTCGGATCGGGAAGCGGTGTACAACTTCCGCATCGAGTATAGCCGCGATGGCGAACTCGTAACGCAATCGAAAAAGCTCACGGTGAAAGCCGGTGGCGTGTCCTACTTGGAATTCAACGATTTCACCGCGAAGCACACGTTGAAGCAACCGGAACTCCACGCCGGGAGCGCCCCGAAACTCGGTTCGCCCGTGGTGCCGGTGTCCAACCCACTTACGATTCCACTACCCCCGCTAACTTCGCCGACCATTCTCCCGCCGTTGGGTGCGGGGAGTGCTCAACAAGTGCTCACGACCCGTGCCAAGATCACCGTGAAAGTGCCGAGCGGTGCGGTTCTCTTCGTGGACGGCAAGAAGAATGATCGCTCGGATGCCATTCGGGAATTCAGTACCCCGGCACTCACCTCGGGCAAAGTGTACACGTATGTCATGCGGATCGAACGGGGTGCGGAAAAGGAAGAACGCAAGATCGAGTTCATGGCGGGCGAGGCCCATTCGGTCGATTTCACCGCGTGGCCTGCGAGCCAACAGCGCGCCGGCCGTTAAGCCGGGGAAACCTTGACGGCCACGGGGGCGGGGGAAAGGATTAGTTCCGGAAGCCCGCATCCCACGCCTTGAGGCCGAGCCGCCGCCGGGGTACCATAAGGATACACCCCGCGGGATCTACTATGGCGGCCTTCACCGATCTCGACCGCGACCTCCTCCGCCGTTGCTTATCGAAGCAACCCGCTTCGTGGAACGACTTCGTCGATCGCTTCCTCGGCCTGATTTACCATTCGATCCACTTCACCGCGCACTTGCGAAGCGCTCGCATCTCGCCGGAAGACGTCGAAGATATCGCCGCGGAAGTGCTCGTGCAAATCCTCGCGGACGATTTCAAAGTCCTGCGATTGTTCCAGAAAAAATCGAGCCTCAGCACGTATCTCACCGTGATCGCCCGGCGGATTTGCGTCCACGAACTCACCCGCAGGCAAACGGTGCGGGAAGCCATCCAAAACGGCCACACGCGGTTGATCCAACTGGCCCCGGACGATACTGAAGCCGCGCAAAAAGGAATGGAAAAGCTCGAAGAAGTCGAGGCGCTGTTGCGGAAACTCGCCGGGAAAGAACGCGAGATCGTGCGGCAGTTCTATTTGGAAGGCCGGACGTACGAGGAGATCAGCACGGAGTTGAACCTTCCCGTGAACACGGTGGGATCGATGCTCGGCCGGGCGCGGAGCCGATTGCGGGCACTCTCGAATTCGGGCAGCGACATTCCCGCGGTGAAGGTTCCGAAGCTCAAAAAGAAGAAGCCCGCGAAAAAGGCCTGAGGTTACAAACCGAGTTCCGCGAGCGACTCGGCCTCGGCCAGTTTCAAACCGAGGTTGCGAATTTCCGCATCCGTCAGGCTTCTCAAGGTCTTTAGGGAAGCTTCGGCAAGAGTGCCGAATTTACTATCCAACTGAGCTTCGATCAATTCGAGCCGGCCCAAGCGTAACCCCTCCGCGAGTCCATCCTCGCGCCCTTCCTCGCGACCTTCTGCGATGCCTTCTTCCCGCCTAATTGCGAACATCGACTTGTTTTGGCGCATGGTCGTATCTCCTTTTTGTCTGTGGAATTGTATCCGACCCACGATGGCTTTGCGGAGTTTGTCGTCGATTTCCAAATACGTATCGAAACAATCGTTCAGCAGAAAAGTGCGTTGCTCGTTGAGGCCGGCCGAATTCAACTTTTGGAACGCCAGCAATCCCAACTCGGCGATCCGTTCCTTGGGCAATTTCATCAACGAGGCCAAGGCCACGCCCAGCCAGTTCTCGCCGTGGATGTAGCTTTCGCCGTCCAACCTCGGCAAACCTACGTACAAGTATTGTAACTTTAACGTCTCCAGTTCCCAGAACTTCTCCACCACCGAATCGACGCCGATGCCGTCCAACCCGACTTGCAGGTAGAGCACGATTGGCAGCACGGGATAGCCGTAGCGTTCGCGGAGGTGCAGGTAGTAAGAGGGCAACCTCGGCTTGATGAGAGTCGATTGCTCGGCCGATTCTACTTCGATGTGAACCAACGCGATCCAGTGATCCGGCTCGACCGCTTCGAGCGTCTTCAGCTTAGCGACGAGATCGGCCTTGTGCCGCGAACCGTCCGGCGGATCTGGCAGCAATTCCGTATCGAGCCATTCGACCGCATCGAGATCGAACCGCGCGGCCCAATCGGCGAAGAATAATCGCAGGAAATCGCCAAAGAATTCCCGGATCAGCACCTTGAACCGCTGATCGTGATCTTCGGGAATCTGGAAAACTGTGGTCATTTCGATCCGATCGCTACGGTACACGTCGGCTTCCGGGCGTTCGGCCCTTCGTGGTTGCACGTGCCCACGAACAACGTCCCGTTCTGGACGGTGACCCCGCCGTAGATCATCCCCGGGGCTTTCACCGCAGCATCGGTGCCGAGATCGAACTTCCACTTCGGCACGCCGTCATTCAGGTTCAAGGCGTGGATAACGCCCTGCAAATCGCAGGCGTAAACCGTGTCCTTCGCCACGGCGGGCGGGGCGAACATCGGCCCTTTCGCATCGTACAACCATCGGCGTTCCCCCTCGGCAATCGCATATGCCCGCACTTTTCCATCGGTCGCGGTACACACGGCGAGTTCCCCGGCCAACGCCACGCTGGCCACGATGCCGCCGGGGACATCTTTCTTCCATTTCGGGTTGCCGGTCTTCAGATCGAACGCCGCGAGTTCCCCCTTGGCCCCTTTCAATTCGTTCAAATACATGCCCACGGAACTCCCGCCGACGATGACCGTATCCCCCGCAATGCTCGCCCCGCCCCACGGGTTGTAAGTCAGCTTCTGCTTCCAGATTTCCTTGCCCGTCTTGGCATCGAGGCAGACGAGTGCCCGTTCGCCGACCTTTTCCTTGTCCAAGAAGCTCGTACACACGAGCAACTTCCCCTCTGCAAAGGCCACGGGTGCATCGACGTGCCAAGTTTTCTCGCCGACTTGCCAATGCCGCTTCGGCTCGGGTTTCAGCAGTTGATCTTCGCTCGGCGGCACGGCGAAATCGGGATCCTTCTTCTTGTCTGCCTCGTATTTGGCTTGCAGTTCCTTCCACTTAGTTTCCTGCAACTTCGCCACTTCCCCGGCCGTGACTGGTTTACTATCGAGTGTGGCAGACTCCAAATCGACGCACAGCACCCCGGCAGCACCGGCGCCCATGAACACTTTCCCCTCAGCAATCGTCGGTGCCCCTTCGAGGTGGATGAGGTCGCCGGGGAGTGTCAGCTGCCAAATGGGCCTTCCGGTATCC
>Ga0105045_10001500_pt1 | contig 19122 bp, 21 predicted proteins | sample MAT02_FD_78089 | JGI IMG/M metagenome (GOLD analysis project Ga0105045, IMG submission 78089) | Freshwater microbial communities from Lake Fryxell liftoff mats and glacier meltwater in Antarctica - MAT-02 (megahit assembly) | ecosystem: Environmental > Aquatic > Freshwater > Ice > Liftoff... | reverse complement strand
TGGCCGTCGCGATGCAGCAGCAGGGCCTGTCGGTGGGGGTCCTCGACGCGGACGTGCACGGCTTCTCGGTGCCCCGCATGCTCGGTGTGGACCGGCCACCGACCCGTGTCGACGAGATGATCCTGCCGCCCATCTGCCACGACGTGAAGGTCATCTCGATCGGCATGTTCGTGCCCGGCAACCAGGCGGTGGTGTGGCGCGGGCCGATGCTGCACCGTGCGCTGCAGCAGTTCCTCACCGACGTGTTCTGGGGCGAGCTTGACGTGCTGCTGCTCGACCTGCCGCCCGGCACCGGTGACATCGCCATCAGCGTGGCGCAGCTGTTGCCCGGCTCGGAGCTGCTGGTGATCACGACCCCGCAGCAGGCGGCCGCCGAGGTGGCCGAGCGCGCCGGGTCGATCGCGGCCCAGACCCGCCAGCACGTCGCCGGCGTGATCGAGAACATGTCCTGGCTGGAGCTGCCGGACGGCTCGCGGATGGAGGTGTTCGGCAACGGCGGTGGCCAGCGGGTCGCCGAGTCCCTCACCCGCTCGCTCGGCACAGACGTCCCGCTGCTGGGCCAGGTCCCGCTGGACGTGGCGGTCCGCGAGGGTGGCGACGCCGGCAGCCCCGTCGTGCTCAGCGCCCCCGACTCCCCCGCTGCCACCGCCCTGCGCGGGATCGCGCGGGGGCTGTCACGGCGACGGCAGAGCCTGGTCGGCAAGCCGCTCGGGCTCAGCCCCACCGCGAGCTAGCGGGAGGCCACGAGGCGTCCGGCCCGGCGCGCTCAGGTGGCGTCGTCGTCCACGCCGGCACGACGGGCGGCCTCGGCCCAGCTGGACGGCGCCGGGCTGGGTCGCAGCGGTGCCGTCGGCCCGCTGCTGCGGGTGCTGTCGCGCGACGCCGATCCGGGCCCCGCTCCCGCGGTGCGGTTGCTGCCACCGGGACGGAGCGTCCCGCCCGGGCGGGTGGTCGCGGTACCGGCGGGCGCGGTGCGCGCCGCCTCGGCCCGCTTGGCCGCCGACGCCGCAGCGCCGGGCTTGGCCCCTGCCCCACCGGCGCCCTTGCGGGGTGGCCCCTCGTCCTCGAAGGCGTCGCTGAGCGCGTTCTGCACGATCCGCCTGGGGTGGTACTGCCGCGGGTCGTAGCGCGTCCAGTCGACCCCGTCGAGGTCGACGCCCATCTCGTTCTTCATCTGCGCCGAGGCACCCGTGGCGTAGTCGCGACCACGACGGATCAACCGGCCCGCCGAGCGCGCGAGCTCGGGCAGGCGGTCCGGTCCCAGGACCAGCGCGACGAGCAGCCCGAGAACGATGAACTCACCACCGTTGATGTCCAGCACCGCGCACCTCCTGAAAGATCGGATGGAGCCTAGCCGTCCGCGATCATCCCTGGTCGCCGGCCTCCAGCACCAGGTTCACGTCGAACACCTCGTCGTCGCGCCGGACGGTCAGGGTGACCTCGTCACCGGGCTCACGGGCACGGATCGCCACCACGAGCTCGTCGGACTCGGTCATCGGTCGACCCTCGAAGGCCAGGATGACGTCCCCCGCCTGCAGCCCGGCCGCATCGGCCGGGCCCCCGGGGGTCACCGGTGGCGCCTCGGCAGCGTCCTCCTCGGTGACGATGCGGACCCCCTCGCCGGTGTAGGAGCGGTCCAGCAGCACCCCGACGACGGGGAACGTGGCGACGCCGTCCTCCACGAGCTGTCCCGCCGTCCGGGACGCCTGGTTGCTGGGGATGGAGAAGCCCAGGCCGATGCTCCCGCCGGTCTGGCCACCTGGCGCCTGCGCGATGGCCGAGTTCACGCCCACCACCTCGCCCCGCATGTTGACCAGCGGGCCCCCGGAGTTGCCGGGGTTGATGGCGGCGTCGGTCTGGATGGCGTTGATGAAGGCCGTCTGCTCGGCGTCACCGGCGGACACCGGACGGTTGAGGGCGCTGATGATCCCGGTGGTGACCGTGGCGTCCAGACCGAGCGGGGCGCCGACGGCGACGACCTGCTCGCCGACCACGACCCGGTCGGAGTCGCCGAAGGTGAGCGCCGTCAGACCGCTGGTGTCGGCGGGGTCGATCCGCAGCACGGCGATGTCGTAGGAGGAGTCCGTGCCGACGACCTCGGCCGCGGCCTGCGAGCCGTCGGAGAGCTCGACCACGATGTCGCCGGCCGGTTCGCTGCCGCCCGCGGCGATCACGTGGTTGTTGGTGACGACGAGACCCTCCTCGTCGATCACGAACCCGGAGCCGGTGCCGTTGCCCTGACCGGTCCTGACACTGATCGACACGACGCTGGGCAGCACCCGGGCCGCGATCTCGGCGACCGAGCCGGTCTCACCCACCGGCGCAGGCGCCTCGACCCCGTCGGCGCCGGCTGCGGAGGAGGCGCTGCCGTCACCGTCACCGTCCCCGCTGCCGGTCTGCCCGCCCCCGGCGAGGCCGCCGAGGTCGTTCCGGTCCGCGACGACCGACCCCAGGAAGCCGCCCAGGAGTCCGACGACCAAGGACAGGGCGACCGTGAGGGCGACGAGACCGCCTCGACCACGACGGCCACGGCCGCTACGACCCAGGGTGTCCACGGTGGTGGCCCCTCCTGTCGGCGGCGAGGACCAGCCCTGCTGGTCGTCCCAGCCGGCAGCGCCTCCCGGCACCGTCCTGCCCTGCGCCGGTCCGACGGCTGGACTCCACGGCGCTGTGCCGCCGGCCTGGCCCCACGGGTTCGTCGGGGTGGCCCACTGCGGTGCCGCGACCGGCTGCATGGGCTGTGTCGGCGAGCGCGTCTCGCCCGAGTCCTGCGCCTGCGGGCGCGTCTCGCTGGAGTCCTGCGCCTGCGAGCGCGTCTCGCTCGAGTCCTGCGCCTGCGGGCGCGACCACGGGTCCCCGGGCTGCTGGTAGCGCCGGGGCTCAGCGGCCCACGGCGACGGCGCCGCGGCGGCGCCGTCGTCCGGGCCCTCCGGACGGACCGGGGGCGTGGGCTCGGTGTCAGTCATCGGGACCTCTCGTCAGGGACGGTCGTCATTGTCGACCGGTCGCACGGTCGCCGCAGCACCAGGGTCGTCGGGCCAGGACAGCAGCGCCGGCAGAACGGTGGTCAACGACGCCCTCGTCGACATCCCCGGCGTCGGCGTGGTCACCCCTGTGACCAGCGCCCCGACCCCCGCGGCACCCAGCACGACAAGGCCGGCGGCGACCAGGCCCATCGCTCCCACGACCGGGCGGACGGCAGGTGACAGCCCTTCGCCGACCCGTGACGGCGGACGGTCGGCGGCACGGGCGTGGGTGGCGCCGGCCGCGGCGTCCGGGTCGATCCTGGCGCCGGTCTCAGCGCCTGTGTCCCGACCGATGCCCAGCAACCGCTCGCGCAGCCCCGACGGCGCCTCCGGCACCTCGGGCGAGGCCAGCAGCCGGCGCAGGGCCTGCAGCTGCGCCACCTCGAGCGCGCAGCGGGTGCAACCGGCCAGGTGCCGTTCCATCATCGCCAAGCGCCACGTCGGGAGTCTTCCGTCGACGTAGGCGCTCAGCGAGACGCACGGGTGGGTCGGGCCGGGCACGGCGACGCCCTCAGGCGACGCCGCCGGAGAGCAGCGACGTCATGGCCGCGTCTCGCCGGGGACGGCGGTGCTCCAAGGAGCGGCGCAGCTGGGCTCGACCTCGGTGGATGCGGGAGCGGACCGTGCCGAGCTTGATACCGAGCGTGGTGGAGATCTCCTCGTAGGACAGGCCCTCGATGTCGCTCAGCACGACAGCGGCCCGGAAGTCCGGGGACAGCGCGTCCAGGGCGGCCTGCACGTCGTCGGTGAGGTGACGGAACTCGTACTCTCGCTCGGGACCGGGCTCACGCCCGGGCAGGCGCTCGGCGGCGTCCTCGGCGAGGGCGTCGGTGCGCTGGCGCTGCTTGCGCCGCACCGTGTCCAGGAACAGGTTGGTGGTGATCCGGTGCAGCCAGCCCTCGAAGGTGCCCGGGCGGTAGGAGTCCAAGGACCGGAACACGCGGACGAAGACCTCCTGCGTGATGTCCTCGGCGTCGTACGGGTTGCCCGTCAACCGGTAGGCCAGGCGGTAGACCCGGCCGGAGTGGTCGCGGACGACCTCCTCCCACGTCGGCTTGACCCAGACGTTGCCGTCGGAGTCGGTCAGCACAGCGTCGACCGCGGTCGACACCCCTGCCGCCGGGGTCGCCGGAACCGTTCTGCCTGTCGTCGCGCTGCCACCACTGGTGTCCATCACGCCACCTCCTGCCGCCATGGTCCCCGCACAACCTGGGGACAACCTGGGAGCGCTGCGCCGCGACGGGACATTCCCCGGCAGGTCCCTGCAGCCCGTGGGCGGCTTTCGCTCGTGGCGGTGCGGTGTGGGCGCTCGTCATCACTACTGTGGGCGGCATGAGCGCGTCGAAGGCAGGCAGCTGGACGTGGACCGAGTCCTGGGTCGAGGAGTCCGCCGCCGTGCTCGACGCCCGCACCCGCGCGGGCGAGCTGGGGGTGTCCGCCGTCTCGCCCGGGACCGGGGCGCTGCTGGCGGTCCTGGCGGCGTCGCTGCCCGGTCGCGCGGTGGTGGACGTGGGTACCGGTGCCGGTGTGGCCGCGCTTCGCATGCTGGAGGCGATGCCGAACGACGGCGTGCTGACCAGCATCGACACCGAGGTCGAGCACCAGGGAGCCGCGCGAGCGGCGCTCAGCGCGGCCGGCGTGCGCGGGAACCGCGCCCGGATCATCCACGGGGACGCTGTGGACGTGCTCCCCCGCCTGGCCGATGGCGGGTACGACCTGGTCCACGTGGACGTGGACGACCCGCGGGTGTGCGCCCTGGTGCTGTCGGAGGCGCTGCGCCTGCTGCGCACCGGCGGGATGCTCGTGGTGTCCGACGCCCTGGCGCGCGACCGGGTGCCCGACCCGGCGCAGCGCGACCAGCGGACCACGGCCTCGCGCGAGCTGCTGAAGGCCGTCGCGGAGGACGATCGCCTGGTCCGGACGGTGGTCCCGGTCGGCGACGGCGTCCTGCTGGCCGTCCGGCGCTGAGCCAGGGAACGAGACGACCGGCCCGCGAGGCTCTCGCCCTGCGGACCGGTCGTGGTCCGGGACCCTCGGTCCCCGACGGCCTCCGTCAGCTGACGACGGCCTTGAGCGCGTCCCCGAGCTCGCCGGCCTCGGCGGGCGTCATCTCGACGACGAGTCGCCCGCCGCCCTCCAGCGGTACCCGCATGACGATCCCGCGGCCCTCCTTCGTGACCTCCAGAGGACCATCCCCAGTGCGGGGCTTCATCGCGGCCATCATCCACTCCTTCGGTGTCGTGGCCGAAGCGGCCACGTCGCGGCCGGCCACAGGGTGCGGACGGCGGTGAGGACCCATTATCCCCCCCACGGGACCTCCGGTCCTGCCATCCCGCCCGGGTCCACCCCCTCGGCTAGCGTCAGGGCCACGACGAGGCCCGTCACGGGCACCACCACGAGCAGCAGGAGCACGGCGTGATCGAGCAGGACAGCCCTACCCAGGACATCCCGGTGCGGGTGAGCACCAGCGGGGCGGTGGCGACCGTCGTGCTGGACCGGCCCGCCGCCATGAACTCGATGACGACACCGGTCAAGGTGGCGCTGCTGGCCGCGCTGCAGCAGGTCGCCGCCGACGACACGGTCCGCTGCGTGGTCCTCACCGGCACCGGTCGGGCGTTCTCGGTCGGCCAGGACCTGCGCGAGCACGCCGAGGTGCTGGCCTCCGGCGACCTGACGTCGCTGTGGTCGACCGTCCCGGAGCACTACAACCCGATCAGCATGTTGTTGGCGAGCATGCCCAAACCCGTCGTGGCCGCGGTCAACGGCGTGGCCGCCGGGGCGGGCGCGTCCTTCGCCATGGCCGCCGACCTGCGCCTCGTGGGCACCTCGGCGGGGTTCAACCTGGCCTTCACGGGCATCGGGCTCTCGGCCGACTCGGGCGCGACCTGGTACCTGCCCCGCCTCATCGGCACCGGTCGGGCGATGGACCTGCTGCTGCGCCCGCGCACGGTGAAGGCCGAGGAGGCGCTGGCGATCGGCCTGGCCACCGAGGTGGTGCCCGACGCCGACCTGGCCGACCGCACCGCCGAGGTGGCGGCCGCCCTCGCCGCCGGTCCCACGCTGGCCTACGCCGCGGTACGGCGCGCCGTGGCGTTCTCGGCCGGCCACGACCTCCAGACGTCGCTGGCGCAGGAGTCCGATCAGATGACGGCGACCGGGTCCACGCAGGACCACGCCGACGCCGTCCGGTCGTTCCTGGCCAAGGAGCGGCCCACCTTCCACGCACGCTGAGGTACGGCTGGTCCCGTCGACAGGGTTACGAGACCGGCACGTGGCAGTCGTGCAGGTGGTCGTCGACCAACCCGCAGGCCTGCATGGCCGCGTAGGCCGTGGTGGGCCCCACGAACGTCATCCCCGCACGCTTGAGGGCCTTGGCCAGCGCGACCGACTCCGCCGTGCTGGCCGGCACGTCGTCGGTGCCGGCCGGTCGGCCGCTGCGGCGGGGCGCGGGCTGGTGAGCGAGCACCAGCTGCTCGAGGCCGCCGCCGTCGCGCAGCGCCACCACGGCACGGGCGTTGGCGATCGTCGCGCGCACCTTGGCCCGGTTGCGGACGATCCCGGCGTCGGCCATCAGCCTGGCCTCGTCGTCGGCCCCGAACCCGGCCACCACCTCGGGGTCGAACCCGGCGAACGCGGCGCGGAACGCCTCCCGCTTGCGCAGGATGGTCAGCCATGACAGCCCGGACTGGAAGGCCTCGAGGCTGAACCTCTCGAACAGGGCGCGATCGCCGCTGACCCGCCGGCCCCACTCCTGGTCGTGGTAGGCCGCGTAGTCCGGCGGCGACACCCCCCAGGGGCACCGCGCCAGTCCGTCGGGACCGACGACGACCGCGCTCACGATCCGGTGGTGAGCTCGCGCCCCATGGCCTTGAGCGTCGCCGTGAACGCCAGCCGCCCGGCCAGCGCCAGCAGCGGCGCGATGAGCCGCGTGAGCGCCCGGGGGGCGATCTCGATGTCCTCCTCCCAGACCACGCGCGTGAGGGGGCGGCCGTCCTGCGGGGGCAGCGTGACCACGTCGAACGCGGCCGTCCCGGTCACGACCCGCCCCAGCTTGCGGACCTCGCAGCGCCCCGGCTGCGATCCGTCGGGCGGCTGCCAGGCGGTGACCTGCATCGGGTCGTCGAAACCGAGGACGTCCAGGCCGACGACGGCCAGCGAGCTGCGGCCCACGAACCTGGCCCCGACCCCCCCGGCCAGCGGCGTGAGGACGCTCACGCGGGTCAACGGCACCCAGCGACCGTGGGCGGGCCAGTCGGTCATCAGCCGCCAGACGTCGCCCGCAGGGGCCGCGACGTCCACGCTGGCCACGAACCGCGTCACGAGCGGAGGTCCGGGGAGCGGACAGGGTCCGGCTCGGCAGGGGGGCTCTCCACCGGCAGCAGCCGTCGCAGCCTGGCGATCTCCTCGTCCCGGTGCACCAGCAGGTCCCGGGCCTCGTCGAGCAAGGCGTCCACCTGGTCCATCCGGTACCCGCGCAGCGCGAGGCCGAAGCGGGCCCGGTCCAGGTCGGACGGGGCTTCCACGGTCCCGTCGAGGACGGGCAGGTCGTCCGGCTGCACGGGTGCCAGCCCGCCGCCGACCGTGCCGAGCGCGACGACCACGACCGCGCCGATGGCGGCCAGGAGCAGGGCGATCAGGAGCAGGTCCACCCGCGGATGGTCCCACGCACCGCTCGCGAGCGCTCGCCCCGCTCAGGCCGAGCGCTGCTCCACGCCGCTCGGCCAGGAGCCCGAGCGCAGCGCGGTCAGCACGTCGAGCATCGGGGGGCGGTCGTGGACCATGACGTGCGTGGTCTCCGGCTGCCACCTGCCGTCGGGGGCCTGGTCGAACTGGACGAGGTCGACCCCGCCGTGCGCGCCCGGCCCGCCGCGGGCGATGGCCCGCGCCAGCTCCAGGCCCGCGGTGCGGCGCGCGATGGTCAGCATGATCTCCTGCGCGGCGACGCCCAGGCTGAGCAGGTCGCGGTGGCGGTGCTTGCGCACCCCGACGTCGACCTGGGCGATGGCGTCCAGGCCCATGCAGGTCAGGGTGTCCAGGAGCAGCCCGACCTCGACGCCGTAGCCACCGGCGAACGGCACCTGCTCCAGCAGCTCGCGGGTGCCGGCGTACTCCCCGCCGAGGGGCTGCACGATGCCACCGAGCTCGGGGGCGAAGGTGGCGAGCGCGGGGCGGGCCAGCAGCTCGGTGACGCGACCACCGCCGGCCCGCTGGGTGGCGGTCTCCAGTCGCAGCGGCCGGGCGTAGAACGCCTTGACCAGGTGGACGCCCTCCGCCCGCAGGATCGGGCCGAGCAGACCGGTGACGAGGCTGGCGTGGACGTCGACCAGGTCGGAGTCCGCGTAGACGATGACGTCGGCGTCGGTGGCGGTCAGCGCCCGCCACAGCACCTCACCCTTGCCGGCACGCACGGGTACCTCGGGCAACGCGTCCTCGCGCGTGATCACGCGGGCGCCGGCGGTGCGGGCCACCTCGATGGTGCGGTCGGTCGAGCCGGAGTCCACGACGACGATCTCGTCGACCAGCGGGCCGAGCCCGGGGCCCTGGCGCAGGGTCAGCGGCTGGAACGCGCGCACGACCCCGGCGACGGTGGCCTCCTCGTTCAGCGCCGGCAGGACGACCGCCACGGTTCGGCCGTCCTTGGCGCGGACGAGGTCGTGCGCGGACCAGGTCACGTCGTGCCAGGTGCGGCGCCGGTACCACCCGGCCAGCCCCGGCACGCCCAGGGCGTCGGGGTTGTCGGGGTTGTCGGGGACCGCTGCGACGGCTGCCGGCGGGACGAAGTCGTGATCGAAGGGATTCATGCGAGTCCTCTCAGGGCTCGTGGGGGGACAAGGTCGCCACGGACCGCCTCGACGACGTCGAGGGCCCTCCGGGTGGCGCGCGCGTCGTGGCAGCGGAAGACGGTGGCGCCCAGCCAGGCCGCCAGCGACGTGGCGGCGAGCGTGCCCTCGAGCCGCTCGTCGGGGGGCAGGTCGAGCGTCTCACCGATGAAGTCCTTGCGGGACAGCGCCATCAGGACCGGGTGGCCGATGGCGACGACCGCGTCGGTCCGCCTCACCAGGGTCAGGCTGTGCCAGGTGTTCTTGCCGAAGTCATGGGTCGGGTCGACCAGCACCGAGCGCGGGTCGACGCCCGCGGCAACGGCCCGCGCCGCGCCGGCGGTGAGGGTGCGGACTACGTCGTCGACGACGCCCTCGGCGCCGGCGCCGTAGGTGACACGGAACGGCCGGGTGCGCGGGGTGGCGCCACCGGTGTGCGAGACGACGTAGCCCGCGCCGTGACGGGCCGCGACGTGGACGAGGTCGGGGTCGTGGCCGGCCCAGGTGTCGTTGACCAGGCCCGCACCGGCGGTGCAGGCGTGCTCGGCCACCTCGGCGCGCCAGGTGTCCACGGACAGGACCACACCCCGGTGGCGCTCGCGGACGGCGGCGACGAAGCCGACCACCCGGTCGACCTCCTGCTGGACGGACACGTCGTCACCGGGTCCGGCCTTGACCCCGCCGACGTCCAGGACGTCCGCGCCGGCGGCCACGGCCTCGTCGACCGCGGCGAACGCGACGTCGTCGTCCAGCTGCCTGGCCCCGGCGAAGAACGAGTCGGGGGTGCGGTTGACGACGGCCATCACCACGGTGCGACCGGGGGCGAACGCGCGCTCCCCCAGTCGCAGCCCGGTGACGGGCGAGGCCTCACCGCTGCGGTCCATGGCGTGAGGGTGACACGGGGGGAACGCCCCGGCACGGGCAGACGGGTGCGCGGAGAGCGATCGTCATCGGGGCGGCGCGATCGTCACCTGGGCGAAACACGGGCGACCCGGCGACGTCACGCGGCGGCGTCGGTGCCTCAGACCCTCGGGTCGGCCTCGCGGGCGGCGACCATGAGGGCGACGGCCTCCTCGGGGTCGTCGGTCAGCCGCAGCAGGTCGAGGTCCTTGGCCGAGATGGTGCCGGCCGCCAGCTGGGTGGAGCGCACCCACTCCAGCAGCCCGCCCCAGTACTCGCTGCCCAGCAGGCACAGCGGGAACGCGCTGACCTTGCCGGTCTGGACCAGCGTCAGGGCCTCGAACAGCTCGTCGAGGGTGCCGAACCCGCCCGGCAGCACGACGAAGCCCTGCGAGTACTTGAGGAACATCGTCTTGCGGGCGAAGAAGTACCGGAAGTTGACGGCCAGGTCGACCCAGTCGTTCATGCCTTGCTCATGGGGGAGCTCGATGCCGAGGCCGACGCTGGTGCCGCCCGCCTCGCAGGCCCCCTTGTTGGCGGCCTCCATCAGACCGGGGCCACCACCGGTCACCACGGCGAACCCCGCCTGCACCAGCAGCCGCCCGACCTGGACCGCCGTGGCGTAGACCTCGCTGTCGACCGGGGTACGCGCCGACCCGAACACCGACACCGCGGGCCCGAGCTCGGCCAGCGCACCGAAGCCCTCGACGAACTCGCTCTGGATCCGCAGCACGCGCCACGGGTCCTGGTGCAGCCAGCTGGAGTCCCGAGGCGTCTCCAGCAGGCGCTCGTCCGTGGTCTGGTCGGGGACCTGACCACCGCGGAACCCGATGGGTCCCCGGCGGTACCAGGGGCCGCCGCTCCCGCGGCGGCGGGTGGCTCCGGCGTCGGCGTTCACGGGGCGAGCCTAGGACGTGGCCGGCGAAGCGACGTCAGCCCCGCAGCCAGCGGACCAGCGCGTCGCTGCAGGCCTGCAGCTGGGCCACCGGCACCCGCTCGTCGTCGGCGTGGGCCAGCTGCGGGTCGCCAGGACCGAAGTTGACCGCAGGCACGCCGAGCGCGGCGAAGCGGGCGACGTCGGTCCAGCCCAGCTTCGCCCTCGGCGGCTGCCCGGCCACGGGAGCTACCGCCTCGACGAAGGCCTGCGCGGCCGGGCGGTCCAGGCCGGGCCGCGCGCCCGGCGCGGAGTCCCGCAGCTCGAGGGAGACGTCGAGCCCGGCCAGCACGTCCTGCACGTGCGCGAACGCCTCCTCCACGCTGCGGTCGGGCGCGAAGCGGTGGTTGACGTGGACGGTGCAGACGTCGGGGACCACGTTGCCCGCGATGCCGCCGGCGATGCCGACCGCCTGCAGGCCCTCGTGGTACTGCAGGCCGTCGACGACCGGGCGGCGGGGCTCGTAGGCCGCGAGCCGGGTCAGCACCTCGGCCACGCCGTGGATCGCGTTCACCCCGCGCCAGGCCCGGGCCGAGTGCGCAGCCCGGCCGCGCGCGACCACGTCCACCCGCAGCGTGCCCTGGCAGCCACCCTCGACCAGGCCCTCGGTGGGCTCGCCGAGCACGGCGAGGTCGGCCACCAGCCAGTCGGGGACGTTGGTGGCCAGGCGGGCGAGGCCGTTGCGATCGGCCTCGACCTCCTCGCAGTCGTAGAACACGTAGGTGACGTCGCGTACCGGCTCGGGCACCGTGCACGCCGCCACCAGCGCCATGGCCACCCCGCCCTTCATGTCGGTCGTGCCGCGACCCCACATCACCTCACCGCCGTCCAGGTCGTCGCCCTCACCGGGGGCCGCCCGCCACGACGGCACGTTGTCCTTGATGGGCACCGTGTCCAGGTGGCCCGCGACGACGACCCGCTCGGCGCGACCCAGGTCGGTGCGCGCCAGCACGGCGTCGCCGTCGCGCAACACCTGCAGGTGCGGCTGGGTGCGCAGCAGGCCCTCGACGGCACCGGCGACCGACGCCTCGTCCCCGGACACGCTCGCGATGTCGACCAGGGCGGCGGTCAGGGCCACCGGGTCGTCGACGGGAAGGTCGGCAGGATGCATCGTCACGCCTGGACCGTACCGGCCGGGCCGACGCGCCCCCCGGGGCTGTCTAGGCTGTCGACCATGAGCCGACCTGCCTCCGGAACTGCACTGGTGACCGTCGTGGACGGGGCCGTCCACGGCTCGGAGCAGGACGGCCGGGTGCTCGACGCCTGGTTCCCTGCTCCCACTCTCGGCGAGGGCGGGGTGAACGCCGCCTGGGAGGAGCGCCTGCAGGCCCTCGCCGGCGCCGACGACGCCCGCGGGGTGCGCCGCGAGGTGCGCACCGCGACCGTCGACCTGGACGCCGCCCCGGTCGACGCCGTGGACTCCTACCTGCGTCTGCACCTGCTGAGCCACCGGGTGGTCCAGCCGCACGGCGTCGTCCTGGACGGGTTGTTCGGCACGCTGTCCAACGTGGTCTGGACCTCCTTCGGGCCGTGCCCGGTCGAGGGCTTCTCCGAGACCCGGGCCCGCCTGCTGGCCGCGCACCCCGGCGAGCGGGTCGTCGTCACCAGCGTCGACAAGTTCCCCCGGATGACCGACTACGTCGTGCCCAGCGGCGTGCGGATCGCCGATGCCGACCGGGTGCGGCTCGGCGCGCACCTGGCCGAGGGCACGGTCGTCATGCACGAGGGGTTCGTGAACTTCAACGCCGGCACGCTCGGCACGTCGATGGTCGAGGGCCGGATCAGCGCCGGCGTCGTCGTCGGCGAGGGCTCGGACGTCGGTGGCGGCGCATCGATCATGGGCACGCTGTCCGGCGGCGGCAGCGAGGTGATCCACGTCGGCGAGCGCTGCCTGGTGGGCGCCAACGCCGGTCTCGGCATCAGCCTGGGCGACGACTGCGTCGTGGAGGCAGGCCTGTACCTGACCGCCGCGACCAAGGTCGCCCTGTTGCCCGGCGCCCAGGACGGGGTGGTCTCCCAGACGGTCGTCAAGGCCAGCGGGCTCAGCGGGGCCAGCGGCCTGCTGTTCCGGCGCAACTCGGTCACGGGCCAGGTCGAAGCCCTGCCACGCATCGGCGTCGGGGTACAGCTCAACCCGGACCTTCACGCCTGAACCGGACCAGCGGTCCGCGCCCCTCCCCTCGTCCGGGGCGCGGGCTCGTCGTCCTGCTGGTGCTGCTGCTGCTCGTGGTCGGCTTCGTCGTGGGCCTGGTCGCACTGGCGGGGCGGCTGCTGGGCCCCGACCCTGCGAGTGCGCCGCAGCGCTGCACGGCCGTGGTCGCGGACCCCGCCGGCGACGGTGCGACGTTCCGCGCGGAGCTGGCCCCGGACCAGGCCGCCTACGCGGCGCTGGTGGTGGGGGTGGCCAACCAGCGGGGGCTCCCGGCCCGCGCCGCGACCATCGGCATCGCCACGGCCATCCAGGAGTCGGGGCTGCGCAACATCGACTACGGCGACCGGGACTCCCTCGGCCTGTTCCAGCAGCGTCCCTCGCAGGGCTGGGGCAGCGAGGAGCAGGTCATGGACCCGCTCTACTCGACGGGCGAGTTCTACGACGCGCTCGTGCAGGTCGACGGCTACACCGAGCTCGACGTCACCGTGGCCGCCCAGGAGGTCCAACGCAGCGGCTTCCCCGAGGCCTACGCCGACCACGAGGGCGAAGGTCGCGCCCTCGCCAGCGCGCTGTACGGCCTGTCCCCCGAGTCGCTGAGCTGCGACCTGCGACCGCTCGTCACCGACGCCGACCGTCCCGCGCCGGACGCTCAGGTCGCAGAGCTGCTGGCCGACCTCGACGACTTCGGCCCCGCCGGCTGGCAGGCCGGTGAGGTGACACCCGCCCGAACCGGTGACGACCCCGGCGGCACCAGCGGCGCCATGGACGAAGGCCGCGCTGCCGTGGTCGTCGACCTGTCCGCCACCGGGACCGCCCAGCCCGACCGGGCCACCTGGGCACTCGCTCATGCTGCCGTCGCGATGGCCTCCGCCCGCGACGTGGTCCGGGTCGAGGTGGACGGCCAGGTCTGGGACCGGTCCCGCCCCGAGGGCGGCTGGACGGCCGTGGAGGACATCGCCGCGGAGGCCGGCGGAGGCTCCGACGGGCCTGCTCCCCCCGCAGCGGGCACGGTCCGGGTCACCGTCGGCTGAGGCGGCACGGGGGCAGCCCGGACCAACCGGACGGCAGCGAAGTCGTCTTCTGGACGCCCGGCCCCGCCGGCCTGGACAGGTCAGCCCGGTCGGCTCAGCGCTGGCCGAGGGCCACGTAGTCCCGCTCGGTGGCGCCGGTGTACACCTGGCGCGGCCGGCCGATCTTGGTCGCCGGGTCCTGGATCATCTCGCGCCACTGCGCGATCCAGCCGGGCAGACGGCCGATGGCGAACAGCACCGTGAACATCTCGGTCGGGAAGCCGAGGCTCTGGTAGATCAGCCCGGTGTAGAAGTCGACGTTCGGGTACAGCTTGCGCTCGACGAAGTAGTCGTCCGCCAGCGCGATGCCCTCGAGCTCCTTGGCGATGTCCAGCAGCTCGTTGCCCTGGGTCCGCTCGAACATCTCGTCGGCCGTCTTCTTGATGATGGCTGCGCGCGGGTCGTAGTTCTTGTAGACCCGGTGCCCGAAGCCCATGAGCCGGACGCCCGGCTCCTTCTTCTTGACCTTGGCCATGAACGACTCGACGGTCTCGTCGGAGTCGCGGATGCTGGTAAGCATCTCCAGGACGGCCTGGTTGGCACCACCGTGCAGCGGTCCCGACAGGGCGTGGATGCCCGAGGAGACGCTGGCGAACAGGTTGGCCTGCGCCGAACCGACCAGGCGCACCGTGGACGTGGAGCAGTTCTGCTCGTGGTCGGCGTGAAGGATGAGCAGCTGGTCCATCGCCTTGACCGTCAGCGGGTCGGCCTCGTAGGGCTCCGCGGGCAGGCCGAAGGTCATCCGCAGGAAGTTCTCGACCAGCGACAGGGAGTTGTCGGGGTACAGGAACGGCTGCCCGACGCTCTTCTTGTACGCGTAGGCGGCGATGGTCGGCAGCTTGGCCAGCAGCCGGACGGTGGAGATCTCGACCTGCTCCGCGTCGAACGGGTCGAGGGAGTCCTGGTAGAAGGTCGACAGCGCAGACACCGCGCTGGACAGCACCGGCATGGGGTGGGCGTCACGCGGGAAGCCGTCGAAGAACCGCTTGAGGTCCTCGTGCAGCAGGGTGTGGCGCTGCACCCGCTCGGTGAACGCCGACAGCTCGGTCTCGCCGGGCAGCTCGCCGTAGATCAGCAGGTAGGAGACCTCGAGGAACGTGCTCTTCTCGGCCAGCTGCTCGATCGGGTACCCGCGGTAGCGCAGGATGCCCGCGTCACCGTCGATGTAGGTGACGGCGGACGTGCACGAGGCGGTGTTGACGAAGCCCGTGTCCAGGGTGACCTTGCCCGTCGTCTTGAGCAGCGCGCTGATGTCGAGACCGTCGGAACCCTCGGAGGCCTCGACCACGGGCAGCTCGAGCGGCTCCCCCGGTCCGGTGATCACGAAGGGGCTCTGGGCTTCGGGCATCGCTGCTCCTGGTGTCTGGCGGCTGGGTCTGGATCGCGGGCGGACCGCAGCCTTCACTCCTCAGGAGCGGCAGCGGTCGGTCCGAGGTTACCGGTTGGTACCCCCGGTGACCGATTTGAGCCGTTCGGCCGCCATCCCGACGTCGGGGTCGGATGCGGTCAGCGCCATCCGGACGTGACGCACGCCACCGGGGCCGTAGAAGCTGCCGGGGGCCACCAGCACGCCGAGGCCCGCCAGCCGGGCGACGAGGTCCCAGCAGTCGGCCCCCTCCGGCAGAGCGGGGTCCCTCACCCACAGGTACAGCCCGGCCTCCGAGCCGTCGACCACGAACCCGGCGGCCTCGACCGCCGCGCGCAGCCGCTCGCGCCGCGCGCGGTAGCGCGCCTTCTGCTCCGCCACGTGGGAGTCCTCGCGCAGCGACACGGCGAGGACGGCCTGGACGGGGGCCGGGACGATCATGCCGGCGTGCTTGCGGACGGCGACGAGCTGCTGGACCAGCGCCGGGTCGCCGGCCACGAACGCGGCGCGGTACCCGGCCAGGTTGGAGCGCTTGGACGCGGAGCAGACCGCCAGCACGCCGCTCAGGTCGCCGCCGGTGACCCGGGGGTCCAGGACGCTGGGCACGCGCTCACCACCGGCCTCGGGGTCCCACCGCGCATCCCAGCCCAGGTCGCAGTAGCACTCGTCGCAGGCCACCACGGCACCCCTGGCCCTGGCCCAGGCCACGACCTTCGCGAGGTGCTCGACCCCCAGCACCCGTCCCGTCGGGTTGCCGGGGCTGTTGAGCCACACCAGACGCACCGACCTGTCCGGTCCCAGCGCGGACGTCGCGTCCGCGGCCACCGGGGTGGCGCCGGCGATCCTGGCCCCCACGTCGTAGGTCGGGTAGGCGACCTGGGGGTGGACCACGGTGTCACCGGCCCCCAGGCCCAGCAGCGTCGGCAGCCAGGCGACGAGCTCCTTGGACCCGATGACCGGCATCACGCCGAGCCCCGGCAGCACTCCGGTCCCGCGGACCCGCTCGAACCACGCCCCGACGGCCTCGTGCACGTCCTGCGTACCGGCGACCGTGGGGTAGCCGGGTGCGTCGGCGGCCCGTGCGAGCGCCTCCTGCAGCACCGCGGGCGTCGGGTCCACGGGGGTACCGACGCTCAGGTCGACGACGCCGTCGGGGTGCTGGGCGGCCCGCTGGGCGTAGGGGCGAAGCGAGTCCCAGGGGAAGTCCGGGAGTCCGGTGACAGGCACGTGGGTGCTACCGAGGCCTGCGCCTCAGGCGTTCTCACCCTCGGCCTGCGGCGGCAGCGCCGCGACCACGGGGTGGTCGTAGTCCAGAGCACCGGTCTTGGCGGCACCGCCGGGGCTTCCCAGCTCGGAGAAGAACTCGACGTTGGCGTCGTAGTACGGCTTCCACTGCTCGGGGACGTCGTCCTCGTAGTAGATCGCCTCGACGGGGCAGACCGGCTCGCAGGCACCGCAGTCCACGCACTCGTCGGGGTGGATGTAGAGCGACCGCTTGCCCTCGTAGATGCAGTCTACCGGGCACTCCTCGATGCAGGCCTTGTCCTTGAGGTCGACGCACGGCTGGGCGATCACGTAGGTCACGGTGGGGTCTCCTCGCGCTGCTGACGGTGGGGGCACCGACCTCGGGTCCGGCTGGCCGTGGTCGGGGTGGCTGTCCATAGGATGCCGGACGTGGAGCACTCTGTCGTCGCCGGGCTGCCCGGCTGGGTCGGTCGGCGTGTCGTCGTGCGGCACCTGCTGCCCGACGGACGCGCCACCGACGCCCTGGGCACGCTGCTGCACGTGGATGAGGACCGTCTACGGCTGCGACGCGACCGGGTGCCGCAGGACGGCAGCGACCCCGAGGTCGAGGTGTCGCTCGGCGACGTCGTGCTCGCCAGGACCGTGCCCCCACCGCCCCCGCGGCGCCCGCGGCAGCCGCCACCGGACGTCCCCTAGACCGGAGCAGGCCTGGGGTTCAGGCGTCCGGGTCGGTCCCGCAGACGATCTCGTCGCCCTCGGAGTAGCGCCAGGTGTTCGTCTCGCGCTTCACCTCGTCCCCGCTGTCCAGGTCGCGCCAGATCCGGGTGGTGTCCACGGTGAAGCCGGTGTTGGCGGCCTGGCCGGTGCACTCGTCGGAGTCGTCGTAGCGGACCCCGCCCTCGCGCACGTCGCGCCGCGAGGACGTCACCGAGTCCACGTCCCAGGTGTCGGTACCCCAGAACGTCACCGTGATCTCACCGCCACCGATGCCTGCCTGGACGAGGATCCCCGTGTCGGTGTCGTTGCGGAAGCGCATGTCCACCGGCGGGCTGAAGTTCAGGGTCGCCTCCCGGCCCACCGGGTAGCGCGAGATGTAGTAGCTGTGGGGCTTGAAGTCGAGCACCTCCAACCCCGCGAAGAACGCCGCGTTGTAGGTCGTCGTCGAGACCTGCGACACCCCGCCACCGACGCCCTCGGTGAACACGCCGTCACTGATGACGCCGGCCGCCTGATAGCCCTTGGCGGTGGTCCGTTCACCCAGGACCTCGTTCAGGTCGAACACGTCGCCGGGCTTCAGCAGCGTGCCGTCGATGGACTGGGACGCGACCCGCAGGTTGTTGGTCCGGGGCGCGTTGTCGGCCGGGTACCGGGTGGTGAACGTCGAGACGACCTCGGTGACTCCCAGCGCCTCGGCGTCGGCGGTGCTGAAGTCCGGTTCGACGGTGGCGTCCTCGACGACGGCGCGGCGGTCACCGTCGGGACCGAGGGCCGGCAGCGCGGCCGCACCGAGCGCCTCGGCCGGCAGGGCCCGCCCGATGGTCCCGGGCACCACGGTGGGGCCCCCGTCGGCCAGCACGATCTCGGCGTCCTCCGCCTCGGTCTCCAGCTCGGGGTCCACCGCCAGCGTGGCCGCACGCAGCGCCTGGGCGTCCACGCCCAGCGCCAGGCTGCCGTCCTCGACGGGGTCCATGGCCAGGGTGGGGCCGAACTGCCGAGGGGTCAGCACGACCTCGCGCTCACCGACCACCACAACGAGGTCGGTGGCCACGGCGGCCTCGGCGACGACCATCGCCGCGTCGACGTCGTCCGCGGAGACCTGGACGGCCACGGTGTCGGCCGGCAGCGGGACGGGTCCGTCGGTGGTGAGCCACATGGCGCGCACCGCCGCCGAGGCCCCCGCCACGTCGACGGCCCGGCCCTCGGCCGGGTCGACCCGGGTGGGGACGCCCTCCGCGAAGGTCACGTCGCCGTCGGCCGCCGCCACGTCCAGGCGCTCGGCGACCGCGGCCACCTGCGTGTCCAGGGCCGTGGTGTCCACGGAGGTGAGCAGGTCCAACCGGCCGGCACCGACGACGTGACGCCACATCCGCGCGGGCGCGAGCGAGAAACCCGTGACCTCGCCCACGGTGGCGTCCAGGTCGACGGCGAGCCCGGACTGCGCCGGGACGATCTCGTCCACGTCGGCACCGACCGACACCTGGACGGGTGCGGTGGCCCGGTCGCCGACCTCGGCCTCCAGCAGGGCGACGGCCTCCTCGGCCGGGCGCCCCCCGATCGCGACGCCCGCAGCGGTCGTGTTGAACGGCACCCGGTCGGCCAGGGCGTAGGCCGCTCCGACGTAGATCCCGCCCAGGGCCACGACCACGGCGACGACGGCCAGGACGGGGCCCAGCCAACCGCGTCCGCCGGCCGAGCCGGTGACGTCAGGGTTGGTCGTCCGGGTGCTCATCGATGCTCCGCTGGTCACGCTGCTGGGGTGGGTGGTCCTCGCCGGGCCCCAGGATAGGTGGCCCGCAGGGGGTCGACGGGCACCTGAGCGGCCACGAACGGGCCGGGGGAGGCAACGATCTGGTCACGGCAGGTGCTCGGACCGTCACGCCGGACCGTCAC
>Ga0105045_10001498_pt1 | contig 19123 bp, 16 predicted proteins | sample MAT02_FD_78089 | JGI IMG/M metagenome (GOLD analysis project Ga0105045, IMG submission 78089) | Freshwater microbial communities from Lake Fryxell liftoff mats and glacier meltwater in Antarctica - MAT-02 (megahit assembly) | ecosystem: Environmental > Aquatic > Freshwater > Ice > Liftoff... | reverse complement strand
CCGTTTATGTAGATGAAATTAAGAGTGGTGCAGTCAGCAATTTCTATGGATTTTATTCTATTTCGCTTACTCCCGGAGTTTACAACATTACGATCACCTATTTGGGTTATCAAGCTGTGATGAAGCAGATAGACCTTCGCGCCAATATTACCGAAAACCTGGAAATGGAGCCCGACCGCAAATTGCTCCAGGCGGTAGAAATTACCGCCGAAAAAGCCAATCAGAAAGTAACGAGCTTGGAAACGGGTGTGGAGCGTATGGATATAAAAAGTATTAAAGCGATTCCACAGTTTATGGGCGAGGTCGATATTATCAGGAGTTTACTATTGCTACCCGGTGTTTCTACAGTTGGCGAAGGTGCTACTGGATTTAATGTTCGCGGCGGAAACATTGACCAAAACTTAATTTTACTCGACGAAGCAACCGTATTTAATTCTTCCCACCTTTTTGGTTTTTTCTCAGTCTTCAATGCCGATGCGGTAAAAGATTTGACCCTCTACAAAGGCAGAGTTCCGGCGCGTTACGGAGGCAGGCTTTCGAGTGTGCTCGATGTAAGGCAGAAAGAAGGCAATAGCAAGGAATTTGGTGGCACAGTTGGTATTGGTCTTATTTCTAGTCGATTAATGCTCGAAGGACCAATTATAAAAGACCGCATGTCCTTTATGATTGCCGGCCGGCGCTCTTACGGCGATATTTTTGCCCCCTTGGTAAATCCCGATTTAAAAGGCAATCAGCTGTTCTTTTACGACATCAATGCAAAGCTCAATTATAAAATAAACGACCGCGACAGGCTGTTCTTTTCAGCATACTCCGGTGCTGACCGATTTAAATTTGGCGAAGAGTTCGAAAGCTTCTGGGGTAATACTACCGCTACGCTGCGCTGGAATCACCTCTTCGGCCCCCGTCTTTTTTCCAATTTTTCAGCAATTTACAGCGATTATTCCTACTCGCTTGGTGTGCCATCCGGCAATCAAGCGTTCGACTGGGATGCCAGCATCCGCAATACTGATTTAAAGGCCAATTTCTCCTATTTTATCGACCCAAAAAATACCATCGAATACGGGGCGCAGGGCACCTTCTACCGGTTTGCACCTGGGGTTGCGGAAGGCGGTTCAGATGATTCCTTCTTCAATAAAATTGAAATTGAAAAAGAGCGAGCTGTAGAACTATCAGCCTATATTAGCAATGAGCAAAAAGTAAGCGATCAGTTTTCCATCATGTATGGCATTCGATACAGCCATTTCTTAAATGTGGGGCCGCGCAACGTCTTTATTTACGAAAACGGTATACCTACTTCCGATTTGGCAATTATCGATACGGTGAGCTACAGCAATGGTGAAGTAATCGCAGATTTTGGCGGATTTGAGCCGCGACTGGCACTTAATTACACTTTTTCGGAGCGCACATCTATGAAGCTCAGCTATAACCGGATGCGCCAATACTTGCAATTGGTCTCAAACACCACGGCTGCCACACCCATTGATGTATGGGTGCCTGCTGGCAAATACGTCAATCCAGCTATCGCCGATCAAATATCAGTGGGTTATTTTCGAAACTTTAAAGAGAATGTTTACCAGGCTTCGGTGGAAGTTTATTACAAGAATTACCAAGACTTATTGGACTATAAAAACAATGCCGAACTTCTGCTAAATGACAATATCGAAACAGAACTCTTACAAGGAAAAGGGAGAGCTTACGGGCTCGAACTTAAAATAGAAAAAGTAAAAGGCCAATTTACAGGATGGATTAGCTACACCTTGGCGCGAACTGAAATCCAAGTAGATGGGATAAATCTCGATGAATATTACCCATCGAACTATGATAAAACACACGATATGAGCGTAGTGGGTCAATACACTTTGAATGATAAATGGCAGTTTGGGGGTTCGTTTGCCTACATGACGGGTCGGCCCATTACCTATCCCGACTCCCGCTACGTGTATGAAGGTATAACGGTGCCGAACTATGTAAATAGAAATGGCGGGCGGACACCAGACTATCATCGACTCGATCTTTCGGCCACTCTCACCAGCCAGAAAAAATCGGAAAAGGTATTTTTCTTCTTTAAGCGGCCAGAAATGTGGGAGAACTCATGGACGTTCTCGCTTTATAATGTTTACGCTCGCCGAAATCCTTACAGCATCTATTTTCAACAAAGCGAAGATAATCCCCAGATTACCGAAGCTTATCGACTCAGCATATTCGGCTCAATTATCCCCGGTATTACTTGGAACTTAAATTTCTAATCGTCATGAAAACTTATCTAAAACTGAACCCGTTCCTTTTCGCAGCCCTTTTCGGAATGGGATTATCGAGCTGTACCGATAAAATTGAACTAGACCTTCCGGAAGGAGAAAGATACCTGGTTGTGGAAGGATGGATTACAAATCAAGATCGTCCGCATCAGGTCAAATTGACTTACACCTCTGCTTATTTTAGCGATGCACCTGCTCCGGTAGCCTCAGGTGCAGAAGTGATTATTGCGGACGATTTAGGCAACGAAAATCTCCTGGAAGAAACGCAGCCTGGAATTTACACCCTTGCTGTAGGTGGGGAAATAGGCCGAACTTACAATTTGCGAATAGCCTTGGCCGACGGTACTCTTTACGAGTCGACCCCTGAGAAATTACTTCAACCCGTGCCAATCGACACCGCGTACTGGGCACTTTCCGACGATGAACCAAATGAAGAGGATGGTGAAGAACCCGATGATATTTACGAAGTATTGATCGATACAAATGAGCCGCCGGGTCCGGGTGATCATTACCAATGGCGAACTTTCCTTAACGGGGTGGAGTTTAGAGAGCCATTCGATATTTTCACTATTTCCGATGAGTTTGTCGACGGCAATCCGATACTCGGCTTTAATATTGCATCGAAGCTCTTCAGTGCCAACGATACAGTGACCATAGTTCAAGAGCGAATTTCTCGCCCGGCCTATGAATTTCTGGCAGCCGTTCAAACGCTGACAGCCTTCGTGGGCTCACCCTTCGATTCTCCGCCTGCTCCCATTGATGGAAACGTGCGAAACTTCTCGAACCCCAAACGAAATGCGCTAGGTTTTTTTGGTGTTTCAGCTACGGATGAAGCAACGACTATTGTTGGGGTTGAGTGAAGCGTCTGTTACTCTCTAAGGCTACTTTATCTAACCTTAGCAGCGCAAACGGATAGGAGTCGCCTTTAATTTAAAGTAGATTCGCCGGTCAGGGCGTATTGCACCAAGTTTGCTCCCATGCGCAAGGCTTGAGTGCGGGTAGTCTCTGGGTCGCCATGCACTGCCGGGTCTTCCCAACCATCGCCGAGATCGCTTTCAAAGCTGTAAAAAAGAAGCAATCTGCCTTCATGGAATATCCCGAAACCTCGTGGGGGTTGTTCGTCGTGTTCATGTACTTTCGGAAGCCCTTTCGGAAAATCGAATTTCTGATGATATACCGGGTGATCGAACGGCACTTCCACCCAATCCTTATCGGGAAAAACAGCTTCAATCTGGGTGCGCACGTAAGGATCCATTCCGTAATTATCGTCGATGTGAAGAAAGCCCCCTGCGAGAAGGTAAGTCCGAAGATTTTGTCGGTCGTTGGCGTTAAACACCACATTGCCGTGCCCGGTCATATGCACAAAAGGATAATCAAAAATTTCCGCACTTCCAGCATCTACAAACTGGGTCTCGCCAATTCGCATTTTGAGTTCTTTCTCGCAGAATGCTGCCAAATTGGGCACTGACGTGGGATTTGCATACCAATCGCCGCCGCCGCGATACTGCAATACTGCGAGCGAAAAGGATGGTTTGGTCTGTGCCTGAATTTGAAAACCGAGATAAAGAAAGGCCAAAATGAAAAGTGCTGACTTTTGAATCATAGCCCAAATTTAGTTTAATACTCCACGGCGCGGCCCTGGTATTGACAAATTTTAGCGGAAAGCTGCGGCCAATGTAATTGCGTAAAGTGCGGCCGTCTCCGTTCGGAGCCGATTCGGACCTAAATCAATGCTTTGGTATCCCGCATTTAATGCGGCTTGCACTTCTTCGGGGTGGAAGTCGCCTTCGGGGCCTATGAGCACGGCTTTTGAGCCTACGCTGATTGAGCTCCAGGCTTCCCGCAAGCTCAACTTCGAGCCGTCGTCAAGGCAGTGGGCGATAAATCCAAAATCGAATTTCTCTTTCAAGAAGTCAGAAAAAGTCATCATGGCTTCCACTTTTGGAATAAAAGCTCGCTTACTTTGTTTACACGCCGCATGTATAATACGCTCAGCGCGATCCAGCTTTATTCGAGGCCGTTCACCGCGCATGGTTGTGATCGGTACAATGCGGTCCACCCCAATTTCGGTTGCCTTTTCAAGTAGCCATTCCAATCGAGAAGGATTTTTTGGTGGTGCAATAGCTAGTATGATCGGGCTTTTGGGTTCCAGCAGAGTATTTTGGTCTGTAATTTCGAGTGAAACATCTTGACCGTTGATCTGCAGCCGACCTTCGAAAGTGGTTCCGTGTCCATTGCACAAGCTTACTTTATCGCCCGATTTGAGTCGCAGTACTCTGGTGGCGTGTTCGGATTCTTCGGGGCTTAAGGTCCCTTGTTTTACGTTGAATTGTGGATCGAGAAAATGATGCATAAAAAAAACCCCGCTGAGTAGGTGGGTCAGCGGGGTTAAAGATACGGCAAGCAGGATTATACCCGCTGACCTATTCGCGGTGATGCTTCGCGAATCTCTTCGCTCACTCCCGATTCGAATTTTTTGAAATTAGCTATGAATTTTTCTGCGAGGAAATTAGCCTTACGATCGTAAGCATCCTTATCGGCCCAGGTAGTGCGTGGGTTTAGTTTTTCGCTGGGTACATCAGGACAAGTTGTAGGCATTGCCAAACCAAATACGTCGTGGGTTTCGTAAGGCACACCGTCCAGTTCGCCCGCTATGGCCGAATTGATCATGGCTCGGGTAAACCGGAGTTTAATGCGGTTTCCTACACCATACTCGCCTCCCGTCCAGCCGGTATTGATCAACCATATATTAGCTCCGCTTTCACGCAATTTATTGGCCAACATTTCGGCGTACCTGCCTGGGTGCAACGGCATAAAGGGCGCTCCGAAGCACGCCGAAAATGCGGCTTGCGGTTCGGTAACTCCTGCTTCTGTACCCGCAACTTTGGCTGTATAGCCCGATATGAAGTAATAAGAAGCCTGAGCTGGTGTTAATTTTGAAATAGGAGGTAATACTCCATATGCATCGGCAGTAAGGAAAAATACATTTTTCGGAATGCCACCACGTGATGGGCTTACGGCATTGTCAATGTGTTGGATCGGATAGCTTACGCGCGTATTCTCTGTAAGCGATTTGTCCGTATAATCAGGCTCCGAAGAATCTTCTATAAAGCCTATATTTTCAAGTAGTGCACCAAACCTAATTGCGCCAAATATTTGTGGCTCCTGCTCTTCGGTAAGGTTGATTGTTTTGGCATAGCAGCCTCCTTCGAAATTGAAAATTCCATCAGTCGACCATCCATGCTCATCGTCGCCGATTAAGCGGCGATTTGGATCTGATGAAAGGGTGGTTTTCCCAGTGCCCGAAAGGCCAAAAAACACTGCTGTATCGCCTTCTTCGCCCACATTTGCAGAGCAATGCATGGAAAGAACATCGTGATTGTACGGGAGAATAAAATTCAACACGCTGAAAATCCCTTTTTTGATCTCCCCGGTGTACCCGCTGCCACCAATAATGGCCATCTTGCGCGAGAAATTTAAAATTGCGAAGTTGGATTGTCGTGTTCCATCAATTTCAGGTACAGCCATAAATCCGGGTGCACATACTACGGTCCACTCCGGCTCATTGGCCAATATTTCCTCTTTCGGCAAACGAAGGAACATATTGTCGGCAAACAGATTGCTCCATGGCAACTCGGTGATTACACGCAAGCGCTTCCGGTAGGTAGGATGATCACACACAGCTGCATCCTTTACATACACGTCTCTACCGGTTAGGTAGGCGCACATTCTATTGTAAAGCGCGTCGAATTTATCGCTTTCGAAGGGTATATTGATATCGCCCCACCATACAGCTTCTTCAGTTATTTTGTCTTTTACGATGAATCGATCTTTCGGCGAGCGCCCAGTAAATTTACCAGTTTCGATAGCCAGCGCCCCCGTTTGGGTTAAGGTGCCCATGCCGAGTAAAAGGGTCTCTTCAATTAATTCGGCAGGACTAAAATTCCAATATGCACTGCTCACTTCGCCGAGGCCTATGGCGTTTAAATCATGATTGTGGGGCACAATTCCGTAATGCGTCATACTTCTAAAAACTTAAAATGAAGCGTCAAAGGTAAGTGTTTTTGATGCGAGATGTAAGAGTCTGTGCTGGGTTGATTGACCGGACTAAATCAATCTAAAGTAATGATTGTGAACGTTTTAAACGAGATTATTTTCTTCCGTCGAAAGTGTCAATCAAACACTTGCTTTGCAGATTTTTGGGATTATTTGGGTTTTGGCTGAAATGGGTGTGTTAAATCCTGGCAGCTTGGGGCGGAATAAAGATCAGTTCAAACCCGCATTAGCCCTGCCATTTTTTGGCGAAAAGAAAAGAACAGAAATACCGAGCCAAATCCAGCCGCCGATTAAAAAAAGTCCGCCAATAGGGGTGATAGGACCCAAAATTGAAGCTGCGGCTTGAATTCCCAAAACGTCGCGAAGGGCCAGTAAGTAAATGGAAAAGCTGAAGGCTATAATTCCAATTAGAAATGACAAGGTGATTTGCACTCGTCGCTTTTTACCAATCACCGGATCGGGTAAGAATTGGATAAATAATATGGCGAAACAATGCCAAACCTGATAGCGCACGGCTGTTTCAAACGAATTTATTTGCTCCACAGTGCATACTTCTCTCAAGGCATGTGCGCCCAAAGCGCCCATTGCAACGGCGAAGGCCAACAAGAAGGAAGCTGCTGCGATCCAAGATTTTTGCATGGCCCAAAAATACAAAAGCCGCTTCGGGCGGAAGCGGCTTTTGAGGGAAATTATCGAAATCGTTTAATTCTTCTTGAGATTCTCCATTTCCTTGTTAAAGGTTTCCTTGAATTTCTCGTAGTCGTAATCAATACGCAAACGCTCATCGCTACCGATTCGGCTGTTTAACTTCCCAAGTAACTCTTGTCCGCTCAATTCGAGAGCCACGTAGTATTTGTAATTGCCATTGGCCGTAACTTTCACAGCCTTTTGGCAAATAGTTTTGGTGCCCTTTAATTCTTGGTCGATTACCTCGCGTGTAAGGCCTTCAAAGCGCTCTTCTACTTCTTCGCGGTTATTGAATTCGCGCGAATTAACATAGTTGTCAATTGTACCTTTTATGGTGGTATTGACTGCAGAAGCCAGGTCGGCGCGGGCATTGCTCAAGGCTTTTTTCTTAGCGGTAGCTTGATCCATACTTTCGCCTAAGCCGTTGGCACGAAAGAATTCGTCGTCGCTAAAAAATTCAGGTCCCGAGCAGTATTCGTTTATCAGCACTTCGCCTTCTGGCGCTTGTACTTCTTTGTTTTTTTTGCAGGCCGTGCCAATGGTAGCAAGGGCTACAAGTAAAAGGGTAGTTCGGGTAAAGATTTGTGCAGATGCTTTCATGATTTTGTTAGTGTTTGATTTACGGATATTCAGAAATTGTGCCAAAAGTTTAACTGGTTTAAAATAAGTCGTTTACGAGCTTTCTCATGAACTCAGATTCAATGTTTCGCTCGAGATTTTGATAAGCTTTTAATCCAGCTCTTTCAAAGTTTAAATCTACGCCTTTCACGTTCGACTGGCTGAATTGGAAGCGTTTTTCTCCCGTGGTTCGTTCTTCGACATTTATGGTGTAGGTAAGCAAAGCTGTATAAAAGCCTTCATCTTGACCGCCGCTATTCGTATTTGAATCCATCGAAATCACCAGGTCGGCTTCGTTTTGGCGATTCACGAAACGTACATTTTGACGGCTCAAACTGTTGGAAACGGCTGCAGAAAGTGGGTTATTCGACATGGGTTTGCCCAAGTTCAATTCCTTACTGCTGATGTAAATTGCCGGAGGCTCGTAAACAATGGCAATTTGGTTTTCGGAGCCACGCATGCTGGTTGTAAGTTTCCGCAAGAAGGGGTCGGTTTGAAAAGCTTCAAACAGTCTGTCGGTATCTATTTGAACCTTCAGATTTCGATCGCCTGCTTTTGGATCAACGCCATTCACCAAAACGTCGGTTCGCCCGTCAGTATTGGTTATGTAGCGATTGCGCACCCTTCCGTAAGCACCAAAATATTCGCATATAACTGGTACGGCTTCATATGGCATTCCATTCGCCGTGGAGCTTACTTTTACTGAAAATTTGTTCGAATACTTGTTCCTTATATTCAAAATCACCGACTCATCGCTTTGAATACGCGCATCGGAAAGTAAATTCTTCAAGCCGCTGAATAGCGCATTGTCCAATAGAATCCGAGACTGCTTATAATCTACGGCGTTCTCTTCGCTCCAAAAACCTTCGATCGCCTGAAGCCCGCGAAGGTAATAATCTACTCCTATGGCATATTGACCTTGCGATTTAGCGGTTTCGGCGCGAGCCAGAAAATCAATGGCCAGAGCCTGCGCCGTTTTCTTCTTCGCATCAAGCCGCGCTGCATAGTCGTCTTTGTTCAAGCGATAATATACCCAATATGCGCTTCCGTCTTCCCATGCATCGACCGCCTCGAAATCTTCGAGATTCAAATTGCTTTGTGTTCGGATAGTTTCTTGGTATTCCTGCTGAATTTTGTAATCTTTTTCCAGGGTGTAAAGCAAGGAGTTGGCGTTTACTTGCACCTTTATTTCTGAAGCTAAATCGCTGAGGGCATTGTCCTTGGCGGTGCGCTGGTAGGAAGTGCCCGCCGTTTTTTGAGCCAACCCAATTCCGGTGTAATAAGCCGAGCTGAAGGGCCGATTATTTACCCAGGTTGGTGGAGGTGAATAGGCCGATTCCGCGATTTCCTTTTTATTTCCGCAGGCCGCAAAAGTGAATAAGCTGATAAGCAGCAGCAGCAGCCCCTTCATAATTTTTGAATTTCCGCGGTTAATTCTGCACTCAAATCATCGGCAAAAGCTTTGCACGCTTCATTGGTTAGTTGTTCGATCGTTTTGATTTCTCTGTTCGAGCGGATCAGTTCCTGAAGCCGTTGTCGGTCGCGATTCGAAGTCAAAATGCCGTTTTCATTAGCGGGAAAAAGTCGAGTTACTTCTCCGTCGTAAGTGGCGTAATACACATTGGAAGTTTCCCTTTTCTCAACTACTCTTGAGAAAATGACGGCTCCCGTTTCGAGCGATATTGCTTTGTATTGGAAGGTCATCGACACTTCATTGTTATTGAAATACTCTCGATATGTAACCGGTCTATAACGCGTTTCGAAATAATTTCTGTCTTCTGCGCTATTGTAAAGCTTTACTTGATAGGATTCAAATCCGGACTTCTCGTTGTATTGTAAGCGGCCGGGTTTAGTGGAATGGCTAATGATTTGGCCGCTTACGATAGCCTTGGCACCCAGTAAATTGCCCACCTGCACGGCGGTGTTCTGGTCAACGTTGCCGCTGAGGCTAATTCGTTGTTCTTTTAAGATCAAGTCAGTATTGTCGCGCTCAATAACTTTTAAAAAGGGGTCGTTGGTAGCTGTTAGATCGCTTACCACAAAGGCTTGCACTCTTTTTTCAAGGCCGCGTTGATTTGTACTATTGGAAAAGGATGCAATAGCAACGGGAAATTGTCCGCGCTCCAGGCATTCTGCTCGCAGTCGCGCCACATCTTTATAATCGGGTGCTTCGGCATAAATTCGGTTGAAGTCAACGTAAGCCTGCCGAAAGAGCCGGCGATCTAACAAGTCGACGGCAGCTAGGTATCTTGGCTCATTGATGGCGATGCGCTGCATGTCTTTTACATCCTTGTAGCCGGGTTCTAGCTTCATGATTTCTGCGAAAGTACGCTCTGCTTGAGAGAATTGTCGATTGCCCATTTCGTCGACCCCCTTATCGTAGAGTTTCTTGACCACTAACTCTTTCGCTTCGTTAAAGTCCCGGGCTAAATAATCGGGAGCATTTAGATTTACGCCTGTGGATGCTACTTTTTCACGGTACTGCATTGCGTCAAGGTAGGCGTACACAGCATCTTCATGCGCCTCGGCCATACGCTTTTTCGTAAAGTTGGAGAGCTTGCCATCGAGCACACGTTGTCCTGCTTTAGCGAGTCCTATTCGTGCATCCACGTTGGTATTGTTGCGGAGTAGCGCGTTGTAGTAAAAGTCCGCGGCATCGGTGTAGAGTCCGGCATCCATTAATTGATCGCCTTTTTTCCCAAGCGATTTAGAACCAGTGCATCCCGCAGCGAAGAGAGCAATAATAGCCACCAGCAAGCCCATAGTCAGGCTGCCGGTGATTATTATTGACCATATTTTATTACTGCTTTTCAATGTAATTATTGAGGTCGTCGATAGATGACTCAAATGTAAACGCATCATTCAGTTTCCAAAAGTTTTGTTTGTCGGAGCAACGGTCGTATGCCGCCTTCGCGAAAGTAAGTTTACTTTCTTCGAAACTGAACAGGCTCATTACATCCTTTATTTGATCAGTACTCATGCAACTGCTTTTGAGCACCTGCTTTGCCGTGGTCATCTTACTGTCTTCAAATGATTTTGAAGTAATCGATGTTTTTGCGTCTGCAAAATCTCTTCCAGCCATCGGGCTGCAGGTAGGTACTTCTCTTATTGTGGACTCAGTAGCCTGCACCGGTTCGCTGTGTCGCACAGCTGGAGCAGTTCTCGTAGGCTGTGGTTCTGATACCGTAGTGGTAACTGTTGTAGTTTCAGTACTGTGTACCGTGGTAGAAGAGCCGAAACCTCCGTCCATAATTTTTACATCGATACCCACTTTCATATCGCCCACACCAATGTCCATTTTCATTTGCTCACCGTCTGCTGCAGTAGTGGTGGTAGTAGTAACGGTGGTGGTTTGGGCTACTGGTTGTTGCACGGTTTCTATTTCCCTTGTTTGCGCTGTGCGCTGTGCACTTGGGGCAGGAGCAGGAGTTGCTGCGTCTGCTGCATCTACTGCAACTGGTGCAGGTGCCGAGCCAATAGCTACCGGCTCTCCAAACGGACGCAGCACATAGCCTTTCTTCGCGAGTTTGATAACAGCTCTCTGCTCCATACCGGGGGTAATCATCACATTTTGCCTTACTGCTCCTTTGCTTGCGTCGCTGAATTGAATGGATACGCTCAGAAATTCGCCCGTAAGTCCTGTAGCCTTTACGTTTGCTTCAGGAGTGCTGTTTACTTTATTACCATTTACCACGAGCGTAAAGGTTTCTCCATTTTCAGAAAACACTTCGAGATTTGATGTGTCTTGAGCAAAGGTAGTGATGCAACACGCTATCAGTGTGATTGATAGGATTGATTGTAACGTTTTTTTCATAGTTATTCTTGTTGACTAATGTAAATGTTGAATTGGAATCTTACAAGGTATATGCCAAAACGTTTTTAACCTTGTACTCAACACTATACTGTAGAAAATAATTTTGGTTTTATTTCACTCCCTGAAAATGAAGAACTTTACCTTCGTCCCCGCAATAATCTAACAAGAAAATGCAAAAAATTCTGTTAATCGGTGCCGGAAGGTCTGCCGTTTCACTCATCGATTATCTATTAAAAAATTCAGCAGTTCACGACTGGCATCTTACTGTAGCCGATGCTAATCCAGAAGCTGCGAGGCAAATTACAGGAAGGCATGATCGGGTAGAAGTACTGGGTTTTGATGCAAACGATTCTGCAAAAAGAATGGAGCTTATTGGCAAAACTGATTTGGTATTAAGTATGTTGCCAGCATTTATGCACCCGCATGTTGCAAAGGACTGCTTGCGTCTGAAGAAGCACTTGATTACGCCGAGTTATATTTCACCCGAAATGAAGGAGATGGACGCCGAAGTGCAGAAGGCAGGCTTAACCTTTATCAACGAATTAGGTGTAGATCCGGGTATCGACCACATGTCGGCCATGCGCATGCTTGATGAGCGCAAAGCAGCCGGAGAGGAGATCACTTGGTTTGAGAGCTTTACCGGTGGGCTCGTGGCTCCCGAAAGCGATGACAATCCATGGAATTATAAATTTACCTGGAACCCACGCAATGTGGTCCTGGCAGGGCAAGGAGGAGCTGTGAAGTTCAAACACAACGACCGTTACAAGTACATTCCCTACCAGAAATTATTTCGACGCACCGAGTACATCACGATCCCTGGCTATGGTCGGTTTGAAGGTTACGCCAATCGCGACTCACTGAAGTACATGGAATTGTACAATCTCCAAGGTATCCCTACTATTTATCGAGGTACGCTCCGAAGGCCTGGTTTCTGTAGGGCTTGGGATCTGTTTGTACAAATGGGCATGACCGACGATAGCTATATCATCGACGATTGCATAAATATGACCCACCGCGATTTTACTAATGGCTTCTTGTCCTATCACGCTGATGACAGTGTGGAGCTGAAATTTATGCAGTATATGCGGCTTGATCAAGATAGCGACTTACTGGAAAAGTTAAATTGGATCGGCATTTTTGATCGCACCCCCATTGGTCTCAATAAGCCTTCGACTCCAGCCCAAATTTTACAACACATCTTAGAGAAGAAATGGAGCTTAAAGCCTGATGATAAGGATATGATTGTAATGTGGCACCGCATTTTCACCCGAAGCTCACCAAATGAACTGGAACGCGAGCTGCACAGCAGCATGGTTGTAGTGGGCGAAAATCAGCTTCATACGGCTATGGCAAAAACCGTCGGACTGCCAGTGGCTATGGCCGCCAAATTGCTCCTGCAAGGAAAAATCGTTCGCAGGGGAGTAGTGGCTCCGATGACTTCTGATTTCTACCTTCCTATTTTAAATGAATTAGAAGGCTATGGCATTCGATTTGAAGAGCGCCAGATTGCTGATCCCGACTTGAAAAACAGATAACTAAGGTAAGACCGCAGAAGCAGCTCCGCCGGCTTCTAACGTTAGGTTTGGAAAGTCGACGGTACCGTCGGGATTTTCGATCATTTGATCGAAATTGGCATCTCCGTATATCGCTACATAGATCAAGTCACCAGCACTCAAGGCGAGCGATTGAAACCAGCTATTATCGTAGTTTAAAGTGATATTTGGCGATAGGGTAGTTCCAAATTCCTGGAAGATGTAATTCTCAGGTGAAACATCCGCATCGGTGCCGAAAAATAACCGGTAGCCTTTCGACTGACCCGTTGGCGGTGGCCCTGGCACTAAAGTCGCGCCTACCACTAAATCGTAGATGGTCGATGCTCCCACTTGAACCGCGGAAAGGTCGAGGGTGAAATTGTCGAAAACCGTCGAAGGCAGCCGTGTAATGGTTACAGTTGGAAATTTTTGGAAACCGTCTTCTATCGGAAATACAGGTTGCGTGTTGCTCACTTGCCAATTTCTTACCGTTACGGTGCTATATCCTTCCTTACTGAAAGTTACTTGATAAAGGCCGAGTGGAGCTCCACCCAAACGGTAAATACCCACATTATCGGCTTGAACCGAGAAACTTTGGAAGCCGACTTCTAAATCGACCGTGATTCCATTTCGTTCATCGTAAAGTGGTTGCTGAAATTCGTTCTGAACTCCCACCCGCCCTGTGATTCCCGTGCCGTTTGGGAAATCGTTAATGGCATCGTCATCGTTGCAGGACGCCAGCATGAAAACCATTGCTATGGCGAAGTAATTCCAAAACTTCATGGAACGCGAAAAATTATACATTGTCAGCGAAGATAAAAACTTTAGCATGATTTACGGGGCGCAAATTTGAGAGATTCCCATATTCTTATGTCAATTACATGTTTAAGTAAAACGGGGCAGTTAGAAAAATGTAGTCGTTGGAATATACATGCCGGCCGAACGCTTCAATGGTTAAAGTAGATTTTTCAACTTCTTTGGAAGTTTTTGCAAACTCAAATAAGATGCGGTTTACGGCCTTTTCAGGCGTAGGTCGTATCTCGCAGATTCTACTCGGGAATAGGCTATGGCGTGCAGCGCTTTCTTCGAAAATAGGGTAGGTATCCGCAGGATAAATTCCAGCGAGCACACCTTCGGGGCTAAGACGCTGTGCCAAGCTGGCCAATTCTTGTGGACTGAGAGATGCGGTATGCCGCGCTTGCGCTTTTGCAAGGTCGGGATTCTTTAGGCTGTTAACGAAAAACGGCGGATTGCAGATTATCAGATCAAATAACTTCGGCCAATCGAAATGCTCCAAGGTAGAATGATGAATCTTTAGTCGATCGCTCCAGGGCGAATTAGAAAAATTCAAACGGGCATCTTCCACTGCTCCCAAATCCAGATCTAGGGCTTCGATTAACGCCGTTGAATTGCGCTGGGCTATCATCAGGGCTAGGAGCCCTGTGCCGGTGCCGACGTCGAGCACATGACTTCTGTTTTTAGCGCTGCACCAGGCGCCGAGCAATACTCCGTCGGTGCCCACTTTCATGGCCGAACGTGATTGGGCTACTTCAAATTGCTTAAAGCGGAAAACGCTCACACCTTATTTATATCGATCAATCCTTCGGGTAAGTCAACAGAAATGAGACGTGCTTTTTTATCAACTCTTTTTACGAAAGCGTCTTGTAATGGAATCAATATTTCGCCTTCGCCCTGCATTACTTGAAGCAAGGGGTTGGTGGTGTAGTCGAGCACTTGAGTCACTTCGCCTATTTCGCCGGCATTCGCATCGATCACTTTCATTCCTGCAAGGTCGTGCAAGTAATACTGCTCATCTGGCAGCGCTGGTAAATCGGTGAGTGGGAGGTAGATTTCCTTTCCGCAGAGGGGGAGTCCCTGGTCTTCGCTTGCGATACCTTCCAGGCTCATCTGCACAAAGTTTTTGTCTTTCAGGTTTAGCGTCGCTATGAAAAACGGATGTAAGTTTCCCCCGATATCGACTAAGATGCGTTTCGTTTTTTGGTAAGCGCGTAAATCGTCTACATCAAAAAAGGCTATAAGTTGTCCTTTAAAACCTTGCGTTTTAGAAATGTATCCCAGGTAGTAGCAGTCTTCGTGGCGGATGATCATGGAGAGAGAAATTTAATAAAAAACCCCGAGCTCTTTTATTGGAGATCGGGGCTTGACAAGTTGAGCATAAACCTTGTTAAAGGCTTTCGCTCGAATGGATTATGATTTTGACGTGTCGTCCGCAGCTTCGTCCGATGCTGGCGCATCGGCAGCAGGAGCTTCTTCTGCGGCAGCTTCTTCTTTTATTTCGGCTACCACATCGTCGGCATCAACAGTTGCAGATGGGCCGTCTTCAGCTTTAGCATCAGCGGCTTGCATTTTTTCTTCAGTCGCTTTTGGTTTTTCGACTACCGGAGTTTCTTCCGCTACTGAAGTTTCTTCTGCTGCTGGGGTTTCTTTTGCTGCTGGAGCTTCTTCCGCTACTGGAGTTTCTTCTGCTGCTGGAGTTTCTTCTGCTGCTGGAGCTTCTTTTGTTGCTGGTTCTTCTACGGCCGGGGCTTGTTCGGCTTCTGCTGCTGGGGCTTCATCTGCCGGAGCTTCTTCCACAACAACTTCTTCCACTACCGGAGCATTAGCTATGGCTATAGCGGCTTCGCGCGCTTTGTTTACATCTTCTTCTGCTTTCATACGCGCTTTTGCGACGTCGGAAGCCGATTGAACCAGACCTTTTTTCTTGTTGTCAATCTTTTCGTTTTTATCTTCCAACCATTTAGCAAAACGCTCATCAGCTAATTCTTGCGTCAATGCACCCTTCAGCACACCACGTTGAAGGTGATTTTTGTAAAGCACACCTTTGTAAGAAAGGATAGCCTTGGCTGTGTCGGTGGGTTGAGCACCTTTAACTAACCATTGGGATGCGCTATCCACATCGATCTCGATGGTAGCAGGATTGGTGTTTGGATTATAAAAACCCAATCGCTCGATGTAGCGACCATCTCGTGTAGCACGTGCATCGGCTACGACAATGTGAAAGTATGGGCGGCCTTTCTTACCGTGACGTTGTAATCTGATTTTTACTGGCATAGATCATTAATTGTTAAAAGAGTTCGAAACTCCGGTCATTAATTAGGGGCGCAAAGATCAACTTTTTCTCTGAATTTCAACAGGTTTTTAATGATTTATTTTTCGGTCGCACCAAGGCCTTATTTTTGTCGGCATAATCGCGAGAAATGAAGGTTCTAAGTAAGATGATTGCCCAAATTGAAATCCTTGTCAAAACAAAGTTTTATGGTGAAGGTACGGGTCACGATTGGTACCATATCGATCGTGTCAGAAGAACAGCATTGCTCATTGGGCGAGCCGAAGGGGCGGATTTAGAACTGGTCGAGCTCGGTGCCTTGCTTCACGATATCGATGATCATAAATTTAATGGCCATGATCTGGAAGCTGGACCCCTCAAGGCAAGAGAAATTGTATTCGCATGCGGCGGCGACGCAGCCTTAGCGGATAAAGTAAGCGCTATCGTTTCTGAAGTAACTTATAGGGGAGCGGAAGTAGCCACCCCCATTTCGAGCATCGAATCGGCGTCGGTTCAAGATGCCGACCGTCTCGATGCTATGGGAGCCATAGGCATTGCTCGGGCTTTTGCGTATGGCGGAAGCAAAGGTAGGTTGTTGCACTCACCCGAAAGGCCGCCCCGTCAACATGAAAGTTTCGAAGAATACGTAGCCGATGAAGGGGCTACCACCAACCATTTTTACGAGAAGCTCCTGCTTTTGAAAGACCGAATGCAGACCGCTACCGGGCGCAAATTGGCAGTAGACAGGCACGCGTTTATGGAAATCTTTCTAAACCAGTTTTTTGGGGAGTGGGGGTAATCCGCCGCCTTTTATTTCCTCATATTTCGTTAAAAACTTCATTTGCCAAAAGGCAGCGAAGACCGCATTTGCCCCTACCTTCATACCCTTAATTTTATTGCTTCAATGCCTTAGCGATTCATTTGTAAACGCTGTTTGTGGCGATTTAATCTACTCTTGGCTACCGGTTCAACCGGCAGTTGTTTTACCACTTTAATGACATCACTCCATGTTCCTCATATTCGATACGGAAACCACCGGCTTACCAAAAGACTACAAAGCACCTGCAAGCGACCATGACAATTGGCCAAGGGTAGTGCAATTGGCTTGGCAGCTCCACAGCGATACGGGGGCTCTGCTATCAGCGAAGAGCATCATCATAAAGCCGGAAGGTTTCACCATACCATACAATGCCGTTAAAATTCACGGTATTACTACCGAACGTGCCGAAGAAGTGGGTCAGCCCCTAGCCGAAGTTTTGGCAGCTTTTGAACTCGATCGGGCGAAAGCCAAATATGCAGTTGGCCACAATGTTAGCTTCGATATCCTGGTGCTCTCGGCAGAGTACGATCGAATGGGTTTGCCGCTGGTTTTCAGCGAAATGCCCGAATTGGATACCAAGGAACTCTCGACGGAGTTTTGTGCCTTACCCAATAGCAAAGGGGGTAAATTCAAATGGCCATCGCTCATGGAGCTTCACCAAAAGTTATTTGGAAAAGGATTTGCCGACGCCCACGATGCGGCCTACGATGTGGACGCAACGGGTCGCTGCTTCTTTGGCCTCATCAAAGCAGGCCAGGTTCCCCTTCCGGAAATAACCGATCTACAAGAGATTAGCTACCAAGCTCCACAGCTTGATGCTGCAAATTTTGCAGATACATCGACCGCAGAGCCTGAAGAACTCACCGACATCGCGAAAACTTTCAAAGTCGATATCTCCGACATTGCTAATCTTCCTTTCGCACATTTGCACTGCCATTCCCAATTTTCTATTCTCCAAAGCACCAGTTCAGTAAAGGAATTAGTCGCCAAGGCTGTGGAATTGGAGATGCCGGCTATTGCGCTTACGGATCATGGAAATATGATGGGCGCCTTTCAATTTGTGAAGGAAGCCTTAAAAGCCGGAATCAAACCTGTGTTGGGCTGTGAGTTCAACTTGTGCTCCGATCGACGCAACAAATCGGTGCAGGATAATGGGGCACAAACCGTGATACTTGCCAAAAATAAGGCGGGCTATCACAACCTGGCAAAGCTCGCTTCCATAGCCTATACCGAAGGATTTTACTACGTACCGCGCATCGATAAAGAGTCGCTATTGAAATACAAAGAAGGCTTGATTGTAACGACAGGTGGTATTTGGGGCGAAGTTCCAAACTTGGTTCTCAATGTGGGCGAGACCCAAGCCGAAGAAGCATTTCTGTGGTGGAAGGAACACTTCGGCGAAGACTTCTACGTAGAGCTGAATCGTCACGGTCTTCCCGAAGAAGATGTGGTAAACACCACTATGCTTGGCTATGCGGAAAAATTCGGGGTGAAGTACTTTGCCGCAAACAATACCTATTATACTAATAAGGCCGATGCCAATACGCAGGATATGCTGCTCTGTGTCCGCGATGCAGAGCAAGTGTCGAAGCCAAAAAAATACATTGGTCGCCGGGGCCGTGAGTTTCGGTTTGGCCTTCCTAACGACGAGTATTACATCAAGCCAGCCGATGAAATGAAACGGCTCTTTGCCGATCTACCCAAAGCGATAGCTTGCGTAAGCGAAATGCTCGACAAGATCGAAACGTATAAACTGGAGCGCGATGTATTGCTGCCGAAATTTGAAATTCCGATCGAATTCTTAGACCCGCTCGATGAATCGGATGGCGGAAAACGTGGAGAAAACGCTTATCTCCGCCACCTTACCTTCATCGGTGCATCGGAGCGCTATGGCGAGCTCGATGAAAAAACGCGCGAGCGGCTCGATTTTGAATTAGCAACCATTGAGCGCACCGGCTATCCCGGTTATTTCTTAATCGTACAGGATTTTTGCGCCGAAGCGCGACGCCGAGGCGTTTGGGTTGGTCCGGGTAGGGGCAGTGCTGCTGGTTCAGCAGTAGCTTATTGCACGGGCATTACCAACGTAGATCCTATCAAGTACGATTTACTTTTTGAGCGTTTCCTAAATCCCGATCGGGTGTCGCTCCCCGATATCGACATTGACTTCGATGATGAAGGTCGGCAGAAAGTAATCGATTATGTAATCGCAAAATACGGCGCCAATCAAGTGGCTCAAATCATCACCTATGGGTCGATGGCTGCAAAAAGTTCGGT
>Ga0105045_10001496_pt1 | contig 19134 bp, 16 predicted proteins | sample MAT02_FD_78089 | JGI IMG/M metagenome (GOLD analysis project Ga0105045, IMG submission 78089) | Freshwater microbial communities from Lake Fryxell liftoff mats and glacier meltwater in Antarctica - MAT-02 (megahit assembly) | ecosystem: Environmental > Aquatic > Freshwater > Ice > Liftoff... | reverse complement strand
GTTGGAATACCTGTGCCGTAAAATATATTGGCGGGCAAGCCAATTACAGTATCTAAAAAGTTTTTGTTTTCTATCAAATACTTACGAATGTGTTGCTCTGCACCACCTCTAAACAAAGCACCGTGCGGCAATACAATTGCCATGGTGCCATTGTCGGCCAAGTGGTAAATCATGTGTTGCACAAAAGCAAAGTCGGCTTTGCTACTGGGGGCAAGTCGTCCGTATTGGCTAAAACGGTCGTCACTGGTAAATAATGGGTTGGCACTCCATTGAGCCGAAAAGGGTGGATTGGCTACAATGGCTTCAAATTGTTTGTCAATATGCTATCAACTTTTCGGCATCTGCCACCTGAGTTTTTGGGACTTTGATATTGCTCCCGCTAAGCACGTTATTTCTTAACATTGTGCCTAACGTGCTGGGCTTGGCGCAGTAGGCGATTTCGGAGATGAGAACCGTCTGCCAGCATTGAACTTGATACGAATCGGACCGCCGAAGCGGCACAAAGCTTCATTTAACCACTGAACCGTCAATTTTTTGTAGGTGCTGTTAGGTGCAGGTTTTATTCTGCCTTAAAGTATTTGTAAACTATACCTGCTAATGCCGCACCTAAAATTGGAATTAGAATAAACAACCAAAGTTGAGATAAAGCCCAGTCACCAACAAATATAGCTTGGCTGATACTTCTTGCTGGATTAACAGATGTGTTTGTCACAGGTATACTTATTAAGTGGATTAGCGTTAATGCCAGTCCAATTGCAATGCCTGCAAATCCTTTTGGTGCTTTCTCGTCTGTTGCTCCTAAAATCACTAGTAAAAACATAAATGTCATTACCAATTCAGTTAATATAGCGGCAACCATACTATATTTTCCAGGGGAATGTTCTCCATAACCGTTCGCTGCGAAGTCGCCAATTGAACTGCCATTTCCTGTTACAATAATGTACAACACAGCTGCCGCAACTATCCCTCCAGCTACTTGTGAAATTATATAAGGCAAGATTTCTTTTGAACTAATTCTACCTCCTGCCCATAGTCCAATTGTTACGGCTGGGTTTAAATGGGCTCCTGAAATGTGTCCAAACGAATACGCAATCGTCAACACGGTTAGACCAAATGCAAACGAAACGCCTAATAGCCCGATGCCTACATTTGGAACACCTGCGGCTAACATTGCACTTCCACAACCTCCCAAAACGAGCCAAAATGTCCCGATAAATTCTGCTAAATTCTTTTTCATCATTTTTTCTATTTTTATTTCCTACTCCTATGGCTTTTCAGTGTTGCCCCGTTTTTTAAAGTGGTTGCTGGTCTCCACTTTTATTTTTGTTTCTAGTCAGTCGTGAATGATTGGCAAGAAATATTAAAGTTGCTTTTTAACTGTCGTGTCTGTCGCTGTGTCGTTTTTTAAACTTGCCACCAACATCCGTATAAGCGCAACCCTTTGCGTTTATTTTAAAAATTTGCGTTTATTCCCGATTTATCGGCAGGTATTTCTACTAATTTACCCAACACGATAAAACGCTCCGCTGTGCTACTGGGCCATACCGCCCCAACGTTCAGCTTCTGGTAGTTTATTTCCTACCTTGTCCTTGCGGTGCTCAGTAGTAACCAGCGAAAACTTCGCCATCCTAACCTTTCCTTCAAGAGGCTAATTTTCAGGCTGTTTACCCAAATTGCTTGTCAGCTTAACGCTATGTAACCCTCACGTTGACGCACAAAATTTATTGCTCCAAAGATAAAAATCTCTTTTCAAACCTCCAAATTATTTTTTTAAGAGATTTTTTTATTTGGCAAAGGTTGCCCCCGTCAGAGGTTGCCCCGCAAAGCCTTTGGCAAACGCATTAACGCGATGGTGGGGAAAGTCGGCTTTTATCCTGTCCTCTTCTTTATGAACGATTTTAGCGGCCTTGATCATGGCAGTTGCGTTTATCACGATATACCGAGTGATAAACGCCATAAAGCTAGCTAAAAAAGCCAAGATTCACTCGTTGTCGGGGTGTTCGTAACGCCAAATGCCAAAGTAGGCGCAGCAGGATGCGAAAGCGGTGGTCTGACCGGCCGCTGGTTTTAAGCTGCCGGCCTGATCAATGCCCCGGCCGGGCCAACCTGCCCATGTACCGCCTGGCGAGTGCCAGCAAACCAAGCTTTACCGCCCGTTAATTATTGTCAGCAACAGACAGTTTTATCCACTTTGGGTTAATTTCGCGTTATTGGACAATGGTGGGGAAGCGGCTGGTTTTCCCCATGAAAGAGTTAAAGCCATTGGCTGGGCCTTGCGCCAATACGGGAGCATTGACCCGGTAGCGGTGCAGGCTTTTGTGGCGCAGCATGGCAACCAATTATCAGGCCTGAGCAAACGCGAAGCCCTGCGGCGGATGGGGTAAGCCGCCAGTTTAATTTTGGTACGTTTTTTTCACCGAAAAATAATTTTATTGCTTATGACCACCTTGGAACAAACCCGCGAGACCAAAAACCGCCGAATCGCCGCCATCATCACATCAGTGTTTTGGGGAGCTGTATTTTTGGTTTGCCTTTTCACCATTGTCTGGTCCCCACCTGATCCGCCCATTCCCGTGTATGGGATAGAAGTGAATTTTGGCGTGGACGAGGCCGGCGATGGCAACATCCAGAACCGCAACCCGGCCAACAAAAATGAGCAATTGGAAGATGCCAAACCCAAAGATCAGGTGGCCGAAGAAACCAACCCCAACACCAAACCGGTCATTGACCCGATAAAACCTACCCCAGTGGACGAAAAACCAGTGGAGGAAACCCCTAAAACGGAAGATGCCAACAGTCCAGACGTGCGCGACGAAAAGCCGGCGGAGGAAAAGAAACCCGTTCAGGAGCAAAAACCCAAAAGTGAGGGGAATGCCAGCAATCAGGGCACCAGCGATAAAAACTCGGCCAACAACAACGGCAATGTGAAGGGGGCAACGGGCGATCAGGGCAAGCCCAATGGCGACCTCAACTCTGACGCGCTGCTGGGCAGTGGCGGTTCTGGGGGATCTTCGCTCTCGATGGAAGGCTGGCGCTGGGATGCCCGGCCGATTGTGAACGATGCGTCCAGCGAAGTGGGCAAACTCGTCTTTGAGGTCAAAATTGATAATGAAGGGGAGATTATTTCGGTCAAACTGGTGTATCGCTCCGTGGGCCGCGAAGTAGCCAATAACTATGAGCAGGCCGTCTATGACCTCACTTTCAGTCCATTGGCCAATAATAAGAACCCTGCGGCCCAAACCACCGGACGGATCACCTTCGTGATCACCGCCAAGTAGGGCCGCTCCAACTTACCAAGCCCCGAATCCGGGCAAAACCGTCGGTCTGATTTACTTTCGCTTAAGCTCAACCCGCTGGAGGCTGATATTTTCCACCGGGTCAATTACGACGGGCACTTTCTCCACCCGCACCGAGCCTGGATCAAGGCCAAACCATTGGTCTTCTTTGTTGAGGAACTGAGTGATGAAAAAGTAGCTGTCCATGATAAATTTATCGCGGGCCGGGAAAGCGTTTTCGTAGGAGAGCACCCTTTCCAAGATAATAAATTGGAAATCGCCCGCAATATTTTGCTCGCGCAGGGAAGAATAGCGGCTGCGGATATCGACTTCGCCACGTTTCACCATATCCTCGATCACCATGCGGAAAAAGTAGTTGATCCGCATCTCGACCCGGAAGCCCAACCGAAAAGTGACCCGGATGATGTCATTGGGCACAACCACATCAACAATGTACTCCATTGTATAAGGATCGTCGGTAGTGTCCACGTGGACAAACCAGTAGATATCCGCCCGTTTGGGGCTTTGCTCAAACAAGGAATACATCGTTTTTTTCTCGATCTCATCGGCTTGTGCAGCCCCGGTCATATAGACCAAATGGGTAGAATATTTGGCCACTGACATATCATTGCTCAACTGTTTGAGCGGCTCCACGTATTTGCTGAACTTCACATATTCGGTCATGGTGCGTTTGATTTTGCTCCCTTCGCGCCAGATGTACATCACCATCACCAATCCCCCCGCAATGACCAATGATACCCATCCACCGTGGGTAAATTTCATCAGGTTGGCCAGCAAGAAAGAACCCTCTAAGGCCAAGTAAACGATCAGGAACAGGCCAATCCACCCTTTGGGCAAGCGTTGGCGGTATAGGTAATTGCTCAGCAAAATGGTGGTCATGAGCATGGTGAACGTAATGGCCAGGCCGTAGGCGGCTTCCATATTGGCTGATTCACGGAAATAGAGCACCACGCCCACGCAGCCGGCCCAAAGCAAATAATTCACACTTGGCACATACAACTGGCCTTTCATGTCACTTGGGTAACGAAGCTTAACTTTTGGCCAAAAATTGAGGCGGACGGCTTCGCTGATCAGGGTGAAAGACCCGGTGATCAAAGCTTGGCTGGCGATGATGGCCGCCATAGTGGAAATGCCAATGCCCGCGATCAGAAACCAATCGGGCATGAGGGCATAGAAAGGGTTGCCCCCGGCAATCTCGGGGAGCTTGCCACCCAAATGCTCCAACAGCCAAGCACCCTGCCCAAAATAGTTGAGCAACAAACAAATTTTGACAAAGACCCAACTGATCTGGATGTTCTGCCGCCCACAATGGCCCAAGTCCGAATAAAGGGCTTCGGCCCCAGTGGTACAAAGGAACACCGCCCCCAAAATCCAGAAACCACTCGGGTACTCGGTCAGCAGCAGATAGGCGTAATGGGGACTAAGGGCCGCAAAAATACCGGGTTCTTTGACGATCCACCCCAACCCCAAAATGGCCAGCATGGAAAACCAAACCAACATCATGGGACCAAACGCCCGGCCCACTACCGAAGTGCCAAAGCTCTGGATCAGGAAAAGCCCCGAGATAATGGCGATCACAATGGGCACAGTGGGCAGGTCGGGATAGATCAGCCGCAGGCCCTCAATGGCCGAAGCCACCGAAATGGGCGGGGTGATGATGCCGTCGGCCAGTAAGGTGGCCCCGCCCAGCATGGCCGGCACATAGAGCCATGCCCCCCGCTTGCGCACCAGTGCGTACAGCGAGAAAATGCCCCCTTCCCCGTTGTTGTCGGCCCGAAGGATGAGTACCACATACTTGAGCGTGGTTTGGAGGGTGAGCGTCCAGAACACACAGGACAGCCCACCGTAGATCAGTTCGGTGCTGATGGGATAATCGCCAATGATCGCTTTAAAAACGTAGAGCGGGGAAGTGCCAATGTCGCCATAGATGATACCTAGGGTGACCAATAGCATTCCGGCCGAAACTTTATGGTCGTGCTGACCATGTTGATTGCTCATGACCTAGTTGAATAGTGATATGCAAAAGTTGGAAAAGTTGGGGAGAAAACACCCTAATGCGATTTTTTTTGCGCAATCTTCAACTTTTTGCCGCCAGTTTTGTTCAGTTTGAATAACTTCGTTCAGCCCATTATTTGTCAATGAACCCCAAATTGCCCGTTGGCATAGACGCAATGGCGTTCTATGTGCCCCCCATTTACCTTGATCTCCAAACCCTGGCCCCCGCCCGCAATCTTGACTATGACAAGCTCAGCAAAGGGCTGGGAGTGCTCAAAATGGCCCTGCCAGATACTTGCGAAGACGCGGCGAGCCTGGCGGCCAATGCCGTTTGGAACCTGATCACCCGCTATGAGATCGATCCCAGCACCATTGGGCGCTTGTACGTGGGCACTGAATCGGGGCTGGATGGATCCAAACCCATTGCCACTTATGTACTGGAAATGCTCAATGCCCACTGGCAGAAAGAAAACCAGCCGGCCAAACAATTTACCAGCCGCTGCGATGCCCTTGACATGACCTTTGCCTGCATCGGCGGGGTGGATGCACTGCAAAATACCCTCGACTGGGTGCACCGGGGCCAAGGCCGCGTGGGGATCGTAGTCTGCACCGATTATGCCAAATACGACAAATTTTCGGGTGGGGAATATACCCAGGGCGCGGGTGCAGTGGCCATGTTGATCAAACAAGACCCGCGCCTGCTTGCCATCAGCGATGTGTGGGGAGTGTCCACCAAGAGCGAGCATGATTTTTTCAAGCCCGGTTACAGCGAAACCCCGGTGTTTGATGGCCAATTTTCCAATGCTTGCTACCAAACCCGCTTGGCCGATGCTTACGCCGATTTCACCAAACAAGCAATAGCTGCCGGGCTGTATGCCCCCGGCCAAATTCTTTCCGAGGCTTGGCACAGCCTCATTTTCCATTTGCCCTATGCTTTTCACGGTAAGCGGATGTTTCCCGAAATCTTCGTGGCTGAGCGCCAGCAAGACCCGGGCAACGAAACCTTGGCCGCGCTGCTCCAATTGGAGCCGGGTGCGGTCAGCCAGCTTTCGGCCGCTGATTTGGTGAAAACCGTTGCCAAAAGTGCGGCCTATGCTGATTTTGTTGCCAAAAAAATCGCGGCTGGGCAACTGGCCTCCGCCCAAATTGGCAATATGTACACTGCCTCGATCTTTATGGGCCTGATGAGCTGCCTCGAGACCCACTATGCGCAGGGCCAAGATCTGACCCACCAAAAAATCGGGTTTTGTGCCTATGGCAGTGGCTCCAAGTCCAAGGTATTTGAGGCGGTCGTCCAGCCCGAATACCGGCAAATAGTGGCCAAGTTTGAGATTTTTGCTGCGCTGGCCCAGCGGCAGCCCATTGATCTGGCCGAGTATGAGCAGCTCCACGACAAAGCCCTCGACCGACCCTTGGCCAGCCATGCCCAAAGCTTCGTCTTGGCCAACATTGCCAGTGAGCCGGATACTTTGAAAGGGGCCAGGTTTTACAATCGGGCTTGAGCCAAAGTGCTGCTCAATTACCATATTCCTTCGGGGAGGCGCGGTTTGTGGATGGGGTTTTGCCGTGTTGTGGGGACTGATAGGCGAGATGAAAACCGCGCCCTTAGCAAAGATCACTCATCCCAGCTTACATTCATTTAATCGCCAATTCAGCCAATAACGATAGAAAAATAGCCAAGGCGATTGGCCACTCTAAGCATCCAGTTCGGATCGCTGGCGTTGCATGGTCACTACGGCAGCGCGGCCCACGCCTCCGATCGGTGGGTTGAACTTGCGCACGCTCACGCGCACGGAAATCACGGTGGGGAAATCGGCAAAAACCCGCAGCAAGATATTATAGGCCAAGTGTTCCAGTAGTTTGGCCGGGCTGTTCATTTCATTCTTGACAATGTTGTAGAGCAGTTCATAGTTTACCGTCTGTTTCAGCTTGTCTAGCATGGCCGCCCCGGTAAAATCAGTGCCCACGGTGATATCTACCCCAAAACGGTTGCCGATTTTTCGTTCTTCGGGATAGAAACCGTGATAAGCAAAAAACTCTAATCCTTCTAGCGAAATCGTATCTTGGAGCATGGGAAAGGCGGCTGGGTTTGCCGGCAATTAATCGATTGATGAATAATTTTCGGCAGTTGGGCACAATGGGATCAAAGCGAATCGAAGAACGAGTCGTACGCACCCTTGCTTTCTTTCCCAGTTACCACTTTTTCGGCCACGGGGCTAAAAGATTCATTCCGGCTGGCCGGTTTGAGCAATTGGCTGCTTTGGTCAATGTCCTTCACTTCTTGCCGGACGGTTTCGTTGACCTGGGCCATAGACTGATTTGCTTTCTTTACCTCGTCCTCATAAAATACCGTGCGCTTGTGGGCTTCCACTTGCTCAATCTTCACCACCGTGTCCTGAATAAAATTGCGCATCTCGTTGATCAAGGTGTCGCGCTGCTTTTCCAGCAAGCGGCAACTGTAATCCATTTTGCGCATCTCTTCCCGCATCTCATTAAAAGAGTGGTACACCTGTTGGTTGGCGTTGCGGATCAAGGTCTTGGCTTTCATCCGCGAATCTTCCAGCAGTTGGTTGGCCTTGATCTGGCTTTCGTACACGATAAGTTCGGCCTCTTTCTTGGCATTTTGCCGGGTAATGTGGTTGCTGTCCTGTAAGTCTTTCATTTGGCGCAGCAAGGTCGATTCTATTTCGCGCAAACGGTTCAGCTCCTGGGTATTGGCCGCCAGTTTACCATCCATCTCGTTGTTGCGCTGGAACAGGGTTTCCCACGCTTGGGAGAGTGCCTGCAAATAGGCATTCACGTCCTCCTTGTTGTATCCGCCAAAGGTGACTTTCTCAAACTGCTTTTTCCGTATATCTAACGGAGTAACCTTCATAGGTTTTGATGGATTATAGAGATTAACAAATCGTGGAAAAGGTTATTGACGGCTAAATTGAAACAAAAAATTGGGTTTTCCAGTTTCCGGGGAAAATTAGCCCAAAAAATAGGATTTAGCAAATATCATGCAATAAATTTGTCCATTTTTCATCTTGGGCAGCCAAAAGGTTTACCATTCCCAAACGGCAAGGCTCCGATCATCGGAGGCCGAGACGAGTTCCCGCGCCCCTGTCCAGTGCAGTTTGTTGACCGAAGTGCCGTGGCCGGCATACCGCGCCCGGTCGATCACCTTGCGCAACTGCCGCTCGGCGGTATCCCAGAGTTTGATCGATTTGTCCTTGCTGCACGTGGCAAACAGTTGGCCATCGGGCGAAAAGGCAATGTCATTGATGGTGTACATGTGGGCCACAATGTCGGCCAAAGGCCCGTAGCCAGCCCCGGTATCCCAGACTTTGAGGTGCGCATCGCGGCTGCCACTGAACAGGGAGCCGTCGGGCGAGTAGGTCAGCGCAAAAACCGAGTTGGTGTGGGCCGCCCAGTCGTATTTGACCTGTCCGCTGTCCAGATCCAGCACCCGGATGTGGGCATCGGAGAAGCCACAGGCCAGTTCGCGGCGCTGGGGGTGGATGGCCAAGCTCCGCAGGCTCTGGCCAGAAAGCCGCAGGTGGGCCAAAGTGGTCAGTTGGTCCGCATCGAGCACGGTGAGCACGCCCTCACCCGTGCCCGCGTAGATCTTGCCCTCAAAATGCTGGAGGGCAAAAATGGCCGATGCCGTGATCTTAGCCGATCGGATGGCCTGCTGCCCGGTCAGGTCGATCAGGTGCACGCCCTCGGTGTTTTGGCCGGCCACGAGCCGGTTTTGGCCCTCAATGTAGCACAGGGCATAGACCGAGTTGCCCACTTTGGCCAACAGCTTGCCTTCCTCGGGCCGATCCAAATCCCATTGAACCACCAGTCCATCGCCCGCCGCCGAAAAAAATTGGCGCGGGTGGCCCGACTTTTCCAGGGCATAGACACAATCACGGTGGCCGGTCAGGGCCGTTTTCTTCTGGACAGCTAGCAAAAAAGTAAGAATTGGTTTCGTTTTATTGGGCCAAACAAATCGCCCACCGATCGCCACTTTTCCCATTTGGGGTGGGTAAACCGAAATGAGCGCACTGGATAAACTGGGACTGGGCTGGATTGTTGCCCTTTTGCCACATAAAAAAAACAAAAAATAGCATTGGTTTAACAATTTTTAAGTAACATTATGGTAAAGTAAGAATGGTCAAGGCTTAATCACATCCAAACTAAAAAAGCGAACATGGAAATTCAAGAGAGAGTCAACAATTTGGCCCTTACCGGCTATCAATTTAATTTAAGCTATTGCATCAGCCAAGGCTATGACGTGTTCAAGCAAAACATTGGCGGGTTTGTGCTCTACACATTGGTCTATTTTGGCGTCTCGATAGCACTGGCGTTTATTCCATTAGTGGGGAGCTTGAGCGCGGCCGCGCTGGGTTCAGCTCTGAGTGCAGGACTTTTTATGGCTGCCAGAAAGATAAAAAACGGTGAAACCGTGGAGTTTAGCCAGTTTTTTGATGGGTTCAAGCTCGGGGCACCCATCTTTTTGGTCGGCTTGATCGTGCAGCTCCTCACAGCAGTCGGGCTGCTTCTTCTGATTATCCCCGGCATTTACTTGGCGATCGCTTATGCCTTCGCCAGTATGTTCGTCACTTTCCACGGCATGGATTTTTGGCCGGCCATGGAAGCCAGCCGCAAAGTGATCGGCAAGAACTGGTTCGGCATGCTTGGTTTTTTCTTAGTGTTGGGCCTGATCAACGTGGGTGGGGTACTTGCGTTGGGCGTAGGATTGCTGGTCACTTTCCCCATTACACTTTGTGCCGTGTATGTGGCTTTTGAAGAAGTGGTGGGCACGGGCGATGTGCTAGAAGAGGAATTTTAAGCTGCGGGTAGCCTAAAACTCGGTACTTTCACTTGTGTGATGGCCCCGTGGGATAGCTGGATGATTGGCAGAAAACCAATCAGGCCAGTCCCACGGGGCTTTTGCGGTTTAGCCCGCCAGCCGTTCCATGGCCCGAATCCAGCGGTCGGGCAGGTTGCCGCTCGTGGCCAGCTCGAAGTCGGCATAACTGCAGGGCACTCGCAACTGGGGGCCGTAGATATCGCTCTGGGGGGCGGAGAGGGCAATCTCCAGCCACCATTTCTCCACCATTTTATGCTTCAAGAACACCAGTTCGCCCGGCCCAACGGGAACGGTATATCTAATAAAATAAGCTTCATTGGCTGGTTCGAGCGGCACCCGGTGGTAAAAGCCCTCCAAAAAATACCACGCCATGACGGCCAACAAAGCGCCGGTTTGGCCATACGGATCAGCATTGGCATCGTAGCCGTACAGCCCGCAGGAGGTCAGGTGCTCGCCCGCCCCGGCGTACCAGAGCAGTTGGCAGGCTTCTTCGCCCGAAAGCCCAAATGGGTGAAATGCCCGGTTGGCGGGGGCATCGGCCCGGCGCACGGCCGCCAAGTCAAAACTGAGCATATCGGCCCCGCGCAGCAACGGTTCGGCCTCGCGGTAGTTGTCGCGCAGCTTGCCGACGCTCATCAGATCGGCCCCGATTTTCTGGAACAGGGCCAACTCTTCGTGACTGGTGAGGTACTGCTGGTAGCCAATCAGGCTGACCCCAAACAAATAATTGGGCTGGTGGGCCAAGATCCGTTGCAAGTGGCTTTGCCCTGCCAAGTCGGGCTGGCAATCTATCTGGGCCACAGTCACCAACTTGGATCGCGCCCCGTGGGCGAGGTATTGGGCAAAATCGAGTTCGTGCGAATCGGCCAAGATGAGCGGGATGACCTGTTGGCTCAGCAAATATTCGCACACCTCGCGCAAGCGCAGGAGGGTCTGCTCGCGATCGGCCCCGGGGCGCAGGTTGCCAAGGTCGGCCACCCGGTAATGGTCGCGGCCCCGCTTGAGGGCATAGAGGTGCTTGCGCACCACATCGGCCCCATTTCCATTTTCATCGGCTCCAATCAAGACGATGTCCAAGTCTTTCCACTTGGGCAAATGATCAAAATCGGAGTAGATAACGGCTCCCAAGCTCTCTGGATCCAGCGGAAAATCCAGCACAAGTTCATGCGCGCTGTCAAGAAATAGTCGTAGGTTCATGATGGTATCATCCTTGGACAAAATAAATCGACCCAAAGCAGGTCAGTATCAATTGGTAAATGCAAAAACAAGGGCCGTCAAATTCATTAGGCCCCCAAACGGGTCTGCTACCCCGATAGCCAAACAAAATTAGGTTGCTATTGATGGGATCCAAACCTGATCGCCATGTCCCAAATTAACGTGGGCCTTTGCCTGATCGCGGTGCGTTTTGAAAAATTATGTCAAATCTTGGCCTAAATTTGTGAGGTTCAGCGGGCAAAAGTACCATTTCCCAAAGAAAAGCCACTTTTTAGTCATCCAACTATCAAAAACGCGAAACAACATGGCAAATCGCTACTTTCTCCTTCTAGCACTGCTCTGGGCAACCACCTTGGCCCAAGCCCAAGAAATAGACTCCACCTATCTCCAATACGGGACTATGCTGCGCCTGCGGTTGACCAACGCGCCCTTCCCCGACAATGCCCGGGCGGAGGGGCATACGTATGAGGACACTGTGTACCCGGCCGCCCGCCATTATGCGGACAGCACGGTTTTGGTGTTCGTGCCCAAAAAATTTGCTCAACGGAGCGCCACCGATCTAATCTATTATTTTCACGGCTGGCGCAACAATGTGGACAGTGCATTGGTGAAGTTCCACCTCCTCCAGCAGTTTGTCCAGTCGGACAAAAACGCCATCCTCATCATGCCCGAAGTCGCCAAGAATGCCCCAGACTCGCACGGGGGCAAGCTGGAGCGGGTGGGTGGTTTGGCGGCCCTGACCAACGAAGTGATGAACGAGCTCGTCCAGCGCCAGCTCGTCAAAGCCACCAAAGTGGGCAGCATTGCCTTGGCCGGCCATAGTGGGGCTTATCGAGTGATGGGTTTCATGGCCCAGCAGGGCGGTTTGCCAGTCAATGAGATTTTTGTGCTGGACGGACTGTACAACCAGTTGCACAAATTTGCCCATTGGTTGGAAAAAAATCTCAAGGCCCGATTTATCAATATTTACACCGAAAATGGGGGCACCAAAATCAATTCCGAAGAACTAATGGCCGATTTTAGGCAATGGGGCCTCGATCCGGCTTTTTACAAAGAATTGGATGCGTCGCTGGCCGACTTGGAAAAGAACCGCATCATTTTTCTCCAGAGCACCTCCGGCCACGACGAAGTGGTGTACAAAAACAATACACTCTATAAATTTCTGGCAACCAGCCCCAATTTGAGGGGTTTAGATTGATAAAAGCGGTCTTTTCTTGGTGTAGCACCTTAGTTTTGCACCATGTTAAAAGACTACCTGACCCTGCATTTTTTGGTGTTCCTGTGGGGATTTACCGCCATATTGGGCCTGCTGATCAGCCTGCCGGCCGTCGAGCTGGTGATTTATCGCACTTTATTGGCCACCGTGGGCGTAGGGGCTTTGCTGGCTTGGCACAAAGTGGATTGGCGGTTGTCGGGCCGGGCCACGCTGGGCCTGCTGGCCAATGGTGGCCTGATCGCGCTGCACTGGATCTTGTTCTTTGCCTCGGCCCGGGTGGCCAATGCGTCGGTCTGTTTGGCCGGGATGGCCACCACTTCGCTCTGGGCATCGCTGATCGGGCCGTTGCTCACCCAAAAAAGCGTCAAATGGTACGAAGTATTGATCGGGGCCGTGGTCATGGCGGGACTGTACCTTATCTTCCATTTCCAGTTCAACCAAGTAGTTGGCCTGCTGATGGCCGTGGGATCGGCTTTTCTGGGGGCGCTCTTCACCGTGCTCAACAGCCAATGGACCCAAAAATACCACCATTACACCATCACGATGTATGAAATGGCCGGGGCTTGCTTGACCGCCCTCTTGTTCCTGCCCATTTATCAGGCTACTTTGGCCGAGGGGGGCCAGCTGCACTTGGTGCCGATCGGGACCGACTGGCCCTACCTTGGCATCCTCGCCCTGGTTTGTACTGTGTATGCGTTTTCGGTATCGGTCGAGCTGATGAAGCGCATCAGTGCCTACACGGTCAACTTGACGGTAAACCTCGAGCCAGTGTATGGCATGGTGCTGGCCGCACTTTTTTTCAATGAGCACCAATACTTGCACCCGGGATTCTACGGGGGCGCGGTAGTGATTTTGATCGCCGTGCTGGCCTATCCGCTGATCAAAAAGTGGGACGACAAACGGGCCTTGAGCAACTAATCGGGACAGCGAAACTACATTCTTTGTCAGCCAAATTCACTAAAAAGTCCTTGAAAAAGAAGGGGCTTAGCTTTATTGCCAACTAAACTGGCTGAAAAATAAAAGTACCCGAAAAGGGGGGGAGAATGGCCATATAAAACGGCTGGTGTTCGGGTTGAGCCGGCTAGTTTATACTAGCGCCCAACCTAAGCGTATACCCAAAAACAGGGCACGGATCAGCGAAGTCCGTGCCCTGTTTGATGCTCGATGGCGGGGTACTATTCGGCTTTGTTATCGTAAGCAAAGCCTTCGGCCAAGAAACGGTATTTGTCAAAAATCTGGCGGACTGGGCGTCTGAGGTAGCGCTCACCATTGAACAATTGATTACCAAAAATGCCCGAGGCGTAGCCCTGCCACACGGTACGCTGTTGCTTGCCATCGAAGAGCAGCACCAGCAGCGTCCCTTGCCGCAAGCTGTATTTGATCGGATCATATTCTTCTTCTTCATCCTCATTGCGGGCCCACTCCTCAATACCGGGTTGGTTATAGCCGGTGAAGCGCAGGTCATCAAAAAATACCCGGTAAGAGACCAGCAGATCGGGTTTGCGGTCGGTCTGCTTGTAGCCGAGCAGTTCCATTCTGAACTTGATCTCATCGGCTATCATCTTGTTTTGGACATTCTCTTCACTATTGGGGCTAATGTCCTTGACAAAGTCAAAGGTCTTGTACTTCTTGAATTTACCGTAATAGCTGTAATCTGTCTCGACGGTGTAGCGTTTGCTGCTCATACAGGAGGCTGTAAGTACCAGCAAAAAAAGACAAAGGTTGATAGTGTGTTTCATAAATTGTAACAGTTATACATTTTTATAACAAGATTGAACTGATTTTAGAGATTTTTAAGCCTGATTAACTTGATTTCCAATGATTTATTCTTTTGGTGAGCACAAAACCAAACGAGATCGAGTATAGTTACAAGATTTTGTCTTGACAAGTTGCCACTGCACTTAATATTCATTTTGATTGCCAATTTTAAAGTTAGACAATTTATTGGCAATAACCCCAAGTTTTGGCTTAAACTTAGGTAAAAAAAAATCTGCCCCATTTTGGGGCAGATTTTTTTGGCTGGTTCGGCAGCTTGTGTGGGCCGGCTTTCACGCCACTAACTGGTGTAGTCAACAATGATCTTGTAAATATCATTACCGAAAACAAACACCATCAAGGCCAACAGCAAAACCATGCCCACTTTCTGGGCATTTTCCAAGAATTTATCGGAGGGCTTGCGGCCCGAAACTATCTCATAGGTCAGGAACACCACATGGCCGCCATCCAAGGCTGGAATGGGGAGCAGGTTCATAAACGCGAGCACCATGGAGAGCAGGCCAGTGAGGGTCCAGAAGCGGATCCAGTCCCAAGCCCCACCAAACTGCTGGGCAATGGCCAACGGCCCACCGAGTGACTTGGTGGCCGATATCTCCCGCCGAAAAATCTTGCCAAAAGCTTGGAGCTGGAGCGAAACCACATTGAATGCGTTTTGGGCCCCTTTGGGGATGGATTCCAGAAAACTGTAATACTCTTTGGCGTACAACATATCGTGCTCGAGAATGATCCCGATCACGCCCTCGGTAGGCACCTGAACTGGGATTTCCATCTCGCGATCGCCCCGGCGCACCCGTAAACTGACCTCTTTGTTCTTGTTTTTGACCATCAGTTCACGAAACACCCGGATTTCCTTGGTCTCCTGCCCGTTAATGGCCAAAATCACATCCTTTACGTTCAACCCCGACCGGCGCGCCGCTGATCCCCCGTTTATTTGCTCCACTTGCAGGGGATATTTGTCGTACATGGGAGTGGCAAATTCCATTTCCTTCTTGCTCATCCGATCCATCAGATCAACCGGGATGGGGATTTTGATTTCTGTCCCTGCCCGTTGAATGGTGTAGTGGCTGCCTTGTTCAAGAAAAAAACGGGGATTGTGGATGTCATCAAAATGAACCAACGGCTTGCCGTTCATGCCCACTATCCGATCGCCATCTTGCAAACCGATCTCTTTTTTGCCCAGATCAGTGGCGTGGATGCCGAACTGGTTCACCTTATCGATGGGGATATACCGCTCACCGAGCAGATATGTCATAAATACAAAAATGATGATGCCCAAGACCACGTTCATAAAAATACCGCCCAGCATCACGATCAGTCGTTGCCAAGCGGGTTTGGAGCGGAACTCCCAGGGCTGGGGCGGGGCCCCGATCTGGGACGTGTCCAACGACTCATCGATCATCCCCGATATTTTGACGTAGCCGCCCAAGGGAATGGCCCCCAAGCTGTATTCAGTCTCCCCGCGTTTGAACCCAAAAAGTTTGGGTGGAAAACCAATTGAAAATTTTTCTACCCTCATGCCAAAGAACTTGGCGGTAAACATGTGGCCCCACTCGTGGATCCCAACTAAGATGGAGAGAGCCAGCAAAAGTTGGGCAGTCATAATCAATACTTCCATACAGTCCAAGAAATGGCCCGCGCTAACGAAGGCCCAAAAGTTAAAAAATGGTTCAAACTAATGACTAAACGTCAAAATAAGGGCAAAGGTTTAGATCGGCCAGTTGGAGTCACCGCCCCATCGGTTACCCGCCAAAAATAACCCTTTCGCCACAAAAACGGGCGGGTTGTCCCAATCCTTTTCTCGCGGCGATCTTTTCTAAAACCCGAAAAAATATAGTTTTGCACCTAAATACTAACTAACTTATGCCCATGAAAAACCTACGCACCTTCTCGCTTTCAGCATTGGCCCTTTGCCTTTGGCTGGTGAGTTGTCAAAGTGAGGAAGAAAAAAAAGAAATTTTGGAGAACCAAATCAGGAAAGCGTTGGTGGTCAGCACCAATACGCCACTCAAGTCATTGACCATTTCGCCCCAGGCAGACGACAAAGGCGTTTATTTTGTGGAAGTTGAGTTGGAAAGTGGCCGCAAAATACAGTTGGCGGCTGCCATGATTGCCGATTCACTGGCTTGGAAAGAAACCTTCAACTCGCAGTTGGCCTGGACGTTTTCCCAAGAATTGAACAGTAAATGTGTTTCCCTGGTGCTACGGCCCATTGACAAAAGCACTGAGCTTACTGGGGTGGCGGTGATGGCCACCGGAGACACGATCAAGTTTTTTGCCCAAGAAGGCCGGGGCTGGCGCCCAGCCAACGATCTGCCGACCTTGACCACCTTGACCAAGACGCAAGTTGGCAGCCAGAGCCTTGTCGATTCTTTGGATCGGTTTGCGGAATTTGTATTGGTGCCCGATTCATTGGCGGGCACTTATAAAGGCTATTTCTCAACGGTCAAAAACCCGACCCAGACCAAAATAAAGGTCAAATGGACCTCAGAACGCTTTGATTGGCAACTGCAATAATGAACGACAGCATTGATAGCTTTTTGGCCTACTTGGCCCACCAGAAACGTTATAGCCCGCACACGATCACGGCCTATCGCACAGATCTGGTGCAGTATGAAGATTTTTATGCGCGGCTCAATGCCACCGACGAAGAGGCAGGGATGGCAGTTCCCCGGCCCCAACTCCAAGCGGCCACCCACAGCGACGTCCGGTCGTGGATGATCTCGCTGATGGATGACGAAAAGATAACCAGCCGATCCATCAACCGAAAACTGGCCACCTTGCGGACTTTCTACAAGTTCCTCCACAAGCGGGGGGAAATTGCCAAAACGCCCATGCACAAGATCCGGTTCTTGAAGGCGGCCAAAAAAATATCGCCCTTCGTACCCGAAGCCGATACCGAGCGGATCCCCGAAACCATTGTGTTTGCCGAAGATTTTGAGGGCCAGCGCAACAAGCTGGTGATTGAACTGCTCTACGGCACGGGCATCCGGCTGGCTGAACTGATCAACCTCCAAGTGCGGGACATTTATTTCTATGAAGGTACCATCAAGGTGACGGGCAAAAAAAACAAACAAAGAATAATTCCCCTCCACCCGCCTTTACTTGATTTTCTCAAAATGTTTGTGCAAATTCACGTTAAAGCAGGGGGATGGCTGGTAACCACCAATAAAGGAGAGCAAGCTTACCCCATGTTGATCTACCGGACAGTGCGGGAGGTGCTGGACAGGGTCACTTCAGTCGAACGGCGAAGTCCGCACGTATTGAGGCACACCTTTGCCACGCACCTGCTTGAGCAAGGGGCCGATTTGAACGCAATCAAAGATTTGCTGGGTCATAGTTCGCTGGCCTCTACCCAAACGTATGCGCACAATACGATTGGCAAGTTGAAGAAAGTCTTTGAACAGGCGCACCCCAAAGCTTGAACATTGCCGGGGCAATTATTTTGGGCCACATATTGTGGGTCTTACTTGTTTGCAACTCATTAGATACCAATCAAACAAGTGTTATTGTGTAAATCTGGTGTGTTTGTGTGATTGCTGGTTGTTTATTTTTAACTTAAATTGAATTACTATGAAAATCCAAGTGCATTCCATTCATTTTGATGCTGACCAAAAGCTGTTGGAGTTTATCCAAAAGAAAGCCGACAAACTAGACACCTTTTTTGACCGGATCATCAGCGGCGAAGTCTATCTGCGACTAGAAAAAGGTGATAGCAACAAGGTCAGAAACAAGGTAGTTGAAGTCAAACTCAATGTCCCCGGCACTAGTATTTTTGTCAAAGAAGAAAACGGCTCATTTGAGGCGGCCATGGACGAAGCGGTGGAATCCCTTAAGACCCAGATAAAAAAATACAAAGATAAATTGATTGCCAAATCGTGATTGATTGAGCAATCCAACAAAAAAACCCGGCCAAGTGGACCGGGTTTTTTTTGTTGGAGCAAGGAGTCCTACTCGGGGCTGCCGATCCAGAGCCGTTTGGTGAGTACGCCTTGGCTGGTGATCAATTTGACCACATAAAGCCCCTGATCAGTCAATTGGAAGTTGAATTTGGCTTGGGCCGAGGCCGTTGCCTGCTTTTGGTGGGCCATCAGCTTGCCCGAGAGATGATAGACTTGCACCTCCACCGGGCCGGGCCGGTCTTGGGTCACAAACACTTCGCTGCCGTAGGAATACAAATCGGCTGCATCACTGTTGGTCCGGCCCACTACCTCGCTGGCCATCCGCAGGTAAAACCGGTCCCGGTAATTCCCCGCTTGCAGATGGAGGGTGTGCGAGCGGCCAAGCTTGAGATGGTACCATTCCCCGGTTTGGGCGTCTTCCAGAAAGATCGGCCGCTCCGTCTGTCCCAACACTTCTTCTGCCATAAAGGAATATTGGCCGGCCCGGGCAACGTTGAGGTGCAGCGGCAAGGCCAGCCGCTCGGTGCTGACGGGCAGGGCGGTGTGGGCATAGCGACCTCCATTGTGAAATGCGGCAAAGGATATTTGTGGATTGCCGTCATGTTTGGCCCCGTCATAAGTGCGGTCCACCCCGGCGGTAAAGCCATCGGCAAAACCCAACAGCAGGTGGTCGGACAGGCCATCTTGGCGGCCGACTTTGAGTTTGAACCGTTCCAACTGGTTTTCAGCGCGCAAGAAACTGGGCGCATTTCTCGAACGTTGCCCATTGTTGAACATGATGCTCGTGATGGGGCTTGCTTGGAGTCGCCGAACAAAAAACCCTTGACCAGACGCTTGCATGGGCAAAGGGCTGAGGGCGGTGAGGGTCTCATAATTGCCGCCGCCGGCCCCGCC
>Ga0105045_10001495_pt1 | contig 19139 bp, 16 predicted proteins | sample MAT02_FD_78089 | JGI IMG/M metagenome (GOLD analysis project Ga0105045, IMG submission 78089) | Freshwater microbial communities from Lake Fryxell liftoff mats and glacier meltwater in Antarctica - MAT-02 (megahit assembly) | ecosystem: Environmental > Aquatic > Freshwater > Ice > Liftoff... | reverse complement strand
TCGTCAAGCAGGAACACCTGCGGCTGACGGACGATCGCGCGTCCCATGGCCACGCGCTGGCGTTGCCCGCCGGACAATTCACGGGGCTTGCGTGTCAGGTAGGGGCCCAACTCCAGGATGGCAGCCGCCTTGTCGACCCTGGTCTTGATCTCTGCCATCGGCAGCTTGGCAATCTTCAGTCCGTAGGCCATGTTGTCGAACAAGTTCATGTGGGGATACAGCGCGTAGTTCTGGAACTCCATGGCAATGTCGCGTTCAGCGGGTTCCCGATCATTGACGACGCGGTCTGCGATCATGATCTGACCATCGCTGATCTCCTCCAGGCCGGCAACCATGCGCAGCAAGGTCGACTTGCCGCAGCCCGAGGGCCCCACGATGACGATGAACTCCCCATCGTTGATCTGCGCGTTGACGCCATGGATCACCTGGTTGCTGGTTTTCCCTTTTCCGTACCGTTTGACCCCATTCTTGAGTTGTACCGATGCCATGAGGGAGAACCTTGAATCTATTTTTCCGTATCGACCAGACCCTTGACGAACCAGCGCTGCATCAGCATGACCACCAGCGCCGGTGGAACCATCACCATCAATGCTACTGATTGTGCGGCAGAACTGCCCAGATCCATCGCCCTGAACGCGTTGTAAGAGAGCTTATAGACCACCATCGAAGTATTCTGGCCGGTCCGGGGCCGCCCTGGGTCGCCGTGTCGATGATCGCAAAGGTATCGAAAAACGCGTAGACGATGTTGATCACCAGAAGAAAGAACGTCATTGGAGATAACGGTGGAAAAACGATGGTCCAGAAGCGCTGCCGCGGCCGCGCTCCGTCGATCGCCGCAGCCTCGATGAGCGATTTGGGATTGCTCTGCAAACCGGCAAGGAAAAACAGAAAGTTATAGGAAACCTGCTTCCAAACTGCGCCATCACGACCAAAGGCATCGCCCGGCTGCCGTTGAGCAGAGGGTTCCACCCGATACCCACGCCGCCCGGCAAATGGATTGCCATAGGTCCATCTCCCTGACAATCAGAAAAATGCTGCACTGCGGTAACATCGCTCCGCTTGGTTGAGCCCCAGGGGTGCAGCCAGGCAGGGCCTGTGAAACGTCAAGGCCGCTTGCATCATCGCGCCGCCATTCCTATCGCCCATGAACGCTCCCTTCCGACCTGAACCCTCAGTGCCAGCTACCGGTCTTGGCGCAGCCACCATCGAGCGTATCCGGGAAATCCCCTATAACTACACCTCGTTTTCCGACCGGGAAATCGTCATCCGGCTTCTGGGCGAGGGTGCCTGGGATACCTTGCAACGGTTGCGCGATGAACGCCGCACCGGCCGCTCCTCGCGCATGTTGTACGAAGTGCTGGGCGACATCTGGGTCGTGCAGCGCAACCCTTACCTGCAGGATGATCTGCTGGACAATCCCAAGCGGCGTAAGTTGTTGGTCGAGGCCTTGCAACATCGGCTGACCGAGATTGGCAAGCGGCGCACGCCCGACCAGGATGGCGCGCGCGACGCGATGGTGGGCCAGTTGTTGGGTGTCGCGCAGCAGGCGGTGGTGCGGTTCGATCGCAGCTTCGTCGAGTTCCAGAGTCTGCGCCGCCAGACGCAGCGGGTGCTGAGCAAACGCACTGCAAGCGACAACATCAAGTTCGATGGGCTCAGCCGGGTGTCCCATGTGACCGACGCGACCGATTGGCGTATCGAGTACCCGTTCGTCGTCCTGACGCCAGACTCGGAAGCCGAGATGGCGGGTCTGGTCAAGGGTTGCATCGATCTGGGCCTGACCATCATTCCCCGGGGCGGTGGCACCGGCTATACCGGGGGTGCCTGCCCGCTGACCTGGAAAAGCGCGGTCATCAACACCGAGAAGCTGGAGGCCATGTCCGAGGTCGCGCTGCTTGCCGTGCCCGGCCATAGCGCGCCCGTTGCGACGATCTGGACCGAGGCGGGCGTGGTGACGCAGCGCGTGGCCGATGCTGCCGAACGGGCCGGTTTCGTGTTCGCCGTCGATCCAACTTCGGCCGAGGCCTCCTGCATCGGCGGCAACGTTGCCATGAATGCCGGCGGCAAGAAGGCGGTATTGTGGGGGACGGCGCTGGACAACTTGCTGTCCTGGCGCATGGTCACGCCGCAGGCGACCTGGCTGGAAGTGACCCGGCTCGACCACAATCTGGGCAAGATCCACGATGCGGCGACGGCGACCTTCGAGCTGCGGTATTTCAAGGCCGATGGCCAGACGCTTGAACGCACCGAGCGCATGGAGATTCCAGGTGCCCGGTTCCGCAAGGAGGGCCTGGGCAAAGACGTGACAGACAAGTTCCTCAGCGGCCTGCCCGGTATCCAGAAAGAAGGATGCGACGGGCTTATCACCAGTGCGCGCTGGGTGTTGCACACGATGCCGAAAGAGGTTCGGACCGTATGCCTGGAATTTTTCGGTAATACCCATGATGCCGTTCCAGGCATCGTGGACATCATCGACTTCATGTTCGCCGAGCAAAAGCGCTCGGGCGTGGTTCTTGCCGGTTTGGAGCATCTGGACGACCGGTATCTGAAGGCGGTCGGCTACGCCACCAAATCCAAGCGCACCAGCGCCAGTGGCTCTGGGCTACCCAAAATGGTGCTGATCGGCGATATTGCCGGCGAGGATGCCGACGACGTGGCCCGTGTGACCTCGGAAGTCGTACGACTGGCCAACCGGCGAGGCGGCGAAGGTTTCGTCGCCATCAGCGCCGAGGCGCGCAAGAAGTTCTGGCTCGATCGCAAACGTACTGCGGCGATCTCGCGTCATACCAATGCGTTCAAGATCAACGAGGACGTGGTGATTCCGTTGCCGCGCATGGCCGACTACACCGACGGCATCGAGCGCATGAACATCGAGTTGAGCCTGCACAACAAGCTGGCGCTGTGCGACGCCTTGCTGGCCTTCTTCGCGCAACCCCGCCTGCCGCTGGGACGGCACGATGACGACGCACAAGTGCCATCCGAGGAACTGCTGGAAGACCGGGTTGCGCTGGCCCGTGGGCTGATCGAGCAGGTGCAGGCGCAATGGCGCGGCTGGCAGGGCGACCTTGATGGCCTGTTCCCGCAGTTGCAGGACCACAGCCTGCGCGCCAGCTGGAAAACCCAGTTGCGCGCGCCACTGCGTCAGATATTTTCGGGCGCAGCGTTCGAGCCGATCTTGCAGGAATGCACCGCGATCCACCAGCGGGTGCTCAAGGGCCGGGTCTGGATTGCACTGCACATGCATGCCGGAGACGGCAACGTGCACACGAACATTCCCGTCAACAGCGACGACTACGCGATGCTGCAGACCGCCCACAATGTGGTCAAGCGGGTGATGGCGTTGGCGCGCTCACTCGGCGGCGTCATTTCAGGCGAACACGGCATCGGCATCACCAAGCTGGAGTTTTTGACCGAGGACGAGTTGCGGCCTTTTGCCGAGTACAAGCAGCGCGTCGACCCTGAAGGCCGCTTTAACAAGGGCAAGCTGATGCGCCAGCATGCCAATACTGCCGAAACCGTAGCAAAGGGGCAGGGAGCCGATCGGATCTACGCCGATCTCAGCAACGCCTACACGCCCAGCTTCGGGCTGATGGGGCACGAATCGCTGATCATGCAGCAGTCGGACATCGGTGCGATCTCCGACTCGATCAAGGACTGCCTGCGCTGTGGCAAGTGCAAGCCGGTGTGCGCGACCCATGTGCCGCGTGCCAACCTGCTGTACAGCCCGCGCAACAAGATTTTGGCCACGTCGTTGCTGGTCGAGGCCTTCCTGTATGAGGAGCAGACCCGCCGCGGCATCAGCCTCAAGCACTGGGAGGAGTTCGAGGACGTGGCCGACCATTGCACGGTCTGCCACAAGTGCTTGTCGCCGTGCCCGGTGGACATCGATTTCGGCGACGTGTCGATGAACATGCGCAATTTGCTGCGCAAGATGGGAAAGAAATCGTTCCGTCCGGCCAACGCAGCGGCAATGTTCTTCCTCAATGCCACCCATCCGCAAACCATCAAGATCGCGCGCGCAGCGATGGTGCAGGTCGGCTTCAAGGCGCAGCAGGTCGCCAACGGGTTGTTGCAGCGGGTGGCGCGCAAACAGACCCGACACCCGCCAGCGAGTGTGGGCAAGCCCCCGCTCAAGGAGCAGGTGATCCACTTCATCAACAAGAAGATGCCTGGCGGTCTGCCCAAAAAAACGGCCCGCGCTTTGCTGGACATCGAAGATGCGCAGTACGTGCCCATCATCCGCGACCCGGTGCTGACCAGCCCGGAAACCGAGGCGGTTTTCTATTTTCCGGGTTGTGGTTCCGAACGATTGTTCAGCCAGGTGGGTCTGGCGACCCAGGCGATGTTGTGGCATGCCGGCGTGCAGACCGTGCTGCCACCGGGGTACCTGTGCTGTGGCTATCCCCAGCGTGGTTCGGGCCAGTTCGACAAGGCCGAAAAGATCATCACTGACAACCGGGTGCTGTTCCATCGTGTGGCCAACACGCTGAACTATCTGGATATTCGCACCGTTGTGGTCAGCTGCGGCACCTGTTTCGACCAACTGCAGGGTTATAAATTTGAAGAGATCTTTCCGGGTTGCCGCATCGTGGACATCCACGAGTACCTGCTGGAGAAAAACATCCGGTTGGAAAACGGTGGCGCCTACCTGTACCACGACCCCTGCCATAGCCCGATGAAGCAGCAAGATCCGATGAAGACGGTCAGGGCGCTGGTCGGTGGCAACGCGCCCCAGAACGTGCTGGAGAGCAAGCGGTGTTGTGGCGAGAGTGGAACCCTGGGCATCACCCGGCCCGATATCTCGACCCAGGTGCGGTTTCGCAAGGAAGAAGAGTTGCTCGGCGATGAGGCCGCATTGCGCGGCACGGGTGCCGTTGGAGCGCAGTCCAACCTCAAAATCCTGACGTCGTGCCCCAGTTGCCTGCAGGGCCTGAGTCGCTACCGTGACGATCTGCAAAACGGCCTGCTGGAGGCTGACTACATCGTGGTCGAGATGGCGCGCCATATCCTGGGCGAGCAGTGGATGGAGCAATACGTCGCGCGGGCCAATGCCGGGGGCATCGAACGCATCCTCGTATAGCTTGTGGTTGCGGCTGGGCCGCAATGGTCCTGCCAACGCGCCCAACCCTGATCGGGTCCCGGATATGCCACCGTCGCGACAACCGCGGAACCGAGGCGTGTTACCTTGTCAGGATGCGCTTTTCGTCGGCAACGGTATGCAACGACAACGGCGTTTTCGAGGGAGTCTCACGATGGCAGGATTGCAAGTCGGCGCGCCAGTGCCGGAATCGATCACGGTGCATGGGCAGTCCAGGGCGCTGGAGGTTCGCTTCTCGGATGGTGCGCTGTTCCGCATTCCGTTTGAGCTGATGCGGGTCTACTCGCCGTCGGCGGAAGTGCAGGGCCACGGTCCGGGGCAGGAGGTGCTGCAGACCGGCAAACGTGCAGTGGAACTCGAAAGCCTGGAGCCGATCGGAAACTATGCGGTGCAACCGCGTTTCTCCGACGGGCACGACACCGGCATTTTCTCGTGGGATTACCTTTATTTCCTGGGCGCGCAGCAGCACAAGTTGTGGGCCCAGTACGAGTCCCGCCTGGTTGCAGCCGGCGTGGAGCGTGATACACCGATGGTGGTGGCAGCTGCGCATGGATGTGCCAGCCATTGACAGCCGGAGCCAGTCGCATTCAGCAATTCCGCGACAGATTTCCCGTATGCCAGCGGGGTTGTCCCGGGGCTTGGGGTATTCGTAATAGCATCGGACAACATGATGACGACCCATTTCGGCTTTGAATCCGTTGACGAGACGGAAAAAGCACGCCGTGTGCGCGGCGTCTTCGACTCGGTGGCGTCGCGTTACGACCTGATGAACGATCTGATGTCGGCAGGTCTGCACAGGGCCTGGAAGGCCTACATGGTGATGGTTGCCAACCTGCAGCCCGGCGACCAGGTGCTCGATATCGCCGGTGGTACCGGCGATCTGGCCAAGGCGTTTGCCCAGCGGGTTGGCGGCGGCGGGCGCGTGATCCTGTCGGACATCAACGAAGCGATGCTGCGCACCGGCCGTGACCGGTTGATTGATGCGGGTTGCTCTCTCGACTGCGCGGTCTGCGACGCCGAGCAATTGCCGTTTGGCGATGCCAGCTTCGATCTGGTCAGCGTCGCCTTTGGTCTGCGCAACATGACGCACAAGGATGCCGCGCTCAAGGAAATGCATCGCATCCTCAAGCCCGGTGGCAAGTTGCTGGTGTTGGAGTTTTCCCGCGTGGCACAACCGCTGCAGAAGGCTTACGACTGGTATTCGTTCAAGGTCTTGCCGCGGCTGGGCCAGTGGGTTGCCGGTGACGCGGACAGTTACCGGTATCTGGCGGAGTCGATCCGTATGCACCCGGGGCAGGACGAATTGAAAAAGCTCATGCAAGCCAGCGGTTTCGGTCATGTGGACTACCACAACCTGACCGGGGGGCTGGTGGCCTTGCATGTGGGGATCAAGTGCTGATCGCCGGGTTCGGGCAACAGAGTTTTGTGATGTGGTAGCGGGCGTTTTTAATCTTTGGGAGGCAATATGTTAAAGCTGTGGAGTCTGGTTCTGGGGGTTGCATTGGTGTTCGCCAGTGTGGATGCGGACGCGAAAAGGATGGGAGGAGGCAGCTCTTTTGGCAAACAGTCGGGCAATGTGACGAATCGCCAGGCACCCGCGACGCCGGCCCAAAACGTAACCAACTCTGCGGCCAAACCCGCCACCGCTGGCGCGGCTGCCGCGCCCCAGCGTCCCTGGGGTGCCATGCTGGGTGGTCTGGCCGCCGGCCTGGGGTTGGCGTGGCTTGCGCATTCGCTTGGTTTTGGCGAGGGTTTCGGTCAGGTCCTTATGTTGCTGCTGTTCGCCGCGGTGGTCATGGCTGCGATTCGTTGGTATATGCGCAGCCGCCAACCCGCGCAGCATGGGCAAAGAGCCAGCCCGTTGGCCTTTCAGGGTGCCTCTGGCGGTGGCTCGGTGCAGGAGCCGCGCCCCTACCGTCCTGAGAATGTGGGCAACGACGCCTCCGCGCGTCCCTGGGAGCGCAGCCATGCCATGCCACTGACGCCCATGGGTCAGGGTGGTGACGGTGGATCGATGATCGGCTCCGCGTTGGCGGGTTCGCAATCCTGGGGTATCCCTGCCGGTTTCGATGAGCAAGGGTTCCTGCAAGCGGCCAAGGCCAATTTCGTGACGCTGCAGGCAGCGTGGGACAAGTCGGACATTTCGTCGTTGCGCGCCATGATGACCGACGAAATGCTTGGTGAAATCCGCACCCAGCTGTCCGAGCGTGAAGCGCATACCGGTGGTCCGACCAACCATACCGATGTCGTGATGATCGAGGCCAAGCTGTTGGGCATCGAGGATATCGGTTCCGATTACATGGCCAGCGTCGAGTTCTCCGGCATGATCCGTGAGGAGCCATCCGCAGGACCCAGCCCTTTCCGTGAGGTCTGGAATATGACCAAGCCCAAGTCTGGAACGAGCGGCTGGTTGGTCGCGGGCGTGCAAGCACTGCAATAGGGTTCTGGGTCGCCCAGAGGCGACTGAATCCCCTCGTGGGGCCATGTGTCCCGGCGCGGGGGTGAATGCGGGAATAATCGGGGACTATGGCCACACCACAGTCCCCTTTTCTTTTGTTCGAAAACCTGGCGCAATCCGTGATGACGCGTTTCCCTGCGCCTGCCTGGGCCGTGCAGGAGGCGCAGCGACGCATCGTATTGCTGCTCAACCATGTGCTGATGCAGGAGCCAGCCGCTACCGCTCGCATGGAGCGACAGAAGGGTGCCGTGGTACTGGTGCAGTGGCGCACGTTCTTCATCCGCTTGCGGGTCACGCCAGCGGGGCTGCTGGACCTGGCGGAGCCCGAGGCACCGGCTGACCTCAGCTTGACGGCGACCGACGCGTCGGCCACGGCGATGGCGCAGTCGGTGCTGCGCGGCGACAAGCCGGCGATCCGGATCGAAGGGGACGTTCAACTGGCGGCGGACGTCAATTGGCTGGTGGACCATGTGCGATGGGACATCGAGGATGACCTGGCGCGTGTCGTCGGTGACGCACCGGCCCACGCCCTGGGTGAGGTCGCCCGGCGCATGGCGCAGGTGCTGCGCCCGTTCGCTGCCAAGGCCCAGTCATCGGCGCAGTCCGATGGGTCTGCGCCATGACGCGTGTGCTGCGTGGCACCTTCATCGTCTGGGTGGTGCTGCGTTACGGGCTCGACGAACTGCTGCTGAACAGTTTCCAGAAGCCGTGGTTGCGGGTGGCGGCTCGGCTTTTGTCGATCGGGCGGCGACTCGATGCACCACGGGGTGTGCGTCTGCGTCAGGCACTTGAGCGACTCGGTCCGATCTTCGTCAAATTCGGCCAGGTACTCTCGACCCGACGCGATCTGCTGCCGCTGGATGTCTCGGACGAACTGGCCCGACTGCAGGACCGCGTTCCGCCTTTCGATTCCGCCATCGCCATCCGTTCGATCGAGCGCGCATTTCGCAAGCCCCTGGCAGAGATCTTTGCGTCGTTCGAACGTGAGCCGGTGGCCAGCGCATCGATCGCGCAGGTGCATTTCGCTGTATTGATCGACAAGCACGGCATCAAGCACGATGTCGCGGTCAAGGTGTTGCGCCCTGGCATGCTGCTGGCGATCGAAAAAGATCTGGCCCTGATGCGCATGATGGCTTCCTGGGTCGGCGGCCTGTCCAGCGACGGGCGCAGGCTCAAGCCGCGCGAGGTGGTGGCCGAGTTCGACAAATACCTGCACGACGAACTCGACCTGGTGCGCGAAGCCGCCTGCGCGGCGCAGCTGCGCCGCAACATGGCTGGGCTCGACCTGGTGCTGATCCCGGAGATGCACTGGGACTACTGCAGCCCCGAGGTGATCGTGATGGAGCGCATGCGCGGCATCCCGATCAGCCAGGTGGACCGCTTGCGCGCAGCCGGCGTAGACATCCCCAAATTGGCACGCGACGGCGTGACGCTGTTTTTCACCCAGGTGTTCCGCGACGGCTTTTTCCATGCCGACATGCATCCGGGCAATATCCAGGTGAGCGTGGCTCCCGAAACCTTCGGTCGCTACATTTCGCTCGATTTCGGAATCGTGGGCACCTTGACCGAATTCGACAAGGAATACCTGGCGCAGAACTTCACCGCATTTTTCCGCCGGGACTACAAACGGGTCGCCGAACTGCATATCGAGTCGGGTTGGGTGCCGGCAAGCACCCGGGTCGACGAGCTGGAGTCTGCGGTACGCACGGTGTGCGAGCCCTATTTTGACCGTCCTTTGAAGGAAATCTCATTGGGCATGGTGCTGATGCGCCTGTTTCAGACCTCGCGCCGTTTCCACGTCGAGATCCAGCCGCAGCTCGTGCTGCTGCAAAAAACGCTGCTCAACATCGAGGGGCTGGGCCGCGATCTGGACCCCGAACTCGATCTGTGGACCAGCGCCCGGCCGTTTCTGGAGAAATGGATGCTCGAGCAAGTCGGCCCGCAAAAGCTGCTGGAGCAACTCAAGGAGGAAGCCCCGCGTTACGCCAAATTGTTGCCGGGCTTGCCCCGCCTGCTCGACAGCTATCTGCGCCAGCAACCCGCTGACCTGCGGCGCGAGGTGAAGGAATTGCTGGCCGAGCAAAAACGTACCAATCGCCTGTTACAGGGCCTGCTGTACGGCGGCATTGGATTCGCGTTGGGATTGCTTGCCATGCAGGTACTGGTGCGGGTGCGGTTGTTCTGAGTACCCCCCAGCCCTGGCCTTGCGCAAGGCCAGGGGTGTTCCCGATAGGCAAGGTGCGGGCAACTGCTGGTAGTGTGCCGACGCCTATAATTGAAGGTTTTTGCAATTCTTCAATCCAGAGCCCATCAGCATGCCGATCTACGCCTACAAATGTGATTCTTGCGGCTTTGCCAAGGATGTATTGCAGAAATTTTCCGACCCTCCTTTGAGCGACTGTCCCTCCTGCCATGCTGCGACATTTCGCAAGCAGGTCACGGCCGCTGGCTTTCAACTCAAGGGTTCCGGTTGGTATGCGACCGACTTCCGCGGCGGCGGCAATGGCGGCGCAGCCAAGTCCGACGACAAGTCGGCGGAGTCAGGTGGGGAGAAGTCCGAGACCGGTGGTGGCAAGACCGAAACTGGCGGCGACGCCAAGCCGGCTGCCAAGAGTGAATCGAAACCTGCGACTGAATCGGCACCCAAGAAGGCGGCGACCACCCCTGGTACTGGCTCGGACAGCTAAGCCAATCCCGCCTTTCCGATGCCATTTCGCAAATACCTTCTCACCGGACTGCTGGTCTGGTTGCCGTTGGCGATCACCGTTTGGGTGATGCTGTGGCTGGTCGGCTTGCTCGATGGCATCTTCGGCGGTCTGCTGTCGGGCGTGGAAGCGGTTTTGCCTTTTGGTGGCCCGTATCCGGCGATTCAACGCCTGCGCATGATTCCCGGCATGGGCGTGATTCTGGTGTTCGTGACACTGCTGTTCACTGGCGCACTGGTGTCCAACGTGGCAGGTCGGTGGTGGGTGCGGCAGTGGGACCGCCTGTTCGCCAATATTCCGTTCATCAAGTCGATCTACAACAGCGTCAAGAAGGTGTCCCATACGCTGTTCTCGAATGATGCCAAGGCTTTCCGCACGGCCATGCTGATCCAGTATCCCCGCGTCGGCGTGTGGACCATTGCGTTTCAGACTGGTGAGCCGCGCGGCGAAACCGAGCTGCATCTGGGCCCGGATTTTGTCAGCGTGTATGTTCCGACTACTCCCAATCCGACCAGTGGCTTTTTCCTGATGCTGCCACGCACGGAAGTGATCGAGCTGGCCATGAGTGTCGATGAGGCACTCACCTATGTGATCTCCATGGGTTCTGTGGCACCTGGCATCGCGCCGCATCGGGTCGTGACCCAGAACCCCTAGCCCGTGCCGGCGTTGCGGCCGGCCTCATAAAGCCTTTACCCCATGACCATGCGCACCCACTATTGCGGTCTCGTGACCGAAGCCCTGTCAGGTGAGACTGTCAGCCTGTGCGGCTGGGTCAATCGCCGCCGCGACCATGGCGGTGTCATCTTCGTCGATCTGCGCGACCGCGAGGGCTACGTGCAGGTCGTATGCGACCCGGACCGTGCCGAGATGTTTGCAATGGCGGAAGGTTTGCGCAACGAATTTTGTGTGCAGGTGCGCGGCCTCGTGCGTGAGCGTCCCACCGGAACTGTCAACGACAACCTGCGCAGCGGCAAGGTCGAGGTGTTGTGCCACGAGCTGGTGGTGCTGAACCCGTCGGTGACGCCACCGTTTCAGCTCGACGATGACAACCTGAGCGAGACCACCCGTTTGACCCATCGGGTGCTGGATTTGCGCCGACCGTATATGCAGCACAACCTGAAGTTGCGCTATCGGGTGGCGATGGAGGTGCGCAAGTTCCTCGACGCCCATGGTTTCATCGACATCGAGACCCCGATGCTGACCAAGTCCACGCCCGAAGGCGCGCGCGACTATCTCGTTCCCAGCCGTGTGCACGACGGCCATTTCTTCGCTTTGCCGCAGTCGCCGCAATTGTTCAAGCAGCTGCTGATGGTGGCCGGTTACGATCGTTATTACCAGATCACCAAGTGTTTCCGCGATGAAGACCTGCGGGCCGATCGGCAGCCTGAGTTCACCCAGATCGATATCGAGACCTCGTTTCTGGGCGAGCAGGAAATCCGCGACCTGACCCAGGCGATGATCGAAACGGTGTTCAAGAACACCATGGATGTGGACCTGGGCAAATTTCCGGTTATGGCCTATTCCGAGGCGATGCACCGTTTCGGGTCGGACAAGCCTGATCTGCGTGTCAAGATGGAGTTCACTGAGCTTACCGAGGTGATGGCCGATGTCGACTTCAAGGTGTTTGCCAGTGCTGCTGGTGCCAAAGGCGGTCGTGTGGTCGGTCTGCGTGTACTCGGCGGCGCACGTGAAGGCAGCGGTCTGAGCCGCGGCGACATCGATGCCTATGCCGAGTTTGTCAAGATCTACGGTGCCAAGGGCTTGGCCTATATCAAGGTCAACGACGCGTCGGCCGGTCCCGGCGATGCGTCGGCCCGCTGGCCTGGCTTGCAAAGCCCGATCGTCAAGAATCTGCACGACAAGGCCTTGGGCGAAGTGCTGGCGCGCACCGGCGCGCAGGACGGAGACCTGATCTTTTTCGGTGCAGACAAGTCCAAGGTGGTGAACGACGCCATCGGCGCTTTGCGGCTGAAGATCGGACACAGCGACTTTGGCCGCAAGACGGGTCTGTTTGAGGCCGGCTGGCGTCCGCTGTGGGTGGTGGACTTCCCGATGTTCGAGTTCGACGAAGAAGCGCAGCGTTACACCGCAACCCACCATCCCTTCACCGCGCCCAAGGACGGGCACGAGGACTGGATGGCCACCGCCCCGGAGAAGTGCGTCTCCAAGGGCTACGACATGGTGCTCAACGGTTGGGAGATGGGTGGGGGTTCGGTCCGCATCCACCGGGCCGACGTGCAGCAAAAAGTGTTCGATGCGCTCAAGATCACGCCGCAAGAGGCCCAGCTCAAGTTCGGTTTCCTGCTTGACGCGCTGCAATATGGCGCGCCGCCCCATGGCGGTCTGGCGTTCGGTTTGGACCGTATCGTCACGCTCATGACCGGCGCAGAATCGATACGCGACGTGATTGCCTTCCCCAAGACCCAGCGTGCGCAATGCCTGTTGACCGACGCGCCGTCGGCAGTCGACGAGAAGCAATTGCGCGAGTTGCATATACGCCTGCGCACGGTGCCTGCGGCTTGAGGCCCGAGCGAGGTGGCCTCAAGCCGCCTTTACCAAGCCTGCCCGCGACTGGGGGATGGGACCATGGTGCAGAATGCGGCAGCTTTTCTGCAGACCCTGCCCTCATGCCCACTTCGTTCAAGACTCCTCAATCGGTCCTGGTGGTGATCTATACGCCGGATGCCGAAGTATTGCTGATTCAGCGCGTGGACGTGGACAACTTCTGGCAGTCGGTCACCGGCAGCAAAGACACTGCGGACGAAGTCTATCGCTGCACGGCGGCGCGCGAGGTGCTGGAAGAAACCGCCATCGACTGCGGCCCGGACTCCAAGCTGTCCGACGCACTGAGCGACTGGCATCTGGAGAACGTGTACGACATCTACCCGGCTTGGCGTCATCGGTATGCTCCCGCAGTGACACGCAATACCGAACACCTGTTCGGCTTGTGCGTGCCTACGCGCACGCCGGTCCGGCTCGACCCCCGCGAACATCGCGCCTACCGTTGGTTGCCTTGGCGAGATGCGGCAAACGCCTGTTTCTCTCCTTCCAACGCCGAGGCGATCCTGATGTTGCCGCACTGGCTTGATGTGGCGGTTGCACGATGAACATCGTGCGGGTTGCCACCTACAACATTCACAAGGGTGTGCAAGGCGTCGGGCCGCGGCGTCGGCTCGAAATCCACAACCTGGGCCATGCGGTTGAGCAACTCGATGCTGACATCGTCTGTCTGCAAGAGGTGCGCAAGCTGAACCGGGGTGAGGCGCGGTTTTTTCCTCGCTGGCCCGAGTTGCCGCAGGCCGAGTTTCTGGCACCGCAGGGCTACGAGGCGGTGTACCGCACCAACGCGACCACGCGCCATGGGGAACATGGCAACGCGATGCTGTCGCGCTGGCCGATTCTGGGTCATCAACATGAAGACATGTCGGACCATCGCTTCGAGCAGCGCGGCCTGCTGCATTCCCAGATTGACCTGCATGGTCGAGCGGTGCACGTCGTGGTGGTGCATCTGGGCCTGATCCGCGCCAGTCGCCAGCGTCAGATCGCGCAGCTACACCGTTTCATCACGCGAGAGGTGCCAGGGGATGCACCGCTGATCGTGGCCGGTGACTTCAACGACTGGGGCACGATGGTTCGGCGTGAGATGGCAGGCATGGGACTGCTGGGGTTCGACGGGCCGGCGCAACCAACCTACCCGTCGCGCTTGCCATTGGCGCAGCTCGACCAGGTCTTTGCGCGCGGAATGATGCCGCAGGGTCTGCTGGTACCCCGCGGGCGTAACTGGTGGCGCATGTCGGATCATCTACCGTTGGTAGCCGAGTTTCAGATGCCCGACTTGTCGCCGGGCATCTGAGAGTCGGTCGCGACATGGCGGCACGGCAAGCCGATCACCGCATCCATCTGCTGCAAGGCGGCGCGGAATTGTTTCCAGCAATGATCCGGGCAATCGATGCTGCGCACCTGGAAGTGCGCATGGAAAGTTATATTTTCAACTTCGATGCCTCGGGTGAGCGGGTAGCCGAAGCGCTAGCCCGGGCAGCCAGCCGCGGGGTGCAGGTTTTTCTCTCCATGGACGGATTCGGCACGCCGGTGTTGCCAGCGCCTTGGCAGCAGCGGTTTTCCGACACGGGCGTGCAATGGCGTATTTTTCTGCCGCTGGGGCGCCTGGGGATGTTCATTCCGAGCCGCTGGCGGCGGCTGCACCGCAAGTTGTGCGTGGTGGATGCCGAGATCGCTTTCTGCGGTGGCATCAACATACTGGATGACTGGTACGACCCTGGTTTCGGACCGTTGCATGAGCCCAGGCTGGACTTCGCCGTGCAGGTCACCGGGCCGCTGGTGCAGGACGCGCTGGAGGTGATGACGCGCTTCTGGTGGCGCATGACGGTGGCCTCGGAGGTTCGCGATCGCGAGTTTCCAGCAGTCTGGCGGCAGTTGCAGCAGCGGCTGCAACGGGCCTTGTTCGAGCGCAAAGCCGCAGCGGGCGCGCGTGAGGATGCGCCACAGTCGCAGCTTGGCTCACTGCGCGGCCAGGGGGCCCGCGCCGATCTGGTCTTGCGCGACAACCTGCGCAATCGACGCCGGATCGAGCGGGCCTATCTGCGCGCGATCGGCGCGGCGCGCCATGAAATCGTCATTGCCAATGCCTACTTCCTGCCGGGTGCCAAGTTGCGCAAAGCATTGGTGCTGGCGGCGCAGCGCGGCGTGCGGGTTCGTCTGCTGCTACAGGGCCGATACGAATATTTTCTGCAATACCACGCCGCCAGGCCGGTGTATGGCGCGTTGCTGGACGCGGGCGTCGAGATCCACGAGTACGCCGCCAGCTTTCTGCATGCCAAGGTTGCGGTCGTGGATACACGCTGGGCCACCGTGGGCTCCTCCAATCTGGATCCATTGAGCCTGCTTTTGGCGCGAGAGGCCAATATCGTGGTGCGCGACGCGCGGTTCGCGGCCCTCCTGCGCGAACGGCTGGAACAAGCCATGGGACAAGGCGGGCATCGGATTGACGCTGCTGTCTATCTCAACCGTTCTTGGCGTCAGCGGTTACTGGAAGCCCTGGCGCTGGTCATGGTGCGCGTTGGCCTTTTTCTGATCGGCCGGCGCTATTGAAGCTGCAAACCGCCGCGGGTAAGAGCCGCCAGTATCCCGGCCATCGGTTCGCTGTTAGGATGGCAGAATGTTGATGCAGTCCTCCTCTTCCATGAAGCCCACTGACTCGAACGAAGGCGTGCCGGTATCGGTCAAGATTCGCGAACGGCTGGTTGCCGCGCGCAAACGGTTTCATGCCAATGACAATATCGCGGACTTCATCGAGCCGGGCGAGCTGGAGAAATTGCTCGACGAGGTCGAGAGCAAGATGAAGGGCGTGCTGGGAAGCCTGGTGATCGATACCGAAAATGACCACAACACCGACGACACCGCGCGTCGGGTCGCCAAAATGTATGTCAACGAGGTTTTTCGCGGCCGGTATGTGCAAGCGCCGACCATCACCGAATTTCCGAACGCCGAACACCTCAACGAGCTGATGATCGTCGGACCGATCACGGTGCGCAGCGCCTGCAGTCACCATTTCTGCCCGGTCATTGGAAAAATCTGGATCGGTGTCATGCCCAACGAGCACACCAACGTGATCGGGCTGTCCAAGTATGCGCGACTGGCCGAATGGGTCATGGGCCGGCCTCAGATCCAGGAGGAAGCTGTCGTGCAACTGGCCGATCTGATCCAGCGCAAGACGCAACCGGACGGACTGGCGATCGTGATGCAGGCGAGCCACTACTGCATGGCCTGGCGTGGCGTCAAGGACATGGACAGCAAGATGATCAATTCGGTCATGCGAGGCTCATTCCTCAAGGACCCGAACTTGCGCCGTGAGTTCTTGTCGCTGATTCCGGGAAAGGGCTGACACCATGCTGGTCCGACTGTTGTATGCCAGCCGCGCGGTAGATACCTCGAACGAAGCGATTGATGCCATCCTGGCGCAGTCGCGGCAATCCAACCCGGTTTGCGGCATCACGGGCATCCTGTGCTATGGCGGCGGCATCTTCCTGCAGGCGATCGAAGGCGGTCGCATGGCAGTGAGTGAATTGTTTGGCCATATCCAGAAAGACAAGCGCCACAAAGACGTGGTGTTGCTGCATTACGAAGAAATCTCCGAGCGTCGCTTCGGTGGCTGGACCATGGGGCAGGTGAATATGTCACGCATCAACACCTCGATCCTGCTCAAGTACGCCGAAAGGCCGGAGCTCGACCCCTATGGGGTCTCGGGCAAGGTGTCGTTGGCACTGCTGGAGGAACTGATGGCCACGGCATCGATCATGGGGCGTGCCTGACCTCTCGGGCGGCAGCCGACGGGTTGGTCCGAGGCATCGCGGGCAATGCATGTCCTTGCTGTTGATCGGTTGTGACTTCAGCAGTCGGCCGCAGCGTCGCAAGCCGATTGTCATCGCCCGTGGCAGCATGCGGGGGCTTGACACCGTGGTGCTCGATGCGCTGGAGTCATTGGACAGCCTGGATGCCTTTGCGCGGTGGTTGGTGCGAGAACCGCGGTGGGTGGGCGGATTCGATTTTCCCTTCGGTTTGCCGCGAGAACTGGTGCAGGAAATGGGATGGCCCATCGATTGGGTCGATAACATTCGTTTTTTTGCCAGTCTGAGCCGGGCCGACATCCGTGATCGGTTCGCTGCATTCTGCGCGCGCAGGCCGGTTGGCGGAAAGTTCGCTCATCGCGCGACCGATCGCCGGGCCGGGTCGAGCCCGTCGATGAAGTGGGTCAACCCGCCGGTGGCCTACATGCTGCACGCCGGTGTACCGGCGCTGATCGAGGCCGGCGTTTGTCTTCCCGGGCTGCATGGCGGCAACCAAGGCGATGTCGATATATCGGGCCGGCCACTCCGGGTGGCGCTCGAAGCCTATCCCGGACTGCTGGCGCGGGAAGTGCTGGGCCGTGCCAGTTACAAAAGCGACGATCTGGCAAAGCAGACGGTGCAGCGGTTGGCGCAGCGCCAGCGATTGCTGAACGCGTTGGAGGTCGGTTGCACCCGTCTCGGTCTGCGACTGTCGGTGACGCAGACCCAGCGCGCGATGCTGCTGGATGACGGCAGCGGCGATAGGCTAGACGCTGCGCTTTGCCTGATCCAGGCAGCCTGGGGTGCCAGGCGCGGTTGGCCCGCCTTCGGACTGCCGATGCCGATCGATCCGCTCGAAGGCTGGATCGTCACCGCGTTACCGCAAGCCGTTAGCGACGCTCCGGCATGACGTTTTCTTCGAGCTTGCGCGCCAGCAGTGTGACAGCCAGCGCCGCAGGGCAACCCGGCTGGGTTTGCATCAGCAACTGACGGCGCATCACCGCCTGTCGTACCGACGGGTCGGCTGGAATGTCGGCCAGATGCACCAGCCGCACGCCTTTGCCGGGCTCGCTCACCACGAAGCGGTCCAGCACTTGCTGCAATTGGCCGGTGATCGCGCGACCGTCGCCCAGGCGGGCGGTCTGGTTGATCACCATGTACACGTTGTCGCGTTTTTGCTGACTGGCCAGCACCTTGATGGTGGCATAGGCGTCAGTCAGCGAGGTTGGCTCGGGCGTGGCCACCACGAGCACTACCGAGGCCAGCGATACCGCGAACAGGACCACGTCGGAGATGCCCGCACCGGTGTCGAGCAGCACCACGTCATAGCGGGGAATCAGCCCTTCGATGATGCGCAGGAATTCGGCGCGAATCTCCGGCGTCAGACGCGAATATTCGACCATGCCCGAACCCGCCAGCAATACCGAGAAGCCGCCCGGGGCCTGGATGATGGCCTCTTCGAGCTTGGCCTTGCCGCTGAACACGTCGTGCAAGGTGACTTTGGGATACAGGTTGAGCACAACGTCCAGATTGGCCAGGCCGAGGTCGGCGTCGAGCACGAGGACTTTGTGTCCCCGCTTGGCCAATGCCGCCGCCAGATTGGCGGATACGAAGGTTTTGCCCACGCCGCCCTTGCCGCTGGTCACGGCCATGACCTTGCCGTGCGGGGTCAATGGCACCCGCGGCTCGGCCGTTGCCAGACCCTCTTGGGGACTCAGCTCTTCACTCATGGTTGGACTCCGCTGGTTGCGCTACTTGCCGGTTCGACCGCCGCGCGCTCAAGCCAAGCCGGCTCGCCCAGTGCTAAATGACCAAACAAAAGATTTTTCTCCTCGGCGCTCACCGCGATGGCCGGTTGATGGTCGATACACACACGATTGCGCCCCTGGGCCTTGGCCTGATACAAGAGGTTATCGGCACGTTCGATCCACAATGGAGCAGTGGATCGCACCCACGAAGGCGCATAGGCACCACCGATGCTGATGGTGGCGCGCACCGTGTGGCCCGGAGAGACCACAATCGTCAGCGATTCCACCGTCATCCGGATGCGTTCGGCCACGGCTTCACCGACCGATACGAGGCAGTTGGGCAGCACCACGGCAAATTCCTCGCCACCGTAACGCGCCACCGAATCCATCGGGCGGATGCAGCGTGACAGACACTTGGCGACCGCCTGCAACACCTGGTCCCCTGCCAAATGGCCGTGGGTGTCGTTGATGGTCTTGAAATGGTCGATGTCCATCATGAGCAGCAGCGCCGGCTCGCCGGAACGTGCCACACCATCGATTTCGCGCTCCAGGATCGACAAGAAGTTACGCCGATTGGCAAGCCCGGTCAGCGGATCTTTGAGCGACAGTTCGCATAAACCGTCGATCACACTCTGCACAAATTCGGTTGGGTACCGCGCGCTGTCGGGTAGCGTCACGGTGGCACCATGTTCGAGCAAGGCACGCGCGTTGCCCAAACGAAGGTCACTGATGTCTACGACGGACGGGGCAAACGATGAATTCACAGGCAACAAGGTGGTGATGCGA
>Ga0105045_10001494_pt1 | contig 19145 bp, 19 predicted proteins | sample MAT02_FD_78089 | JGI IMG/M metagenome (GOLD analysis project Ga0105045, IMG submission 78089) | Freshwater microbial communities from Lake Fryxell liftoff mats and glacier meltwater in Antarctica - MAT-02 (megahit assembly) | ecosystem: Environmental > Aquatic > Freshwater > Ice > Liftoff... | reverse complement strand
CCGGCCACCAGCCGCAACCTGGAGCTGGGCATGAAATGGCGCGCCGATGGCGGCGCACAGGCCAACGCCGCCCTGTTCCGCGCCGACACCGACGATGAACTGGCGGTGGCGCGCAACATGGGCGGGCGCAGCAGCTTCCGCAACGTCGGCGCGGCGCGGCGCCAGGGCCTGGAGGCATCGCTGGACATGCCGCTGGCCGAACAGTGGAAGCTGCAGCTGGCCTACACCTGGCTGCAGGCACGGTTCCGCAGCGACTACCTGGTATGCACTGGCGTGGGCTGCACCGTGCCGGCCACCCCGGTGGCCGCGGGTTCGCGCATTCCTGGTGTGCCGCGGCAGCAGCTGTTCGCGCGCGCGCAATGGATCCAGGGCCCGTGGAGCGCTGCGCTGGAAGGCGCCGGCGTGAGCGCGGTGGTGGTCAACGACATCGCCAGCGAAACCTCGCCCGGCTACTTCCTGCTCAACCTGGAAGCCGCACGCCAGTGGCGCCTGCGCAGCGGCAGCCTGCGTGGCTTCGTGCGCATCGACAACTTGCTCAACCAGGCCCACATCGGTTCGGTGATCGTCAACGAAGGCAATGCGCGTTTCTACGAGCCCGGGCCCGGCCGCGGCTTCCTGCTGGGCGCACAGTGGCAGTGGTCGCGTCGATAGACGCACGACTCAACGCCTTGTGTTCTTTATCTTGCCTGCCCTAGCTGTCGTGTACCGGGCGTGGGCGCCTGACACGACCGCGGAGTAGCTGCAGCAACATTCCACGCTGGCCACACACCGGATCTCCCGCCTGGTGGGCGGAGTTTTCCGGTATTTTCTCCCGGTAATGTTGTGCTGCGTCGAGGCAATCAATAGGTCAAAAGCGGTGTTTGCCCTTTGTGCTTCATTTCTGCTGCTTCTCGCAGGATGAAATCAGCTACGTCAGCACGGGATATCTTGCCTGCCTTCACGTCTTTTAGCTCGGTCAGCGCGCGGTAATCCCCGGTACGTGATCCGTTGGTCAGGAATCCAGGGCGGACTATGACCCAATCAAGCCCGGACTGGCGGACGATGGCTTCTTGCCTGTCCTTGTCTTCGTAGGCTGTCTTGAGCATCAGGGGGTTGATTATCTTGTCGTAGAAGAATCCTCCGTGACCCCGGCTATCCCCAGCACCGATGCCAGTCACGCAAATGAGCCGCCGACAAGTGGAATTTTGCATTGCTTCGACGACTACTCTCGTGCCTTCCGAAAATACGGACACGGGCTGGCGGGTTGGTCTGATACCGATGGTTAAGCACACCGTATCCTGCCCGTCTACTGCTGCCTCGATTACGCCTTTTTGCAGGACGTCCCCATGCACGATTTTTAGATTTTCATGGCTTAGCGGCAAACCTTGAGGGCTTCGGACAACGGCCGTAACTTCGTGCCCGGCAGCAATCCCTTGCTGCAAAACCTCAAGTCCTATCCCGCGTGATGCGCCAATCACTAATAGCTTCATTGGTCAGTCCTTTCCCTGTTGTCGTAAAGCAGCCTAACGCTTACGTCTTGGATTTTCCCGCAAGGCCCCAGAACCCGGGAGTGAGCCGAAGGCAGCCCCGGTGTAGCCGCGCCACCGGTCAGCTGGCCGCGCAAAAAAAAATGGAAAGATGCGGGACGTGACGCATACAAACAGCCGTTGATAAACAAGCTAGACCTCCGAAAGTTACCTCTGGCACCTTGGACCAAGGCACCCGCACCGGTAGCCTCGGCTCCTCTCTTCCCCTTAGGAGCAGCTTGATGTCTGCCGATCACCAAAAGCCGATTGGGGTGTACTTGATCGTTGTTGCAGCCTTGGTCGCCAGCATCTGGATCGGGTGGGGAGACTTCGACCCGTACGTGCCCCGGGAAGTCGTGCAAGAGACTATTCGGGCAGCTCCCCGCAACATCGTGCAGCTTCTCGTGCAGTTCGTCGTCCCTATACTGCTCGTCGGCTTCCTTGTTAAAGAAGGGCTGGCCTTTGCCAGATCGCGGCGGAAGGCCTGACAGTTCATTCAAGCCGAACTTGCTTCGCAAGTCGGCTCAATTCAGGCGATGGATCCTGTTGCCCACCTAGTGCACATCACGCCGCGAAATGACCGTGGAATCCCAGCGGCACCGTGTACGGCAGCCAGGCTTGCGCCAGCGGACCGTCGTTAACGCGTTCTGCATCCAGCACGGCAATCCCGCTGCGGCCACGCGCGCTGTCCAGCAGCGTGCCCACCAGCCAGCCGTCGCCGACGCGGGTGCTGCCCGGCCTGGGCACGAACACATGCTCTTCTACCAGCACCGAGCTGCCGTAGCTGTGCACCTGGCGACGGCCGCGCGCGACATCGAAGGATGCGATGGCGTTGAAGTAGGGGGCGTCATGCGCACCTTCGTTGGTCGGCGCGTACAGTCGTGCCGGCCGGTCGCCGCGGGTGCGCGGATCGAACAGCGGAAACTCGATGTCGGCCACGCCGGTGTCTTCCCAGCGCGCCTTGCCGTCGCGCAAGCCCAGTCGCAGTTCGCGCAGGCGTCCCTGGCCGCCATGCGCCTGCGGCTGGCCGTTCATGGCCGAGCGCATCGGCGAGCGGGCTTCTGCAACATCCGCATTCGGCACGGCACGCATCACGATCTCGTCGCCGCGCTCGTAGGCATCGCCAAAGTGGTAAATAGCGGCGAACTCGGCCTCATACCAGCGCGCCTGCTTGGTGTCCTGCTTCGACACCACGCCCACGCGCAGCGGCTGCTGCTCCTGGAAACGCAGGCGCTCGAAGAAGCCGCCCTGCCCTTCGGCGTACGAGAACGGGATGAGGGTGAACACCAGATGCCGGTCGGTCATGGCAAAGCTGTGCAGGTACCCGGCGACCGGCGTATCGATGATGTCGGCCGAGATCAGGCTGCCGTCGGCGCCGATGTGCCAGACCAGCAGGCCGGTGCCGCCCATCATCGAGGTCGCGCCGAAGTTCCACACCGATCCATCGCGATCGACCAATGGGTGCGCGGAAAACGGCAGCGAGGCCAAGTCCGGGCGCCAGGTCACCGGCCCGATGGTGGACAGCTGGTCGGGATCCAGCTCGAAGGCAGAGCCCGCTTCGCACAGCGCGAACAGGCGACCGTTGAGCATCATCACCGAGGTATTGGCCGGATTGGCGTCATCGTTGTTGCGCACCGGCTGTGAATTCGGCACCGTCGTGCCCGCAGCCGGATACAGGAAGCGGCCGGCCTTCTGTTCGCGGGTGAACTTGGGCGTGGCGACAATGCGCGCCCGGTGGCTCAGCGTGACGTCGCCGAACTGCCAGCCGTGGACCATGCCGTCGCCGTCGAACCAGTGCTCATAGCGGAAGCCGGCGCGCTCGGTCCACGCCGGACCGTTGCGGTACAGCGTGCCGGCGAAGCCCAGGGGCAGTCGGCCTTCGATCTGCAGCGTTGTCGGACCGAGCGACTCGGTGGTGACGCTCTTCCAGCCGGCAAGCCACGGGTGCTCATTCAAGCCCGCCGCAAAGCGCGCCGGGTCGCCGGCAAACGCCGACTCTCCGCGAAGCAGCGGCGGAGCGAAGGCCAGGGCGGTGGCGCCGGCGAGCAGGTTGTGCAGGAAGCGACGACGGTCCATGGCAGTGCTCCTTCAGCGCAGCTCGACGGTGATGGCCAAGTCCTCCTGGCCCACTTCGAAACGGGCCTCTTCGAATGTCGGCTTGCGCATCACGTTGGGGTTGTTGCTGAATCCATAGCCTTCGATCGGCATGCCTATGGCGTTGGTATCCAGCTTGCCGTTGCCGTTCTCGTCATGGCTGATCATCACCGCGTAGCTTCCCGGCTTCAGTCCCTTGAAGCTGAACTGCGCGGTTTCGCCCTGCGCCGGCGCGCCGTCGGCCTGCACCGGTGCAGCCTGGCCATCCCATGCAGCCTGCGAATCCACCAGGGCCACCTTCACCACCCCGGTGGAGGCGCGCACGCCGGCCAGCTCGATGGTGAGGTCGGCGGCGAACACGGGCATGGTTGCTGCCAGTCCGATCAGCAGGACGGTGCGGGGCAGCAGTTGGAAATAGGTTTGGCGGGGTGTTCTTGAAAGCGTCATGTCGTTCTCCTGGGGCGGGATGGTGGCGAGCAGCCAGTTTGTGTGCCGGGGCCGGCAGTGCCAGCTGCCAGCAGTCATCGATTGGCGGTGCCGGAAGTCACTTCGTGCGGTCCGCTCATGCGCCCGACCGGTGCGCAACCAGCTCGGCAGAGTCGCCGGTCGTGATGGTGACTGCGGGCGCGCGATGCTTGCGGTCCTGGACCACCTTTGCGAGATGGGCCACGACCAGCGGGGCGAACCACGCGGCGTAGTGCAGCACCGGGCCGTCGAGCATCGGCAGCAGTCGCGGCAGGCCGATCGCCAGGAACGCAATATGGGTGGCGATACCGGTGCCGAACATCGCCGCGTAGTGCTCGCGCAGCCACCAGCGCGGGTGCTCGCCCATGCCGCGGCGACGGCGCAGGCTGTCGTAACCGGCATACAGGCCGATGATCGAGAAGCCCGCGATCAGCGGCGAGGCCTTGACCACGCCGAGGACCATCATCAACGCGCCCGCGGCCAGCAGCAGCCACGCGCCGAGCACGTACATCGGGCCGGTGTAGCGCGCCACGTCATGCTTGTCCCGGATCGCGCGCCAGCCCGACCAGGTCGCCACCAGCAGCAACAACAGCAGGTAGGACAGGAAGGCGCCGGTCACCACGCGGCGTTCGATGAAAAGCAAGCCGGCCAGCGGCGCCCCGGTGACGCAGATGCCGACCATCGCCAGCAGGTAGACCTGGCCGGCGCGGCGATGCAGCACGCTGCCTTTCCTGAGCAGCGCGGCCATCCAGAAGCAGGCGAGTGCGATCATGCCGATGGCGGCGTGGGTGGCGAGGATGGATTGGTAAAGGGTCATGGGCGGGTTTTCCTGGCGTGTCACCAGACTGCCCTCGTACCCGCCGCCGATCACGGCCCACTGGTCACCGATCCGACCTGCCGGAAGTCACTTTCTGCATCGCTTGCATTGCCAGCGTCGCTCCTACGCTGCAGCATGCAGCAATGCGCGAATACCCCGGAAAGCTGCTGCAGCCACTCACCCTTGCCCTGCTGCTGACCTGGTCGGCGGTGGGGCTGGCCCTGGGCGGGGAGGCCGGGCTGTCCCTGCCGCTGGCGTGGTCGCTGATGCTGGCGTTCCTGGCGGCGAGCCTGCTGACCGACCTGCCGCGACTGACACGCGCGTGGCTGTACGTGCTGCTGCTGGTCCAGGCCGCATCCGCGCTGGCCCTGGTATGGCTGGCGCCGCGCACCGGCACCACACCGGTGCTGCTGGTGGTGCTGGCCGCGCAGCTGGGCATGCTGTGGCCGCTGCGCAGGACGCTGGTCGCGGTGCTGCTGCTCGACGCGGTGTTCCTGCTGTTGATGCTCGACAACGGCCATCCAGCGCCCTACCTGGTGGTGATGATCTACGCCGGCTTCCAGGCCTTCGCACTGCTGATTGGCCACTACGCCAGCACTGCGGAGCAGGCGCGCGACCGACTGGTGCTGGTCAACGCCGACCTGCTGGCCACGCGCGCCCTGCTGGCCGACAGCGCGCGCGATGCCGAACGCCTGCGCATGGCGCGCGAGCTGCACGACGTGGCCGGGCACAAGCTCACCGCCATGAGTCTCAACCTGCGCGCGCTGGCTGCCGATCCCGCCTTCGCCGATCGCGAGAAAGTCGCGCTTGCGCAGCAGCTTGCGCATGAGCTGCTCGGCGACATCCGCGGCGTGGTCCAGGCGATGCGCGACAGTCGCGGTCTTGACTTGGAAACGGCAATGCGCGCGCTGGCCGCGGGCATGCCCAGACCGGCACTGCAGGTGACAGTCGAGGAAGACGTGCGCATCACCGATCCCGCGCAGGCCGAAGCCCTGCTGCGCCTGGTGCAGGAGTCGCTGACCAACGCAGCGCGTCACGCCGACACCGACGTGCTGCGCGTGCAGCTGCGCCGCGAGGGCGATGAGATCTGCATCCACGTCGAGGATGACGGCCGCCTGCGCGGCGCGCTGCACGAGGGCAACGGGATCGCCGGCATGCGCGAGCGCATCGCCGCCGTGCACGGGTCTCTGAGTCTGGGTCGCACCGAGCTTGGCGGCCTGTGCATCGATGCGAGGATCCCCGCATGAGCCAGTCGCTGCGGGTTGCGTTGGCCGACGACCAGGCGCTGGTGCGCGCCGGCCTGCACGCGCTGCTGGAGCGGCAGGGGATCGTGGTGGTGTTCGAGGCTTGCGATGGCGGCGAGCTGCTGGAGCGAATGACGGACGTGCAGGTCGACGTGGTGCTCAGCGACATCCGCATGCCTGGCGTGGACGGCATCGAGGCACTGGTGCGGCTGCGCGAACGCGGCGATCGCACGCCGCTGCTGCTGCTCACCACCTTCGACGACAGCGACCTGCTGCTGCGCGCCACCGATGCCGGCGCCCAGGGTTTCCTGCTCAAGGACGCATCCCCTGAAGACCTGCGAGACGCGATCGTGCGCGTGGCCGCTGGCCAGACCCTGTTGCAGCCGGTCAGCACCGACCCGGTGCGTGCGCGTTACCGCTATCGCGACGAGGATGCCCCCAGCGAGGCCTTCAGCGCGCGCGAGGTGGCGATCCTGCGCCTGCTGGCGGGCGGCTATTCCAACAGGGAGATCGCCCGCAGCCTGTTCCTGGCCGAAGGCACGGTCAAGAACTACGTTTCCACCCTCCTGGACAAGCTGGGCACCCGCGACCGCACCCAAGCGGTGCTCAAGGCGATCACCCTGCGCATCATCTGAGCGGCCCTCGCGCTACAGGACCCACCCGCGCGTGCATCGCGATGATCAGAACAACTCGCCTTGCGCCGAGGGCACGCGCGGCGGCGTGAACAGCCCGCACTCGAGCGCGCGCTCGTGGCGGGCGCTGAAACCCAGCCGCTTCAAGGCCAGCTTGAACCGTCGCTCCAGCAGCTCCGCGTAAACCCCCTGCCCGCGCATGCGCGTGCCGAAGCTGGCGTCGTAGTCCTTGCCGCCGCGCAACTGGTTGATGGTGCTCATCACGTGCGCGGCGCGATCAGGCACGTGGGCCTGCAGCCAGTCGCGGAACAAGGGCGCCACCTCGTGCGGCAATCGCAGCAACACGTAGCCGGCCGACTCGGCCCCGGCATCGCGCACCGCTTCCAGCACCGATTCGAGCTCGTGGTCGTTCACCCACGGGATCACCGGCGCCACCATCACCCCGACCGGCACGCCGGCAGCGTTCAACTGGCGTATCGCGCGCAGGCGCGAATGCGGCGCCGAGGCGCGCGGTTCGAGCACCGCCGACAGGCGGTTGTCCAGCGAAGTCACCGAGAAGTACACTCGCACCAGGTTGTCGGCGGCCAGGGGTTGCAGCAGGTCCAGGTCGCGGGTGACCAGGGCGTTCTTGGTGATCAGGGTGAACGGATGGCGGGTCTCGGCCATCACCTCGATCAGCTGCCGGGTCAGGCCCAGCCTGCGCTCGACTGGCTGGTAGGCATCGGTGTTGATGCCCAGCGCGATCGGGCTGGGCTGGTAGCCGGGCCGTGCCAGTTCCTTGCGCAGCAGATGCGCCGCATTGGTCTTGGCGAAGATCCTGGTCTCGAAGTCCAGCCCCGGCGACAGGCCCAGATAGGCATGCGAGGGCCGCGCGAAACAATACGAGCAGCCGTGCTCGCAGCCGCGGTACGGGTTGACCGACTGGCTGAAGGAAATGTCCGGCGACTGGTTGCGGCTGATGATGCTGCGCGCAGTTTCCTCGCGCACCTGGGTGCGCTCCAGCACCTGCGCGAACTCCTCGGCCTCCGGCGCGTGCCAGCCGTCGTCCACGCCCTGGTTGACCGTGACCTCGAAACGGCCGGCCAGGCGGTCGTGGGACCCGCGACCCTTGATCGGTAAATGCTGGATGGGCGCATGCCCGGCAGGTATGCGCTTGCTAGGTGGAACCATCGCCCATTGTCGCGCGCCAGCGTCTCAGCCGCCGCGACAGCGCCTAGAATCAGGGCCATGTTCGAGACCCTGCAATCGGCGTGGCACGACTTCCGGTCGATCCCGCACCTCAAGCTCTACCTGACCCTGGCCTGGATCCTGTACCTGGTGCCGTTGTGCGGCTGGATCGTGCTGCAGAAGCGCGAGCCGGCGGCCACCATCAGCTGGGTGCTGTCGCTGGCGCTGCTGCCGTACCTGGGCTACCTCATCTATTTCCTGCTGGGGCCGCAGAAGATCAAGCGCCAGCGCCTGCGCCGCCACGTCTCGCGCTCGGGCATGGACGCCTACACCGCCGACAGTGGCCTGGGCCCGGATTCCACCGAGCTGGGCGTGCTGGCCCGCGCCATCACCGGGCTGCCGGCCACAGCCACCAACTCAGCCAGGCTGCTCGTGGATGGCGCGGCCACCTATGACGCGATCATTGAGGCCATCGGCCAGGCCCGCGACCATGTCCACCTGGAGTACTACATCTACGAGCCGGACCAGACCGGTACGCGGGTGCGCGACGCGCTGGTGGAACGTGCCCGCGCCGGGGTCAAGGTGCGCCTGCTGCTAGATGCGGTGGGATCCGCGTCGGTGCGCGAGCGCTTCCTGCAGCCGCTGCTGGAGGCCGGCGGCGAAGTGGCCTGGTTCCACCCCACCCGGCTGCGTCCGTTCGCGCGGCCATGGTTGAACCTGCGCACCCACCGCAAGATCGTGGTGGTCGATGGCCGTATCGCCTTCACCGGCGGGCTGAACATCAGCGATGTGCAGGACGAGCGCCTGCACAAGATGCCGTACCGCGACCTGCACCTGCAGCTGGAAGGTGAGGTGGTGCGCGGAATCCAGGTCGTTTTCGTGGAGGACTGGACCTACGCCAGTGGCCAGGGGCGCCGGCAACTGGAGGGCACCAGCCTGCGTCGCGGGCAAGGCTTCGACGTGGCTGGCGAGGTCTCTGCCCAGGTACTGGTGTCCGGCCCGGACTCGTCGTGGGAGGCAATCCACCGCCTGCACGTGTCCGCCATCCACGAGGCCCACACCCGGGTGTGGCTGGCCACGCCCTATTTCGTGCCGGGCGAGGCGGCGCGCATGGCTCTCACTTCGGCCGCGCTGGGCGGGCTGGACGTGCGCCTGCTGGTACCCAAGATGAGCGACTCGCGCCTGGTGACCTATGCCGCGCGCTCCTATTTCGACGAGTTGCTGGCCGCCGGCGTCAAGGTATACGAGTACGGCCCGCGCCTGATGCACAGCAAGGCCTTGTTGTGCGACGACGAGGTGGCGATCATCGGCAGCGCCAACTTCGACCACCGCAGCTTCCGGCTGAACTTCGAGATCTCGATGCTGCTGCAGGACCGCAAGCTGGTCGCAGACCTGGCCACCCAGCTGGAAGCCGACATGCAGGATTCCGAGCGGGTCCGCGACGAGCGTCAGCGCTCGTTCCTGCGCAACCGCCTGCCCGAGGCCCTGGCCCGCCTGCTGTCGCCTTTGCTGTGAACCGGGTGCGCGTTTTTCCCAGGCCGGGATAGTAGACTCCGGCCATGGCCGGGAGAGGGGAGGGAGATGATGCACTGGTTGTTGCTGCTGCTTGGACTGGGTGCCCTGGCCGTGGCCCTGCGCACCTCTTCGCTGGCATTGATGGTGGTGTGCCTGCTGGCCGCCCTTGGCCTGTTCGTGGCCTGGATCCTGGGCTGGTACGCCGCCCGCGTGGGCGGCGTGGCCCGCGACGAGAGCCAGATGATCGACCCGGCGGAGCTGCACCGCCTGCGCGAGCTGGCCAACGCTCGCAAGGCCGCCGCGCGCGAGCCCGGATCGGCGGAACCGCCATCGCTGCCTTGATCCTCCGCGCCACCGCTGGCGCGGCGTGACCGCGCTCAGCGTCAACGTCAACAAGATCGCGGTGCTGCGCAACTCGCGCGGCGGCGCCGAGCCCGACGTGGTGCACGCCGCCCGCACCTGCCTGGACGCCGGCGCCCACGGCATCACCGTGCATCCGCGCCCGGACCAGCGCCATATCCGCCCGCACGACGTGCTGGCCCTGGCCGGGTTGACCCGTGAGCGCGGTGTCGAACTCAACGTGGAGGGCAATCCGTTCGCACCGGCGCGCGACGGATACCCCGGCCTGCTGGCGCTGTGCGAGCAGGCCCGGCCGGCGCAGGTGACCCTGGTGCCCGATGGCGACGGCCAACTGACCTCGGACCATGGGTTCGACCTGGCCCGCGACGCAACGCGCCTGGGCCCGCTGATCGGGAAGCTGCACGCACTGGGTGCGCGGGTCAGCCTGTTCGTGGATGCCGGCGCGGCCGGTCTGGAACTGGCGCGCGATGCCGGTGCCGACCGGATCGAGCTCTACACCGGACCCTTCGCCGAGGCCATGGCTCTGGGTGCGGGCAGCGACGCGATTGTCACCTGCGCCGCCACCGCCCGCCAGGCGCAGGCCCTGGGGCTTGGGGTCAACGCCGGCCACGATCTGAGCCAGGACAACCTGGGCCTGTTCCTGGCCGGCGTGCCGCAGGTGCTGGAGGTTTCCATCGGCCATGCGCTGGTGGGCGAAGCCCTGTACGCGGGCCTGGCGCAGACCGTGCGCAATTACCTGCAGATCATCCGCTCCGCGTAAGGTCCAAAGCATCGCGGCCATGGGCCGCTCCTGCCAAGCCTGCAAATCCGTAGGAGCGGCCCATGGCCGCGATGCTCTTGTCGCCGCAACGGGATGCCGCTTCTTCAGATCGCGCAAACAAACACGCCGCCCGGAGGCGGCGTGGATCTGCTTGCGGTCCCTGCGCTCAACCGATCTGAGCGAAGAGCCTCGCGGCCATGGGCCGCTCCTACTGCACGAAACCGATCTTCATCATCTGCGCGTTCTTGGCCGCGGCCAGTACCTTGGCCATGACTTCGTACTGCGCGTCGGGGCTGGTGTCGATGCGCAGCTCCGGCTGGTTGGTCGGATCCCGCTGCACTTCGTTCTCCATCATCAACTGCAGGCCGGCCACATTGACCGGGCTGTTGTTCCAGTACACCTGGCCACCGGCGTCGATGCGCAGGTCGATCGGTGGTGGCGGTTCGATGGTCACCGGTGGCGGGTTGATCACCCGCTGCGGCAGGTCGATGTCGATCGGATAGGTCAACACCGGCACGGTGACGATGAAGATGATCAGCAGCACCAGCATCACGTCCACCAGCGGCGTGACGTTGATGTCGGCCATCGGCTGGCCCTTGCCGGATCCGGTTGTAAACGCCATGGCTCAGGGTCCCGTGGTGGTCTTGGTGGCGACGAAGCCGATGTCGAGCATGCCCTGTCCCTGGGCGATCCTGGTAACTTCGTTGATGGTGCCCATGCGGGTGGTGCGGTCGCCACGCAGGTTGATCGGCGGCTGCGGGGTCATCTGCGCGGCGCTTGACAGGCGCGATTCCAGGATTTCCTTGCTGATCGGCTCATCGTTCCAGAACAGCGAGCCGTTCTCGGTCACCGCAATGGTGATCGGCGAGGCGCGCGTGTTCGCGTCATTGGGATCGTAGTCCAGGTCGGCCTCGGGCAACGCGATCTCGACCTTGTGGGACATCAGCGGCGCGGTGATGATGAAGATGATGAGCAACACCAGCATCACGTCCACCAGGGGCGTGACGTTGATGTTGGCCATCGGGCCGCTACTGGAAGTGTTGGTACTGAAGGCCATTCAAGGGCTCCTTTGGGGGCGTGCTGGACTGGCCCGTTACCGGCTCAGCCTACGCGCGAGCCGGTTGCGAAGAAGTCGTGCAGGTCATGCGCGAAGGTGTCGAACTTGGCGTTGGTGTCGCTGTTGGCGCGGTTGAACGCGTTGTAGGCAAGCACCGCCGGGATCGCCACGAACAGGCCCAGCGCGGTCATGATCAGCGCCTCGCCCACCGGGCCGGCCACTGCGTCGATGGACGCCTGACCGGTCGCGCCGACGCGGATCAGGGCACCGTAGATGCCCCATACCGTGCCGAGCAGGCCCACGAATGGCGCGGTCGCACCGACCGATGCCAGCACGGTCATGCCGGTCTGCAGGCGCGAGCTTTCGCGGGTCACGGACTGCCGCAATGCGCGATCCACGAACTCGGAACGGTTGAGCGAGTCGACCAGTACCGAGCCTTCGCTGCGCTGGTGGTGGGCGGCGGCCTGGGCGGCATCCAGTGCGATCTTGGAAAACGGCTCGTAACGCGGCTGTTCCTCCATCAGGCGGATGGCGTCCTGGGCGTTGCTGGTTTCCCAGAAGGTCGCGGTGACCTTGTCGGCCTGCGACTTCAGGCGCGCGTTCTTGAGGAAGTTGATCACCGTCCAGTACCAGCACATCGCCGACATGATCACCAGGGTCAGCAGCACGATCCACTGAACAGCGAAAACTACGGGTTCGGCGACCATCTCGCCAATCATGTGCCCGAAACCCATCTGGGACAGGCCAGTGGCGTCGGAAGTGGGTCCAGCAGCAGTGGTTTCTTGCAGCATGACGCTTACCTTTTTTGTGATGACGAGGAGGGTGCGATCGGTTTGGTTTGGTTTGGTTTGGTTTGGTGTGGGGCGTGTGCGCGTGCGTGTCGGGTGAGGCGCTTACATCGTGAAATCGACTGGGACGCGGACCCGCCCAGCCACCCTCTGGCCCGCTGAGACACTGGGGTTGAAGCGCCACTTGCGCGCCGCATCCATCGCCGCGCGGTCCAGGTCACGGTTGCGGCTGGACTTCTCCACCGAAACATTGGTCACGTTGCCGCTGGCGTCCACGTCGATGATCAGGACCACCGTGCCCTGGATGCCGGCGCGCGCGGCGGCCGGCGGATAGCGCGGCGGATTCATGTTCTTGGAGGAGATGTCCACGCTGGCGCCGATGTCGGGCGTGGGCGCGGGTGGCGCGGGCGGGCTCGGCGGCACGAAGGTGTCCATCGGACGCGGCGTGTCCACGAACACCGGCGGTGCCTCGGGCGGCGGCGGCAGCGGGGTGGCCGTGGGCGGCGCCAGGGTCTTGATCGGCGGAGGCGGCGTGTCCTGCTTGGGTGGCGGCGGTGGCGGCGGTGGCGGCGGTGGTGGCGCATCGACGATGGTCACCAGGGTGCGCTGCTCTTCCTCGGCCTGCGGCGGTGGCGCCACCGCCGGGATCAGCAACAGCAGGAACGCGGCCACGTGCAGGGCGATGACGAACGCCATGCCGACCACCCGGGACCAGTTGAGGCCGGTCTGCACCTCGTTGTCGTAATACCTGCTTCTGATGACGAATTGTTCAGCCATGCGCCAGTGACTCGATTAAGTGGCCCGTGGGTGTGCGGACCAGGAATTCGGGGGGAATCGCAGCACCGATGCTGCGTGAAACTCCAGCTTATACCAATCATGCGTGCCAGTACCATCTCGCGGCACGCCTTGAAACGTACGCTCGCGCATGCCCGTCAGGGCATCGCGATGATCTTCCTGGCCTCCTCCGGATTGCGCAGCCCCTTATCCAGGGCGGCGCGGGCGGCGGTCTTGGCTTCGGGCAATCGGTCTTCCTGCCACAGCACCTTGGCCAGGTTGAGGTAGGTCTCGCCGTTCTGGGCCAGGGGCGCGGCCTTCTGCCAGGCCTCGATCGCGGGGGCGGTCTGGTCGGAGTAGTAATAGGACTGGGCAAGGGCCAGGTAGGTCTGGTGGTCCAGCTTGAGCAGGCCCTTCTCGATGCCTTCGTTGATCACCGAGATCACTTCGCGTTCCTTGCCGTCGATGTTGGCGTAGGTCGAATACAGCTGGCGATAGTCGCGCTCTTCGTCCAGCTTGCCCGAGGCGCGCAGCCTCTCCAGCACCACCGCGGCCTGGTCAAAGTTGTCGGCCTGCAGGTACACGGAGGCCAGGTTCATCTGGGCACGCTTGTCGTCGGGCGCACGGCTGGCGATCTGTTCGGCCATCTGCAGGGCTTCGCCGGTCTGGCCCACTTCGGCGTAGGCGGACATCAGCAGCTGCTGCCAGTTGTCACGCGGCTCGGGCGAGGCCTCGATGGCCTGCTTGAGCACCGGGATCGCCTCGGCGTAGCGCTCGGCCTGGTACAGGCCCTGGCCCCTGAGCACCAGTTCCTCCGGCTTTTGCGACTTGGTCTCGTCGAAGTAGCGGTCCAGGGTGGCCAGGCCCTGGTCGTACTGCTCCTCCTGCAAATGCAGGCCGGCCAGCATGTACATCAGCTGGTAGTGGGTGTTGTTGTCCAGCGCGTTCGACTCCAGGGCCCGGTTGATGTAGGCGATGGTGGCAGGCGTGTCGTCGTCGTTGTAGGCGGCTTGCGAGGCGAGCTGGGCGGCGACCGCCTTGTCGTACGGCGTGGCATTGTCGGCCGCCATCAGTTCGTCGGCCTGGGTGCGCACCGCGGCGAAATCATCCTTGTCGTAGGCATCGACCAGCTTCTTCATCCGTGCCTGCAGGCGCGGTGCGCCCCTGCCGGTGGGCTCTTGGCGGGCGGCTTCCGGATACCTGACTTCGGCCTGGGCAGCGCCGCGGCGATCGCCGCGCTGGGCCTGGGCATCGAAGCTGGCGCTGCCGAGCAGGCCGATGATGGCCAGTGACAACATGGCTTGCTTGGAATTGCGGAAGAACATGGCATCACCTCTTCTGGATTTCATCCGGCTGGAAGGTCATTCGCCGACCATCCTTGAGGCGGGGCCGGCAAATTAGCAGAAACTCCGGTGGATGCAAAGCGGGTGCACCCGGGGTTCAGCCGCAGCGCGGCACCCGGCCGCTGGCGCGAGCCTGCTGGTAGGCGGGGGCCAGCGAGCTTGCGAGGTTGCGCAACTCCTGGATGCGGGACTGCGGATCGGGGTGGGTGGAAAGCCACTCGGGTTGGCGCCCGCCGCCCGCGGCGATCATGTTCTGCCACAGGTTCACCGCCTGGGCCGGATCGAAGCCAGCCTGGGCCATCAACCGCTGGCCGACCACGTCCGCTTCGAGTTCCTGGGTCCGCGAGTTGGGCAACAGGAACAGTCCCTGTGCAGCAGCGCCGCCGATCTGGGTGGTGGCATCGGCAGCGCCCTGGCCGTAACGCGATCCGAGCAGCGCCCCGGCAACGCCAAGTAAGGTCTGCGCCCCCATTTGCCCGGTGATGCGTTCGTTGTGGTGGTTCTCGACCACGTGCCCGATCTCATGGGCCAGGACCGCCGCCAGTTGGTCCTGGTTGGTGGCCACTCGCATGATCCCGGTGTGCACGCCAACCTTGCCGCCCGGCAAGGCAAACGCGTTGGGTTCCTTGTCAGCGAACACCGCCGTCTCCCAGGCTATGGCCCGGTCCTGCGCCGGGAGCTCGCGCACCAACGCCGAGACCACGCAGCGCACATAGGCGTTCTGGCCGGCGTCGGTGCTCAAGGTGCCCTTGGCCTTGGCTTCGGCAAACGCCTGGGTGCCCATCTGGTCGAGCTGCTGCTGGGAGACAGCTCCCACGCGCTGGGTGCGCCCGGTAGACGAGGTGGTGGTGGCGCAGGCGGCCACGAGGGTGGCGATGGCAGCGGCGAGTATGGCGGTGCGGATCTGGTGCTTCATTGGGCAACCCCCGTGAGAGGCCGCAGTGTGGCGAGCGAGGCCTTAACTTTCCGTCAAGTTCTCGCGCAGGGCCTGCTCCGGTACAGGTCCCGATTGTGTTCCATTCAGCGGGAGGGCGCGGCGGGTGCCGGCTGGCGCCTGGTCAACTGCCGTGGAGCAGCAGGGCCGCCAGGGCAATGCCGTTGTTCAGTGCGTGTGCCGCGATCGGGGCCCACAGGGTCCGGGTATGCCAGTACAAGCCGGCGAAGGCCGCGCCCATCAGGGCGTACACCAGCCACAGCCACAGCGTCGCCTGCGGGCTGTGCCCCGACACGCCCGGGATTTCATGCAGCAGGGCAAAGACCAGGCTGCTCAGGACCAGGCCCAGCAGCGGCCGCCCGGCGGCCCACAGGCGCCCGAACAGGACCCTGCGGAACAGCACCTCTTCGTAGACCGGCGCCGCCACCAGTGCGAAAGCCAGCAGCAGCAGCGGGCTTGCGCTGAAGGCGTCCTCGATCATCGCGACATTGCTGGGTTGGGGGGGCTCGCCCCAGTGTTGTGACAACGCGGTGATCGCCGTGCTCGCCAGGAAGGTGCAGCCGCCGGTCAGCAGCGCCCAGCCCCACGTACTGGCCCGGCTCGCGGCCTGGCGCGACAGCAGGCCTTCGCCCGCAGTGGCCCGACGGCGCCAGAAGTAAAGTAGCAGCGCCGTGCCGCCGGTGCTGACCAGGGTGATCCAGACCAGCGCGACCGGCCCGGGCTGGCCGATCTGTTGCGCCAGGGCCGCCGCATCCAGCGCGCCTCCGGCCTGCTGGCCCACCTGCACCCCGCGCAGCAGCCCCCAGCCGATGCCGGCGGCAAGCCCCAGTCCGAGCATGGCGGCCAGCGCGAGCAGCAGGTCGATGAAGAAGGCGAGCAGTGGCCTGGCCCCGGCATCCGCGCCGGGGGCGGTGCCCGGCGCAGGCGGCAGGGCCTGTGTCACCGCGCCACCGCTTGCGGCCCGGCGGAGCGGGCAGCGGGTGGGTCCTGGGCGACCCGCGACAACGCCTGAGCCAACTCATCCGCTGCAGCCGCTGTTCCCGCTCCCAGTGCCATCCCTGCAGCCTCCGCTCGCCCGCTCAGATGTCGAGGTTGGAAACCTTCAAGGCATTGGCATCGATGAAGGCGCGGCGCGGTTCCACCACATCGCCCATCAGGGTGCTGAAGATCTGGTCGGCGGCAACCGCATCCTCGATGCGCACCTGCAGCAACCTGCGTGTTTCCGGATTGACCGTGGTGTCCCACAGCTGCTCCGGATTCATCTCGCCCAGGCCCTTGAAGCGCTGGATGCTGCGGCCCTTCTTGGCTTCGTCCAGCAGCCAGGCCTGGGCCTGGGCGAAGCTGTCGATCGCCTGGGTCTTGCTACCACGCATGATCTGCGCACCCTCGCGCACCAGGCCGTGCAGCACCGCCGCCGCATCGCGCAGCGGTCGCAGTTCGCCGGACTCGAAGATCGACAGCGGCATCACCTGGGTGAGTTCCTCGCCCATGTGCTTGCGCGTGGCCAGCAGCGCGGCCGGGCGCTGCTCGTTGGCCGGCTGCATGGTCAGCGCGTAGCGCGCGCTGCCGATGCCGCCGCGGTTGAGCCGCGCTTCCAGCGCATCGAGTTCATGGCGCTCGTCGATATTCTCGGACAGGTGGGCCATGTCCAGCGGAGTGAAGTCGATCAGCGATTCGAGCAGGATCGGATCGTAGCGGTGCGCGTTGCGGGCGATGGTCTCGCGCGCGCCGGCGAAGGACAGCAGCAGCTTTTCCAGTGCGCCGCCGGTGATCGGCGGCTCACCCTCTGCCGGCACCAGCGCGGCGTTCTCGACCGCGCTGTTGGCCAGGTACACGGTCAGCGCTTCGTCGTCCTTCATGTAGATCTCCTGCTTGCCCTGCTTGAGCTTGTACAGGGGCGGCAGGCCGATGTAGACGTGGCCGCGCTCGATCAGCTCCGGCATCTGCCGGTAGAAGAAGGTCAGCAGCAGGGTGCGGATGTGCGAGCCGTCCACGTCGGCGTCGGTCATGATGATGATGCGGTGGTAGCGCAGCTTGTCCGGGTTGTATTCGTCGCGGCCGATGCCGGTACCAAGCGCGGTGATCAGGGTGCCGACTTCGGCTGAGGCCAGCATGCGGTCGAAGCGCGCGCGCTCGACGTTGAGGATCTTGCCGCGCAGCGGCAGCACCGCCTGGTTCTTGCGGTTGCGGCCCTGCTTGGCCGAACCACCGGCCGAGTCGCCCTCGACGATGAACAGCTCCGACAGCGCGGGATCCTTTTCCTGGCAGTCGGCCAGCTTGCCGGGCAGGCCGGCAATGTCCAGCGCGCCCTTGCGCCGGGTCAGGTCGCGGGCCTTGCGCGCGGCCTCGCGGGCGCGCGCCGCATCCACGATCTTGCCCGCGATGGCGCGTGCCTCGACCGGGTGTTCCTGGAGGAACTCCTCCAAACGTGCACCGAACGTGCTCTCAACTACCGGCCTGACGTCGGAACTGACCAGTTTCTCCTTGGTCTGCGAGGAGAAGCTCGGGTCCGGCACCTTGACCGACAGCACCGCGATCATGCCTTCGCGCATGTCATCACCGGACAGGGTGATCTTGGCCTGCTTGGCAATCCCGCTCTGTTCGATGTAGTTGCTCAGGGTGCGGGTCAGCGCGGCGCGGAACCCGATCAGGTGGGTGCCACCATCCTTCTGCGGGATGTTGTTGGTGAAGCAGAACATGGTCTCCTGGTAGGCGTCGGTCCACTGCAGGGCCACATCCACGGTGATCCCGTTCTGCTCGCCGGTGACCGAGATCACGTTGGGGTGCAGCGGGGTCTTGAGCTGGGCCAGGTGCTCGACGAAGCTGCGGATGCCGCCCTGGTACTCGAACACGTCCTGGCGGCCTTCGCCGCGCTCGTCGCTGAGGGTGATCTTGACCCCGGAGTTGAGGAAGGACAGCTCGCGCAGGCGCTTGGCCAGGATGTCGTAGTGGAACTCGACGTCGCTGAAGATGTCCACGGCCGGCTTGAAGCGCAGCAGGGTGCCGCGCTTGTCCGAAGGCTCGATCTGCTTGAGCGGGTACAGCGGCTCGCCCAGCGAATACTCCTGGCGGTAGTGGTGGCCGTCGCGCCACACGTCCAGCCACAAGTGCTCGGACAGGGCGTTGACCACCGACACACCCACGCCATGCAGGCCGCCGGACACCTTGTAGCTGTTGTCATCGAACTTGCCGCCGGCATGCAGCACGGTCATGATGACCTCGGCCGCCGATACGCCCTCTTCCTTGTGGATGTCCACCGGGATGCCGCGGCCGTTGTCCGACACCGCCACCGAACCATCTTCCAGGATCCGCACGATCACCTCGTCGGCATGGCCGGCCAGGGCTTCGTCGATCGAGTTGTCGACCACCTCGAACACCATGTGGTGCAGGCCCGTGCCGTCGTGCACGTCGCCGATGTACATGCCCGGGCGCTTGCGCACCGCTTCCAGGCCACGCAGCACGGTGATCTTGCTGGAGTCGTAATTGGTGTTGGGGAGCGGGGTGGTTTCGTCGGTCATCGGGTTTCAATCGCCTGCGGCAGACCCTGCGTCGGCCTGTCGGGAGCGGCAGGGTCGGACACATTACATAAAGGGTTCGAGGCAGGAATTATACCACCGGGCGTGGTTTTTCGAACCTGAACCCCACACCTTGTGCCCGCGTGAGCGAGCCTTGTTCCACGTGGAACAAAGT
>Ga0105045_10001492_pt1 | contig 19149 bp, 17 predicted proteins | sample MAT02_FD_78089 | JGI IMG/M metagenome (GOLD analysis project Ga0105045, IMG submission 78089) | Freshwater microbial communities from Lake Fryxell liftoff mats and glacier meltwater in Antarctica - MAT-02 (megahit assembly) | ecosystem: Environmental > Aquatic > Freshwater > Ice > Liftoff... | reverse complement strand
GCCGAGGCGAGCGCGCCGGCCGAGCCGACACCGACTCCCGCGAGCGAGGGGCCCGCGAGCGCGGGTGCCAGCGCGACGCTGACGCCGGCGGGGCTGACGACCAAGAGCAGCGCGCGCAAGCGCAAGCGCCAGGCGCCGGCGGGCGTGATCTTGACCGAGAAGGGCAAGGTCAAGGACACCCGGAAGTGGATCCACCGCTACTCGCCGGAGCGCCACCTGTTCGAGCTCGGGATCTTTGGCGGCATCTTCATCGCGTCGGACGACCACGACCTCTACGACCCGGCGACGCGACCCGTGCGGCCGCATACGCCGGGGCCGCCGCTGTACAAGACGGTGCCGGACATCGGCGTGCGCGTGGCCTACTTCCCGCTGCGCTTCCTCGGCGTCGAGGGCGAGTTCGCGGCGGTGCCGACCAAGGTGCGCGAGATCCCCGATCCCTCGGCCTTCGTGTTCTCGGGCCGTGGTCACGCGATCTTGCAGTTGCCGTACCGCGTCGCGCCGTTCGTGCTCGGCGGCTACGGTGCGCTCGGCGTGCGCTCGGGCCCGGACGCGCTCGGCAACGACGTCGACGGCGCCGGCCACTTCGGCGGCGGCCTCAAGATCTACATCAGCCGCATGGCGGCGTTTCGCGTCGAGGGCCGCGGCATCGTGTCGGCCCAGGCCCAGAAGCGCAGCCCGGAGTTCACGGCCCACGCCGAGGTGCTGGCGGGCTTTAGCCTGGTGCTCGGGCGCATGCGTCCGCTGCCGCCCGAGAAGGACCTCGACCCCGACAGGGACGGCTTCCTCGACCCGAATGACAAGTGCCCGAAGCTGGCCGGCGTGGCGCCCGACGGGTGCCCGGCGATCGACAGCGACAACGACTCGTTCCTCGACCCGGTCGACAAGTGCCCCTACGAGCCAGGCGTGGCGCCCGACGGCTGCCCGCCGCCCGACAAGGACAAGGACGGGTTCCTCGACCCGGTCGACGCTTGCCCGGAGGAGCCGGGCATCGCGCCCGACGGCTGCCCGCCGCCGCCCGACAGCGACGGCGACGGCATCATCGACAAGCTCGACGACTGCCCGCTCGTGGCGGAGACCTACAACGGCTACAAGGATCGGGACGGCTGCCCCGACGAGATCCCGAAGGAGGCCAACTTCGACGGTCGCCCGATCGAAGGCATCTTCTTCGAGTTCAACAAGGACAAGATCCAGAAGAAGTCGGCGAAGACGCTCGACGCCGCGATCGCGGTGCTCAAGCAGTTCGACGACATCCGCATCGAGATCTCGGGACACACCGACGACGTCGGCAGCGACGAGGCCAACCTCGATCTGTCGCGGCGCCGCGCCGAGGCGGTCAAGCAGTACATGGTGGACCAAGGCGTCGACGGCTCGCGCGTCGAGACCGTCGGCTACGGCCGCACCAAGCCGATCGACGCCGGCAAGTCGTCCAAGGCGCGCGCCAAGAACCGGCGCATCGAGTTCCGCGTGCTCGTGGTCGACAAGACCGGCACGGCGACCGTGATGCCGAACTCGGCGAACGACGCGGCGGCGGTCGAGGCGGCCGCCGACAAGGGCGCGACCACGGTGGACGGCCCCGGGGCGCCCGAGAAGCCGGCGGACAAGGCGACCGAGAAGCCGGCGCCCAAGCCGGCCCCGAAGTGAGCTGGTGAGGCGGCTGGCGACCGGTCCGAAAGGACCGGTCGCTTTGCACATGGGCAACGCTCAGGACCAGGCCGAGAGCTGGCCGGGTGTAGGCTCGCGAGGCAGCGAGCCGGCGAGCAGGGCCCGGGCGGCAGGGAGGATCACGTGGCGCAGGGTGCGGGCGGCGCAGCGATGGGTGGCGGCGGTGGCGAGGTCGGGCGCGAGGGCCACGCTGGCGGCCAGCGGGAAGCGGCACGCCGGCGCGAGGATCGCGAGCAACAGGGCGTGGTACGGGCTCGTGGTCATCGGACCAGCGTATCGCAGGCTCGGCGGACGCGGCCGGGGGTCGCGTGTGCGACGGGTGGGGTCTGCGAACCGCGTGCGCGGGCCCGGGCGTGGGCCTTGAGCCTGGGCCGGGCCCGGGGCTATTGTGTCCGCATGTCCGTCCCGGCCCGCTCACGCCTCGCGCTCGCTGCCTCGCTGCTCGTCGGCGGCTGTTACGTGGGCTTCGATGCGGACGACGAGTCGGCGAGCACGTCGGGTGCGTCGACGAGCACGGCGGGCTCCGCAACCTCCGCGACCTCCGCAACCTCGGCGACGAGCGGCGCGTCGGTCGACACCGACCCGACCGCGGACCCGAGCGCCGCGACCGAGGTCAGCGGGGAGAGCACGGGAGGACTCGCGGGCAGCACCGGTGACGAAACCATGACGATGACGGCGGGTCCGGACACCAGCGACCCGACGACCGCGACGACCGCGACGACGACCGGCGACGACACCACGGGCGCCGACTCGGGGATGATGCCGCCGCCGGTGGATGTCCCCGACAACGCCCATTGCGCCGATGTCGCCGACTGGTCGCCCACGTGGGCGCAGCACGAGCAGGACGTCCTGACGATCGTCAATCAGGTGCGCAGCCAGGGGGCCAACTGCGGGACCAAGGGCCAGTTCGCCGCGGCCGGGCCGCTGACGATGGATCCTGCGCTGCGCTGCGCGGCTCGGAAGCACTCGGCCGACATGGCGGCACGCAACTTCTTCGACCACGTCAACCCCGACGGCGAGGCGTTCACCGTGCGGATGGCCAAGGCCGGCTACGGCGGCTACAGCACGGCCGGCGAGAATATCGCGGCCGGGTCGGCGGACGCCCAGGGCACGATGAGCCAGTGGATGGGCAGCGACGGCCACTGCGCCAACATCATGAACCCGGACTTCAAGGATATCGGCGTGGGCTACTCGACCGGCGGACAGTACGGACACCTTTGGACGCAAGTGTTCGGGGCGAAGTAGCCCGCGGCCGCCGTTGATTTCGTCGCGCCAGCCGCTAGGATGGGGCACCCTCGGCGAGCCGGGCGGGCGCCATGTGTGACGAGACGAATGCATCGGCCGCGGGTTCGCAGGATCCACGGCCCTCCGAGACCGGCTCGCTGTTGAGTCTGTCGCGGCTCATCGACCTCGCCGGCGAGTGCATGGCGGTGCTCGACCTCGAGGGCCGCGTCGTGCTCGTCAATGCGGCGTGGAAGCTGGCGCTGGGCATCGAGGTCGTCGCTGGCGCGCCCGCAGAGGGCCTGCTGCGCCCGGAGGACCGCGAGGCCTGGCGCGAGGCGTGGGCGCGGCTCGGGCCCGACGCGCAGCTCAGCGTGACGGCGCGGGTGCGCGGCGGAGAGGCGCCGCTGCTGTGGAGCCTGCGCCGCAGCGACGCCGAGCAGGTGGTGTACGTGGCCGGCCGCGCGGCGCCGATGGAGGCCCAACTGCAGCGCAGCGCGGTGCACCTCGAGGTGCTGCGCAGCGTGGTGGCCAACGTGCCGCTGGTGCTGTTCGCGGTCGACACGCGCGGGCAGATCATCTTGCTCGAGGGTCGCGGGCTGGCGGCCGTCGGCCTCGAGCCGCACATCTTCGATCCGCGGGCCGACGCGCGCACGCCCGGCAAGTCGGCCTTCGACGTGTTCGCGGGGATCCCCTCGCTGCTCGACGGCGTGCGCCGGGCGCTGGCCGGGGCGGCGCTGCGCGGGGTGTTCGAGTTCCTCGACCGCAGCTTCGAGACCTGGACGGCGCCGTTTAACGACAGCCGCGGGCGCCTGCAAGGGGTCATCGGCGTGGCGTCGGACGTCACCGAGAGCGTGCGCTCGGACCGTCGGCTGCGCGACCTCAACGACAAGCTCGGGGCGGCCCGCGACGAGGCGATCGAGGCCAGCCGGGCCAAGAGCGCCTTCCTGGCCAACATGAGCCACGAGCTGCGCACGCCGCTCAACGCGATCATCGGCTACAGCGAGATCGCCCAGGACGAGCTGCGCGGCCACGCGGCGCGCGAGGGCGAGGGCAAGGGGCCGCTGACCCAGCTCGGCAACGATGTGCAGAAGATCCACGTCGCCGGCACGCACCTGCTCGGGATCATCAGCGACATCCTCGACCTGTCGAAGATCGAGGCGGGCCGCATGGAGCTGCACATCGAGAGCTTCGCGGTGCAGACGATGATCGACGACGTGGTCGCGACGGCGCAGCGGCTGGTCTCGCAAAACGGCAACAACTTCGAGGTCCGCGCGGCGCCCGAGCTCGGCGAGATGACGGCCGACCTCACCAAGGTCCGGCAGATCCTGTTCAACCTGCTCAGCAACGCCGCCAAGTTCACCGAGCACGGCACCGTGACGCTCGAGGTCGGCCGCGCGCCTGCGCTCGAGGGTGAGTCGGAGCCCGGCTTCGAGTTCGCGGTCAGCGACAGCGGGATCGGGATGTCGCCGGAGCAGAAGGACCGGCTGTTCCAGAGCTTTTATCAGGGCGACTCTTCGACCACGCGCAAGTACGGCGGCACCGGCCTCGGCCTGGCGATCAGCCGCCGCTTCGCGCAGATGATGAGCGGCGAGATCACGGTGCAGAGCAGCCTCGGCTCGGGCTCGACCTTCCGCGTGCGCCTGCCGGCGGTGATCCGCGGGCACCTCGGGGTCGAGGAGGCCAGCGTGCCCGGTCGCACCGGCCAGGCCCCGGCGGAGGTGGTCGTCACGCCGCAGGCGATGCTCGTCATCGACGACGACCCCAACGTCTACGACATGATGGAGCGGATCCTCAGCCGCGAGGGGCTCGACGTGTACGGCGCGGCGACCGGCAAGGAGGGCCTCGCGCTGGCCCGCAGGCTCAAGCCGGTGGTCATCGCCCTCGACATCATGATGCCCGGGATGGACGGCTGGTCGGTGCTCCAGGCGATCCGCGCCGACCCCGAGCTGGCCGACACGCGCGTCGTCATCGTCAGCATGCTCGACGAGAAGCCGCTCGGCATGGCGCTCGGGGCCGACGACTACCTGACCAAGCCGCTGCGCCGTGAGCAACTGCTCGGGTGCATTCAACGGCTGGTGCCGGTGCGCGACGGTTACATCCTCATCGTCGAGGACGACGAGTCGCTGCGCGAGCTGTTGCAGCGCACGCTGATCGAGGAGGGCTGGTCCGTGCGGATCGCGGCGACCGGCCGCGCGGCGCTCGACCTGATCGAGCAGAGCCGCCCGGGCCTGATCCTGCTCGATCTACGGATCCCCGAGATCGACGGCTTCGACGTGATCGCCAGCATCCGCAGCCGCCCCGAGTTCGTGCGGGTGCCGATCACCGTGATGACGGCGCTCGACCTGAGCCGCGACGACTGGGAGCGCCTCACCGGTCGCGTCGAGCAGGTCATCCAGAAGGGTCTTTACTCGCGTAACCGCCTCATGCGCGAGGTCCGTCGCCTCGCTGCTCACTTCGTCGTTCGTTGATCCGTCGATCTGTCCCCATCATGACCATCACCACCGCCCTGCTTCATATCCTGTGCACCGCGATCGCCTCGACGCTGTTTATCTCGTTCGGTGAGTTGGTGCTCCATCGCCACCTGATGCACCGCCAGCAGCTCTGGGGCTGGCTGTACCGGGTCTTGCCCGACCTGCGCGCGCAGTTCAAAAATCACGCGGTGCTGCACCACGGCCGCTACTACAAGGAGTTCGACCACGAGCCCGACCCGGAGGGCAAGACCTTCAATGTGCGCATCCTTTGGGGCGACTCGCTGCGGCTGGTCATCACCTTCCTGCCGGTGACGGCGGCGCTGTGGTTTCTGGTCTCGTGGCTGTCGGCGCTGACCTTCTTGACGATGCTCGTCGGCCACAACCTCCTCTGGGGCGTGGTCCACATGCAGATGCACGTGCCGGCGGCGGACTCGTGGGTCGGTCGCACGGCGTACTTTCGCTTCATCTCGCGCCACCACTTCATGCATCACCAGCAGACCGGCAAGAACTACAACGTGGTGGTCCCCCTGGCCGACTTCGTGATCGGGCGGGTCGCCCGACGCAAGGTGTCGGACGTGCGCGAGATGCTACGGCTCGGCTACCTGGCGCCGCGTCACGCCGCCAGCGTGGCGCGCGTGCAGCAACTGCGCGAGGACAAGCTGGCCGCTCGGGTCGAGCTGGCGGAGCTGGCCGCTCGGGCCGAGCTCGCCGAGCTGGCCGAGCTGGCCGAGCTGGCCGCTCATGCGGCTCATGCGGCTCATGCCGCTCATGCGGCCGACATGGACGACGCCCTGCTCGCGGCCGAGTAGGTCAGTCCTTCTCGGCCTTCATGAACTCCCTCATGAACTCGCGGGCCTCGCGGCCCTGGCCGATGCGCACGCGGAAGCCCTCGATCTGGAGCATCTGGACGATCTTCCCGTAGGTGATGCCGGCGGCGCGCTCGGAGATGATGGCGAGGTTCTTGAGCATCGGGCCGACCTTCGTGAGCGCCGGCTTGAGCTCCTTGCCGATGTCCTTGAAGTCGTCGCTCATCTTGCGCATGTTCTTGAGCGAAGCGGCGCCGTCGTCCAACATGCCGTCGATCTGGGCGACGTGGGCGTCGTCGAGCAGCACGCTGGCCTTGTCGAGCCGGGCGAGCAGGCGGTCGGCCTGATCGAGCATCTCCGGCACGCGCTGGTTGAGCGTCGTGGTCAGCTTGTCGGTGTTGGCGATGATCCTGTCGATCCTTTTGTCCTCGAGCAACTTTCGACCGCCCGCCGCGAGGCCGCGCACGTCATCGCGGTTCTCCTTGACCATGTCGCGGGCGAGCGCGATGAGCTCGTGGGTGTCGTCGAGCATCTTGTCGAGCTTCTCGCGCGGCAGGCCCTCGCCCTCGTCGAGCGACTCGGTCAGCCTGTCGATGCGCTGGGCGACGCGGGTGATCGGGGGCAGCAGCGAGTCCTCGCCGTAGACCATCTCCCGGGTGGCGTTGAGCGCGTTGTCGAAGTCGACGGTCGCGGTGACGCAGGTGAACGTGGTGTTCGCCTGCATCGCGGCGCCGGTGTTGCCCTGCGCGATGCCGAGGTACTTCTCGCCGAGCATGCCCTTGATGTGCACGGCGGCGCAGGCGTCGGCGAACACGGGCGTGCCGGGGCGGATGCGGAGGTCGATGACGGCGATGTTGCCGTCGACCTTGATGCCCTCCACCTTGCCGACCTCGACGCCGGCGATGCGCACCGAGTTGCCCTCCACCAGGCCGGCGGCGTCCGGCGTGCGCACGGTGTAGTGCGTGCCGCCGTTGTCGCCCAGGCCGAGCTGCATGGCCAGCCAGCCGAACGCGCCCAGGGTGACGAGGACGAAGGTTCCGAGCGTGATGTATCGATTGTTCATGGCTACAGCACCTTGATGGGGCCCTGGGTGTTTCTCTCGAGGAACTGCTTGACGGCCGTGTGGCTCGACTGGAGCACGACCTTGGCGGTGTCGTAGATCTGCAGCTTGCCTTGATACAGCAGGCCGATGTGCGTGGCGATCTTTCGCGCTTCCGCGGTGTCGTGGCTGATGACGATGAAGGTCATGCCGAGGGTGCGGTGGAGCTCGAGGATCAGCTCGTCGAGGGTGGCCGACATGACCGGGTCGAGGCCCGAGGAGGGCTCGTCGCACAGCACGATGTCGGGGCGCAGGGCGATCGCGCGGGCGAAGGCGGCGCGCTTGCGCATGCCGCCGCTGAGCTCGGAGACCATCTTCTTCTCGCAGCCGGGCAGGCCCACGCGCTCGAGGTTCTCGGCGACCTGCTTGCGGATCTCGGGCTCCTTGAGGGCGCTGTGCTGGCGCATCGGGAAGGCGATGTTGTCGCCGACGCTCATGTCGTCGAACAGGGCGCCGTCCTGGAACAGCATGCCGAAGCGGCGGCGCAGCGCGAACAGGGCCCTGCGGTCGGCGGACTTGTTCTCATCGAGGCAGGTAATCTCCTCGCCGAACACGTGGATCCGGCCGGCGTCGGGCTTGATCAGGCCGACCAGGCAGCGCAGCAGGACCGACTTGCCGGTGCCGGAGGGCCCGAGCATCACCATGATGGCGCCCTTGGGCACGACCAGCGACACACCATTGAGCACACACTGCTTGCCGAACGACTTGGTCACGTCCTCGAACACGACCGCGGGCTGCGAGGAGGTCTCGGCGGTCGGCATCCGGTAGAAGAACCCTTCAGGCATACATCAAGGCCGAGAGGAACATGTTAAGGACGATACACAGGACCGCGGCGTGAACGATCGCGCGGTTGGTGGCGATGCCGACGCCCTCGGCGCCGTCGCGCTTGGCGGCGCTGTAGCCGTGGTAACAGGCGACGATGGCGACCAGCCAGCCGAAGATGACGCCCTTGACGACGCCGGCGAGCAGGTCTTCCAGTTGGACGATCTCCTTGACCTGGGCGATGAAGGTGCCGCCGTTGATGCCCATCTGGTAGACCGCGGCGAAGTAGCTCGAACAGATGCCGACGACGTTGGCGTAGGCGCACAGCAGCGGCAACATCAGGGTGACGGCCCACAGCCGCGGGGCGACCAGGCGGCGCATGGGGTCGATGCCCATGACCTCGAGCGCCTCGACCTGCTCCGAGATCTGCATGTTGGCGAGGCTCGCGGCGAGCGTGGCGCCGATGCGGGCGCCGCAGACGACGGCGGCCATCACCGGGTAGAGCTCGCGGATGCCGCCGACGCCGCAGAACAGGCCGAGCATGTCCTGGCCGCCGAACCGCTCGAAGGTGCCGTAGGCCTGCACCGACAGGTTCATGCCGGCGAAGATCGTGAGCAGCGTGAGCAGGGCGAGGCTACCGACGCCGGCGTCCAGCGCGTGGCGCATGAACTCGTCCCGGGGCGGGAAGCCCCGGAACTGCGCGCGGACGGCGTGGTAGACGAATCGGTCGAAGCGCATGGCCGTAAAGCCTGAAAGTCAGAGCCCGAGCGAGAGCAGCAACATGCTGGCGAGATAATCGCAGATGAGGATCAGGACGATCGTGTAGGTGACGGTGTTGTTGGCGGCCTTGCCGACGCCGGCGGCGCCGCCCGCGGTCTTGAGGCCGAGGTAACCGGCGATCAGGCCGACGGCCGCGCCGAACACCAGGCACTTGCCGGTGCCGACGTAGAGGTCGACCAGCGAGACCTGGCTGTAGAGGTTGGCCATGAAGGAGCCGTGGTCGCAGCCGCTGAGCACGACGGCGAAGAACCACCCGCTGGCGAGCCCGAGGATCGTGGTCAAGACATTGAGCAGCGGCGTGACGAGGACGCAGGCGACCAGCCCGGGCACGACGACGTAGCGGATCGGGTCGATCGACATCACGGCGAGCGCGTCGATCTGGCCGCGGACCTTCATCGTGCCGATGCGCGCGGCGATCGAGGAGCCGGCCTGCGCGGCGACCATCACCGAGGCGAGCGCCGGGCTGTACTCGCGAAACACCGCGGTCGCGAGCAGCGAGGACAACATCTCCTCGGCGCCGAAGCTGCGGAAGATGTGCACGCCCTGCAACGCGATCACGGCGCCGACCGGGGCGACCGCGAGCCCGACCGGAATGAGACAGCGACGGACCAGGACGTCGCTGACGCGCAGGGTCTCGCTCAGGTATCGCGGGCCGGTGACCAGCGAACGAAGGACAGCAAACAGGTAAATGGCGACAGCGCCCAGGGTCTCAAGCGCTCGGAGGAGCCAGTTCACCCGCGCCCGCCTCCGGCGGTGGAGGGATGGAGCGGAGTCAGCGGAGTCGGCGGAGTCACCCGGCCGCGGCCGTGACCGCGCAGCGGCGAACGGCCGAGCCCGGGGCGGTCTGCCCCAACTCCGCCGGACGTGGCTTTGTTCCCGCGTAGCACTACGTGTTCAATGTAACAGCTTCATGAAGATGCACCTACGAAATTACCCGAGATCGAGGTCCGCACGGCCACCAGGGGCCGAGATGGCCGGCGGGCATTTTTGCACCTGGCGGCCGCCTTTGCCGTGAACGGCCGGCACGGCTGCCGAGTGATCGCTGGCACAAGCCGAACCGCCCCGCGAGATCGGGACGTTGCTTTGGCGGATCTTCGGCTGGACGGGGGGCTCCAGCGGCGGGGGTCGCGTCGCGGACAGCAGGTTTGTGGTGGCCGGGCAAGAATTTGACTTGAGCGGCCCGGAACCGCCAAGGTTCCCCTGATGCCCTCGCTCTACCTCTTCACGGACCAGGCCCGGCCGTGGCTCGTCGGCGTCAGCATGTGGCTCGCGCTCGGCTGTGGCCCCGGCGGTTGCCATGTACCCCAGCAACGAGGCAACCCGGCGACGCAAGCGCTGGCGGCGGTCCCGAAGGTCACGGTGCCCGACCGCGGCGATCCGCCGCGCACGATCGGGACGGCGACGCCCGGGCCGACGCCGATGCTCAACGACGAGGCCCGCGCTGCGCGGCTGTTTGCACAGCGGGCTGCGCTCGGCGAGCGGGCGCCGCTGCTGGAGGACGGCGAGGGCCAGCCGTTTCCGAGCCTGGCCCCGATGGCTGGTGCCGATGCCCTGGTTCAACCCGCAGGCTTCGGGTCGCCGGTGGTCGCGGGCAGCAACCTCGACGCGCTGCCCGGGTCGCGTGGTACCAGCCTCGACGGCACGGCCGTGGCGCCGGCCATCAACGGCAACCTGCTCGGCAACTTCATTTTGCTCGGCGGCAACGGATCCGAGAGCTTGCGAGAATTCCACGAGGCGCTGCGCCGCCTCAAGCAGGGCAAGGACCCCGACGGCAAGGTCCGCGTGCTGGTCTATGGCGCGTCGCACACGGCGGCCGACGTCTATCCGGGCTACCTGCGGGCGTACTTGCAGAGCCGCTTCGGCGGCGGGGGCCAGGGCTACGTGCCGCTGGTGCGTCCGAGCAAATTCTATCGCCCGAGCGCGGTGACCCTCGAGAGCTCGCGCGGCTGGAAGGTCGAGCACGCCCAGACCCGCGAGGGCCGCGACGACGGCTACTACGGCCTGATGGGTGCGAGCGCGGCGACCAGGAAGAAGCGGGACTACGCGCGCGTGCTGCCGGCGGCGGTCCGGGCCGAGGGGGACGCCGCGGTCAAGACCTCGTACGACCTCTACTATCTACGCCAGCCCGGCGGCGGCCGCTTCAAGCTCAGCATCGACGGCAAGGTGGTGGCGACGATCAGCACGAAGTCGAAGGAGGTGGCGCCCGGCTACCACGTCATCACTCGCGAGGGCGGACCGCAGACGGTCGAGGTCCTGCCGCTCGGCGACGGCGAGGTCCGCCTGTTCGGCATGGTCGTGGAGAACGACCAGCCCGGGGTCGTCGTCGACACGCTCGGCATCGGCGGCACGCGAGCGGCCAATCAGCTCAAGTGGAATGAACACGTGTGGTCGGACAACCTGCGCCGCCGCGCCCCCGACCTGGTCGTGCTGGCCTACGGCACCAACGAGTCGGTCGACGAGGACCAGGCGATCGAGGTCTATCGCAAGAACCTGCGCGAGGTGCTCGCAAGGATCCAGCGCTCGGCACCCGCGGCCAGTTGCCTGCTGGTCGGACCCGGCGACTTCCCGCTCCGGGCCGCCGACGGCACCTTTACGCCGCGGCCGCGCGTGACCCAGATCGTCACGGCGCAGCGCGAGGTCGCGGCCGAGGCCGGCTGCGCGTTCTGGGACTCGATGGAGTTTATGGGCGGAGATCTGTCGATGGTCACCTGGGCCGCTGCCCAGCCGGCGATGGCCCAGTCCGACCACCTGCACCTGTCGCGCCGCGGCTACGTGCGCATGGGCATGGCCCTCACCGATGCCCTGATGTTCGACTACGACGCCGCGGCTGTCACGCCCGCGAGCGTCGAGACGGACACGCAGTTGGCGAGCTCGACGGACGCCTCGGCTGCGCCGGCCTCTGCGCCGGCCTCATTGCCGGTCGAGCAGCCGGCCTCTGCGCCCTGAGGCCGCGTCGCGTGGTCCGAGGTCAGCGCGCCGCGATCACCTGAGACTCGAGCGCCCGGCCGATGGGTCCGAGGCGATCGGAGAGCTCGGCGTCGACGAGGCCGACGCCTTGTGGTTGCGGGCTCGGGGTCGCGGCCAGCCGGATCCATGGGTCGGTGGGGAGGCGGTGGAGGTGGACGGAGAGGTCGGCGTTGACGAAGGTGTGGTGGGCAAGGTCGAGGATGAAGCCGACGCCGTTGATCGCGTCGGCGACGATGAGGACCTGCTGGAGAGGTGAAGTCGGTTCACCGGTGACCAGCGGGTGGCGGGCGCGCATCCATGCGGTGGCGGGGCCGCGGCCGATCTCGCCGAACTCGAGGCGGGCCTCGATCGCGGTGTGATAGCCGACCTCCCAGCGGAAGAAGGAGAACACGAAGGGGGCGAAGCTCTCGGGGTCACGATGAACCGCAGCCGGTGCGGCGCCAGCGGGGAGCTCGAGCTCGAGGCGACGGATGTACAGGGCGGTGGCAGAGGCGACTGGTTGCTCACCATCGAGGAGGCGGGCGGACAGGCCGAGCACGGTCTTGCCGCGGCGGGTCAACTCGGCGACGGCGCGCAGTGGTCGGGTGACGGGGACCGGGCGGAGGAAGTCGAGGGTGAAGCGCGCGGGGTGCCAGTGCTCGGGAGGTGCGAGCGCCTCGATCGCGCGCGCGAGCAGGGCCGCGGGCGGTCCGCCGTGCTGGTGGTCGAGGTGCCAGGGGCCGCGGGTCAGCGCGGTCGGTACGAGGCGGTCACCGTCCGGGTGAAAGAAGGCGTCCGGGTCCATCGGGACCGCTATAACACGATGCCCGAGGTCGGGCCGGCGTGGGCGGTCGGGTGTGGGGACGGGGGCGCGAAGGTGCTGGCGCGGGCCCAGTTGAAGACGAATTTACTGACGAAGCGGCGGACCAGCGGGCGAAGGTGCCACCACACGATGCGCTGCAGCGCCGGATGCTGCATGCCATAGACGAGGCGAGCGGCGTGGTGGCGGTAGCGCAGCGAGTGACCCATCGGGCTGCGATGGACGCGGCTGGTGTAGTCACGAAAGCCGAGGTCATCGCGCGCGAAGGCGTCGATGATCGCGTGCGTGGCGAGCTCGCCGTAGCCGAGCGCGAGGCTGATGCCTTCACCGAGCAGCGGATCGACGCCGGCCGCGTCGCCGACGAGGATGACGTTCGGGGCCGAGAGCACGCTGCGCGGCGCGAACATATGGATCGGGTGGCCCTCGACCTTGCAGTCCGCGATGCGCAGGCCCTGGCGCGCGAGCTCCTGCTCGAGGAAGCCCTTGAGCGACCCTGACAGCGGCGCGTCGTCGTTGACGCGGCTGTCGTAGACGCCGAAGTTACGCATCGGCCGGCCCTCGATCTGCATCGGGAAGCTCCAGAAGTAGCCCTGCACGCCGGACGCGATGTTGCGAAACTCGAACAGGGCCTCGTCGTCGGGGACCAGGGGATCGGGCGATGGACCGCGGGGTGGTGGGACCATGACCTCGACGAGGCGGGCGATCGGTCCGGCGTCGCCGGAGATCGCTCGACGCACGAAGCCCTTCGTGCCGTCGGCGCCGACCACCACGCGGGCCCGGAAGGTGCCGCGGTTGGTCTCGACGAGCACGCCGCCGTCGACCTGCCGCAGGCTGAGCGCCTGGGTCTTCTCGTGCAGGGCGACGCCGCTGTCGCGGACCTTGCCGGCGAGCCAGCCGTCGAACTCGCGGCGACGGACGACGTGGAACGCGATGTCCTTGAGGCGCATGCGGACCCCGCGGCCCTGGAAGTGCAACATGGCCCATTCGGCGTCGACGTGCGGGACCTCGTCGATGTCGAGGCCGAGGTTGTCGAGGATCGTATCGACGTCGCTGACGAGCCCGCCCCCGCACAGCTTGTGGCGCGGGTGCTCGTTGCGGTCGAGCACGGCGGTCCGGCGCGCGAGGGCTGGCGCGAGGCGTGCGAGGTGCAGCGCGGTCGAGCAACCTGCGGGACCCGAACCGATGATGAGTACGTCGACCTCGTGTGTCATAAACCCCGCTTGGTCTTGCCACCATAGCGCGGGACCGAGCGCGAGCCGCCAGGCGCACTGTGCGCGGGCTCACCACAAACGTGGTCCTGGCGCCAATACGAGGCGTCGGCGGGGCTACAGGCCGTTTCGCAGCGCGCTGCTGGATGCAGCGGCGCCGCCAGTCGAGGACTGACTCGACAGGGTCAGGGACAGGCTCGACAGCGGGATGTGGATCGGGAGCACGACGGTGAAGCAGGTGCCGCCGCCGGGCCGGCTCTGGACGTCGATCGTGGAGCCCATCATGGCGCATAGCTCTCGCGTGATCGCGAGGCCGAGGCCGGCGCCCTCGTAGCGGCGGGTCGGCGAGGCGTCGATCTGCGTGAACTTGTCGAAGATGACGGCGAGCTTGTCGGGGTCGATGCCGATGCCGGTGTCGCGGACCTCCAAGGTGAGCAGCGACTGCTCGCGGTCGCGAAACGCGGCCACCGTGATCTCGCCGTCGTTGGTGAACTTGACCGCGTTGCCGAGGAGATTGAGCAGCACCTGCTTGAGCTTGCCGCGGTCGGCGACGACGATGCCGGTGTCCTCGGAGCAGCGCACGATCAACACGTTGCCGCGCTTGCGCACCTGCGGGATGATCGTCTGTTCGACCTCGCGGATGAAGTCGAGCACGCTAAACTGCTCCTGCACGAGCTCCATGCGGCCGGCCTCGATCTTCGAGAGGTCGAGGATGCCGCCGATCAGGCCGAGCAGGTGCTTGGCCGAGAGCACCACGTTCTTGAGATCCGGCACGACCTCGCGGACGCGGCAGGACTCGTCGTCGCGGGCCTCGTCCATGATCAGCTCGGTGTAGCCGATGATCGAGTTGAGCGGGGTCCGCAGCTCGTGGCTCATGTTGGCGAGGAACATGCTCTTGGCCCGGTTGGCCGCCTCGGCGGCGTCGCGGATGCGTTCGGCCTCGATGCGCGCCGTCTCGAGGCTGCGGTTGGCGAGCTCGAGCAGTTGGTTCGATACGGCCAGCGCGCTGCGCGAGCGCTCGCTCTCCTGGAGGGCCTCGAGGATGCGATGGTTGAGCGCGCGTACCATCAACCACTGCAACCAGAACGCCATCGGCGGGGTGAACAGCTTGATGACGATGTCGCCGAGCTGGAGGTTTAGCGGGCCGGTGTCGTGGAGGGCGAGGCGAAGGAAGACGCTGCCGACGTAGACTACGCAGATGGCGGCGACGTTGAAGGCGCTCCAGCGGGCCGAGCGGGTGCGAAAGGCGATGCCGGGCAGGAGGACGACGAGGCTGTAAGCGGCGACGCCGACGATCAGCGCGGAGTCCTCGCCAGCGCCGGTGACGATGACGCTGGCCGTCCCGAAGTAGGCGGTCAGCAGCGCCATGATCTCCGAGAGGCGCAGCAGGGACGTGCGCGTCAGGGCGACCGCGGCGAAGCATCCGGCGGCGGTGACGACGTACGCGAGGCCATTGAGCCGGTCCCACGCGTCGGGCATGTCGGCGGCGTTGACCAACTGCAGCGACCCGATGATCGCGGCGGTCATGCCGGTGAAGAACATGACGCCCATGCGCACCTGACGGATCGTCTCGTCGCTCAGCGACGCGAACGCTGGCGCACGCATACGCCCAGGCGCACCCTGGGTCCCGTCAGAACCGACAATGGACACTGCCCCGACTGTAGCGAAGTTGCGGCGCGGTGTGTCGCCGTGCGCCGCCGTCATGGCGCATTTGCGCGCGGGTGTTGAGTCCCGTGCTCGGGCGGCGACGGTGGCCGAGGTCGGTCCGGTCGTGCTCGGCCGTGCGCTCGTGCCCGTCGCCTGCCGACGGGGCCACTTTGCGGGTGCGGGACCGACGTCGGATGGCCAGCATTCCGGATGTCGCGGGGTACGAGGCGGGAAGTGCCTGCGTGGACGTCACGGGCGGTCCAGGCCGCAGATCTCGGCGAGCGGGCGGCCGGTTCGCTGGGCGCGGCGCAGTCGGGCGACGCGCCAGTAGGTGTATACGACGGGGATGAGCTCGAGGGTGAGGAAGGCGCTCGAGAGCAGGCCGCCGATCATCGGCGCGGCGATCCGCTTCATGACGTCGGCGCCGCTTCCGGTGGCCCACAGCAGCGGAGTGAGGCCGATCAACGTGGTCGCCACGGTCATCAGCTTCGGGCGCACGCGCAGGACGGTGCCCTCCATATGCGCCCACACGATGTCGCTGCGGTCGCGGATCTTGCCGGCGCGCAGCCTCCGTTCGAAGGCGTGGTCGATGTAGACGATCATGACGACGCCGGTCTGCGCGGCGAGGCCTCCTCGCCTTCGTGCAGCTCGCTGGGGTCCTCGAGCACGGCGGCGATCGGGGGTTGCGGGGTCATCGATCGGCCCCATGGCGCGCGGTCGGCAGCAGGGCGACGCGCGGCAGGTGGCCGCCGCTCGAGCGGTCGAGCTCGGCGAGGGCGTGGTCGAGCGCGGCCCTGGCGTCGATGATCTCGAGCGAGATCTCGACGTAGGCGCCCTCGGTGGCGAGCATGGCGAGCAGGTCGGCGCGGCCGACCTCGTAGCCGGACAGCGCGACCTCGCGGGCGCGCTCGCTGGCCGGCAGCGCCGCGCCGCGCAGGGTCTGCCAGCGACGCGCGGCGGTCTGCGTGGCGGCGAGCGCCTCGGCGACCTCACGGTCGATGCGCAGGCCAGTCTCGGCGAGGTCTTCGGTGGCGGCCGCGGCGAACTCGGAGGCGGTGTCGCGGCGCTTGCGACCCTGTCCCGAGAGCCAGGGCAGTGAGACGTTCACGAGCAGGCCGTAGCCGTTGGAGGGCATGGTCCTGGTCGCCGGGAAGTAGGCGAGGCCGACGTCGGCGGCGGGCATGTTGGCCTCGCGGCGGGCGGCTTGCAGGTCCATTGCCGGCGGGCCGCCGCGGCGCGTCGCTCGGGTCGCTGGTCGAGCGCGCGGGCGATGAGGTCGACGGCCTCGGCGGCGGCGGTCTCGACGGGTATGGCGACGGGCGGGCCGAGGGGTGCGTCCGGCGGGCGCGCGAGGCTGGCTTTTGGGACAGGTGACGTGGCGGATTTACGCAGGAAACGCGCCAGGCCGAAAATTGTGGCGAGTCCAGGGGTTTCGGGGCCCGGGGCGGGGCGACTAGCGACTATTAGCGAGGTCCATCGGGCAATATTCGCGAGTCGCCGGGCCGCCGATGTGGATCCCCCCGGTGCCGCGATATCCTGCGGGGATGGTGCGTGTCACGTTGTTGCTCGCCGGTGTCCTCGCGTGTGCTCCCGCGGGGCCGGCCCCTGCCACAGAGTGCGACGCGAAGGTCGAGGCGATGCGGACCCTGTTCGCCCGCGGGCTGGTCGATCCGTACGAGATCCTCACGCTGCCCGGCATGCAGCTCCCGGTGTCGCGCCGCGGGGCGCCGCTCGGGGAGGGCATCGCGCTGTTCATCCGCGCGGACGGCAGCTTTCACTTCGACAACACGCCGTTCGCGGATCTCGCCGCGCTGCGGGTCCGGCTCAGCGAGGAGGTCGACATATCGGTCCAGATCGGGGAGAACAGCGGCCGGCCGTGGAGGGGGCACTTCAACCTCATGGCGGACGCGCGCGCGCCGGTGTCGGCGCTGTTCAGGTTCGCCGAGGCCCTGCCGCTCGGGACGACCTATGCGCTGGTCGTCAGCGTCGCCGACGACTTCGTGCCGGTCCCGCCACCGGTGCCCGCGACGCTGCGACTGGCGTTGCAACTCCCGTTCGACGAGCGCTCGTGGCGGATGGGCGGGATCACGAACGCGGTGTCCGGCTCGTGTACGGCGCTCCATGAGGTGTTCGGAGCGGTCGCCGACACGCCCGTGGATCTGCGTGGCAAGCTCGTGTTCGACGATGTGCCGACGGCGCTGGCGACCTGCAAGTGCGAGGGCGTCGACGTCGAGGCGGTGGTCGCGTTCGTGTGGTCCATCAGCGGGAAGACCGAGCCCGCGAAGCGCCAGTTCAAGCTCCCGTTGACCGGTGACCCCGCGGCTGGTTCGGTGATGTTTCAGGTCGGCGAGACGATGGCCGGGCTCGTGGACTTCGCCGAGGTGCAAGACCGGCCGTTTCGCATCGTGCCGCCCCCGAAGCCTCGCTAGCGCAGGACCGCGACGGTCTGCGGGTGTATCGCAGCGGCTCAGCGCTGGGCGGTCGGGCCGCGGCAGGTGCCTTCTTTGATCCGGCAGTCGTCGCGGCAGCCGTCGAGGTTGCCGTCGCAGGTCAGCCTGCAGGTCGCGCGGTCGGTGGCGGAGAACTTGCCTTCATCGCAGCCGCGGTTGCACGGCTCTTGCTGGGTGGCGCAGGTGCTGCTGCACTGCTGGGCCTGGGTCGCGCACTGGGCGGCCTTTTGCGGGTCGGCCGGGGTGGGGTACGTGCTCTGCTTGACGACGCCGCCGGACGAGCGGATGACGTCGGCGCGGTTGGTGCCGCTGGGCACGTCGCCGTGCAGGATCTTTTGGGTGCCAGGGTCCGGGCCGACGGTGCCGACGGCGTTGCAGTTGAGGCGGCAGGTGGCGCGGTCGGTCGGTCGGGTCGCATCCGAATTGCAGCCGGCCTCACAGGCGGTGATCGAGGCGCGGTCGGCCGGCGCAGGTTGGGTGGTAGCGCCAGGTTGGGTGGGGGTCGAGGTCCCGGTCGATGGCGGGATGTTGGTGTTGCTCGGGCGGTCGGTGATCTGGGCGCACCGCAGGCGACAGGTGGAGCGGTCGCTGGGGCGGGCGTTGTCGGCGTCGCAGGTGTTCTCGCAGCGCGAGCGCTGGGCTTGCAGCTCGGCCATGCTCGGACCCGCGGGCGTCGACGGGGTGGTGCCGGGCTGCGGCGTCGCCGGACGGACCGCCGGGCTGCCGGGCGGGGCCTGCCGCGGGCCGGTGTCGCCGGCATATTGCTTGGGGCCGGTCGGGGCCGGGGCGGATTGCGCAGGTTGCGGCTGACCTGGATCGCTCATCGGGGCCGGGGCTGGCTCGGGCGATGATGGCTGGCCGGTGGAGGTGGGCACCGAGGTCGTCTGCTTGCAGTCGAGCTCGCAGCTCGAGCGGTCCAGTGAGGACCCGCCGCGGGCGCTGCACTTGTCGAGGCATGGGCTGCCTGAGTTGGACGCCGCGCAGGCGCCGAAGCCGAGGGCCATCACGGCCATGGTGGACATGGCAAGAGCCGAGAGAACGGTGGATCGCATGAGGGCCTCCAGAGAGCCCGCACCATAGCAAATCGCTGCGAAAGGGCAATCCAGCGGGACGCCGATCCGAACGACAACCGGATCCCGATCACGCGGCGTAGGAGCCAGGCGGTACCTGGTCGAAAGGTCAGGTCATAGGGATCTGGCCGCCGGGACAGGTTATCAAGACATGTCCTTGGGGACAGCTCAGGATCTCAGGATCTCAGGATCTCAGGATCTCAG
>Ga0105045_10001490_pt1 | contig 19154 bp, 16 predicted proteins | sample MAT02_FD_78089 | JGI IMG/M metagenome (GOLD analysis project Ga0105045, IMG submission 78089) | Freshwater microbial communities from Lake Fryxell liftoff mats and glacier meltwater in Antarctica - MAT-02 (megahit assembly) | ecosystem: Environmental > Aquatic > Freshwater > Ice > Liftoff... | reverse complement strand
TCCTCGCCGGCGTCTGCCAGTCGCTGGGCCGCGATCATCATCGCCGCCGCGATGCCTTTCGCATCGGACGACCCGCGGCCGTACAGCCGACTGCCTTCAAGGCGAGGCGGCACATACGGCGGCACCGTGTCGAGATGCGTCGAGAGGGTCACGCCGCCGCCGCGGCGGGTGGCCCAGACGTTCGAGCGACCCGGCTCGACTTCCTGGAGCGAGACATTCCACCCGTGCGCAACCAGCCAGCGCGCGACGAGATCCACCGCGTCCCGTTCGCGGCCGGTGGTGGATTCGACGGAGAGCAATTCGGTGGCGAGCGTGACGACGTCAGACATGGCCGAAACATACAATCGCCGCCGCTCGACTCCTACGGCATGAAGTCCGCGATCGTCTTCGAGAGCGTGCTGTCGTCCATGGTGTCGTCCCACCCGGGCGCGACCAGCGCGATCACGCGTTCCGCGCCCGAGTTGCACTCGATGGCCACGATGTCGGCAGACAGCAACGCGGCCGCTTCGCGCTGATCGACCGGCACTTCCGGCAGTTCGAGGCAAATCCATGTGGTCCCGCGCGGGTCGCGCACTGTTCGCATCTAGGCTCCAGGCCATTGGGGGTACTCGGTGTACGAAACACGCTCGTACAAACAACTACACACGGTGTGGGGCAGCAGCGACGACGGCGTACCCGGAGCGGGACTCGAACCCGCACGTCCTTTTGGGACAGGAGATTTTAAGTCTCACGCGTCTACCGGTTTCGCCATCCGGGTATCGCGCCGTCATCTGCTCACCACCACACCGCACGTGATCCGAAGAGCTTAGCGCGCCCCGCCGTACAACGCAAAACGGGAGCGCCGAAGCGCTCCCGCGTGCGAACTCTCGTGCTCCTGAAGCCACGTGCAGAGCGGGAAACGGGACTCGAACCCGCGACCCCAACCTTGGCAAGGTTGTGCTCTACCAACTGAGCTATTCCCGCGTAAGCCGGATTTTAGCAGGGGGGCCCGAGCCGGACAAGCCGCCCGGCGCATTCAGGCACGAAGCCCGAGCGCATGTGCGGCATACCACACCGTGTGGGCGAGTAAACCCGCCAATGCGGCGTCACCACCGTTGCTGATTGCCCGCCCCTCGGCATCCACGACTTCGGCGGCAATGCCGTTGTCGAGCGGTGCCCGACGAAGCCAGGCGAGCACCTCCTGCGCCTCAGGACCCAGCAAACGCGCGATCTGCGGCAGGAGCGGCGATGCCGATGCCTCTGGGCCGGCGCCCTCGGGTGCACCCTCAGCACGCAGCGCGCGGACCGAGCGACGATAGAGCGAGTCGTCGCGATCGAGCGCTTCGTACAACGGTAACCAGAGCAGCGACCCGACGGCATCGTCGTCGAGCGACGCGTTGCCCGTCAGGTCGACCGCAACCGCCAACCTGGCCTTCTCGCCGCGATCGACCGCGAAATGCCGTCGGATTGCGGCACGGACGGCGGCGGGATCTTCCACGGCAGCGGCCGCTTCCTCGTCGAGCGTGCGACGAAAGACATCGAGCGCGAGCGCCACGACCGCGTTGCCATGCAGCGTGAAGGGATACTTCGCCGGCGCCCCGGACGGCATCACTTCGGTGGAGAACAGCGGCACGCGCGCATCCCGACGCGCCGTGATGTCTTCCGACGCGAGATAGAGCGTATCGGCCACGACGGGATCCTCGACGATCTGGTCATCTTCCGAGTCGCGGATGTAACGGTCGGTGGCGATGGCGAAGGCCGCCGGTCCTTCGATGCTGAATCCGGGCTGAAAGAGCGTGCCGTCGATGTAGTGCACCCCCTGCCCCGGCGCGTAGCCATGGAGCTCGCAGGCGCGCACCAGCAGCTCACGTGCGAGTCCGGTGTCCGCCAACTGCACGGCAGGTAACGTCCACATCAGCGCTTCCCAGTCGCGCACGGTGCAGCCCATCGAGTGCCACGGGGCCCGTGAGCGCACCAGGTAGTAATGGGCATCGTCGAGACCACGTCCGACGCCGTAGAAGTAGGCGAAGAGCAGATTGCGGTTCACGATGCGATCCATCACGTCGCTGCCGGTCGTCTGTTCGAGCGCGGAGAGGGCTTCACGCGTGGCCGTCAGCAGTGCGCGCCAGCCGCGGCGACGAAGTACGGCGACCGTCGCTTGTGCCCCATCCCGCTCAGGACCGACGGCGATATAGAACGCCACTTGCACAGCACCGTTCGCCGGCACCACCAGTGCACGCCGTATGGCAAACGGACGCGGATCACGAGACGCGGCCGCGGGGACCTCGAGCGTCGCGGGGCCATCGCTGCCGATCGCGATCGCCGCGAGTCCCGGAATGGCGGCGCCCTCGAGCAACAACACGTCGTCGGGACCCGCACTCACGAGATGGTCGTCGTCAAACGGCCGCGGCGTCCGCACGCGCTGCTGCCGATGGCCGAGCGCCCCCTCGAGGGCAATCTCGAGTTGCACGTCGGTCGCGCCCCGATTCTCCACCGAGAACGTGTAGACGGCACCGGCCATATCGGCGTCACGGCCGTACGGCGCAAAGATGGTCCCCCGCACCACGAGCGATCCGATCGTGCACGTAAACGTCGGTAGCCAACCAACAGACCGCTCCCACGCGATCCCCTCGGCCGCGAGCACCCGAACTTCGCCATCGACACGCAACACCGGGCCCATGAGCGGGGTACTCTGCCCGGACATGAAATCCGGCGATCCAGCGAACTCGATCGCGGCCCGCGCCCCGCGATGCAGCACCCCGAGCGCATGAATCGCACCATCCGTCGGGTTGATGCACGGCAGGGTCAGCCAGTGGTTGCCGGTGAGTTGCCAGGGGACAGAAGGAAGATGCACAGCACGCTCTCGAGTGACGGGACAAGGGGTTTCGTTGACGCCCCCTCTGATAACGGCTAATCTAGCCGGTTCGGTGCACGACGCGTCCGACCGACGCCTGATACGGGCGATGGGCCGGGACGTTGGGCTTCACCTCGCACATGACAACTCGCCTTGGCCTTTTACCGTTTGCTTTCCGCGCATCGTCTTGCCTCCTCGCTTCGCACCGTACTCGTCTCGAGCGGCGTGCTGTTGGGAATCGCGGTGGCGCAGCCGGAGATCGTTCAGGCGCAAGCCGTGGCCGGTCTTGGCGATGATGCGATTCCCCTACCCAAGGGAGGCAAGCGGTTCCTGATCTCAGGGCTGTGGAACGACTGGGACGCCGTCTACACGCGATCGGCGAATGGCGGCTCGAACAAGCGTCCCCTGTTCGCCTCGCTGAGCACGACGCAGGCGGGCGTTGCCGTCTTCCCGCAACTCGTTTCCGCCGAAGCCGGGGTGCGCTCGCTCACGGGTCAGCCGGCGTTTGCGCTCTCGCTAGGCGCGCTCGATGCCACCGGTGAAGTGCGGCAGAGTATCGCCCCACTGGGCCTCAATGTGGGGATTTCGCGCCGCCTTTCACTGGGCCTCCTCGTGCCGTATGTGGAGTCACGCGACGCGTCGCAGTTGCTGTTGAACCGCTTGGGATCGACGGCGAACGTCGGCATGAATCCGGCGTATGTCGCAGCCACCGGTGCCGGGGCCCGCTCCACGAATGGCAGCGTGCTCTCGCAGATCGATCTCGCGCGGACGCAGCTGGCCGCCGAAATCACGCGTTGCGGGTCGACCGCGGCCACCGGATGTGACGCGATCCGCGCAAACGGGGCAACGGCGCAGGCGCTGCTGGTGCGCGCTGGAACAACGCGCACGGCCATCGCGTCGGTGTATGGCGACGCGACGAAGGGTGGGGCGCCCGTGGTACCGATCGAGAACGGCAGCGCGCAGGCCGCCGTGCGGACGACGATCGCCACGCTCCGTACCGATTTCGCCGCGTTCGGTGTGACCAACATCGCGGACGGTGCCGCGCCGGCCGGTGCGAACACCGTATACGGTCCGGGCGGCATGACGCGCATCGTGAGCGATACGGCGTGGAAGCTCGGCTACAGTCGGCTTGGGAACACGCGTCGCGCGGGCATCGGCGACATCGACTTGACGGCCTCGTATCTGCTGTTCGACAGCTTCGACGCCAACCAGGTACGCCGGTTGCTGACGCCAACGCGCGGCGTGCGCAGCATGCTGACGGCCGGCTGGCGTCTCGGCACCGCCGGCGCGGACCGCACCGACGATCCCTTCGATGTGCCGATCGGCGAAGGAGCCAACGCGCTGCTGATGCGCAGCACTACCGACTTCGTGCTCACGCGCACCTTCTGGATGAGCGCCACGGTGCGCGCGGTGGCGCCGCTGTCCGACGAGATCGCCGTCGCGCTGCCGTTCCGCAACGAGGCGAATGGGCTCGATGCGGTGACGGTGGGCACGGCCACGCGGTCACTCGGCTCGCGATTCGAGCTCGAATTGGCACCGCGCCTGTCGATCGGACAGTTCTTCGGCATCTCCGCGGCGTATATGGCCCGCCGCTGGGGAGCGGATCGCTACGAGAGTACCGACCTCACGTCGAGTACGCCGCTCATGAGCGACTACACCTTGCCATCACGCACCGTGCACGCTGCGGCGCTCGGTGTGAGCTTTTCGACCCTGGCCAGCTACGTGCGGGGCCGCTCGCGTTTTCCGGCCGAGGTGTTGTACTCCCACACCATGTCGCTGTCCGGATCCGGCGGGACGGTACCTGCGTCAACGACGGATCGGCTCGAACTGCGCATTTACACGGGCTTTCCGCGGCGTTGACGCACGGGGGTGGCGACGGCCGTTTCGCAGTCCTCGTTGTCACCCCGTTCCAGCAATTCGCGCGCATGCGCCCGACTGACTTCCCGATCGGCGTCGCCGCCCAGCATGCGCGCAATTTCGATCACGCGAGGCTCTTCGCGAACAACCGTGGTGTCCGCCGTTGTGACCGTGCCGATCGCGCTCTTCCGTACGACGACGTGGTGGTGCGCGCGCGCTGCGATCTGGGCGAGATGCGAGATGGCGAGGACTTGGTGGTGCTTCGCCACACGGCGCATCAGTGCACCGACCTGCCATGCAACGGCGCCGCCGATGCCCGCATCGACTTCGTCGAACACCAGTGTCGGCACCTGCTGGAGTCGCGCCAGGACGGTACTGAGCGCCAGCATCACGCGCGCGAGTTCACCCCCCGACGCGAGGCGTCCGAGCGGACGCGCCTCGCTCCCCGCATTCAACGCGGCGACGAAGGTGATCTGCTCCGCACCGAACGCACCAACGTGATCGACCGGCGTAAGCAGCACCTGCAAGTTCCCCTCGGGCATACCGAGCTCGGGGAGCAGTTCCGTGACGGCGCGGGCCAGTTGCTGCGCACCAGACTGTCGGCGGCGGGTCAGCTCCGCTGCTGCCTCGGCGAGCGCACCTTCAGCCGCGGCGCGCGCATCGCCAATGGCGGCGAGATCGAGCGTACCCCCGTCTACCAAATCGAGTTCGGCGCGCGCCTCGGCTCCGGTATCGATCACTTCCTGCAACGTCGGACCATGCTTGCGCATGAGCGAGAGAAGCTGATCCCGACGCCGCTCCAGCGTGCGGAGCCGCGACGGATCAGCCTCGACCGACTCCGCGTACGTTTCGAGCTCGCGCACGAGCTCATCGAGCGCATACACCGCCGCATCGAATCCCACCTGCCAGCGGCCGGTATCGGGATCGATCCGCTCGAGGGAAACCAGTGAACGGCGCACGGTGGCCAAGCGCGTCAGCGCGGCTCTCTCGTCCCCGGAAATCGCCGTCGCCGCCTGCGCCGCCAACGTCTGCAGCTCTTCGGCGTGAGAGAGTCGACGAATCTCGCCGTCGAGCGTGTCGTCTTCCCCGACCACGGGGTTGGCCTCGTCGATTTCATGCGCCACGAAGCGCAGATAATCCGCACGTTTGGCCGCCTCCTGACGACGGACCTCGAGCTCGCGCTCGCGGGTGCGCAACGCACCGAGCTGCGCGTACGCCTCGGCGACACGTGCGCGCGCCTCGAGCGCACCGGTAAAGGCGTCGAGCACATCGCGCTGATGCTCGGCATCGACCAACTGTCGCGAATCATGTTGACCGAGCACGCTCACCAATCGCGCGCCCACGTCGGCGAGCACGGCGGCGGTGACCGGCGAGCCGTTGATCCACGCGCGCGAGCGCCCGTTGCTCCCGATCTCGCGTTTGAGCACCAACGTTTCGTCGTCGGCATCGATCCCACGCTCGTCGAGCATGGCCCGCAGCGCGGGCATGGCGCCGGGTTCGAAAACACCCTCGACGGTTGCTTTGTCAGCACCGCTGCGCACGCGATCCGTAGCCGCCCGCTCACCGAGCAGCATACCGAGCGCGCCGACGATCAGCGACTTGCCGGCACCCGTTTCGCCCGTCAGCACGTTCAGCCCCGCGGCCAGCGGCAGGACCACCGTATCGATGACGGCCACATTGCGGATGCGAAGCTCGACGAGCATGCCCTACCTCCTCAAATCGTCTCGCCGTCGCGCTCGGACAATCCACCCCACCCGAGCTTCCGGCGCAATCGCGTGAAGAACGTGGTGCCCGGGAAGCGCACGATCTGTACCGCGTTCTTCGCCTTGCGGACCACCAACGTTTCGCCACCGGTGAAGGTAGTACCTACCTGACCGTCGATCGTCACCAAAAGTTCTTCCGGCCCATCATCGGCACGCACCTTGACCTCGACGTGCGGCGGAAGCACGAGCGGCCGCATGGCCAGCGTGTGCGGCGACACCGGCGTGAGGACGATGCTCTCCACCGTCGGCACGACGATCGGTCCGCCCGCGGAGAGCGAATACCCTGTGGAGCCGGTCGGCGTCGACACCACCAACCCATCGGCGGAATAAGAACCGATCGCTTCATCGTCGACGAACACGGTGAACTTCACGACGCGCGCGAATCCGCCCTTGTGCAGGACGACGTCATTCAGCGAGAGCCAGCTGCACCGTTCAACGCCGTCGCGGTCGAGCGCGCACGACTCGAGCGCCATGCGTGGTTCCGACACGAAGTCCCCGGCCGCAAAACGTCGAACACCAACCTCGAACTCCTCGCCGCTGCACGCGGTGAGAAAGCCCAACCGACCGAGATTGATGCCGAGGATGGGCACGGTGCGACCGTTCAGGAACCGTGCGCCACGAAGCAGCGTACCATCCCCGCCCAGCGTAAACAACGCATCGACGTCCTCGGGCGTCTCGAGCTTCCCGCCCTCCTCGGCAATCTCCCACAGGTCGTTTTCGAACAGCAGCGTCAGTCCGAGTTCCGGCGCGATGTCCAGCAGCGTGCCGAGGATCGCAGGGAGTCCGACGTATCTCTTGTGACCGATGACGCCGACGCGCATCAACCGGCGAGTGCTTCGGAGTCGTGCAACGCGCGCACGCGATCTGCGATACCAGCGGGGTCGAGTCCGAGTGACGACAGCTGCTTCTTGCGCGGCGCCGAATAGATGATGCGATCCGGCACGCCATGCACCGCGGTGCGCACGGTCGGCGCCTGACGATGGATGACCGAACTGATGAATGCACCGAAGCCGTTCACGACCGTGCCCTCCTCGACCGTGAGCACGTGTGTGTGACTGGCAAGGATCGCGTTCAGCGTGACTTCGTCGTATGGCTTGATGTAGCGGCAGTTCACGACGGACACGTCGAGGCCTTCGGCAGCGAGCAGCTCGGCGGCGGCCAGTGCCTGATTCACCATCGTCCCGACGGCGAGAATCGCGACGTCGCGGCCATGGCGCAGCACTTCCCACGTCGCATACGGCGTAGCGGCAATCTGCGACATCGCCCCCGGAACATCGGGCGATGCATCGCGCGGGTAACGAAGAGAGAACGGTCCGTCGGTGTGCTCCACGGCGGCGCGCAGCAGGCCGAGCATCTCGGTGCCGTCCTTCGGCGCGGTCACGGTCATACCTGGAACGCTGAGCATGTAGGCGATGTCGTACAGCCCCATGTGCGTTTCACCGTCCTCGCCAACGAGTCCGGCACGGTCCATCGCGAACACGACGGGCAGCTTCTGCAAGGCCGCATCATGAATGATGTTGTCGTATCCGCGCTGCAGGAACGTGGAGTAGATCGTCACGATGGGCCGCACGCCGCGCGTGGCCAAGCCCGCCGCGAACGTGACGCCGTGTCCCTCGGCGATACCGACATCGAAGAAGCGTTCGGGGAACGCGTTCGCAAACGGTACCGTGCCCGTGCCGGTCGGCATGGCGGCCGTGATCACGGCGATGTCTTTCCGTTCTTCACCGAGTTCGACGAGCCCCTTGCCGTAGACGGTGGTGTACGCGGGATTCGCCGTCGAAACGGCCAACTGCTTGCCCGTGGCCGGGTCATGGCCCGGCGGCAGCGCATGCCACTTCTCGCCGTGATCGCCCGCGGGAAAGCCTTTGCCCTTCTGCGTGATCACATGCACCAGACGCGGCGTGTTCATCCCACGAACGGCGGTGAATGTCTCCAGCAACGCGTCGAGGTCGTGTCCATCGATCGGGCCGAAGTAGCGGAAGCCAAGCTCTTCGAACAGGACACCCGGCGTGAGCAGCGACTTCACGCTCTCTTCCCACTTCCGCACCAGCGTGCTCACACCCGTGAACGGCGCGGGCGCGTTGTCGACGATCTCCCCGATGCGGGACCGCAGGCGGTTGTAGAGCGGATTACGCTGAATGCTCGTGAGATACTTGTGCATGGCCCCGACGTTCGGGGCGATCGACATCTCGTTGTCGTTGAGCACGACAATGATGTCACGATCCGAATGCCCGGCGTTGTTGAGCCCTTCGTAGGCCAGTCCCGACCCCATCGCGCCGTCGCCGATGATGGCGGCCACCTTGAACTGCTCACCGAGCACGTCGCGACCGGCCGCCATCCCGAGCGCCGCCGAAATCGCCGTCGCGGCATGCCCGGCCCCGAACGTGTCGTACTCACTTTCCGTGCGCTTGAGAAAGCCGGAGAGTCCACTTTCCTGACGCAGCGTCTCCATTTCGGTGTTGCGCCCCGTGAGCAGCTTGTGCGGGTAGGCCTGATGCCCGACATCCCACACCAGCTGGTCTTTCGGCGTCTCGAACACGGTGTGCAGCGCGATCGTCAGTTCGACGACGCCAAGACCGGCGCCGATGTGGCCGCCAGTACGCGAGCAGACGTCGATCAGGCGCGCGCGCATGTCCTGCGCGAGCGTGCGTAGCTCGTCGCGCGACAGGCCACGGAGATCGGCGGGTGAGTTGATGCCTTCGAGAATGGACATAACGGAGTCAGGATGTGCGCCGAGTGAGACGTCCACGGCGGTCAGGTACGACAATCAAGAACGACGAAGTACGGAACTGCTGTTACACGGAGTCGAGTGCACTGGTGCCGGCCTATGAACGCCGTTCGACGATAAACCGAGCCAACTGCTCGAGCGTGGGCGTCAACAGCCCCTCATCGGCCAGTGCATGACATCCCTCCTCGACCAACGCCACGGCGCGCTCAATCGCTCCATCTACCCCCAGCAGGGCGGGATAGGTGCTCTTGTGCAGCGCGATATCGCGACCGGCCGTCTTTCCCAATTGATCCGTGGTCGCCGTGATGTCCAGGACGTCGTCGGCAATCTGGAACGCGAGTCCGATCGCGGCGCCATACTGAGCCAGCGCGAGCCGCCGCGACGCGGGCGCCAATGCGGCGCGGGCCCCCAGTGTGACGGAGGCCATGATGAGCGCGCCCGTTTTGAGGCGGTGCACCTGCTCCAGGGCCTCGAGCGTGAGGTGTACGCCTTCCGCCTCGAGGTCGAGCAGCTGCCCACCGATCATGCCGCCAGCGCCGGACGCATCCATCAGATCGCGCACAATGTCGCCGGCCACCGTGTCGGAGAGATTCATCGACTTGGCAGCGTGGCAGGCGCTGCGCGCGGCCATCGGCACCATAGCCAGTCCGGCAGCCGTTGCGATCGGGACGCCGTATACACGGTGCACGGTGGGGCGACCGCGACGGACGTCGTCGTCATCCATACACGGCAGGTCGTCATGCACCAGCGAGTACGCGTGGACGACTTCGACCGAAGCGGCCAAATCTCTGGCGTCCCCGGTGCCGCCGCAGGCGCGGTAGGCCTCGAGGAGCAGGATGGCGCGCAGTCGCTTGCCTTCCCCCAGCAGCGAGTAGCGAATCGCCTCCGCGGTGAGCGGGGCAACATCGCCGAGCCAACGGGCACAAAACGCGTCGAGCGCCTGCTGCACCGCCGCGCGCTCAGCCGCGAAGGTGGGGGCGGACATTTCCGTGCCGGATCCAACAGGCGTCATCGCGTCAGCCGCCTAGTTCGACGACCGAGAACGAACCATCGGCCGCCTCGACCAGCTGCTGCACACGGGCGTCGACCGTCTTGAGGGCCTCGCCCGCCGAACGCAAATGCGCGATGCCTTCCTCGAAGAGGCGAAGGGCCTGCTCGAGCGTCACGTCGTTGCGTTCGAGCTCACGCACGATCTCCTCCAGGCGGGTCAGTGACAGTTCGAAGCTCATACGCCCTCCTCAGATGGAAACCCGGGAACCGACTCGGGGAGCGGACGCCCCGCGCCCGCAGTCGCCGAGACGATACCGTCCCGGAGCCAGAGGTCGAACGGGGCACCCGGTACGAACTGATCCCGTCCGCTCAAAGTAGCGCCATCGGGCGTTCGCGCCACCGCAAACCCGCGGGCGAGCGTGCTCAATGGCGAGAGCGCATTGAGCTGACCGGCCAGCGACTCCACACGCGACCGCCGGCGTTCCACAATTCGGGTGGCCGAGAGCCCCAGCCGCTTCTGCACTTGTGACAGCGACGCCAGCGCACGCTCCTCGCGGCGACGGGCGGCCACCACCAAGCGCTTACCGAGCGATTCGACGCGAGCGAGGACCTCGCGTCGCGAGGGCACCGCCAGTTCCGCCGCCGCCGACGGCGTTGCCGCCCGCACATCGGCGACCAGGTCGCAGATGGTGATGTCGACCTCGTGACCAACGGCGGAGATGGTCGGAATCGGACAGCCGGCCAGCGCACGCGCCACCCGCTCGTCGTTAAACGCCCAGAGATCCTCGCGCGCGCCGCCGCCGCGCCCGATGATGAGCACATCGGCGTCCCCCCACCGGCCCACGCGCTCGATGGCCGTTACGAGCGATTCCGGGGCGCCGTCCCCCTGCACCTTGGCCGCCACGATCACGATCTCCACGTCGGCGCTGCGGGCGCGCGCGACCGTGATGATATCGTGCATCGCGGCGCCGTCCGGGCTCGTGATGACCGCAATCCGACGCGGAAAGGCCGGCAAGGCGCGCTTGCGGGCCGGATCGAGCAGGCCGTCCTTTTCGAGGCTCAGCCGGGTTCGCTCGAGCGCCTTCCGCCAGAGGCCATCGCCCTCGGCTTCGAGCGCCCGCACGGAAAACTGCAGATCGCCACGCACCGGCCAGACGGTCATCTGGCCGTAGGCGAGGACCTGCATCCCGTCGTCGGGCGGCGCGGGAATACGCTTGGCCGCCGAACTCCAGATCACGCACTTCACCTGCGCCTCGGCGTCGCGCAGCGCAAAGTACCAGTGCCCGTTGCGATGCGCCTTGAAATCGCTGACTTCGCCGCGCACCCACAATGGCGGAAACGCGCCCTCGATCAGGTCCTTCGCCGCACTGGTGAGCGTGTGCACGGCGATCGCCGATTCGGGCGCGCTGCCCGGCGCCTCGCTCGAAGGGTCGGGAGGTCCGTAACTCTGATATCCGCTGCTGCGACGTTCGGCCACGTGACTGAGCTCAGCGCGCGGTCAGCGTGCGTTCGGCCGCACGCACCGTATTGCGCAACAGCATCGCGATGGTCATCGGCCCGACACCGCCCGGCACGGGCGTGATGCGCGACGCCACTTCCACGGCGCTCGCGAAATGCACGTCACCACACAACCGACTTCCCTTCGCGCGCGTGGCGTCGGGTACGCTGTTCATCCCGACGTCGATCACCACCGCGCCGGGCTTGATCATGTCACCGGTGATCATCTCGGCGCGACCAGCAGCCACGATCAGGATATCGGCGCGACGGGTGTGCGACGCCAGATCTTTCGTGCGACTGTGGCAGATCGTGATCGTTGCGTCGCCCCCAGGACGCGCCTGTACCAGCAGCGCCGCCATCGGCTTCCCGACGATGTTGCTGCGTCCGACGACCACCACGTCTGCGCCGCGCGTGTCGACACTGCTGCGCAACAGCATCTCGATCACGCCCGCCGGCGTGCAGGACACGAAACCGTCCATATGACCGATCAGCAACTTGCCGACGTTCTCCGGATGAAAACCGTCGACGTCCTTGTCGGGCCGGATGTGCCGGATGACCGTATCGGGATCGATGTGCTTCGGAAGCGGCATCTGCACGAGAATCCCGTGCACCGATGCATCGCCGTTGAGCTGCTCCACCAGCCCGAGCAATTCCGCCTGTGTCGTCGCGGCCGGCAGTCGGATCGTGCCGCCGGACATGCCCGCCTCGCGGGACGCCTTCTCCTTGGCTCCCACGTACGTCGCGCTGGCGAAATCGTCGCCCACGAGTACCACCGTGAGGCCGGGGACCACACCGCGCTCGCGTAGCACGTCGACGTCGCGCGCGACCTCCGCGCGCACCGCCGCCGCGATGGCCTTTCCGTCGATCAGCTCAGCGCGCAAAATCCACTGCCCGGCTCTCTCGGATGACCACGACCTTGATTTGCCCCGGATACTGAAGCTCGGACTCGATCCGGCGCGCGATCTCCTCCGAGAGCGCCGTCATACGCGTGTCATCGACCTGTTCGGGCGTGACGACCACGCGTACTTCACGACCAGCCTGAATGGCGAAGACTCGCTCCACGCCGCGATAGCTCGAGGCGATCTTCTCCAACCCTTCCAGCCGCTTGACGTATGTCTCGAACGCCTCGCGCCGCGCGCCGGGGCGCGACCCGGAAATGCTGTCACCGGCTTGCACGAGCACCGACACTTCACTTTCGTGCGGCACGTCATCGTGGTGTGCGGCGATGCAATTCACCACCAGCGGATTCTCGCCGTACTTCGTGGCCACTTCGACACCGAGCTGCACGTGTGTGCCTTCGTGCTCATGCGTGAGTACCTTGCCGATATCGTGCAGCAGCGCACCGCGCTTGGCGAGTGCGACATCGAGCCCGAGCTCCGCCGCCATCATTCCCGCCAGCCACGCGACTTCCTTCGAGTGCGCGAGGATGTTCTGCCCGTAGCTGGTCCGCCACTTCATGCGGCCGATGAGCTTGATGAGCTCTGGATGCAGACCGGCCACCCCCACGTCGTACGCGGCCTGCTCGCCCGTTTCGATGATCGCCACTTCGACCTCCTTGCGGGCCTTGGCGACCACTTCTTCGATGCGACCCGGATGGATGCGGCCGTCGCTCACGAGCTTCTCGAGCGCGAGCCGTGCCGTTTCGCGACGGACCGGATCGAAGCAGGAGACCACCACGGTGTCGGGGGTGTCGTCGATGATCACGTCCACACCCGTCGCCAGTTCGAAAGCGCGGATGTTGCGCCCTTCGCGACCGATAATGCGGCCCTTCATCTCATCGTTCGGGAGTGAAACGGCCGACACGGTGGTCTCGGCCGTCGTCTCGGCCGCCACGCGCTGCACGGCGAGCGCCACGATCTTCTTGGCCTCCCGATCGGCGTTCCGCTTGGCCGACTCACGAATCTCGCGGAGACGGCTGGCCGCGTCCGCCAGCGCTTCGTCTTCCAGCCGACGAATCAACTCGGCTTTCGCCTGATCGGCGCTGACACCGGCCAGCTGTTCGAGCTTCCGTCGCTCCTCAGCGATGACCTTGTCGAGTTCCTGTTCTTTCGACGTCGCGACCGACTCGCGCCGACCGAGCTCTGATCCGCGCCGCTGCACTTCCTGCTCGCGACTCTCCAGCGATTCGCGCGCGCGATCGACCTGCGACTCACGCTCGAGTGCACGCTTCTCCTCACGTTCGAGCTCGACCCGACGCTGCCGCACATCCTGTTCATGCGACTCGCGCAGCAACATCACTTCTTCCTTACCCGCGACGATCCCACTGCGCCGCAGCGTTTCCGCCTCGCGCTTCGCCTCATCGAGCACGCGAACGGCGCCCTCTTCGGCGACGACCAGCGCTCGCTGCTGCTCTGTGGTCTCTACCTTCCGCCACGACTGTCGCCCGACAACGAACGCGACAACAGCCGCGATCAACCCAACGGCGCCAACCAGCGCCGCTGCGGGAATCTCGCCCATGAGGATCTATGCTCCACCGCAGCTACGCGCGGGTTCTTGATCGTTTTCCATCAGATCTATCGTGCGCACGGCACGGGCGACTGTCACGATGCGCCGCGGCTGGCGGAGAAGGAGCGACCTCCGCTGCCGCGGCACAGGGGTGCGCGCATGCTGTTGACTTCCAGAACGTACGGACGCGTCGAGAGGCCCGCAACGGGGAGCCTCAGACAGCCGTGGTCCCGCCCGCTCGTTTCCGCAGTCGAGACGTCATTCAGACCGGATTACCGTCATCTCCACGCTTGGCGGGCGGAAGCAGCGGGCGAATGTCGGAGGCCAACTGCCGGATGTCCGCCGTCATCATTTCCACCGCGGCGCGCTCGCGAAACAGCTCGTCGGTGATCTGGAGGGCGGCCAGAATCGCAGCCTTCTGCGTTTCCACGGTGGATCCGCCGCCCATGATGGCCCTGATCGTCCGGTCCACGTGATCCGCCACCGACTTGGTGTGCTCGGGCGAGGCCTCCGTCCGCAGCGTGTACTCCTCGCCGACAATACGGACCTTCACCACCAACTTGTTGTCGATCATCGTTCCGCCCCGTGTCCGATCTGCTGGCGAAGAAAGCGCACACGCTCGCCAAGTTGCGCCGTTTTCTCGCCCGCCTCGGCCAGCCGGGCGCGCAGCCGCGCATTCTCACGCGCCAGCTCGCTGTCGACGGCCTGCGGCGTAGCGGCCTCCGCCGCCGCCGCGAACGCGGTTTGGACTCGCACTACCTCGGCTTTGGCCAGCTCGGCCTTGGCGTCCAGCTCGCGAACCTTGGCTTCCAGCAGCGCCCGGGCCTGGTTCGAGCGCTGTCCGTCTGCTCGCACCTCGATCAGCGTGCCGTCACGCTCAGCGACCACCTGCTCGAGCTCGCGGGTACGCGACTCGGCGGCCAGCGCCCGTCGACGGTATCCCGACAGCTGGTCGCTGAGGTTGCGGACCAGCGTATCGAGTTCACGAAACGCGGCGGTATCAGGACGCACGTGGACGGATCCCGAGTTCCTTGTCGAGGAGCTCCAGCAGGCGGGCGCGCCGGCCTTCGATTTCCTTGTCGCGCAGGGTGCGCTCCGGATGCCGGAACGTCAACCGCCAACCAATACTCCGATAGGCGTCGGGGACGCCGGCCCCACGGAATTCGTCAAACAGGCTGACCCGCTCGAGCAATTCGCCACCGGCCGAGCGGAGTGCCTGCTCTACCGTCGCGGCCTCAACGCCGTCCGGCACCAGCAGAGCGAGATCGATTTCGGCGGCCGGCGTGGTCGGCAGCGCCTTGAAACGGATACTCGCCGACGCCGAAGATTCGCGCTCGGTCGGGGCAGCATCGTGGCCGTTCGTGCGAGGCGCCGCGACATCAGCCGACGGCATCACGCCAAGCGTGACTTCGATGCCGAACGCGTCACTGGCCCACACCGGACGATCGAGCGCGACCGTCTCCACGCGCCCGACTTCGCCGAGGCCATCAACGGCGAGCGTCCAAATGGCGGGAGTGGCACCGGACACCAATGTGGCGCGCGTGCCCGGGAATGCCGCCGCCAGCACGCGTTCAGCAATGTCCTTCGCATCCCACATATCGAACGCAGGTGGCTGCGGCTCTGTGAAATGCGCCGGGCGTCGACTGCCCATAATCAATGCTCCCACGCGCACTTCCTCGCGCGGGAGTCGATCCGACGTGCCGAGAAAGACGTTGCCGACTTCGAACAGCCGCAGGTTGCCCTGCATCCGCGTGAGATTGTACTCCGCACGACGAGCGAGCGTGTCGAGGATCGACGCGCGTAGGAACGGCTCGTCGTCGGCCAGCGGATTTCGCACGCGCGGCGTGTGTGCATCGCCCGTGCTCGTGAACGGCATCGGTCGCGTTTCGGCCAGTCCCATACCGACCAGCAGATCGCGAACGCGACGACCAGCGAGATGCAGCGGATGATCCGGCGCATTGCCCGGGCGGAACGGACGCAGCTCATCGGGGAGGCTGTCGAAGCCGACCAGTCGCGCGACCTCCTCGATCAGGTCGACTTCGATGAGGAGATCGTGTCGCCACGTAGGCGGCGTGACCAACAACCCGTGCGCATCATCGACCACCGTGCAGCCGAGGGACTCGAGACGATGACGAATCTCCGACGGCGGGACGATCACGCCGAGTACGCGCGCGAGACGCGACGGACGCACGGTCACTGCGCTCCGCGAGCCCGTCGGCTCACCGACATCGATGAACTCGACCACCTGCCCACCCGCCACCTGCGTGATCAAGGTCGCCGCGGTGCGCGCCATCTCGAGCGTGTGGCCACCGTCCACGCCACGCTCGAAACGATAGGAGGCGTCGGTGGAGAGATTGACCGCCCGACGCACACGACGCACGAAACGCGGCTCGAACACGGCGACTTCCAGCAGTACGTCGGTGGTGGACGCCGTGACTTCACTGTCTCGTCCACCCATCACGCCGGCCAGTGCCACCGGGCGTTCCCCGTCGCAGATCACCGTTGTGCCGGCTGCCAATGTACGCGTGGCACCGTCGAGCGTCACGATGGATTCACCCTCGACGGTAGGCCGCACCACGATGCTCTTACCGGTAAGCTTGGCGAGGTCGAAGGCGTGCACCGGTTGTCCGAGTCCGTGCAGCACGTAATTGGTGGCATCGACCACGTTGCTGATGCTGCGCTGTCCGATACTCTCGAGACGCTGGCGCAACCAATCGGGACTGGGGCCGACCTGCACGCCCGTAATGACGGCGGCGATGTAGTGCGGGCAGCTGACGGCATCATCGACTCGCACCGTGGCGTGCGCGCCAGCGGCACTGGACGGCGCGCTGTGCACCGGCACGTTCGGCGCCTCCCGCGCGATGTCGGTCGGACGCGCGGTCATCGGCACGCCGAGCACGGCCGCGATCTCGCGCGCCACGCCGACGTGCGACAACAGATCGGGACGGTTCGGCAACACGTCGAGATCGAGACGCGCATCGGCGAGCGGGAGCACGTCGAGGATCGGCGTACCCGGCGCCGCGGCGGTGTCGAGCGCGAGAATGCCGTCGTGTTCCTGACCGAGGCCAAGTTCACGCGACGAGCAGAGCATGCCATTACTCGTCTCGCCGCGGATCTTGCGCTTCTCGATCTTGAGCCCACCGGGCATGGTCGTGCCGGTGCGCGCAAAAGGATACTTCGTGCCCGCCACCACATTCGGGGCACCACAGACGACATCGAGCAGCGTACCGCTCCCGTCATCGACCTTGGTGACCCACAGGTGATCGGAGTTCGGATGACGTGCCGCTTCGACGACCTGCGCCACGACGAACGAGGCGAGTTCGGCACCGAGCCGCTCGATGTTGTCGAGCGTCACGCAGTGGCGACTCAACGCATCACCGATGTCCTGTGCGGTACGTGTGTGGGGCACGAACTGCTTGAGCCATTCATGAGAAACGATCATCGCGCGAACTGCTCCAGGAAACGGACGTCGGAATCATACAGCACGCGGATATCGCTGATGTCGTAGCGCGACATCGCGATGCGGGCCGGCCCCATGCCGAACGCCCATCCGGTGAACTTTTCGCTGTCGAGGCCCGCGTCCTCGAGCACTTGCGGATGCACCATGCCACAGCCAAGAATCTCGACCCAGCGCAGACCCTTGCCGTCGTTGAGATCGACTTCGACATCCATTTGCGCGCCGGGTTCGACGAACGGAAAATACGACGGACCGAAGCGTACGCGACGTGAGGCGCCGTAGAAGCGGCGCGCGAATTCGGCGAGCGTCGCCTTGAGGTCCACGAAGGAAATGCCTTCATCCACCGCGAGTCCTTCCAGCTGCATGAAGGCCGGCGCGTGCGTGGCGTCGAAGAAGTCGCGGCGATACACCTGTCCGGGCGCGAGCACGCGCACGGGCGGCTTGTACTGCTGCAGCGTGCGCACCTGCACGGGCGACGTGTGCGTACGCAACAACGTGTCCTGTCCGAGATAGAGCGTATCGTGCAACTCCATGGCCGGATGATCGGGCGGGAAGTTCAGCGCGCCGAAGTTGTACCACTCTGTTTCGGCTTCGGGACCCAGCGCGATCGTGAATCCGAGTTCGCGGAAGATCTCGCAGATCTCGTCGATCACGAGGGTGACCGGATGCAACGAGCCGCGCCACACGCCACGCGCCGGCATCGTCGCATCGAACGCGGAGGGACCCGCCGCGGACGCCTGTCGCGCGGCAAAGACCTCGAGGGCCTCCTGGATTCCCTGCTTGAGCGTATTGAAGGTCGTGCCGGCGGCGCGGCGATCGTCGGCCGGCAGCGCGCGCAGCGCGCCTTGCAGGGCGGCGAGCCGGTCGTCCTTGAGGGCATTCAACTGCCCCTTGGCGACATCGAGGCGCGTATCGGGATCGAGCCCGTCAAGCAGTGCGCGCGCGTCCTGCGCGAGGGCATTCGCCTGGGCGAGATACTCGGAAAGTTGCACGGGACGAAATTGGAAATCGGGGGATCGCGACGGATGGCGGAGTGGGTCCGCCGCGGAAGCACGAAGGGCCGACATCGCGTCGATGCCGGCCCTACAACCTAACCATGAACGGCATAGTCGTTCATGCGTTGCCGTCGGTGTGACTTACGCGGCGGCCGACTTGGCTTCGATCGCCTTACGCACTTGCTCGGCGATGAGCGTAAAGGCTTCCGGCTCGCGCACGGCGAGGTCGGCGAGGACCTTGCGGTCGATCTCGATCCCAGCGGCATGGAGGCCGTTGATAAACACGCTGTACGACATGTCGTGCAGGCGGGCGGCGGCGTTGATACGCACGATCCAGAGGCGGCGGAAATCGCGCTTCTTGTTCTTGCGGTCGCGATAGGCATAGCGCCAGCCACGTTCCACGGTTTCCTTGGCGGCCTTCCAGAGCTTGGACCGGCCACCAAAGGCACCCTTGGCGTGCTTGAGAATCTGCTTCTTCCGCTTGAGGCGGACGACGTTGGATTTTACGCGGGGCATGGTAGGTCCTCAGGCCAGGATAAGACGCTTGATACGCTTCACTTCGCCGTTCGTTGCGATGGTGGTCGGACGG
>Ga0105045_10001489_pt1 | contig 19162 bp, 14 predicted proteins | sample MAT02_FD_78089 | JGI IMG/M metagenome (GOLD analysis project Ga0105045, IMG submission 78089) | Freshwater microbial communities from Lake Fryxell liftoff mats and glacier meltwater in Antarctica - MAT-02 (megahit assembly) | ecosystem: Environmental > Aquatic > Freshwater > Ice > Liftoff... | reverse complement strand
GGCAGAAGGGCCGTCGTCCAAAGATGGTGTGTATTCTTTTTGCAGTGGCGGCGACCAGCGAGCGAGAGGCCACCAAGGTTATGTGGGCGAAGATGGCATGCACCGTTTAAATATTTTAGAAGTACAACGCTTAATTCGATTTATGCCAAAAGCAGTAATTGCGGTAATTCCTGGTTGGGCTGTAGGCGGCGGACACAGTTTACACGTAGTTTGCGATTTGACGTTGGCGAGTAAAGAACACGCTATTTTTAAACAAACCGATGCCGATGTAACTAGTTTTGATGGCGGTTATGGCTCTGCTTATTTAGCCAAAATGGTTGGACAAAAAAAAGCTCGTGAAATTTTCTTTTTAGGTCGGAATTACTCCGCTCAAGAAGCGTTTGATATGGGAATGGTGAACGCTGTTATTCCGCATGAGGAGTTAGAAGCCACGGCTTTTGAATGGGCTCAGGAAATCTTAGCGAAATCGCCTACTTCTATTAAAATGCTCAAGTTCGCAATGAATTTAACCGATGACGGTATGGTTGGTCAGCAGGTTTTTGCAGGTGAAGCCACACGTCTAGCCTATATGACGGACGAAGCCAAAGAAGGTCGCGATGCATTTTTAGAAAAACGAAAACCCAATTTTGAAAAAAAGTGGTTACCGTAATTATTTATTAATCTAACACAAAAAAACACTTGGAAGATTTTCATAACGAAGTTGTTTCTTTCGATTCATTGCCAAAATTTGAGTCGGTTACCTTTACGCCTTTAGATCGCGATTATTTGAATGTGGTTTTTATCAGCAAAGCCATCACTGCGGTTATTATTTCAATTGCCGTTGGATTGTTTTTGTTTTTTAACCAAGGAAGTCGGGAATTTATTCTTCCTATAATTTCTGTTTTATTTCTATTTATTGGCTTTCTTTTTTGGTTTGCGGCTTTAAGCTTTCGTAAAAAAGGATATGCTTTACGCGAAAAAGACATTCTCTACAAAAACGGTGTTTTGGCCACAACCACAACGATTATTCCGTTTAATCGAATCCAACACGTTGCTTTGCACGAAGGTGTTTTAGACCGAATGTATGAGCTAAGTGAGCTTCAAATTTATACTGCAGGTGGAAGTAATAGCGATTTATCTATCGTGGGCTTGCCGAAAGAACAAGCAGAACGAATGAAAACATTTTTATTAAATAAAATTGTGATTGATAGTTCATTAAATACTTTAATTAAAGAATCTGCTTTAACTGAAATTTTACCTGAAGAAGCGGTTGTAGAACCCAAATCTGAATCTCAAAACCAAGAAGATGCCAATCGATTTTAGCAAACCCCAACATCAATCGGTCAAAGGAATTGTGATTATGTTTGCCGATACCTTGCAAAATATTATTCGTGGTCTTTGGGCTCCGTTATTGATTGTACTCTATAAATTTGATTGGACAAAAATGTTATTTTTGGGCTTAGCGGTCTTTGTATTGTTACTTATTATCGGTTGCGTTGCTTACCTTAAATATAAAAATTTTACTTTTTTTTTAGATGAAAACAAGGAAGAATTTGTCATCCAAAAAGGGATTATTTCTAAAAATAAAATTATTATTCAGTTGGAAAAAATCCAGCAAGTCAATATTAATCAGTCGGTTATTCAAAAAATAATTGGTGTTTACAGTGTGGATATTGATACGGCTGGAAGTCAGAAAAAAGAAGTAAGCATTCGGGCAGTCGATAATGAAGTTGCTTTACTTTTAAAGGATAAATTAGTATCGTTTGAAAAAACGAATGACCATTTTGCCGCTTCGGAAGAAGAGTTAGTAGTAGAAAAACCTTTTCTAAAAATAAGTCTTTTAACCTTAATAAAAGTTGGTGTTACATCTAATTATGGACGAAGTGTGACGTTGATTTTAGGTTTTCTAGTTTCGCTTTACGGCGGATTTTATGATGTTTCCAAGTCTTTTGAAGTCGACGAAGAACAAATGAGCAGTTTAGTAGAACGAGGTTTAGCCTATTTTTCGCTTTCATTTTTGATAATGATTGTTTTTTTGTTGGTCCTTCTAATCAATTTGACGCGAACGGTTGTGAAAAATTATGATTACCAAATGGTGCTTCAAAAAAAAGCATTAGCTATAAACTTTGGACTATTTGCTAAAAAAAATACGTTGCTAAAAGCGGAAAAAGTCCAACTTACCTCGTTTAGTCAAAACTTTTTACAGCGAAAATTGAATTTATTTGACATCAAATTAAAACAAGCTTCTTCTAACGATGAATCAGATAAAGACACAAAAAAAGCGTTTATAGAAGTTCCCGGATGCAATTTGTCCGAAAGAGATAGCCTTTTAAAAATGATTTTAAATGAAATTGTTCCTTCGGAAGAAAAACTTAAACCAAATTTTCGCTTTGTTTTAGTTTCTAGTTTTGTCGGAATTTTGCTTCCTGTTTTTATTTTTTTATTACTCGGATTTTTTGTGTTTCAAAATCTTCAAGCTTATTTTCCAGTAGTTCCTGTTTATATTATTTTGATGAGTGTGGTGATTTATTTTAAATTTCTCAATTACCGCTTGTTACTTTCAAAAAAACAAATTATCGTAAAACACAATGCTTGGGATGTGGAACACCAAATTTTACAACCTTACAAAATCCAAGGAATTACCACCAAACAATATTTTTGGCAAAAAAGTGCCGATATTGTTCACCTTACTTTTCATACGGCTGCTGGCGATATTGGCTTTAGTTATGGCAATTATGCACAACTTAAACCGTGGATTAATTATTGGCTGTATGAAGTGGAACGTTCCGAGCGAAGTTGGATGTAAATACGCAATAATTCCATTACCTTTGTACCATAAAAAATAAATAAATAAGCATGAAACATTGGGTTGAAGCGGCACGATTGAGAACGTTACCGCTATCGGTTTCTGGAATTTTAGTAGGCAGTTTTTATGCGTTGGCCAGTCCTACCGAAAATGTTTTAACGCCAACACAAGTTTTTAGTTGGAAAATCTTCGGTCTTTTATTACTCACAACGTTAGGGCTTCAAGTGCTATCCAACTTTGCTAATGATTATGGAGATGGGATAAAAGGTACGGATAACGACGACCGAATTGGCCCAAAACGAGCCTTGCAAAGTGGCGTGATTTCGCCCAAAGCAATGAAAACGGCAATCATTATTACTGCAATTTTGACTTTTATTGCGGCTATTTTATTAATTTATACCGCTTTTCAGTTTACCTATTTCTACTACTCGTTATTCTTTTTGTTGTTGGGAATCATTGCCATTACGTCTGCCATTCGTTATACCGTTGGTCAAAGTGCTTATGGTTATAAAGGATATGGCGATGTTTTCGTCTTTGTATTTTTCGGAATAGTGAGCACGTATGGTTCGTATTTTATGTTTGCAAAGGTTTTTGATTTAACGTTGGTATTACCCGCTGTTGCCATTGGTTTTTTAAGCGTTGGTGTGCTCAATTTGAATAATATGCGAGACGAAGTTTCCGATAAAAAAGCGGGTAAAAATACATTAGTGGTTAAAATGGGCGGCGAAAAAGCCAAACAATACCATTATTTTTTAGTGATTACAGCAATGGTTTTGTTATTGATTTTTGGATTTGTAAAAAATTTTGCAATTGATCAATTTTTGTATGTGATTGTATTCTTGCCCTTAACAAGTCATTTGCTACGAGTAAAAAGAGCTGCTAATCTGGCAGATTTAGACCCAGAATTAAAGCGGCTTGCAATCAGCACGTTTTTAGTTTCACTATTGCTTTCCTTGTGTTTAATCTATTTTATATCAGACCTTCTTGTTTAATTTAAAAAAATAATACGATGAAAATTACATTCTACGGCCATGCTTCTTTAGGAATTGAAGTGGGTGGAAAACATATCTTAATTGATCCGTTTATTTCAGGAAATCCAAATGCGGCAAAAATTGATATTTCAACGTTGAAAGCTGATTACATTCTTTTGACGCATGCTCATCAAGATCATATTTTAGATGTGGAAGCTATTGCGAAGCGAACTAATGCCGTCATTGTTTCCAATTGGGAAATCGCTACGTATTACGGAAATAAAGGTTTTCAGAGTCACCCAATGAATCACGGCGGAAGTTGGAATTTTGATTTTGGGAAGGTGAAATATGTAAACGCAATTCATTCCAGTTCTTTTACGGATGGAACCTATGGCGGAAATCCTGGCGGTTTTGTGATTGAAGGCGAAAACAAGAATATTTACATCGCTGGCGATACGGCTTTAACAATGGATATGAAGTTGATTCCGATGCGAACCAAACTCGATTTAGCGATTTTGCCAATTGGAAATAATTTCACAATGGATGTTGAAGATGCTATCATGGCGGCCGATTTTGTGGAATGTGATAAGATTTTAGGCGTTCATTATGACACGTTTGGTTTTATCGAAATTAATCACGAAGCGGCCATCAAACAGTTTTTTGAAAGCGATAAAGACTTGATGTTGCTAGAAATTGGCGGTTTTATCGAATTGTAAGTTGAAAGCGACCTATCGTAAATATATATTAGATTTTAAAAAGCCATCTGGTACTTCTCGTGGCGTTTTAACCCAAAAAGAAACCTGGTTTATTGTTTTAGAACAAGATAATAAAATTGGAATAGGTGAGTGCGGACTTCTCCGAACCTTGAGCATTGATGATCGACCTGATTATGAAGAGAAACTAAAATGGGCGTGTGAATACATTCATTTAGGTGAAACAAAATTGTGGGATGCATTAATCGAATTTCCTTCTATTCAATTTGGTGTAGAAATGGCTTTTCAATCATTGCAAAGCGAAAATCCATTTATTTTATTTCCTTCTAATTTTACAAATGGCTACAAAGAAATCCTAATTAATGGTTTAGTTTGGATGGGCGAAGAAGCATTCATGAAAGCCCAAATTGAAGAGAAATTAGCAGAAGGATTTAATTGTATAAAATTGAAAATCGGAGCCATTGATTTTGAAAAAGAATTGGGTTTATTACATTATATTAGGCAACATTTTGATGAAAATACTATTGAAATTCGTGTCGATGCCAACGGTGCTTTTGCTTTAAATGATGCTTTATATAAATTGAATCAATTAGCTGATTATAAATTACATAGTATTGAACAACCAATAGCAAAAAACCATACTGACAGGATGGCAGACCTATGTAAAATCACGCCTTTGCCTATTGCGTTGGATGAAGAGTTAATTGGGGTGTTTTTGATAGAAGAAAAACGAGCTTTATTAGAGAAAATTAGGCCACAATACATCATTTTGAAACCGAGTTTAGTTGGTGGTTTCAGGGGAACAAAAGAATGGATAATGTTGGCGGAAACACTACAAATCAATTGGTGGATAACTTCTGCATTAGAAAGTAATATCGGTTTAAACGCAATTGCTCAATGGACATTTTTACAAAATAATCCAATGCCGCAAGGTTTAGGAACAGGCGGTTTGTACACCAATAATTTTGATTGTCCGTTGGAAGTGGTAAAAGGAAAATTGCTTTACAATCCCGAATTAAAATGGGATATTTCAGCAATTGAATGAATTAGTTCGTTCTTTTTCAAGTAATTAGCTAATGATTTCTTGGCTTTTTCCTTAATTTTTTCCTGAAAAAAAGGTGTCCAACCCAGCAAATAGCCTTTCCATCCCAAAGCCATGCCGCTCCATTTCCAGAGGTTAAAGTTGTCGGTATGTTTCCAAATTAAACCTTCTTTAAATTCAAATTGAGCAGTGATTTCATTCACCACTTGACGATTGGTTTGACTAAACGAGTAGGTTGCGGCCCATTTGACAACGCCTGTTTTTTCAGTACTTTTTATAATGGAATACGTAATTGATAAATTTCCATTACTTCTTTTGAGTAGCATTTCCCACATGGCAACAACTTCTTCTCGAGTCAATTTTCCAAAAGCTGGATCAGAGAACGTAGCTTGAGCATGATAACAAGAAGCCATTAATGTTGTATTTCCTTGCGAAAAAGCGTCATAAAACGTTAGAAGAATATTTTGATTAGTAAGCATCCTTCCAATCTTTTGTAGTGATTGCCGTTATTTTATTGTCGTCATTTACAGAAACACGAAGCTCTTTAATACTGTATTTTTTTTCATAAATACATTGATAGCGAAATACGGTAATTTCTTCTTTTTCTAAACGAAGCACTTCTTTTAGTTTAATGTCTTGAAATTGACCAAACTTTCGAAGTATATATTGGCAAGTCGATGAAATCTTGCCTTTATTGATTCTTTGAATGACGTCATCAGTTGCTTCTTCGCTTGTGAAAGGCTTAAAAGTGGAAGTGTTGCAAGTCATTAGCATGCGTTTTCCCAGTTCATACGCACGATTTTTTTGAACGTCACTCACATTATTTAGAGAAACTGTCGTAATACTTGCCTTTCTCGCTTCAGACGGAGTTAAATTCGTTTTCTTTGCTTTACAGCTAATTAAAACAGTGATTAGTAGAATAAATGCTATTTTTTTCATCTTAGATTTTTAATAATAAATTTGGATAGGGACAATTTTGTTGGTAAAATGACAAATGCTGTTCACTGCAAACGCCGGGATAATCACCACTTTTACCTTCAAGGTTTTGAATGATTTGAAAGTGTAAATGTGCAGCATAATCGCCGTTCACGCTTGCATCTCCGAGCGTTGCAATTTGTTTTCCTTTGGAAACGAGTTGCCCAATCTTAAGGCTTTCGATACTTTCTAACGACAAATGACCATAAAGTGTATAAAATTTACAATTATTTAACGAATGCTCTATAATGATTGTTGGGCCATAATCACCTAAATTGGTATTGTTTTGAAAGCTGTGAATTTTGCCATCAAGTGCCGCTAAAACGTGAGTTTCAGCTTTAATCCATAAGTCTAAACCAATGTGAATATTCCGTTCAAGTTGCACAGAATCATTAAAAACTGTACTACGTTGATATAAATTTCTTTTTTCCAGATAGCCGCCATAAGCGACTTTCGCTTTTTTTTCTGCAAAAAAAGTCAATAGCAGAAGTTCGTAATCAGCCGCAGTTTTAGGTTTGTGTATTTCTAAAAGTTTACTTTCTGGAGATAAATCTAAAGGAATATAGTCAGAATATGGAATTGTATTATCAATCACAAAACAGTTTTTCTGGTCAAAAAGTATTTTTTCTAATTCAGACATTGTTGATTTTTTTAAATAAAAAAAAGCCGTATTTGCTACGGCTTTTGAATTTTTTAATATAAACTCGGATATTCTGTTGGATTGACTTCATTCATCATGGCGTAGACTTTTTCATAAATATCTTCTGCGGACGGTTTAGAAAAATAGTCGCCATCTGTTCCATAAGCTGGTCGGTGAGCTTTAGATGCCAACGTTTGCGGTTTGCTGTCGAGGTAATCATAACCGTTTTGAACATCTAAAATTTGTTGGAGTATAAAAGCAGAAGCTCCGCCTGGAACATCTTCGTCAACGACCAATAACCGATTGGTTTCCATCAAACTCTTCTTAATGTCATGATTGATGTCAAATGGCAAAAGTGATTGTGTATCAATAATTTCACAACTGATTCCGATTTCTTGTAATTCCTTCGATGCTTGTTCTACCAAACGAAGTGTTGAACCATAAGAAACAATTGTGATATCACTTCCTTTACGGATAGTTTCTGTTATTCCAATTGGGGTTTTGAATCCTCCTAAATTGAGTGGCATTTTTTCTTTTAAGCGATACCCATTTAAACATTCAATAACTAAAGCCGGTTCGTCACTTTCTAAAAGTGTATTGTAAAACCCAGCTGCTTTAGTCATATTTCTTGGAACTAACACATGAATTCCTCTCACAGCATTGATGATCATTCCCATGGGCGAACCAGAGTGCCAAACGCCTTCTAAACGGTGACCACGCGTACGGATGATGAGCGGAGCTTTTTGTCGGCCTTTCGTTCGGTATTGCAACGTTGCCAAATCGTCACTCATGATTTGAATGGCATATAACAAATAATCTAAATATTGAATTTCGGCAATAGGGCGAAGGCCACGCATGGCCATTCCAATTCCTTGTCCCAAAATAGTTGCCTCACGAATACCAACATCGGATACGCGCAAATCACCATATTTTTCTTGCATTCCTTCTAAACCTTGGTTTACATCACCAATAGTTCCGGCATCTTCTCCAAATATTAAGGTTTCTGGATATTTTGTAAAAATAGCATCAAAATTATCACGTAAAACCAAACGAGCATCAACTTCATCAGCCGCGTTGTCATAAGTTGGCAACACTTCTTTTACCGAATAAACCGCTTCATTCGATTCAGAAAATAAATGCGAGCTAAATTTTGGTTGTATTTTATTGATGTAATTTGTAATCCAATTAGCCAATAAAGACTGGTCTTTCTCACCAATAATCATTCGAAGAATTTTTCGAGCAGAAGTTAAAAGATCTTTCCGAATTGGCTCTTTAATTTCTTTTAAATCTTGAGCATATTTTTGAATAAAAACACGATTGACACTTGTAGCCGCTATCGTTTCTAAAAGCGAAACTAATTCATTTTGTTCTTTTTTGACAGGATCAACAAAAGCTGTCCATGCTGCTTTTTTACCTTCTAAAACTTCTTTTTTAGCAAGAGTATCCATTTCATCTAATTCTTCTGGAGTAGCAATGGTGTTGGCAATCATCCATAACCGCATTTGTGCTAAACAATCAAACTCGGTTTCCCAAGCTAATCGTGCTGCATTTTTATAACGTTCATGGCTTCCTGAAGTAGAATGGCCTTGTGGTTGCGTTAATTCTTTCACATGAATTAAAACGGGGACATGTTCATCGCGAGCAATTTGTGCTGCTCGTTGATAAGTTCCAATTAAAGCTGCATAATCCCAACCTAAAACGGTCATGATTTCATAACCTTTATTTTGTTCATCTCGTTGAAAACCTTTTAAGATTTCTGAGATATTTTCTTTTGTCGTTTGATGTTTAGCATGAACTGAAATACCGTATTCATCATCCCAAATACTCATGACCATTGGCACTTGTAGAACGCCAGCGGCATTGATAGTTTCAAAAAACAAACCTTCACTAGTGCTTGCATTTCCGATTGTTCCCCATGCGATTTCGTTGCCGTTTTCTGAAAATTTATTCTTTTTTGATAAAACCGAAACGTTTCGATAAATTTTAGAAGCTTGAGCCAAACCTAGTAAACGTGGCATTTGACCAGCCGTTGGCGAGATGTCGGCACTCGAATTTTTTTGTTGTGTTAGGTCTTTCCAATTTCCATTTTCATCTAACGAATGGGTGGCAAAGTGTCCGCCCATTTGTCGTCCAGCACTCATGGGCTCGGCGATTATGTCGGTATTTCCGTATAAGCCAGCAAAGAATTGTTGAATTGATAATTCGCCAATAGCCATCATAAACGTTTGGTCCCGATAATATCCAGAACGGAAATCACCATTTTGAAAGGCTTTTGCTAAAGCCAATTGTGGTACTTCTTTTCCATCGCCAAAAATTCCGAATTTGGCTTTTCCGGTTAATACTTCGCGACGTCCCAGTAATGAACATTCTCTACTGATAATCGCAATTTTATAATCGTTTAACACTTCGGTTTTAAAGTCTTCAAATGTTAAGGCGGGCTTTGTTCCTTCTACTATCATAAATGTAAATGCTACTTGTAATCAACAAATTTAAATAAAATCTTGCAATAAAAACAGATTACCTAAGAAAATTAATTTTAAATCATTGATAAAAAACAGACTATAATTCGTGTTTTCGATGAAAAATAAGTTAAAAAAAGTGATAAATATTGAATATAATATAATTTTAAGTCGTTTTCAAAAACATTAAAACCATTTTCTGGTAAAAAGACTTATAAGGTTATTTGGGTTTAAGGTAAACATAAATCGCATTCTACTCAAGTAGTTTTCCTGACTGACTTCAAAACCATTATTGGAATGAATTGGCATATAAATTTCAAAATAATCGGTTAATAAGTTAAGTCGAATCCCCGTTTCATAGATGAATTCAATATCGATATTTTCGTTTTTTACTAATCCTACATCGCCATAAAATTCAACCCAATTCCAAATACTATAGCTGGAATTCAATGTGGTAAGCCATTTATTTGCTAATCTAGTATCAATTCGGGATTTAAATCCGCCTTCGCCCACCACATATTGTTGACTAAAAAAACCGGTAGTTTCTGAACGTCCATAAAGATTGTAATCAAATAAATAATCGTTGACTTGTGAAACGCCAAAATCATAAAAGTCGGTATCGGTGGTTTGATATAAAAACGATCCGGCATACCATCGAATATTAAATTGTCGTTTTTTTTCATCTAATTTTCGGTATTCCAATTCAAACGAACCTTTTCCGAAGGTTTGGTCAAATTGCAAATCACTTTTAAAACTCAAATGACTCAACACTTCGGTTCGACTATTTAGGTATTTGATATTGAATATAGAATAATCTTGATTATTTTCGGTATCAGTAATGTCTACGAAATCAGTTTGTTGTCTGTCAATTAAAACATATCTAAACAATAATTGTTCCCGATGATTATCTCTAAAATCTTTTTGACGTTTCTTAAAGATAATCATCGGATTGAATTTATAAAATTCGGCATCTGGCGCATAGTGAAACCTTGAACCCGAGACATTGTATAAGGTTTGATACCAGTTACTATTTCGATTATTTTGCATATATGAAAAGCTGAACGACCCAACAAATGCTTTAGTTTTGGTTCCCCAAACTGGATTTAAATCATAATTAAACGGACGATTTAAAATCGTTTTGTTATAAAATCGCATACCGGGCATAAAACCGTCGTATAAATTATAATTTAGAATAGGAACATATAAAACTTGATGGTAGTTAGGATCCTCCAAATCTTGAAAAAAAATGAATTTAAATGGTTTGTTGGTTAGGTGAAAACTTTTCAACGAACGCCAATTATTTCCTTGGTTGATTTCGGGAACGTCATTTTCATAATTTATTGCAATTTTATCGCCATTGAGACGCGCAAAGGTAATGGTCGAATCTTTTTCAAAACCTTCAATCCATTGCTTAAAAATAACTTGTTTATCCTTAAAAACATAAACGGGAAATGGCACAGTGGTTCCTGTTTTATTTTCAATGGTTACACTAATACTATCTTTACTTTTTGCTATTTCTTTAAATTTATAATCAATTAATTTTCGAGAATTGATAACCGTTTCAAAAAACCAATCAAGGTTTTTATTCGTTTTTGATTTGATAATTTTTTTGAAACTTTCACGTGAAGTAGCTTGATTTAAATTATTCTGATATAATTCTTTAATGCTAGAGGAAACTATTTCTTTACCCAAATAACTTTCTAAATATTTTAAACTTAAACCCGCTCGGTATTTACCCGAAATTTGTTCATTAAATTTCAAAAAGGTGTCTTTTGAATTGCCAATAGTTTGGTCTAGATTTTTTCGAGCCATCAATAAATAGAAATAACTATATTGGTCATTAAAACTAATATTCATTAAATGATAGCTTTTAAGCAATTTTAATTTGCTGATGTTTCCCATCATTGTTAAATCGGGATAATTTTCTTCAATATAATTCATCATCAAATAAACCTGAATTCCATCATAAATCCAGTTGTCTTTTCTAGGGTCTAAATGCAAGGCTTTCTCTAAAAATGAACTCGTATATGTTTTTAGAAATTTTAATTCAAAAAGCATCTCGTTCGGAAACGGACTCAGAAATGAAGGCAATTGGTTCAATCCATAAAAAGGATTTCGATCATAATCCACTTGAGCAATGGTGATTTTTTCATAAGGATAAGAGCCCATATTTTCCGCCACAAAATTGACAACTCGATCAATGGCAATCGCTTTTTGAATGTCGTCAACCCTATTCGCATCTAAGTTAGTAACCACTTCAACTTTATCATTACGATAACTACTGTATGTTGATTTAGGTTCAATAAACAACGTAAAATTGGTTCGTTTTTTACCTTCAAAATAATGGATTTGTTGGCTCGTATCTTTTAATGTTTTAATTAAATTTAAGTCGGTAGTTATTTTAAAATAATTGGAAGTTTTAATATTTAAATGTACGTTAAACAAATCGTTAGCAATGTCTTCTAAATTTAAATTACTATAATTCACAAACTTATAACCATCCAAGCGGGCAGGAGTGAGAAACCAATTTCTTAACTGAAAACCGCCAGAAAAATCGAATCCGTATCGGGTGAATTTGTCATTTGGAATTTTGACGTAATACAATAAATTTAATTTTACTTTTTCTTGAGGTTTTAAAGGTTTAGATAGTAAAATTTCCACTAAATCAGGATGCTTATCGGGTCTGCACCATTCCATTTTTCTACTTTCTACATCTAAGATTGATAAGTTGTTGGTGGTGCCGCGGTCTTTAGTGCTTGCTAGATGAAAACCGCGATAATGTTCGTCTGAAAACCGCTTGGCTAGCGGTGTATTTTTTTCCGAAAACGAATTATTCCAGTCGTTTAACACAATTTTATAGAGCGTAAATTCTGAAGAATTATAGTAAGTCAACTCTTGTTTGATTAATAGTAAATTATCGTCTGCTAATAGTTCAGCCGATAAGATTTGTTGATGTTGGGAAAATCCAACATCGTTCACTAAAAGTAGTAAAAGGGTTATAATAATCGTAGCAATCTTCTTCAACGGAGCAGTCTTATTTTAGGCTGAAAGGTAGTAAATAAAAAGAAAGTAATTTTCTATTAATGTTAAAAACACTAGTGTTTAAGATATAATTAAGTAAATTTGACAAAACTAATATTTCCATGACAAAAAGAACACTTCTTTGGGTCGGTCTTTTTATGACAACTTTTTTCCATGCACAAGTTGTGATAAATGAAGTCGATGCAGATACACCCTTACTTGATGTGAAAGAATTCATCGAATTGAAATCAGCCACTCCTTATTTTTCTCTTGAAGGATACAGTATGGTATTTTTTAATGGAAGTTCTTCTGGCTTGGGCTCGTTGAGTTATTTTTCCATTAATTTAAACGGGTTGGTAACCGATGCAAATGGAATTGTAGTGATTGGAAATGAACAAGTTATTCCGTCAGTTTCCTTACTTTTTCCTCAAAACTCCATTCAAAACGGTCCCGATGCCATTGCTATTTACCTACAAGACGCAAGCATTTATCCAACAAATACTCCAGCAAATGCTACTAATTTGGTCGATGCCATCGTATATGGTTCAGGTGCGACACAAGCTACTTCGCTTATTAGTATTTTAGGCGTTGCTACTCAAATTAATGAAAATGTTAATTCGGCAGCAGCGACACAGTCAATTCAACGTAAAAATGACGGAACTTTCGAAGTTAAAGCTCCAACACCGAGAGCCAATAACGATGGTAGTGGTGTTGTTTATAACGGAATCACAACAACAACTAGTGCTAGTGTTGCTAATGAAGGCACAACAATTACACTTACTTTTACGACTGATGCTCCATCAAATGAGAATTTGTTATTTAACTTAAACCTCAATAATGGCACATTTAATACGAATGATTTTTCAGGAGAACTTACGGTTGCCATATTTACAGGTCAATCGGTTGGTACAACAACAATTCAACTTTTAGATGATGGTATTAATGATGGCGACGAAGAAATGTCAATAACAGTAGGGCAATTGCCAGAAGGATTTTTAGCTTCGAACAATAATGTGAAGGTTCGCATAAAAGACATCAATTTTGTTACTGAAAATTTTGGTTCACCTTTGACTCCAAGTTATGGAAATGTGTCAAGTGCTGCTGCTGCTGGTTATTATGCTTCGCTAGAAGGTCTTTCTGGTCAAACGTTAAAGCAAGCAATACAAGATATTATTGCTAATCCAAACCTAGTCCATGCCCATAGTTATGGCGATATAGTTGAAATCTTAAGAAATGCGGATCAGAATCCAACAAATAGTAACGAAGTTTGGTTGATGTATGTAGAACAGCCTCGTTCTAAAATTGATTATCAACTCGGACCAAGTTCGGTTGGGTTATGGAACCGCGAACATATTTGGCCACAATCCAGAGGAGGGTTTGCCGATGGAACTTCTTCTTTTGCAGATGGTATTGATATATGGTTGCCAACCAATGCAAATGATATTTTGGCTGGTCATGCCGATGCGCATCACCTTCGAGCAGAAGATGGACAAGAAAATAGTTCAAGAAGTAATAGAGATTATGGAACCGATTATAATGGCCCAACCGGAAGTTTAGGAACTTGGAAAGGCGATGTGTCACGAGCCTTATTCTATATGGCTGTTCGTTACAACGGATTGAATTTGGTAAATGGAAATCCTGATGACGGAATTTCAGGGCAAATGGGCGATTTGGCTTCTTTATTAAGCTGGAATATGTCAGACCCTGCTGATGATTTTGAAATGAATCGGAATAATTATATTGAAACGTGGCAATTAAATAGAAATCCGTTTATTGATTTTCCTTCTTTAGCTGATTATATTTGGGGAGCAAACGCTGGACAACAATGGTTTTCAAATTTAAGTCAACCTAGTTTTGATGTATCAAAAGTTCAAGTATATCCAGTTCCAACAAGAGATGAAATTAATATTAGCGGAATAGAATCACAAGCAAATGTTGAAATTTTTACAGGCAATGGTGTTTCGGTTTTTGCAACTAAAATTGATGGTTTTACACAATTAAAACTCAATTTAGCGGCTGGAATGTATTTTATGAAAATTGAAACCGAAAATCAAACCATTACCAAAAAGATAATTTTTAGATAAATAAAAAGGCTGTCCTAAAAGTTTAAACCTTGTCATTCTGAATTCATTTCAGAATCTTAATCTGTTGAAATTCGATATTAATTAAAATTTGAAACAAGTTCAGATTGACAGTAAACTTAATTTTAGCACAGTCTTTTAATTTATTTTTAAGTCGATTAGAAATTCGGACTTAAATTATATTTCTTGTAGAAAGCATCCAACGCTTCGACCACTTCATCTTCACTATCTACCAATCGAATTAAATCCATGTCGTCTGGACTAGCATTTTTAAATTCATCAATCATTACATTTTTAATCCAATCTAATAAGCCTGACCAATATTCCGTTCCCACTAAAATAATTGGAAACTTTCCAATTTTTTTAGTTTGAATAAGCGTCACAGCTTCAAACATTTCGTCTAAGGTTCCAAAACCACCAGGCATTACAACAAAACCTTGCGAATATTTTACAAACATTACTTTTCTAACAAAAAAGTAGTCGAAATTCAGGTTTTTGTCTTTATCGATATACGGATTAAAATGTTGCTCAAAAGGCAAATCTATATTTAAACCCACTGAAATTCCTTCGCCACGATGCGCTCCTTTATTTCCAGCTTCCATGATTCCAGGACCGCCGCCAGTAATCACACCATAACCTGCTTTACTAATTTTATAAGCAATACTTTCGGCTAATTCATAATATTTATCGCCCGGTTTTGTCCTTGCTGAACCAAAAACAGAGACACAAGGACCAATTCTAGACATGCTTTCATATCCATTCACAAATTCTGACATGATTTTGAAAATTGCCCACGAATCGTTGCTTCGAATTTCATTCCATGTTTTTTGTTTAAACTTTTCTTGCAAGCGGTGGTCTTCGTTTTCGTACTGATCTACTGACATATTTTCCTTTTTTAATTAAACAAACGTGCTAAAGTAACTCTTTTTTGAGAAATTTTGCTGTGAAGCTTTTTTTGTTTTTAATAATTTCCTCCGGTGTTCCTTTGCAAATTACTTCGCCGCCACCTTTTCCGCCCTCTAAACCGATATCAATAACATAATCCGCCAACTTAATTACGTCCATATTATGTTCGATTACAAGAACTGTATTTCCTTTATCAACTAATTCTTTAATTACTTCCATCAACACCCGAATGTCTTCAAAATGTAAGCCAGTAGTGGGTTCATCTAAAATATAAAACGTATTTCCAGTATCTTTTTTAGAAAGTTCAGTCGCCAATTTTACGCGTTGCGCTTCGCCACCAGAAAGTGTTGTGCTTTGTTGTCCGAGTGTGATATAACCTAGGCCAACATCTTGAATGGTTTTTACTTTTCGGAATATTTTCGGAATATTTTCAAAAAATTCAACGGCTTCATCCACGGTCATATTCAACACATCAGAAATTGATTTTCCTTTGTATCGAATCTCTAAAGTTTCTCGATTAAATCGTTTGCCCATACAGGTTTCACATTCTACATAAACATCGGGTAAAAAACTCATTTCGATAGTGCGAACACCCGAACCTTGGCAGGTCTCACAACGACCGCCGGTAACATTAAAACTAAAACGTCCCGCTTTATAACCTCGAATCATCGCTTCTGCCGTTTGGGTATATAACCGACGAATTTCTGAAAAAACGTCGGTATATGTTGCTGGATTACTCCGCGGAGTTCGACCAATCGGACTTTGGTCAATTGCAATTACTTTATCGATATTTTCTAAACCTTCAATTTTTTTGAATGGTTGTGGTTTTTTGACGGCGTTAAAAAAATGTTCGTTTAAAATAGGATAAAGTGTTTCATTAATCAATGTTGATTTACCACTACCCGAAACGCCCGTAACACAAATGAGTTGGCCTAACGGAAATTCAACAGTAATATTTTTGAGGTTGTTCCCGGTTGCTCCAAACAGTTTTAATGTTTTTCCATTTCCAACGCGACGCGTTTTTGGGACTTCTATTTTTAAATTACCATTGAGATAATTCGCCGTCATGGTTTTCTCTTTCAACAATTGTTTTGGCGTACCTTCACTAATGATTTCGCCGCCAAATCGCCCTGCTTTTGGACCAATATCAATAACCCAATCTGCTCGTTCAATCATGTCTTTATCGTGTTCGACCACAATAACCGAATTGCCAATATCTCGTAAATTTTCTAACGAATTGATTAAGCGTTCGTTATCTCGTTGATGCAAACCAATACTTGGTTCGTCTAAAATATATAAAACTCCAACTAATTGTGAACCAATTTGTGTTGCCAATCGAATACGTTGTGCTTCGCCACCCGATAATGATTTTGAATTTCTGTTTAAGGATAAATAGGTTAGTCCAACATCTAATAAAAATTGTAAGCGAGTTTTAATTTCTTTGTTGATTTCTCCAGCAATTGCTTTTTGTTTTTCAGATAATTTTGGATTTAAGTCGGCAAACCATTCGGTTAATTCGGTAATATCCATTTGGGATAAATCGGCAATATTTTTTTCGTTTATTTTGAAATATAGAGCTTCTTTTTTTAGACGACTGCCTTGACAATTCGGACATTCAATTTCATCCATAAACTCTTTTGCCCAGCGTTTGATAGAAGCTGAATTATTATCGTCAAATTGATTTTTAATAAAATTGGAAATTCCTTCAAATTCAATTTTATATTCTTTTGTAATCCCTAAAGTTTTTGAGGCAACCGCAAATTTATCTTTTCCGCCATTTAAAATCATTTCCATGGCTTCGGCTGAAATCGAATTAATCGCATCGGTCGTTTTAAAGCCGAATTTTTCACCAATTACTTCTAGTTGTTTGAAAATCCAAGTGCTTTTATATTCGCCTAAAGGAGCAAATCCGCCTTGTTTGATTGATAAAGAGGAATTTGGAATAATTTTTTTCAGATTGATTTCGTTAATCATTCCAAGTCCGTTACAATGGGCACAAGCTCCTTTGGGAGAGTTAAATGAAAAATTATTAGGTTCCGGATTTGGATATGAAATTCCCGAAGTCGGGCACATTAACGTTCTACTAAAATAGCGAACTTCTTCGGATTCATGTTCAATGACCATCATCACATCATCGCCATGATGCATCGCGGTATTGATACTTTCTGAAAGTCGCTTGTTGGTTTCTGTTTCAGTATCAACCAACATTCTATCGATAACAATTTCAATGTCATGGGTTTTGTAACGATCCACTTTCATGCCCGAAACAATATCTTGAATTTTACCATCTACACGAACTTTTACAAATCCTTGTTTGGCAATTTGTTGAAATAATTCGGCATAATGTCCTTTTCGCGACCGAACAACTGGAGCTAAAATGTTGATTCGTTTATCTTTAAATGATTCTAAAATTAATTCCTTAATCTGTTCATCCGAATACGAAACCATTTTTTCTCCGGTATTATAGCTGTAAGCATCTGCTGCACGAGCATATAAAAGACGCAAAAAATCATAAATTTCAGTGATGGTTCCCACTGTGGAACGCGGACTTTTACTCGTTGTTTTTTGTTCGATGGCAATTACGGGCGAAAGACCATCAATTTTATCGACATCAGGACGCTCTAATCCACCTAAAAACTGACGAGCATAAGCCGAAAAGGTTTCAATATAACGTCGTTGACCTTCGGCATAAATTGTATCAAAGGCCAAGGAAGATTTTCCAGAACCCGAAAGTCCGGTAATCACTACTAATTTTTCTCTTGGAATGGAAACATCAATGTTCTTTAAATTGTGGACGCGAGCACCCAATACTTCAATCTTTTCTTCTGTATACGACATATAATTTTTGGCAAAACGCAAAGTTACACTATTGACAGAAAAATTTAGTCATCTACATGCGAAGAATTTGTTAAACAATTTCTATTTTTGATAAAATTAAAAAGGAAAACGTATGAAAATTTTAGGAATAGGCTCTCGAATTAGACATTCAGAATTTGGAATGGGAGTTGTAACCAATATAACCGCTAAGCACTATTGGGTAACATTTATGGAAAATGGACTTGAAACAATTGATGTTGATGCTGAATTTGAGGTAATTGAAGCCTTGGAAGACGAAGTCGATTCAGTAAGTTTTTATGAAGTAGAAAAAACCTTGAAAAATGTATTGCAACGCTGGTCTGATGTATCGCAAGTTGTTCCGATTGCCGATAAATGGAAAGGTGGAAAACTCATCATGGAACCTGGAACAGCCACGCAAAATAAAGAAGTGCCTATTGACGTATTTTTTCATAAAATAACAATGGTTCGTGACAGAATTCGTGTAATGGAACAAAAAATTAATTCAAGTAATTTAGATGAATCTGAAAAAATAGATTTACAACAATATATTACCCGTATTTATGGAAGTTTAACCACTTTTAATGTGTTGTTTAAAAGCACGAGTGATTTTTTTATTGGAGATAAAAGCAAGTAAACTAAAAGTGTTCAGTAATCAGCAGTCGTTTACTGATTACTGCTTACTGAACACTAAAAAACTAGCGCTTCCGTTGCCGATTATCCATGTAATCTTG
>Ga0105045_10001488_pt1 | contig 19162 bp, 11 predicted proteins | sample MAT02_FD_78089 | JGI IMG/M metagenome (GOLD analysis project Ga0105045, IMG submission 78089) | Freshwater microbial communities from Lake Fryxell liftoff mats and glacier meltwater in Antarctica - MAT-02 (megahit assembly) | ecosystem: Environmental > Aquatic > Freshwater > Ice > Liftoff... | reverse complement strand
GCAGCCGATGACCGCTTCGCAGCCGATGACCGCGTCGCTGCCGGCGTCACGGGGCCACCACGGGCATGGGAGGCGGCGCGGCTCGACCCGAACTGCGGGCCAGCAGGACCACGCTGAGCGCGATCTGGACGACCAGCGCGGCGATCCACGCCCAGACCACACCGAGCATACCGTGACCGCCGATCCACAGCGCACAGCCGCCTGCGTTCACGGCGGTGACGACGGTGTACAGCGCGGCCTGCCCGGCGAAGATCCGCCGCGCGGTGACGCCGAAGAACAGCGCGGCGGCGGCGTAGTTGAGCGCCCCGGCGAACATGATCCAGAGGAACAGTGGGGCGGCGTCGGCGAAGGCCTCGCCGTACAGCGAGCCGAGCAGCGGCTGTCCGAACAGCCAGGCCGTGGCGACCCCGGCGGCGCCGAGCGCCAGGCAACCGGCGAGCAACAGGCCGAGCAGGCGAAAGAACGCGGCCCGCTGACCGCTGGCATGATACCTGGCGAGGTCGACCAGCGCGGCCTGTCCGAGGCCGTTGACCACCAGCGAGCCGACGACCACGAAGTAGAACATCGCCGCGAACGCGCCGAGGGCTCGTTCGCCGAGCCATGCCTCGATGAAGTAGCGCGGGACATTGACATTGAGGGAGAGCAGCAGCGCGACGACCCCCATCGGCGCGGCGACGCGTGCGAGCCGGAGCCGGCGCGCGCGCTGGAGTCGTCGGTTTGGCGGGGCGATCGGCGAGGCCGGGGTTGCGTCGACCGGGCGTTCGGCGAGCAGTCGGCGCTGGGCGGCGAGGTCGTGGACGAGGTAGGTGGCGGCCCAGGCGGCGGTCATCGCCGCGATCGCGCCCGTGAGGTGGCCGGTGAGCCAGTAGCCGAGGGTCATCGCCGCGACGCCTGCGACGCCGCGCAGGCCGAGCGACCAGGTCGTGAGGTCCATGCGCCGATGCACCTGCTCGAGGCCGTGAACGACGTCGCTCATCGACTCGAAGGCCTTGGCCAGCGCGACCAGGGCGATCACCTGGCCGGTCTCGCCCGGGTAACCTGCCAGCGGGATCAACACGGCGAGCACCAGGAGCGCGGCGACCGTGGTCCAGGCGCGCACGGCGAGGTAATCGGCGTATGCGTAGGTCTCGGCCGCGTCGGTCGCCTGGACGTGGCGCAGTCCGAGGTTGCTAAACAAGATGATCGGTCCGGTGACCGCGAGCGCGAGCGCGAAGCGGCCGACCGCCTCGAGCCCGCCCATGCGCGCGAGCACGAGGAGCATCATCCACTGGCTAAAGGCGTAGATCCCCCGGCCGCCCAGCGACCACGACAGGCTCCGCCGCAGGCTCAGCGCCATGGTCCACCGGAACGTGCGCGCAGACCCGGCGCGCCCGGAGGCTCAGTTGCTCGAAAGGACATATGCCACTCGCTCCGAAGATGACACGTATACAGGCTCACGGCTATGCGCTCGCCAAGCGCACCCTCGATATCATGGGGTCCGCGGTCGGTCTGCTGGTGACGGCGCCGCTGTGGCTCGGCGCGGCGGTGGCGGTCCGCGTCACGATGGGCGCGCCGGTGTTGTACCGCGACCGCCGGCCGGGCCGTCGCGGGCGTCCGTTCACGATGTACAAGCTCCGCACGATGCGCGAGCCGACGCCCGGCGAGGCGCGACTCGCCAGCGATGGCGCCCGCCTGACCCGCGTGGGGCAGTGGCTGCGCACGACCAGCGTCGACGAGCTGCTCTCGCTGGTCAACGTGCTTCGCGGCGACATGAGCCTGGTCGGACCGCGACCGCTGCTGATGCAGTACCTCGAGCGTTACACGGTGGAGCAGGCACGTCGTCACGAGGTCAAGCCCGGGCTGACCGGTTGGGCGCAGGTCCACGGTCGCAACGCGCTCGACTGGCCGCAGCGGTTGGCGCTCGACGTGTGGTACGTCGACCACCGTTCGTTCACCCTCGACCTCGAGATCCTCGCGCGCACGGTGGTCACGGTGCTTCGGCGTCAGGGGATCCATGCGAAGGGCCAGGCGACGATGGGCGAGTTCAAGGGCTCCGCGGGCGGATGACCCGCGCCGGGTTGCCGACCACGGTGGCGCCCGCGGGCACATCGCGGAGGACGACGGCGCCGGCGCCGACGATGGCGCCCGCGCCGATGTGGACGCCAGGAATGATCGTGCTGCCGGCGCCGATCCAGGCCAGATCGTCGATGCGTACGCCGCCGCAGAGGACCGCGCCGGGGGAGACATGGACGCCGTCGCCGACGATGCAGTCGTGTTCGATGACGGCGCGGGTGTTGATGATCACCGCCTCGCCGAGCTTGCACGCGGCGTTGATCACCGCCCCGGCGAACACCACCGTACCCGCGCCGGGCAGCGCGGACGGACTGACGGTCGCCGCGGGGTGTATCAGCACGGGTCGTGACACCGCCGCAAGCGCGCGATGGACCGTCAGGCGCGCACGATTATCGCCGACGGCGACGATCACCGCGTCGCCGTGCTCCGGCAGCGCACCGTGGCGTGCGACGTGGGCCAGGAGCTCGGCCTGTGCCGCCCGCACCCTGGTGCCGCCCGGTTCGGCGACGCGTCCGAGGAGCTCGGCGTGTAGTTCGACGGCGCCGATCGGCACCAAGCCGCAGGCGCGGGCGAGGTCGGCGACGACCTTGCCGTGGCCGCCGGCCCCGACGATCCACAGGGTCGCGCCTTGATCATCACCGTTTATGTCGCTCACCACGGAGCGCCATGGTACGCGCATTCTCACGGCACCAGGAATCTATTTGCTGCGCGCCAAGCGCTCGCCGCGCGAGCTGAGGGAGATATCGGCGTTCATGGGCGCGGGCGAACAATCGCTGGCGATTCGCACGATATTTCGCGATGATTGCGGCGGTGACGGAACGGGAGTCCAAGACAGCCTGGCCGAACGGGACCCCTGAACGCAGCCAGAAGCAGGCGAGCGACGCCGCCTCTGGCGTGAATCCGGATGTGAACGACGTTACGATCACATACGAGGGACGTTCGCTGCAAGAATTTCTGTGGGTGTGGATCACCGAGCTGCGGTGGCGGTGGCGCCTGGCACTGTTCGCATTCGTGGTGGGTGTGGCGCCGATGGTCGCGCTGGCGTTATTTTCGATCCCGACGTACACGGCGTCCGGGGTGGTGCAGGTGAGCTCCGGCGGGTCGATGATGGCGGCCAATCCGCTGCTCGAGCTCGCCGGTGGCGGGGCCAACGCGAACGTCGAGACAGAGATCGAGCTGATGCGCCGCCGCGAGTTCCTGCTCGCGGTCTTCAAGGATCTCCGGCTGCATATCGTCGACCCGGAGCAGCGCGACGATCTCACGGCGGACCTCGCGGTGAGCCTCGGGGGAGCGAGCCCGATCACGCCCACGTTCGCCGCGTTGCGCGAGGCGGTGGTCCGCGCGGAGCTCCCTGCGCACAGCGGCAGCGACGTACGGGTGCGCTTGACCGCGACGTCCGCGGACGCATGGACGGTCGAGCTCGGGGAGGACGGCGGCGATGGACGGCATACCATGCGGCCCAACGAGCGACTGACGACGCCCGCGCTCATGCTCGAGTTCTCCCGCCTGCCGGTCGCGGTCGGCGACTCCGTCGATCTCGTGGTGCGAAGCGACAGCGCGCTGTTCGACGCGTTTCAGGGCGCGCTGTCGGTGCGCACCGTCGGCGGTCGCGCCACCCCCACCAACCTCGTGCGCGTCGCGTTCACCGCCACGGACCGGGCTCTGGCGCAGGCCGTCGCGGCGCGGCTGATGCAGCGCTACGTCGACCAGAGCCTGGAATGGCAGACGGAGAGCGCCTCGCGGGCGGTCGAGTTCATCTCGACCCAGCTCGCCGAGGCGACCGAACGCCTCGCCGAGGAGGAGGACGCGCTGCGGCTGTTCGCCGAGGAGGAAGGGGCCGTGCAGCTCGACATCCAGGCGAAGGGCACGATCGAGGCGGTAGCGACGCTCGACGCCGAGCGGCTCAAGTCGCGTCTGCAGGAGCAACAAATGGACCACGTGCTCGGCGGCATGAAGGGAGGGATCGGGGTGGGCAAGATGCACCTGACCTCCAACTTCTTCGAGGACCCGGTGCTCGCCGCCAACATCGCCGCGCTGACGGAGAACGAGGTCCGCTACGAGATGCTCCGGGCGACCCTGACCCCCGAGCACCCGCAGGTGCTCGAGCTCGGGGTCCAGCTCGGGCTGCAACAGCAGGAGATCCGCCGCCTGATGCGCAGCGCCCGGCGCAACCTGACGTCGCGCACCGCGGAGCTCGAGCGCCAGTTGGCGACCACCTCGGCTGCGCTCGAGCAGTATCCCGACAAGCAGCTCCGGCTGGCCCGACTGATGCGGGCGGTCGCGGTCGGCGAGCGCCTCTACAGCTTCCTGCTCGAGAAGGCCAACGAGGCCGAGATCCTCAAGGCCTCGACGACGATCGACAAGCGGGTGGTCGACGCCGCGAGCTTTCCGCAGCGCAAGACGACCCCCGACCGCGGACGAATGCTCGCGCTCGGCCTCGGGGCGGGGCTCCTGGCCGCATTGACGGCTGTCTACCTCGCGCGGACGCTGCAGCGCACCCTCGGGAGCGTGGAGGCGATCACGAGTCAGGTCAGTTGGCCGGTGTACGGCACGATCCCCGCGCTCACCCCGGCGCCGAGCGACGGCGCGGCCGCGTTCGCGGCGACGTGGCAGCACGGGCCGACCGCCACGGCCGAGGCTTCGCGCGCGCTCGCGGTCAGCGTCAGCATGGTGCCGGTCCCCGCCGGCCGCGCTCGCATCATCCAGATCACCTCGAGCCGAGCCGATGAGGGCAAGAGCACGGCCTGCGCCAACCTGGCGATGGCGCTCGCACGGACCGGCGCCCGCGTATTGTTGGTCGACCTCGATCTGCGCAAGCCGATCCAGCACCGCATCTGGCGAGCGCCGCGCGCACCGGGCTACGTCGAGCTGGTGACCCGGCCCGCTGACAGCGAGATCGCCCACGGGATGATGCACGTCGACCCGACGCACCCGATCTCGGTGCTGACCGCCGGCACCCAGGCCGCCGATACGACCGCGCTGCTGATGACCGACAAGCTCCGGACCATGCTCGCCTCGTGGGCCAGCGAGTACGACTATATCCTGCTCGACAGCCCGCCGGCGTTCGTGTCCGATACCTCGGTCGTGTCCCGCCACGCCGATCTCCTGCTGTTGGCCGCCCGCCCGGGCCTGCTCGAGCGCGGCGAGCTCCGGCGGACCATCGAGCTACTGGCCCGGCTCCCGGTCAGCAAGGGCTTGCTGCTAAACGCGGTCATGGGCCGTCACTTTCGCTTCGGCGAGGGTGGTATCGAGGAGTCGTATATGTATGGACTCGGCCCGGACGCCGACCCGAAGGCCCGAGCGTAAGACGGCGATCCCACTACTCGATTCGCGGCCGTCCGCCGAACACGAAGGATACCCCCAGCAAGAGCTCGTTATACATCGCGGGCGCCCCCTCGCCTCCATTGCGGTTGTTGGCGAAGGTGCCGCGCCACTCGACGCGCAGCGTCAGCCAGCGCAGCGCGCGGAACTTGAGGCCGGTGCCGATATGGGCGGCGGGGTCGAGGTCGGAGCCGAGCACGGCCTTCGGCGTGCTCACCATCAAGGCGCCAGCGCCGGCGAGCACGAAGGGGGCGAGCCGCAGCGGCACCTGGAATACGGCGTGGCCGCGCAGCGCGAAGGCATTGAAGTAGCTGCCGTCGGCCGTACGCCCGGGGAATCCGCCGCCCTCGACCTCGCCGCCGATCCAGGGCAGCGGGAAGTAGCCGATGCGCGCGCCGATGCTGCCGACCACGGGGCGCAGCCCTCGCCACTGCGTGCCGTAGAGCCCGTGATTCCTGGACGGCACCATCAGGCCGTTGTACATGCCGAGCTCGACCTGGCCGGCCGTCGGCGCGAACCTCCGCATCGCCGCGCCGCGCGTAGGCGGGTCCGGGTCGGCCGCGCAGGCCCGGCTCGCGGAGGTCGTCGACGAGGACGGCGCCATCGCGTCGGCCGCGGGCGACACGGCCAGGAGTGCCAGCGCGATGACGACGCAGGTGGCGAAACGAGACATGTTGTTGAAAGGTCGCATGGGGCTCCTGGGGGCGTGCGCCGGGCATCGCGCAGACCAGCGCGGGTGCCAGGGACTATTTGCAGGACGTGTACCAGATGCTGCGGGTGCCCTGGCAGGGCGACGCCTCGGCGGCCTGTCGGCCGCTGTCGATCTCTGTCCTATCGGTGTCTCAATGCCATGACACCCGAACCGACGAGGTCCACGCCGCGCGAGAATTACTCGACGGTCACGGACTTGGCGAGGTTGCGCGGCTGGTCGACGTCGGTGCCCTTGAGCTCGGCGAAGTAATACGCGAGCAACTGCAGCGGGACGCTGGCGAGGATCGGCTGGAGCTCCTCGGGGACGTCCGGCAGGAGGATGATGTCATCCACGAGGTCGCCGAGGGCCTGATCGCCGACGGTCGCCAGCGCGATGAGCTTGCCGCCACGCGCGCGGACCTCCTCGAGGTTGGAGAGGACCTTGGCGTAACCGGGTCCCCGCAAGGCGATGACGACGACCGGCATCTGCTCGTCAACCAAGGCGATCGGGCCGTGCTTCATCTCGCCGCTGGCGTGACCCTCGGCGTGGATATAGCTGATCTCCTTGAGCTTGAGCGCCCCCTCGAGCGCGACCGGGTAGCACATCCCACGACCGAGGAACAAGCAGTCGCGCGCGGCCTTGTGGCGGCGAGCGATGATCTTGATCGCCGCGCACTGGGCCAGCAGGTTGTCGACCTGGGCCGGGATCGCCTGCAAGGCCGCGATCAACAGGCGCGCGCGCTCGGGCGCGAGGGCGCCGGTGCGGCGGCCGAGGTGGATCGCCAGCATCGTCATGACGGTCAACTGGGTCGTGAAGGCCTTGGTCGAGGCGACCGAGATCTCGGGACCGGCGTGGGTGTAGATCGTCTGCCCGGCGACCCGCGAGATGCTCGCGCCCTGCACGTTGCAGATCGCGACCGTCCGCGCGCCGCGCTGACCGGCCTCCTTGAGCGCCGCGAGCGTATCTGCGGTCTCGCCCGACTGCGTGATCGCCAGGGCGATGTCCCCGGGGCGCACGATCGGATCTCGATAACGAAATTCGCTGGCGATGTCGACCTCGACGGGGATCCGCGCCAGCTTCTCGATCAGGTAGCGCCCGGTCAATGCCGCGTGCCATGAGGTCCCGCAGGCGAGTATCATGATGCGGGTGTGCTCGCCGAGGTCGAGCTCGAGGCCGGGGAATCCGACGTCGTCGGCGAGCATGCCGTTCCCGATCATCGTCGCGTGGATCGCCCGTGGCTGCTCATGGATCTCCTTGGCCATATAGTGGCGAAAGCCCTGCTTCTCGGCGGCCTGCGGGCTCCAATCGACGCGCCGCCCGACCCGCTGGACCGCCGCGCCGGCGGCGTCGAAGATCTCGTGGCTGGTCGGCGTGATGCGGGCGAGGTCGCCGTCCTCGAGGTCGATGACGTGACGCGTATACGACAACACCGCCGCGACGTCCGAGGCGACGAAGTTCTCGGGTCCCGGGCTGGCTTCGCCGAGGCCCGCGCCGCCGCGGCCGATCAGCAGGGGGGAGCTGCGGCGGGCGGCGACGATGGTCTCCGGCTCGGCGTCATGGATCGCGGCGAGCCCCCAGGTCCCGCGCAGGTGCGCCGTGGCGCGCCTGACCGCGCCCAGCAGGTCCGGGTCCTGGCGGAGCTCTCGCTCGATCAGGTGAGCGATCACCTCGGAGTCGGTCTCGCTGAAGAAGCTGTGGCCGCTGGCCGCGAGCTCGGCGCGCAGCTCGGCGTAATTCTCGATGATACCGTTGTGTACGACGGCGACCCGACCGGCGCGGTGGGGGTGAGCATTTTGTTCGGAGGGCCGCCCGTGGGTGGCCCAGCGCGTGTGGCCGACCCCGCAAGTGCCGACGAGCGGGGTCTGTCCGAGCCGGTCCGCCAACGCGGCGATCTTGCCCTTGCAGCGCACGACGTCGACCGCGGGGCGGCGCCCGGGGGCGCCGACCAGCACGGCCACGCCTGCTGAATCGTAGCCCCGGTACTCGAGCTTGCGCAGCCCGTCGAGAAGAATCGGCACGGCCTGCCGGGGACCCGTATAACCAATGATACCGCACATAGAAACCGCCTGACAAAGAAGGAGGGAGATGGGGTCGCGGATCACGGGGCCGTGATCGCGTTTTGATCGAGGGCGAGCGCCGTCTGGGCCAGGGCGCGGCCGGTGAGCGTGGCGTTGGTCTGGAAGGTGATACCGGTCTTGGACAGGATCACGCCCTCGAGGTGCGCGCCGACATGCATGGTCGCCTGGCCGGCGATCTGCCAAAAGACGTTGTGGGCCTGCGCACCTCCGGCGAGGATGACGCTCTTGCCGGTGCTGACATCGAGGTCGTTAGCGATCTGGAAGATCCACACGTCGTCTTCGCAGCCGACGAGGGTGACATCGTCGGGGATTAGCACCGTGCTGCCCCAGGTGTAAATGCCCGGCTCGAGCGTGAGCCCGCCGATGTCGCCGCTCGCGAGGTCGAGGTAGTCGGTCGGGACCCGGCCGGCGGCGTCGGTGTAGGCGGCCTGCATGGCGAGCACAGCGGTCGTCAGCTTCGTGGGGCTGGGCACCCCGTAGTCGGCGGCGTAGACCTTGTACGGCGCGACGACGGCGGGCGAGGTCGAGAACACGCCCGACGGGTCGAGCACCAGGGAGAAGCCGGTCATGGCGGTCGCGGCGATCGGGCTCACGCCGACGTGTCCGCCCGCGATCGACGAGCCGGGCACGTTGGTGATGCCCGCCTTGGCGAGCAGGACGTAGGCGCCGGCCGCTCCGAGGTCGTCGACCATGCCGAGCTCGACGGGAGCAGGGCCGAATTTGCCGATGCATTCGCCGGTCGTCGAGGTGCTGGTATCTCCGGTGGTGCTGGTATCTCCGGTGGTGCTGGTGGTCGTCTCGTCACCGGTCGTGGTGGGGTCACCGGTCTCCGAGGTGGCGCCGATGCCGGAGTCCTGCGTCTGGCCGGTGCCGGAGAGCGAGTCGCTGTGGCCGCCGGCCTCGCCCTCGTCGTTCGCGCCGGCGGTGTGGCCCCCGCTGGTCGGCGTGGGGTCGGTGGAGGTGAGATCGGGGTAGCCCTCGCCCCGCGACGGGTCAAGGTCGCCGGTCTCCGACGACGGGTCGGTCGCTTGCGTATTGCTGGACCCGGTGCCCAGGTCCGGCGAGCCGGAGCATCCGGCGACGAGCAGTAGGGACAGGTGGATACGAGAGTTCATGGAGGTTCCTTGTCGATGAACATATGCACGAAGGGTGCCCCGCGAGTATTTGCCCGGAAATCGGCTGCATTATTGGCTCGAGTGTCACGAGGGAGAGACACAAGGGAAGGGGGGTTGGCCACGGAGGGCGACAGGGCCCGGCGGTCGCGGGCGCGATGCTCCTGCCGGCGATCGCCGCCGCGACGCTCCCGGATCTCCTGCGCAGCACAGCCTGTCACCGCAAGTGGACAGGTAGGCACCGGAAGCGCGCTGCGTCGACGGGCGAGGTGCGAGACACCAGCGACGAAAGCCGCCGAGCGAGCGGCTGGCACAGGTCATGCAGCTTCCGACCGCGATCGCTCCTGCGAGACAGATGCGAGAGCTTCGACCGGAGAGCGACCATGCCAGTCCAAATGAAGGTGCCATCATTTCCATTCGTCGCGCCGGTGCTGCGCCCTGTCCCTGCCAGTGCCGTGGCAGAGGCGCGCGACGGAGACCTGACCTCGGCGGGCTCGTGGGACGCGTTGTGGGACGGGCGGGGCTCGGGTCGACTCTCGCGGTCGCTGCGCGAGCGTCTCGGATGGAGCCGGCAGATCGACGATACGCTCGCCCGGCTGGTCGCGTTGGCCGCGATGGGGCGACCGAGGATCGACATCCTCGAGCTGGGATGCGCCCCGGGCACCGTGATCGAGCGGCTGCATCGGCTCGGCCCGCGACACCGCTACGCTGGCATTGATCTGGCGCCCGAGGGTCTCGAGCAGGCGCGCCGTCGGCTGGCCGGGCTCGGCATCGACGCCGATCTTCACCTCGGCGATCTCCGCGACATCGAGCAGCCCGGCGCCGACCTCGTCATCTCCTACGGGCTCATCGAGCACTTCGACGATCCCGCGGAGATCCTCGGGCATCACCGCCGATTGGCGCGACCGGGGGGCCGTGTGGCGGTCACGGTGCCGAACTACGCGAACCCGATGGTCGCGGCCCTGCTCGCCCGGTATTCGCCCGATACGCTCGCCACGCATAATCTGGCGATCATGAATGAGGGGGCGATCGCGGACGCGATGACCCGGGCGGGATTGGTCGATGTCAGCGTCGGCAGCGCGGTCGGTCCGCTCCTGCCGAGCTCACGGGTGAGGCCCGGCTTCGGCGGTGCGACGTATCGCCTGGCGGCGCGCGCGTGGAACCTCGGGGCGGGGGTCTTGCCTCAGCGATTGCTCTGGTCCGGGCTGGTATGGGGCTTCGGTCGCGCGCCGTGAGCCCGTGCGAGCCTTCACTTCGCCGACAACGCGGCGAGCTGCCGATGCTCGGGGATGTCGAGGAACAACTGTCGCAGGGACATATCTGCGATCGCGGCGGCGCGCAGTTGCAGCTCGGCGTGGGCGGCCGCCAGGGCCTGGCTCGCGCCGTCCTGGTCGCCGTCCGCCAGGCGCGCCAGCACCACCGCGAGCCGCACGGGGAGCTCACACTGCCCGAGTCCGCCGAGCGCGGTGATCAGCAGCAAGCTCTCCTCGGCCAGCGCGCGGGCCTCGGTGACGCGCTGCTGGCGTAGCTGCGCCTCGACCAGGAGCGGGACGATGAGCAGACGCGACGGCGGGAGCTCCGAGAGGTCGGCCAGCGCCGTGAGCAGCTCCGACTCCGCGTCGGCAGGATTGCCCTCGGCGAGCAGCGCCTGGCCGAGGATGTGATGGCAAAGCCCGTGCATGGCCGGCCCGGCGTGCGCCACGTTGACGTACGCAGCCGCGATCTCGCGCGCCTCGCGGCGCTTGGCAGCGCTGGCCTGGCCGACCAGATTGAGCCCGAGGGTCAGGTGGGTGACCACGGTCCCGAACTCCTCGTGGATCCGGACGGACATCGTGCTGGCTTCACGCAGCAAGTGCTCGCCGGCCTCGACATCGCCGATGGCGGTCAAGGCCACGCCGAGGTAGAAGTGCGCCATCACCTCGATGAAGCTGCGGCCGTTGTTGGCGATCAGCTCGAGCGCCTGGCGGGCGCAGCCGAGCGCGCGAAACACGTCTGGCTCGAGCTTGCAGGTGCGATAGGTGTCGGCGAGCAGCAAGTAGCCGTGCTCATGCAGCTCGAGGTCGGCGGAGGCCTGTCGCATCTTGGCGATCGCGTCGGCGGCCGCCCGGCGCTGGCCGACGTTGGTGAGGAATACGCTGAGAGCCAGCCCCGCCTCGAGGTACGCGACGCGGGCGTCCGGCTCGGGCGTGGCGGCCATGAACGCGTGGATCAGGCGCTCGATATGCTCGAAGCGATTGATCATGAAGAACGAATAGAAGCAGATGCCCAGCGATTTGGCCCACCAGTAGCTCCCCGGCGGCAAGCTGTCGACCGCCTCGAGGCCGAGCGCATAGCCGGTCGCCAGATCCATGCGCGTCTGACATGTCCACGCTTGCATGGTGCGGATGACGCCGTGCTGGTAGTCCGTCACGCCGCAATCCAGGGCCCTCTGGGTGTAACGTTGGGTCAGCTCCGCGTCGTGGCGGCCGAGCGCCTGGCGGGCGGCCATCACGAAGAATTGAGCGGCGCGCTCGGGCTCGGCGCCCCGCACCGCGTGCTCGGCGAGCACCGCCGGCTCGGCGCCCGTGCGCTCGAGGAAGCCGCCCGCGAGCCGGTGCGCGGTGACCCGATTTTCGTCGGTCAACAGGCTGTAAGCCGCGTCTCGCACCAGGGCGTGCCGGAACTTGTAGCGCTCCGCCCCGGCCTCGCGGCCCTCGCGTTGCTCCTCGATGTACTCGGCCCGGATCAGCGCCGCGAGCGAGGACTGGAGGTCGCGGACGGTCGCGTCCACGGGGAGCAGCGCGGCGATGCTGGCGCTCGTGAAGGTCTCACCGAAGACGCTGGCGGCGCGCAGCGTCAGCCGGGCGGCCGTGTCGAGCTGCGAGAGACGGGCCAGCAACATGGCGAGTACGGTCTCGGGCAAGGCGTCGCCGCGGCGCTCGGCGACCGAGCGGATGAGCTCCTCAAGGAACAGCGGGTGACCGGCCCCCTGATCGACGATGCGCTCGACGATCGCCGGGTCGACCTCCCCGAGCGCGCGGCCCAGGACCTCATATGCCAGTCGCTGCGCGGCCCCGCGGCTCAGCGGGCGTAGCGGGAGATCCTGAATATAGCGGGAGCTCCAGAACACGGGGAACATCTCGTGGACCTCGGGACGTCCGAGCGCGAGGATCAGGAGCGGGAGCTCCGCGAGCTCGTCCAGGGCCATGATCATCAGTTGCGCGGTGAGCAGGTCGCCCCAGTGCAGGTCCTCCAGGACGAGCAGCACGGGCGCCTGCCGACACTCGCAGCGCAGCCACTGGAGGAATGCCTGCGTCACCTGGTCGAGCATCAGCTTCGGGTCGCGTCGTGCGGCGGTCAGGTCCCGGTCCCGGTCGGGCGCGAGCGAGAGCCCGCACATCTCGCCGAGGAAGTGGATGACCCGCGCATTGTCCTCGGGAGTGTCGGTGAGGTGTCGTCCGAGGCGCTCGCGCAGGAGCTTCTCCTGGACCGGCTCGGCCTCGTCGCCGACCAGACCACACAGGCCACGCAGCGCGTCGCGGAGCATCCCGTAGGAGGCGCCGACATGCATCAGGTCGCCGCGCCCGAGCATGACTGTCAACTGCGGATAGGTCTGGGTGGCGTGCCGCACGAACTCCTGTCGCAGCCGCGACTTCCCGAACCCTGGCGGACCCTGGACCCCGACCGCGCGCGCCACGGAGTCCTCGATACAGGTGGCGAGCGCATAGTCGAGGATGCCGATCTTGCGCTCGCGTCCGACGAACGGCGTCGGCTGACCGAGCAGCCGCCGCGGCTCCTCGCGCGGCGAGGACCTCTGTTCGGCGAGCAGTTGGGGGCGCCCGCCGCGATGGGCGATGTCGAGGCGCCCCGACAGCAGGTTCTCGCTCAGCGCGTCGAGCCAGACGCCGGTGCTCGGCTGCGTATCGAGCGAGCTCGCGGCGTTGTCATGGGGGTCGAGGAGATCGAAGGCTCGATCGACGGCCTCGCCGATCGGCATGTGCCCGTGCAAGCGGCCGCGGCCGGTCGCCACCGCGACCTCGGCCTCCGGGAGGTACTTCTTGACGATCAGGCCGCAGCGCGCCGCGCGGAGGGCCTGGTCGACGGCGCTCGCCGACGGCGGCACGGTCGCGACCAGCGAGTGATCGGCCAGCAGCTCGACGCCGAAGCCGAGGCCTCGCAGCACCTCTCGCAGGGCCTCCGGCAGCACGGGGGGCGCGCTCGACTCGCTGGCGCCCATCACGGCGACCGCGACGCTGAAGAACTGGAGCTCCTGCGGTGTCAGCTTGAGCACGCCCGAGGCCGTCGCGGACGCCTCCGCGGCGTGCTCCTCGGCTGTCATGTCGAGGCGGCGCACCGCCTCGTGCAGCGCCAAACCCGTGGCGTAGCGCCGGGTCGGCTCCTTGTGCAGCATCCGCATGATCATGTCCGAGAGGGGGGCCGGAACCCCGCTGCGCAGCGTCTCGATCGGCGGCGGGTCTTCGATCAGGACCTTCACGAGGATCGCCGTCAGGTGTTCGCCGGTGAAGGGCGCCCGGCCGGTGATGCACTCGTAGAGCACGCAGCCGAGCGAGAAGATGTCGGCGGCGAAGCCGACATCTTGCTCCCCGCGCGCCTGCTCCGGCGCCATATACTCCGGGGTGCCGACGATGACGCCGATGCGGGTGAGATGACCGCCGCGCAGCTTCTCTCGCGCGAGCCCGAAGTCCAGGACCACGACATCCGCCATGGTCCCGCCGCGCAGAAAGAGATTGCTGGGCTTGAGGTCGCGGTGGACGATGCCGCGGCTGTGCGCCTCGGCGAGCGCAGCGCTGGTGCAGCGCAGCAGCGAGACGCACTCGGCGATGGCAGGGAGACGTCGTCGCAGGTGCTGCTCGAGGTCCTCACCCTCGAGCCACTCCATCACCAGGTACGGCTGCCCGTGCTCGCTGACGCCGTGGGCGACGTACGAGACGATGTGCCGGTGATGAATCTCGGCCAGGAGCTGCGCCTCACGGGTGAAGCGCTCGGCGTCCTGGGCATCCGCGTGGGACTGCAACAGCTTCACTGCGACAGTCGCCGTGGTCTCCATATCCGACCCACGAAACACGGTGCCAATACCGCCAGCACCGATCTGTCGGTCGAGGCGAAAGCGATGGTCCAGGAGGCTGTTGGCCACAGGCGCGGTCATCATGGTCAGCTCGTTGTTCTCGGCCCAGGCGAGCGACCAGCCCGCCAGAGCTGATCGCAGGATGGACTAAGCCGGACTGTCCGGTCCAGCCCCCCACGCGAGGGGCGTGATCGCAATCATTAGTTTAATGAACGATTCGGCCGGATCGGCGGAGTCACAATCTGGGATTTTTTCCCACACACATAACTCACGATTGCACCGTAACGGGAGTCAGGGTTTTTTACACGGCATGGTTACCGTTGTTCGGCGATGGGCCCGTTTGCTCAAGCAGTGCGCGGGCCGAAGCGGGCGTAGATGGCGGGGAGCACGAGGAGGGTCAACAGGCTGGCGGAGATGAGGCCGCCGATCACGACGGTGGCGAGCGGTCGCTGGACCTCGCTGCCGGGGGCGGTCGACAGCGCCATCGGGATGAAGCCCAGGGCGGCGACGAGCGCGGTGGTCAGGACCGGGCGCAGGCGCAGCTCGGCGGCCTGGGCGATGGCAGTCACCCGGTCGGCGCCCTCGGACTGCATACGCTGGCAGAAGGTGACGAGCACCAGGCCGTTTAGCATGGCGACGCCGAACAGGGCGATGAAGCCGACCCCGGCGGAGATCGAGAACGGCAGCGCCCGGAGCCACAAGGCGACCACGCCGCCGACGATCGCGAACGGGACGTTCAAGAAGATGATCAGCGCGGCCCGCATCGATCGCAGGGCGGTCCACAGCATGAACAGGATCAACGCGAGCGCGAGCGGGACGACCACCCTCAGGCGGTCGCGCGCCGCGATGTAGTGCTCGAAGGTGCCGCCGTACTCGACGCGGTATCCGACCGGCAGCGCCGGGCCGGCGGCGAGGGTCGCCTGCGCCTCCTCGACGGTCGATACCAGGTCGCGGCCGCGGACGTTGAACTCGACGATGATGCGGCGCGACTGCTTCTCGCGGTTGACCAGCACCGGCCCGGTGGTCTCCTGGAAGCTCGCGACGTCGCCGAGCGGCACCACCTGTCCTGACCTGGCGCGCAGGGGCAGGGTCGAGAGGGCGCCGAGGTCACGGGTCAGCGCCGGGTCGAACTTGACGATCATGTCGAAGCGCCGCTCGCCTTCGAGGACGGTGCCGACCTGGTGTCCGACGGCGATGGCTTCGGTGGCGAGGTTGATGTCGGCGATCGTGAGGCCGTAGCGGGCCAGCTTGGCGCGGTCGGGCTGGATCCGCAGGTACTGGAGGCCCTGGAGCTGCTCGGCGCGCGCGTCTACGACGCCCGGGATCCCGCGCACCTGCTCGACGATCCGTTGACCGGTCGTCCGCAGGACCTCGAGGTCGGGGCCGTAGACGATGATGCCGACGTCGGATCGCACGCCGGCGACGAGCTCGTTGGTCCGCATCTGGATCGGCTGGGAGATCGAGCCGGCGACCTCGGGCACGACGCTCTCGACGAGCGCGGACATCTCCTCGGCGAGCTGGTCCTTGGTCAGGCCCGGACGCCACTCGTCGCGGTCGCGCAGCAGCACGTAGACGTCGGACTGCTCGACGCCCATCGGGTCGGTGGGGACCTCGGGCGAGCCGGTGCGCGAGACGACGCGCACGATCTCGGGGATCTCCCGCAGGGCGCGCTCGATCCGCTGGTTCGTGACCACGGAGGCCGAGAGCGATGAGCCGGGTAGTCGCCGGGCCTCGATCAGCAGGTCGCCCTCGTCGAGCTGCGGGATGAACTGGGCGCCGAGGCGACCGAACAGCGCGACGCCGCCGGCGAGCACCATGAGGCCGGCCGTCATCGTCGCCCACCGCCAGCGCAGGGCGAGCCGCAGCGCGGGGGTATAGATCCGGTGGACCGCGCGGATCAGCAGGGTCTCGCGCTCGTCCGGGTGCGGCTTGACGAAGTAGCTGGTCAGCACCGGGACGACCGTCAGCGAGAAGATGAAGGCGCCGCCGAGCGCGAGCAGCACGGTGTAGGCCATGGGGTGGAACAGCTTGCCCTCCATCCCGGTCAGCGCGAGGATCGGCAGGTACACGATCGCAATGATGATCTCGCCGAACACCGCGGCGCCGCGGACCTCGAGGGTCGAGTCTTGAATGACCTGGATGCGCTCGTCCGTGGGGAGCCGGCGACCGGCGCGGCGGCTGGCCTCGGACAGCCGCCGCACGGCGTTCTCCACGACGATGACGGAGCCGTCGACGATGAGGCCGAAGTCGATCGCGCCGAGGCTCATCAGGTTGCCCGAGAGCCCGACGGCGTTCATCACGATCACGGCGAACAGCATCGCCAGCGGGATCGTGGTCGCGACCACGAGCCCGGCGCGGAGGTCCCCGAGGACCAGCAGGAGCACGAGCACGACCAGCGCGGCGCCCTCGAGCAGGTTGGTGCCGACGGTGGTGATCGTTCGGTCAACGAGCAACGTCCGGTCGTAAAACGGCTCGACGCGCACGCCCTCGGGGAGGGTCGGCCGCAGCGCCTCGAGCTTGTCCTTGATGCCCTGGGTGACGGTCCGCGAGTTCTCGCCCATGAGCATGAGGGCGACGCCGACGACGACCTCGCCCTCGCCGTCCTGGGTCGCCGCGCCGCGCCGGAGCCTGGGTCCGAAGCGGACCTCGCCGACCGACGAGACGGTGATCGGGACGCCCTGGGGGGTCGCGCCGAGGACCACGCGCTCGAGGTCCTCGCGGCTGCGCACGAGGCCGTTGGAGCCGATCACGACCTGCTCCTGGTTGCGCTCGATGTAGCCGCCGCCGGCGTTGGCGTTCGAGCTGCGGAGCGCCTCGGCGACCTCGCCGACCGACAGGCGCATGGCTTGCAGGCGCTCGGGCTGCAGCACGATCTGGTACTGGCGGTTCTCGCCGCCGAAGCTGTTGGTCTCGACGACGCCGGGGACGCTGCGAAGCTGGGGGCCGATGTACCAGTCGAGCAGCTCCTCGAGCTCCATCAGCGAGTGCGTGTCGCTGCGCACGGTGAACTGATAGATCTCGCCGAGGCCGGTCGAGATCGGGCCCATCTCGGGGGTGCCGTAGGCGGCCGGGACCGCGTCGGCGGCCTCGCGCATGCGCTCGTTGATGAGCTGGCGGGCGAAGTAGATATCGGTGTCGTCGTCGAAGACCACGGTGACGACCGAGAGGCCGTACTTCGACACCGAGCGGACCTCGGCGATCTTCGGCAGGCCGGACATGGCCCGCTCGACCGGCACGCTGATGTACTGCTCGACCTCGACGGGCGACAGCGCGGGGGCAGCGGTGATGATCTGGACCTGGACGTTGGTGACGTCCGGCACGGCGTCGATCGGGAGCTGGAGCGCGGACCGTACGCCGACGATGATAAACAGCAAGGTGGCGACGAGCACCAGCGCCCGGTTGCGCAGCGACCACGCGACGATGGCGGACAGCAGATCCATGGCTAGTGCCCGTGGTCCTCGCCGAAGGTGCCCTTGAGCAGCACGCTCTTGAGCGTCCAGGCGCCGCGGGTGACCACGGGCTCGCCCGCTTGCAGGCCGGACAGGACCTCGACGACGCCGGGCCCGGCGGTGCCGAGCACGACCTCGTGCAGCTCGAACGACCCGCCCTCGCCGCGCACGAACACGGCGGACTTGCCGGCGACATCGATCACAGAGTCGCGTGAGACGGCGAGCACGGGGGTGGGGGCCGCGTGGGGGTCGGTGGTGGCGATGCGGGCGCTGCCGAACAGGCCGATGCGCAGCAGGTCCTCGCGGTTCTCGATCGGGATGCGGGCGACGACGGTCTGCGCCTCGGCGTCCACGGTGGCGGCCAGGTGCTCGACGGTGCCGAGGAAGGGGTGGTCGGGATAGGCGTTGAGCGAGACCTCGGCGACGGCGCCGACGCGGACCCGGGCGAGCATATGCTCGAAGATGCGGGCGACGAACCACGCGCGGTCGATGCTGACGATCGTTGCGACGCTGGACTCCGCGGTCACGGCCTGACCCGGGAGCACACCGCGGTGCGTGATGGATCCGGAGATCGGCGCGCGCAGCGAGAAGGTCGAGGCGGTGCCCTTCGCGGACAGACCGAGCGCTTGCAGGCGCTGCTTGGCGGCGCGAGTCTCCGCGCCCAAAGCAGTGGCCTCGGCGCGCGCGGCCGCCAGCTCCTGCTGAGAGGCCATGCTGCGCTGCGCGAGCAGGTCGAGCCGGGTCTCGTTCGACTGCGCCGAGAGCGTGCGCGCCTGCAAGGAGGCGAGGTCGGCACGCAGACCGCCGAGCCCCGGGGCGCGGACGGTGGCGAGCACGGCGCCCTCCTTGACGATGTCACCCTCGCGAAACAAGACGGTCTCGATGATGCCGGCGACCCGCGCCGGCACCTGTGCGGAGCGCCCCGGGTCGGCCTCCACGTGGCCGGTCGCGAGCAGCACCGGGGCGACGATCTGGAGCTTCGCGGGCTCGGTGACGATGCCGGCCTCGGTGATGACGCGATCGGACAGCTCGACGCGGGTCGGCAGCTCGTCGTGGCCGGGGCCGTCGCCGTGCTCGCCGGCCTCGTGCGCGCCGGCCTCGTGCGCGCCGGCCTCGTGCTCGCCGTGCTCCGCCGCGGACGCGGCGGGTTCGCGGTGACACGCGCAGGCGAGCAGCGCGAGCGCCAGTACAAAAGTCTTCATCGTCAAGATCCCTCCGGGAGGAGGCCCGCGACGCGGGCCAGTTCGACGGATGCCAGCGCGAGGGCGCGACGCGCCTCGATGTGGGTGCCGAGGTACTCGAGGAAGTTTTGTTGCAAGACGACGGCCTCGCGGATCGACATGCGTCCGCTGGCCATCTCCTGCCCGAGCGCCTCCAGGTGGGCCTCAGCGCGT